>Ga0209701_10001662_pt1 | contig 14384 bp, 16 predicted proteins | sample CZO8metaG_4_FD_188356 | JGI IMG/M metagenome (GOLD analysis project Ga0209701, IMG submission 188356) | Vadose zone soil microbial communities from the Eel River Critical Zone Observatory, Northern California, USA - CZOApr15con2H3.8 metaG... | ecosystem: Environmental > Terrestrial > Soil >...
CTTTGGATTTCGCGCGGGTTGCACGCGGGAGCATTCGCCGCGCTGGTTTTGCTATACTTCGTAACGAACCTGGGTTTGCTGGCTATCATCGGCGTAATCGCTACGGGCGCCTTGCTGATTTACCAGCACACGCTGGTGCGCGCGAACGATTTGAGCAAACTAAACGCCGCGTTTTTTACGACTAATGCTTTTGTGAGCGTGATCCTGTTTCTAAGTTTCGGCAGCGCGGTGCTTTTTCAACATAGATAGACTCGAACTAAACATGAGCTTTTCACACGACCAAAAACTGAACGAAATCATCGCCAAAGTAGAAAGCGGTTTGCGCTTGTCTCTTGAAGACGGCATAGCCCTCTTCGCGACCAACGATCTCAACGCCCTGGGCAAACTCGCCGACACCGTCCGTCGCCAGAAACATGGCCGCACGACTTATTTCAACGTCAACCGGCATTTCAATCCGACGAACGTCTGCTACGTTGACTGCAAGTTTTGCGGGTTCTACCGCACCCCGCGCCAGCCGGACGCTTACACGCATAACATCGATGATTCCCTGCGCATCGCGGGCCAGGCCGTCTCGGAAGGCGCGACCGAACTGCATATTACCGGCGGACTGAACACGAAACTGCCGTTCAGCTACTTCACTGACCTGCTTTCATCTTTGAAGAAGGAATATCCACAGCTCCACCTGAAGGCGTTCACGATGGTCGAGCTGGATCATTTCGCTCATTTCTACAAGATGCCGGACGAAGACATGATTCGACAGTTGATCGCCGCTGGCTTGGATTCCTGTCCGGGCGGCGGCGCTGAGATTTTTCGCGAGCCGACGCGCTCGATGATTTGCGCGCACAAGTGCGACGCTGCGCGCTGGCTGGAGCTTGCCGGCAAAGTGCACGCGGCGGGCTTGAAAACAAACGCGACGATGCTTTACGGCCACATTGAATCGATCGAAGACCGCGTCGATCACATGATTCGTTTGCGCGAACAGCAGGACAAGTCCAACGGTTTTCAATGCTTTATTCCGCTCGCGTTTTATCCGCCCGACACGCAGCTCGCGCATTTGCCGGGACCATCCGGCGTAGATTCGTTGAAGACGATGGCGGTGTCGCGCCTGATGCTCGACAACTTTGCGCACATCAAAGCGTACTGGGTCATGCTCGGCAAACGCCTCGCGCAAGTCGCCCTGCATTTCGGCGCGAACGACGTGGACGGCACCATCACCGAAGGCGGTGAGTTGACGGAGAGTTATTCGATTGAAACCAATAACGAAGTGAAGATGACCAAATCAGAACTTGTCGAATTGATCGAAGATGCCGGCTTTGAAGCGGTCGAGCGCGACACGCTTTACAATCGACTGAAGAGAGACACAGAAGCTGTATCTGCCTGAATAAGAAAAGCGCGGCTGGTTCACCGGTGCGCCAGATTCAAAATGACACAAACTGCAACCAAACAAATAAGTATCGCCCACTCGCCGGATTCCGACGACGCGTTTATGTTCTACGCTCTGGCGACGAACAAGATCGAAACCGGCGACATTGAATTCGAACATACGCTCCAGGACATCCAAACGCTGAACGAAGCAGCGCGCAAAGGAACCTATGACGTCACCGCGATCAGCTTTCATGCTTACGCCTACGTCGCGGACAAGTACGCGTTGCTGCCGCACGGTGCTTCGATTGGCGACAACTACGGGCCGGTCGTCGTGGCGAACGAAGAACTGGATCCGGCGGACCTATCAAAAGCGAAGATCGCCGTGCCGGGCACTTTGACCAGTGCGTTTCTGACGCTGCGCCTCTACAGCCCGGATTTCAAATACGAAGTTGTCCCCTTCGATCAGATCATCGACGCAGTCACTGAAGGCCGCTGTGACGCTGGCTTGCTGATTCACGAAGGCCAGCTCTTTTATCACAACCTCGGTTTGAAGAAGGTGCTCGATCTTGGCGAGTGGTGGCACGAACACACGGGCGGCTTGCCTTTGCCGATGGGCGGCAACGCGATCCGGCGCGACCTGGGCAAAGAGACGATCAGCGAAGTCTCAGATTTGCTGAAGCAAAGCATTCGTTACTCGCTCGACAATCGCGAAGACGCCTTGCAGTACGCGATGCAGTTCGCGCGCGACATGGACCCGGCGCTCGCGGATCGCTTTGTCGCGATGTGGGTAAACGACCTGACGCTCGATTACACCGAACGCGGCCGCGAAGCCGTGCGTCGTCTACTTACCGAGGGCCACAAGCGCGGTATCATCCCGCACAAGGTTGAGGTCGATTTCGTGGAGTGATTGCGCTCCATCACATCCGTGGATAGACTAGACCTTGTCATGATTGAAGAAACAATAGACGAAAAGGAATTAGCGTTCCTGAAGGAGCTAGAGGAACATGAAAACGAATGGGTGGCCTTTATTGAGGACCATGGGGCTGAAATTGTGGTCGGCAGTGGCAAGGACGCAGTCGAAGCTATTCAGGATGCGGAAAAGAGAGGCTTCCCAAATGCGGTTCTAATGAAGGTCCCGGCTTTTGACCGGGGTATTATTCCATCGAACTTCTCATAGGTTCGGGACGGTTTCCGACTTCAATTCTCCAGCGGTAACGCTCAAAACAAATCCTAAAGTTTTCAAAGAATCCTACTTGGCCCAGAATCGCGTGAACGCCCTCTGATTCTGTAAAGCCTGCTTCGACCTTCACCCGTTCGGCAAAGTCTTGAACTTGAATCTCAACTGGATGAATGTAGGCCTCGAGGCTACGTGCGATCCCGTCAAACTCTTTGTACCGACCGTTTTCCACGTCGATTCCGAGACTTCTAGCGACCGAGGCGTGGAAAAGACACTCATCGGCGCCTGAATCAACCAGGCAGACAAGCTGCTGACGCTGGATTCCATTGAAGAGCGTCACCTGAAGCATTGGCCGTTTGATCCAACGCTTTCGCGGAATCGCATGATTGGGAATCTTCCTGTAGTCGAAACTCTTGGATTTCATTCATCCCCCAAAGTTCGCGTACGTTACCACGCCTTTCTAGAGCGACTAATGCAACGTTTAGTACAAGTCTGCTGTACTTCGGCCTATCCAGTGACTTGAATCTTGGGGTTGACACATTCGGAACTCTGTTTAAGAATGCTCTCCGCATGAAAGCTCCTCGATTCTTCTTGCGCGGATTTCGCCGGCCGAGCGAAGTGGCTTCGCTCGCGCTCGGTAAACTCGAGCGACAAGTCCTCGACCAAGCCTGGCGGCACGGCGAAGTCAGTGTGCGCGACATCTACGTAATCTTCGACGAACAGGTGGCGTACACGACGCTGATGACCACGCTCGATCGGCTGTACAAAAAGAAGCTGCTCGCCCGGCGCAAAGACGGGCGCGCGTTTCTGTATGCGCCCGCCGTGTCGCGCGAAGAATTCGAACATGGAATCCGGGCAGACGTAATCGACGGTTTGCTGGGCGGCGGCGCGGAAGGAATCGAACCGGTGCTCGCTTGCATCGTCGACACGGTGAGCGAAAACGATCGGCAGTTGCTCGACGAACTCGATCGCTTGGTGCGGGAAAAGAAACGAACACTGCGGCGTAAGGCCTGATCGGTTATGTACAAGTCGCTTGGAATCAGTCTGGCATTAGCAACACTGCTGACCATCAACGCAGTCGCATCGTTGGCTGCAGCAGCGCTTTGGCGTTTGATCGAGAGGCCGATGCGGAGATGTTCCGCCCGCACGCGGGCTGAGGTTTTGTTCGCGATGCGCGTCGGTCCACCGGCAGTCGCATTGATTTCCGTCGCGGCACTTCTGATTCCTTCATACATCGCTTACGAGCCCTATTCAACAAACGAATTCGTCAGCAAGAAACTTGGCGCCCTGGCAATCCTTTCTGCGATTGGCGTCGCGCTGGCCTTGTCCCGCGGCTTCCGCTCGTGGCTGGCGACGCGCTCTTTGTTGAAAAAATGGCTCAACTCAGCGACGCCGATAAAGCTCCCTGAAATCGACGTTCCCACGTTTCGCATTTCACATCCCTTCCCAATCATCGCGGTCGTCGGCATGTTCAGACCACGTCTGTTCATTGCCGAGCGCGTGATCGAGTCGCTGAGTCAGGACGAGATGGTCGCGGCCATCGCGCACGAATGCGGACATCTGGCGGCGCGCGATAACCTGAAGCGCTCGCTCCTTCGAGTTTGCCGCGACGCCCTGATGATTGTTCCCTGCGGCCGTTCGATTGATCGAGCCTGGTCAGAAAATGCTGAAGCGGCGGCGGACGAACATGCGGCCGATCGCGGTTCGGCGGTGGCCCTGAACCTGGCTTCGGCCCTGATCGAGATTGCCCGCATGGTTCCCGCGGGAGTCAGGCCATCGATGCCGGCCGGCGCGTTTATTCTCGGCGATGAAACACAGGGCGTCATGGGCCGCGTGAATCGACTCGTGACTCTGGCCGGCGCAGGTCAGCCGCAACCGAAAGTCATCTTCATCTCCTGGGCTGAAAGAATTGGACTGTTTCTGCTGCTCACCGGTCTGACCCTTACCCTCACGAATACGCATGCGCTCGCATCGCTCCACGTTGCGATGGAGCGCGTCGTCCAGGCTCTTGCCTAAATGATCGTGTCGTAGTTTGGTTTCGTGTCATTGTGGATCGTTAACTCGAAAGGCAATCTCTCAAGATAGGCTTTGCCCAAAAAGTCGATCCAATCTGGAACGAGCCCGTTAGTACCGGGAACGCGGGCGCCCTCGCCCGCTATGAGCGCGAAGCGCGAACCAGCTACAGCGTCGGGAAGATCGAGAGTGTGCTGCGCACGCTGTGCGGGCGAGGGCGCCCGCGCTCCCAGTATTAGCTTGTCTCGTCCTACCACATCACTTTTTGGGCAAGACCCTCAAAATACGACACCACCAAAACAACCTATTGAGTTGATTTTCTGTCGGTGAGGGTCACGACTAGTGTCGCACTGCCGCCGCTAGTGGCCGGCGCAGCCAAACGAACAATGTCGCGGCAATCAGTTGCGCGGCGATGCCAAAGACTACCAGCGCGATCAACGAATAATCGTAGAGCACTCCCATCGTCACGCTGCCCAGAAACCACAACACGCCGTAAGCCGCGTTGAATGCGCCGAAAGCGCTGCCACGCTTGTTCATCGAGACGACTTGCGAAATGCCCGAGCGCAACGTCGCGTCCTGCGCACCCATGCCGGTCGCCCAACACGCGACGCTGATGTAGACGCCGCTCGCCCCACCGAGAAAACCAAATGGCAGAGCGAGAAGTGAAACCAGAATTCCCAGCACGATGATTTGAATTCCAAAGCGATCGAACAGCCTGCCGAACACCAGCGCGGTCAAGCCATTGACGCCCATCGCTCCGGCGTACAGCAGCGGGATCACCTCCGGCTTTACCAGCGAACCCTGTTGAAAGTGATACGCAAGCAGAGGGAAATCAACAAAGCCAAGCGCCAATAATCCCGCCGCGAGTACATAGATCCAAAACACTTTCGGAAGTTGCTTTTCTTTCGGAGCCGGAGGCGGGGTACCTTTGTTTGGCCGAGCAGCCCGCGCAAACAGCAAGGCGACAAACGCTCCGACCGCCGGTACTGCCAGCCACAGGAACGCGGAACTAAAGTGATGCGTTCTCGCTACTGAAGCGGCCACCAACAGCGGCCCGAGAACCGCGCCCGTTTGATCCATCGCTGCGTGCAACCCAAAACCCTTTCCGTGGCCGACGACTTCCGTGGCTTCCGAAAGCAAAACGTCGCGCGCCGGCCCGCGCAAACTCTTTCCCGTCCGCTCCGCGATTATGAGTAACGCGGCGGCTTGCCAGTTCCCGGCGAACGCGAGTCCCGGCACCACCACCAGATTCAAGAAATATCCAAGGGTCGTGATCGTCCAATACGCGCGCGTCTTGTCCGCCAGTCTGCCGGAAAAGTAACGCAGGCTCGCCGCAATCATCTCTCCCAGGCCCGCGATGATTCCGACTTGCGTCGCGCTCGCGCCGAGATCTTTCAGGAGCGGTCCAATCACGCTGTGCGCGCCTTCGTAAGTCATGTCCGCGAACAGACTGACGAAGCCGAGACAGACGATGAACCGAAAGGCGGCTTTGCGCTCCGGGTTTGAGATCTTCAACACTTTGTACCAGCCACCAAGTTAGCGTTTCTCAATCAAGATTTCGAGTACCGAGAGCAAGCCTAAGACCAGAAGCAATCCGACCGCGACGTAACGCACAACTTTCGGCGCAATCCGATCGCTAATCCAACGACGAATGCCGGCGCCCAGAAAGGCCGCAAGTGCGCCCTTCGTCACCATGGCGCTGACAGCCCCCAGCCAAACGATTAATGCCAGGTGATATTTCGCCGCCAATGTCGCCGCGGTGATCTGTCCGACGTCGCCCCATTCAGAAAAGAAAATCGCCGCGAACGAAACCATGGCGGCCTTTGACGCGCGATGCTTCTTGTCTGAATTTCGCGGGCGATCCGATTTTCGCCACAGCGCGAACGCGACTCCCAGAAAGCTAATCGCAGTGATGGTCGCCACCAGAGGCCCTGGCAATTTCGAAATGGCCTCGCCGACCAGCACCGCTACGCCCATCTTGGCCATGAAGGCGATCGCCATGCCCAACATGATCGGCAACGTGCGATACCGCGCGGCCAACACGCCCGTGGTGTAAAGCAGTTTGTCGCCGACAATCTCAGCGACAAAGACAGTTCCGAAGGCCGTGAAGAAGATTAAGATCACTTGATTTCGGATAATGGTGGCACGGGCGTCCCGCCCGTGACTCACGCGCAAGATGCGCGTGCCACAACTCACCGATCAGTTGATTTCGGATTGCGGTCGAAGCCGTCGCATTCTAGGATGCAAAACTCCGCCGTGCAACAACATCTGGACTGGCGGCTCCTTATTTCCTTGAGCGCATCGTGCAAGGATTTGCAAAAGTGCCCTCCTTAACTCAGGCAAATCTCACAACAGTTATCGCAGAGAAATACGGGCGTTGGTAGTAGTCTACCTAACGCCGCTATTCTGGCGATTTCAGCGCGTGGCGAGCTGGCGCGGTCGATCCTAATCGGCCCGGCACGGAGTAGGAGAGAGTGATGGCCCCAAGGAACGCAAACCGACTGCTAATCGTAACCAACGCCGTTGGTGTTCTGCTGCTGTTGGCAAGCATGGCCGCTGCACAGACTCCGCAGGGCGCATTGGTAGGAACTGTCAGCGATCCAAACGGCGCTCGGATCGCGGGTGCGATAGTCACTGCCGAAGCGGTCGGATCATCGCTCAAACGCGTAGCCATAACTAATTCCATGGGCGAGTATCGGATGGAAGGTTTGCCGCCCAACGATTATCGTGTCAGTGTCAGCGCCACCAACTTCTCGCCGGTGACGTACGTCGTCCAGGTCACGGTCAACTCGTCTCCGACGATTCCGGTCGTGTTGAAGCCGGGAGCCGTGACCGCGAGCGTGCAGGTTGCAGACAGCGGATCGTCGCTGTATTCACAACCCCTCGAAACCACGAGCAGCGTGCAGAAGACCTTGATCGCAAAGAAAGATTTGGCGAACATTCCGCTGGCGCACCGGAGTTTTGCGAACATTGCGTACCTGGCGCCGATGACTCAACCTGTCGAGCCGTCCGATCCAACGAAGGCGCGCATTACGGCGGTTGCGTTTGGCGGCAGCTCCGGCCTCAATCTCGATCTCTCGGTTGACGGCGGCGATAACAACGATGATTACATCGGCGGCTTCCTGCAAAACTACTCGCCTGACGCGATGCAGGAATTCGTCGTGCGCACCTCGCAGTTCGATGCTGATACTTCGCGTACGAATGGCGGCTCGGTAATCATCAGTACGCGCCGCGGCACGGATCAATGGCATGGAGACTTTGGTTATTATTTTCGCGCCCGCGCTTTCAACGCCCGCAATGTTCTGGACAATCCTGAGCCGAATCCAAAACAACCTTTCTCCCGACATAATGGAATCGCTGCGTTCGGAGGCCCGGTCAAGACCGGCAAGCTTTGGTTCTTTTCTTCTCTCGAGTACATTCACGAAAACGCGAGTGTAGCGTACAGCGCACTCAGTCTGAGTGAGTTCACCGCTCTGGCCCGGTTGGCGTCAATGGGACTGATCCCCGGTGTCAGATCGATTGACGTTCCGACTTCGGTTCCGGTGCCTTTCCGCGATGTTTTGTTCTCAACCAGGATCGATTGGTTTCAGTCGGAGCGATCGCAATGGTTCTTCCGCGGTTCGTTGGATCGGAATCACACGCATAACGACCTGATTCAGCAATCAACGCTGCCTTCAACGGGTGCGTTCACTCGCTCGAATTACTACAGCTTTCTGGTTAACAATCAGTTTCAATTCAACTCGAAGTGGCTGGGAAATCTCGTCTTCCAGGCCAGCGACTTTCATCACACCAAAGATCGAAACTCGCACATCGGCCTGGCGCTGGCGTTTCCATTTAGCTCGACCGCGATTACTACGTCGGGATTTGAAACGTTCGGCGACAATCAATTCGTTACGGGTATCACTGCCTTTCCGATCCGGCGCGATCAGCGCAAGTATCAGTTCCGTTACGACGTCGCGCGCACCGGCGGAAAGCATGCGGTCAAGTTCGGCGCGAACTTTATTTACGAACCAGTTCTCAGCGGCCGGCTGGCCGACGATGCCGAGACTCTGGTTCAGTTTCCCGAGGAGCCGACGTTCTATCTCGCCAACCCCGCCGACTTCACCGCAGATTTCATCGCCGGCAGCGAATTTATCCCCGCCAGCAATGGTACGTTTTCGCAAAGTGTGAAAAGGCTGGGACTGTACGTTCAAGACTCGTGGCGCATTCGTCCGAGCCTTACCCTGAATCTTGGATTGCGCTACGACACCACCTTCGGATTGTTCCGAGCTTCGGGGCGCAACCAGGATCAGAACCCGGCCGTCATCACCCTCAACGCGCTGCGCATCGGACTTTCGCCCGGCATTCCGCGCGACTATCGCCGAGCCTTTGCGCCACGCCTGGGCTTTGCTTATTCGCCCGGTCGTTCGACAAAGACTGTCATCCGCGCTGGTGTTGGTATGTACTACAACGATCTAAATCAAAACGGATGGGTCGACGCTTTTCGGGCAGTCAACGAACCTTTCAGCGGCCTACTTGCTGCCGGTGAGCAAGGTGCGGTGATCGATCCAGACTATCACACGCCCTACGCCTTGCAGTTTAGCTTTGGCGTTGAGCGCGTGCTGACTCCGACCTGGCGATTGAACGTTCATTATGAACATCAACAGGGCGTGCATCAGTACCGTCGTTACGAATACGTCAGCGACTTTACGTTGCCGGCCACGGCGCCGAGCATCTCGCTCTTCCGTACAGACAATCGGTCGCGCTATGACGGGGTCGCGTTTCTGGTCCAGCACAGTTTCTCAAAGCGCTTCGAACTTTCCGCGCACTACACGCTGTCGAGCGCGAAGACCTGGGGCGCGACAGTTGGCGAACTGGCCGACTACGTAAATGGAGTGAGCGACGTGCGCAACGCTTTCGGCCGGGGCGACTTCGGTCCGTCCGGCGAGGACGTGCGGCATCGGTTTGTGCTGGCGGGGACTCTGCGTTTGCCCGGCAAGATTGAGTTGATAACGCTTTCGCAGTTCGAGAGCGCGCGTCCTTTTACGCTCGCCACTCCGGTCGACCTAAACGATGACGGTATCGATTCGAATGATCGCGCAGTGGTCAATGGTGTGCAAACATCTCTCGATCAATTTCGCGGCACTCCTTATTACCAGATCGACTTACGCGTTAGCCGCGATTTTCATTGGGGAGACCGTGCGACGATCAAGCCGTTTGTCGAGTTCTTTAATCTTTTGAATCGCACAAATCCCGGCAACAACTTCATCCCCGATCTTTCGGCGTTGCCGGTGCCGCGGGGCGAGCTGGATAATGCGCGCCACTTCTGCCTGAATTCGGCCTGCACCTCGACGAGGCCAATTACTCTGCGAGATCTGCGAGTGCCGGCGGGTGCGTTGGGAGACTTCTTCGGACCGGGAACGACCGTCGGAATTCCGTTCTCTGCGCAGATTGGTGTCCGGATCAGTTTCTGATTCCGTCGCTCACTTCCCAAACCAACCAATTGGCTTGCCCGAAAGATCGACCCAGACGCTCTTGACCTGCGTATAGAGTTCGAGCGCGTGCTTGCCCATCTCACGGCCATAGCCCGATTGTTTGTATCCGCCAAATGGCGAGGCGGCATTGAACATGTTGTAGGTATTGATCCAGACGACGCCGGCCTTCACTCCTTTAGCAAAGCGGTGCGCGCGTGTGATGTCGCGCGTCCAGATGCCGGCGGACAAGCCGTACATCGTTTCGTTTGCCTGTCGCAGTAGATCGTCGTCATTGTCGAACGTGATCACGGACGTCACCGGCCCAAAGATCTCTTCCTGCGCCACCCGCATCGTGTTATCAACTTCGCTGAAGATGGTCGGTTGAAAGAAATAGCCGTTCTGAAACGCGCCTTCGAGTTCCGGCGCCGCGCCGCCGCTGAAAACTGTGGCGCCTTCTTCACGCGCGATCGCCACGTAGCTCTTGATCTTGTTGAGCTGTTCCATGGAAACTTGCGGGCCCATCAGCGTCGCCTTGTCCATCGGATCGCCGACTTTGATTTTGTCCGCCTTCTCTTTGAAGCGCGCGAGGAATTCGTCTTTCACTTTCGCTTCGACGAACAGACGCGAGCCCGCACAGCACACCTGACCCTGGTTGAAAAAGATTCCCATCATCGCGCCGTTGACTGCTTGATCGAGATCAGCGTCCGCAAAGATCACGTTCGGTGCTTTGCCGCCGAGTTCAAGCGAAACCTTTGTCAGATTATCTGACGCGGCTTTCGCAATCACTTTTCCAATTTCAGTTGAGCCGGTGAACGCAATCTTGTCGATGCCCGGATGCGAAGCGAGCGCTGCGCCCGCCGTCTCGCCGTAACCCGGAATGATGTTGACCACGCCTTCGGGAAAGCCGGCTTCAGAAATCAGCTTTGCGAGTTCGAGCGCAGTCACCGGAGTTTGCTCCGCAGGCTTCAAGACGACGGTGTTGCCGGCCGCGAGTGCGGGCGCGAGTTTCCATGCGGCCATCAACAAGGGAAAGTTCCAGGGAATGATTTGCCCACAGACGCCGACCGGCTCGCGCAAAGTGTAATTGAACATCTGCCCCGGCACGGGAATCGTCTCGCCTTCGATCTTCGTCGACCAGCCGGCGAAGTATTCAAAGTTCTCGACCACGCCCGGCAAATCGATGTAAGTCGATTCCTTAATCGGCTTGCCATTGTCCGTCGTCTCCAGCGCCGCCAGTTCGCCCGCGTGCTCTTCAATCAATTGCGAAAGTTTGTAAAGGAGCCGCCCGCGATCGCGCGCGCTCATCTTTGACCATTTGCCGGTCATAGCTTTACGCGCGGCAGCCACAGCTTTATCAACGTCGGCTTTGTCGGCTTCGGCTACTTCGGCGAAGGTCTCGCCGGTAGCCGGGTTCGGCGAACTGAAGGTCTTGCCCGATTCAGCGTCGACGAATTGACCGTCGATGAAAAGTTGATAACGACGCGGCGTGGTTTGAGTTGGTTGTGGTGATGACATGATTGCTCGTTCCCTTCAGATACTTAGGATAGATGAACAATCTATCACCGACGCGCAGTCAGTACCACCTGCCTGAGCAAGACAGGTCAGTACCACCCGCGTTAGCGGGTGGAATCAAGATTCAGCGCGCGAGTACCGCGGGGCAGTAGCCCGACCGTCAGGGAGGGCGTGAGCACCTTTTTCCGCGTTGCAACCCCGACCTGCCGCGTTTGCTGAATTGATTTGCTGAATTGATACGACCTACGCCCTCCCTGACGGTCGGGCTACTGCCCCGTTTGCTGACGCTGGCTCATTCGCCGCGCTTCGCGCTATCTTTGGCGCCATGACGACCAACACTTGGCCTTCACTCATCCTCGAAGAATGGCAAGACACCCTCGCCACGCTCCACATGTGGACTCAAATCGTCGGCAAGATCCGCATGAAGCAGACTCCTCTGGTCAACCATTGGTGGAATGTCACGCTGCACGTTTCCGCGCGCGGTCTGACGACCTGGCCGATGCCTTACCAGGATCGCATCTTCGAGATCGAATTCGACTTCATCGATCACCAACTGCGTATTGACTGCAGCGACGGCGCGCTGACGACACTCGCGCTCCGGCCGCAATCCGTCGCTGGGTTTTATCAGGAAGTCATGTCAGCGCTCCGGGATCTGGGAATAGAAATAAAGATTTGGCCGATGCCGGTTGAGATCCCGAACCCGATTCGGTTTGATCAGGATCAGACGAACAAGTCTTACGACGCCGAGTACGCAAACCGCTACTGGCGCGCACTCGTAAATGTCGATGAGGTGTTCAAGGAGTTCCGCGCGCGCTTCATCGGCAAAGTCAGCCCGGTGCATTTCTGGTGGGGCAGCTTCGATCACGCCGTCACTCGCTTCTCTGGCCGTGTCGCGCCCGCGCGTGAAGCCAACGATAAGTGGACTCAGGAAGCGTACTCTCACGAAGTGATCAGTCACGGCTTCTGGCCCGGCGGCAACGGCGTGCAGGCGGCGTTCTATTCCTACACCGCTCCTGAGCCACCGGGTTTGTCCAAATCGACGCTCAAACCGGCCGCGGCTTTTTATTCCGAAGACCTGAAAGAGTTCCTGTTGCCTTACGACGCCGTGCGCCTGTCCCCTTCACCGGAAACTGCTTTGATGGATTTTCTGGAGAGCACGTATGAAGCCGGAGCGAATCTGGCGAAATGGGATCGGAAAGCGTTGGAGAGATAGCGGCGGCAGCGGTGTTCAGAGTACCAACTTTAGTTGGGCTTTTCTTTTGGAAAAAAGGACCCAACTGAAGTTGGTACTCTAAACACCCGTCAGGGAGGGCGGGTTCTTTCGTTCTCAACTGAGTAGCAGAGCTAATCATGAAACACGATGTGCTGATTGTGCCGCCGGGGAAAAAGGTTCGGCTGAAGGATTTTGATCCGGCCCATACCGGAGAATTTCACGATAAGGACGAGGCGCGGCAAAAGCTGGAAGCCGACATCGGCCGGCTCGCCAAATATCAGGACGTGCTGTATGCCCAGGATACTTACGCCCTGTTGATCATTTTTCAGGCGCTGGATGCCGCCGGCAAAGACGGCACGATCAAACACGTGATGTCCGGCGTTAATCCTCAGGGGACAGAGGTCTCCTCTTTCAAGCAGCCCTCGGCCGAAGAATTGGATCACGATTATCTCTGGCGTTATCACAAGGCCGTGCCCGAACGCGGACGAATAGGCATTTTCAATCGCTCGTATTACGAAGAGGTCCTGGTGGTGCGGGCCCATCCTGAGCTCTTGCGCGCGGCAAAATTGCCGCCCGAGACAATAAAGAAAGATATCTGGAAGCAACGCTTCGAACAGATCAACGACTTCGAGCGTTACCTCGTCCGCAACGGTATCGCGGTACTCAAGTTCTTTCTCAACGTCTCTAAGGAAGAGCAACGCCGGCGTTTTCTGGCGCGCCTGGACACTCCGGAGAAGAACTGGAAGTTTTCTCTGAGCGACGTGAAAGAGCGGGCCTACTGGAATGAGTATCAGAAGGCCTTCGAAGCCGTGTTCAATCGCACCAGCACCAGGTGGGCGCCCTGGTACGTGATTCCCGCCGATCACAAATGGTTCACGCGCGTCGCGGTCGCCGACATCATCATCTCAAAACTAAAGTCCCTCGATTTGAAATACCCGACCGTCAGCAAAGAGCGCATGCAGGAATTACAGATCGCGAGAGAGATGCTGGAGAGCGAAGGGTGATTAGTCAGCACCGGGAGCGGTAGCGACCGGGTCTTCTCACGCCAACGGCGTGAAATGTATTAGCCCAGGCATCAGCGAAAATCGTCGACGCTCAGTTTCGCGCCGTCGATGATGCTCTTCAACGTCCCGATAGGAATGGGTTTGCTGCCGTGGTCTGCGACGATCACTTGGCGACTGTCCGCATGTCGCCATTTCTGATGACTGCCTTTCTGGCCAACTTTCTTAAAGCCGTTGCGCCGCAGAACACGAATGACATCATTCGCGTTGCAGATGGGAAAGCGCTGGCCCATTAGACCGTGACTTCGACGAGCCTGGCTGAGTCGTCCAAGGGAAGATCAGTCGGTTCAAACCAAAGCTCAAGCGCTTCCTTCGCATTGGCAATCGCTTCATCTTCGGTGTCGCCCGCTGAAGCGCAACCTGGAAGTTCTGGGAACATGGAGGAGTAACGACCAGTCTCGGGATCCTTTTCGACGATTAGACGCAACTTCATGATGGTAATGATAGCGATGCCGGATGAAAACGTCTACTGGTTGGCATCCCTGGAAGCCGCGTTGATGGATTTTCTACAGAGTACTTATGAGGCGGGCGCGAATCTGGCGAAGTGGGATCGGGAGGCGTTGGAGCGGTGATCTGAATTAACTGGCCTA
>Ga0209701_10001666_pt1 | contig 14371 bp, 14 predicted proteins | sample CZO8metaG_4_FD_188356 | JGI IMG/M metagenome (GOLD analysis project Ga0209701, IMG submission 188356) | Vadose zone soil microbial communities from the Eel River Critical Zone Observatory, Northern California, USA - CZOApr15con2H3.8 metaG... | ecosystem: Environmental > Terrestrial > Soil >...
CGCCCCGGGTCAACGCGACCGTGGCCGGACGCCAGCCGCCGCCGTATTCGGCGGCGCTGCGCCCTTCTCAGCGCGGACGTCATGGCATGCGTTCCGGCCGCCGCCGTATTCGGCGGCGCTGCGCTCTTCTCAGCGCGGACGTCATGGCATGCGTTCCGGCCGCCGCCGTATTCGGCGGCGCTGCGCTTTTTCGGACGCCGGGCGTTGTAGCATGCGCTTGGGAGGGGAAATGGCGGAGACGACCATCAACGCCCACGCGAGCCGACAGCGTGCCGCGGGGGTACAGCGCGGGACCGCGCGCGCCGCGGTGCTGGGCGTCAGCGACGGCCTGGTCACCAACGTGTCGCTGATCCTCGGGGTGGCCGCCGCGAACCTGAGCCCCGCCGTGGTGCGGCTCGCCGGGCTCGCCAGCCTGGTGGCGGGCGCCTGCTCGATGGCCGTAGGCGAGTACGTCTCGATGCGCGCGCAGGTGGAGCTGCTCGAGGGCCTGCTGATGGACGAGGCGCGGCGTCTGCGCGACAACCCGGAGGTCGCGCGCGCCGAGCTGGAGCAGTTCATCGTCCGCGCCGGCGTGTCGCGCCGCACGGCGCGGCAGGCTTCGCGGGAGTTGTCGCGCAATCCCGCGCACGCCCTGGCCACCTACGCACGCTCGATGGGCCTCAATCCGGACGAGCTGGGCTCGCCGTGGGCCGCCGCTTCCTCTTCGCTCCTCACCTTCGCCGGTGGCGCGCTGGTGCCGCTCGTGCCCTGGTTCTTCGCGAGCGGGCGCACGGCGCAGCTCGCCTCGCTGCTGCTCGCGGGGGCGGCCTCGCTGGGGATCGGGGCCATGCTCGCCCGCCTGAGCGGCCGGCCGTGGCCCTGGCCCGCCTTCCGCCAAGTGCTGGTGATCGCGCTGGCGGCGGGAGCGACGGTGCTGGTCGGACGGCTGTTCCACGTGCCGGTGGGCTGACCGGCGGCGGCGTGCGCAGAGTAGGCGCGAACCGACACGCGAGGTCCGACATGCGCGCAGGAAGTTTCGTGGCCGGGTTCGTGGTGGGCGGAGTGACCGTCGCGCTGCTCGGCCGGCGCCGGCAGCGGGCCGTCCTCGGCGACAAGAGCGTCTCCGGCGCCCGGGAAGCCGCCGGCGGGGTGACGCGCCGCGCGCGCGACCTGCGCCAGCGCCTGCGCGGGATGGTCTACCAAGCGAAATCACGGCTCGCCGAGGAGGAAGTCCCCGACGACATCCTGGTGGAGCGCGTGCGCGCCCAGCTGGGACGGCCCGTCTCGCACCCGGGCGCGATCGACGTCCGGGCACGGAACGGGTGCGTGATCCTGGCGGGCCCCATCCTCGCGGACGAGGTCGAGGACCTGATCCGGCAGGTGTCGCTGATCGCGGGCGTGCGCTCGATCCAGAGCGAGCTGGACCTCCACGACGAGCCGGGCAACGTGCCCGCGCTGCAGCACTGAGCCGGGGGTCACCGGCGCCCGGGCTCCTCGGCCGGGCGCAGGTGGGCGAACTGCCGGAAGAGCAGCAGATCGTAGAGCGCTTTGAGCGCTCCGGCGCAGAGCAGCGGCCACCCGAAGCTGGTGCGGTCGAGCAGCAAACCTGCGAGCAGTGGCGAGAGCGCGGCGGCCAGGCTGCGCGGCACGTTGGTGACGCTGGAGGCGGCGGCGCGTTCCTCGCGCGGCACCATGGCCATCACGTACGCCTGCCGCGCGGGCACGTCCATCGAGGAGAGCGACATCCGCAGCAGCAGGAACAGCACGGCGAGCGGCGCGGTGGGCATCAGCCCGGCGAGCAGCAGGAACACGTTCGCGGGAAGGTGCGTGAAGACCATCGTGCGCACGTGGCCGATGCGCGCCGCGAGCCGCGCGGCGACGAACTGCGAGAACGCCGCGAGCAGGCCGGCGGCGAAGAAGATCGCCCCGGCCACCTGCACCGGGAGCGCGAAGCGCCGGAAGAGCCAGAGGACGAGCAGCGACTGCACCACGAATCCGCCGCCGAACGAGTCGAGGCTGAACAGCGCGGACAGCTTCAGGACGATGCCGCGGGATCGGGCGAGCGGCCGCGCCGGCGCCGACGTGTCGTGCTCCACGGCCGGCGAGAGCCGCGCGTAGGCGGCGGCCGCGACCAGCCCCAGCGCGGAATAGAGGAGGAAGCCGGCGCGCTCCGCCTGCGCCGCGTCGATGCCGAACCGCTGCGCCGCGGCGTCGGGGAACCCGGCGGCGAGCGCCCCGGCGGCGCCCGCGAAAGTGCCGGTCAGGTTGTACCAGGCGAACAGCCCGGTGCGGTCCCGGGCCTCCGACGCTTCCGCGAGCACGGCCTGCTCGGTGGGCAGGAAGAGCGTCACGTCGCCTGCCGAAGGATTCACGGTGCCCACGAACGCGATGGCGATCAGCGGCCAGAACGCGGTGACGCCGGCGAAGCCCAGGCCGGTCGCGACCATCAGGCCGGCCGCGCCGAGCAGCACCGCGCGGCGGCGGAAGCGGTGGCCGGCGAGGCCGATGCCGAGCGTGAGCGCCGCCGAGCCCAGCAGGGTGGCGGTGACGATGGCGCCGATCTGCAGCGGACTGAACCCCAGCCGGGCGAGGTAGCTCGCGAGGAGCACGCTGACGACGCCGTCGGCGAACCCGCGGGCGCCGCGCGTGAACAGGAGCGTCCGCGCGTCGCGCGTCACGGTGGACGGAAGCACCGGCCGAGTATGCGCGCCCGTGCCGCTCCTGGGCTACGATGAGTGCGTGGCACGTCTGACGCGCAGGGAATTCGCGGAGGCGGTGCTCGGGGTGCTCGGCCCGGTGGCGCTCTTGCGGGAGCTGCGGGCCCGCGAAGCGCTGGCGGCGCCGGTTCGCATCGCCGCCGGCGACCTCCTGGCGCGGGTGGACGAGGCGAGCCGCGCGCTGGCCTCGGGAGCGGCCAGGCCCGCGGAGTGGCAGGCGCGGGTCGAGGAACTGGCGTCGCGCGCCGACCTGGACGATCTGCGCCGCGCGGTCGACCTGGACCGCCTGTCGCGCACCATGACCGTCGCCCGCGACTGGGCGCGAGGCGAGCACCTGCGGCTGGGCTCCTTCCGCTTCGGCACCCAGGTGTTCGGATTCGCGCGCGGGGCCGCCATCACTCCGCACGGCCACCGCAACATGGCGTCGATGCACCTGGTGATCGGCGGCGAGCTGCGCTGCCGCCAGTACGAGCGGGTTCGCGACGAGCCCGGCCATCTGGTCCTGCGGCCGGCGCTCGACCGGGCTTGCCGCAGCGGAGATCCCACCAGCATCTCCAGCGAGCGCCGCAACGTGCACTGGTTCGTGGCGACGAGTGACACCGCGTTCACCTTCGACGCGGTGCTGGACAACCTGGATCCCTCGCTGGGCCGGCCGTACTTCATCGACCTGGTCGACCCGTCCGGCGCGGAGAAGCTGCCGGACGGCACGCTGCGGGCGAGGCGCATCGGCTGGGACGAGTCGCTGCGCCTGTACGCGGGCCGCGCGTAAGCCCGGAGCCGGAGCGACGAACGGCGCCACTGCGAGAGTGGGGGCGTGCGACGTCCGTCGTCCGGGTACGAGCGTCCGACTTGACGCTCTGCCGGCCGGCGTTGCCCGAAATGCGCGCGCCGTCTCCTCCGAGGAGAAACGCATGACCAATCGAACGCGCATGGCCGCCGCTGCCGCCGCCGCCCTCTTCATGATCGTTCCACTCCGCGCCGCAGCCGAAACGGACTTCACTTTCTATGGACGCCTCAATCTTTCCGTCGACGTGGGCAGCCAGGGTCTGGCGGGCGTGGTGTGCAACAACCCGAACCTCTGCACTCCTGGGTCCCGCGCCCAGGGGAACCTGCGCTGGATCCCGGACGTGGCCAGCAACTTGTCCAGATTTGGCATTCGGGGCCACCACGATCTGCTGGACGGCGTCCAGGCGGTGTTCCAGTTGGAGGCCGAGGTCGCGGTGGCGGCCACGCCGGGAGTCAAGGGCAACGGGAACAACGACACCATCAATCCCGGCAACAACGCGATCAACGGTGCGATCGCCTCGCGCAACAGCTTCGTCGGCATCGCCACGCCGCTGGGCGCGCTGAAGATCGGCAAGAGCGACGCGCCGTACAAGCTCTCCACCGCCGATTTCGATTTCCTCGCCGACACGCCCGGCGACTACAACGGCATCGTCGGGAACACCGGAGGCGACAACCGCGCCGAGTTCGACACGCGCCTCTCCCACTCCGTCTGGTACGAGTCGCCGAACGTGTACGGCTTCCGCCTGGGCGCCCAGTGGTCGCCCGGGCAGGAGCGGTTCGCGGACAACGAAGGGTTCCCCATCGGCGAAACCGTCTGCAACGGCGGAAACTCCGGTCCCTGCGAGGACGGCTCCTGGGGCACGGTCTACAGCTTCGCGGCGACCTGGGAGAACTTCGGATTCAAGGGCGTCGCCGCGTACGAGTTACACAAGCGCGTCAACCGCACCGGCGATGCGGGCGCGACCACGCCGGCCGGCGTGTCCACGGTCGGCGTGGCCGACGAATGGGCGTGGAAGTTCGGCGCGAAATACACGCTCGCCGCGACCGGGACCACCGTTGCCGGGCTCTTCGAGGACCTCCACCGCGACGACGTGGGGACCTTCAACGAGCGGCAGCGCTCCGGGTTCTACTTCTCCGCCTTGCAGAAGGTCACCCCCAACGACGACGTGATGGCCGCATGGGCGCACGCAAACAGCACTCCCGGCGACCCGACCATCGGCCCGATCTCGAACTCGGCGGACATGGTCACCGGAGGCTACCGGCACTGGTTCGATCGGAAGACGACCGTGTACCTCGCCTACGCCCGGATGATGAACGGCGACGGCGCGCACTACGCGCTCGGGCCGAGCGGGCACGGCGTCACCTGGGACTGCAAGGACGGCAGCGGGCCGGCGACGGCCGGCGTCGCCCCCGGCATCGGGCTCATCGGGAACGGGACGCAGTGCTTCACCGGCACCAACATCCAGGCGTTCTCCGCGGGCATGACGTACGACTTCTGAGATCTAGTAGATGGCCAGCAGGCGCACGCGGGAGTGCGCCCGCTTCTGCAGCGGGTACCAGCAGTTCCGCGGGATGAAATCGTCCAGCGCGCAGCCCGCGATCGGGAGCGGCGGGACTTGCGAGAACTCGGTCTCGAAGGCCCAGAGGGTCTCCCTTCCTTGGCGGGGAGGCCCGAGCTGGAGCGTGCCCAGCGAGCGCGCCTGGCGCAGCGCCAGCCGGTCGTACGCGGCGTTCCCGCTCGTGTCGAGCAACTCGACGGCGAAGAGCGAGCCGTCCTCGCGTTGCGTGACTCGCACCGAGGCGATCAGCCGGTAGTGCCAGATCTGGCCGGACGCGCTCGCGGCCGCGCTCACCATGCCGAACAGGTTGAGCGTCCGTCCCAGGCTCACGCTGCCCAGGCCCCGGTCCTCGTTGGCGAGCTCGAGGAACTCCTCGCCGAGAGGCTTGCGCGCGCCCGGCGCGTCGGGCGACCCGGCGAAGGGGTTGCCCGTCCTCCCGTAGGCGGCGGCCTGCTTCTTCCACGTCTCGACCAGAGCGCCAAGGGTCGAGCTTGGCGTCTTCCGAGGACCTTGTTCCAGCACGTCCCATCCAGGTTCGAACCCGCGCCGGAGCGCGTCCTCGACGGCTTGCCAGTAGTCGTCGCGGGTTTGCGCGCGCTCCTTCGCCTTCACGTCCGAGACCCAGCTCTCGATCCGGTGCTCGACGGCCGCCTTTTCCTCGGCAAGCTTCGCTTCGCGCGACTTCTCCCGGACGGGGCCCGGGAGGCGGTCGGCTTGGGGGCCACCGCCGGGATCGAGCGCGTCCTCGGGATGATCGAGCCGCAGCGAGGCGCCGCCGCCGGGACGGTCGATGCCCTCGGCGACGCTCCAGTCGCGCGACCACGGCTCGGGCCCGGTTCCGGCCTTCTCTCCGCCGGCCGGCGTTTCACCGGGCGCCGCGATCCGGCCGGCCGGCGGCGTGGCCTTTCGCGAGGCCGTCGCTTTCGGCGCCTCCTTGTCACCGCTCGCCGGCGGCCTGGCGCCCGGGACCTTACGTAGCTCCACGCGAAGGACCGCCGGCGGGCGAGGGGCGACCTCCTTCGCGCGCGGCAGGAGCGTCAGCGCGAGCAGGACCAAGGCGTGGAATGCCAGCGCCCCGGCCGCCGCTGCCCAGAGCCGCTGGTACCGGCGATCCATCGCTCTACTGGTTCACGGTGGGCTTGCCGTCCGGCCCGATGTTGGTCCCCTTGCACGCGCAGACTTCGCAGCCGCGCTGCTTGTCGATAGAGCAGGTCTGCCCCCCGAGGCAGCGCTGACCGCGGTACTCCGGACAGATGGTGCGATCGTCCTTGCCGTGCGCGCAGGCGCAGAGCAGCAAGGCGGCGGCAAGGAAGGCGCGCATCGAAGCACCCCGTACCGACAGGTTACGGCAGGCGGACCAGAGGCACAATCGACAAGCTCCGAAGCGTCGCTCGAATCGTTGGCTATGTCTGCTCGATCGCCCCGCGGATGCGCTGCACCGCCTCGGTGAGCACCTCGGGCGCGCTGACGTACGAGATGCGGAGGTGACCGTCGCCCACCGGGCCGAAGGCGGTGCCGGAGAGCGTCGCGACGCCGTGCTCCTCGAGGAGGCGGGACGCGAGCTCGTTCGCGGACACCGGCAGGCCGCGGACGTCGGGAAAGGCGTAGAACGCGCCGCGGGGCATGGCGCAACGGACGCCGGGGATGTCGCGCAAAGACGACACGACCAGGTCGCGGCGGCGGCGGAACTCCGCCACCATCCGGTCCACCGCGTCCTGCGGGCCGCGCAGCGCCGCGAGGCCGGCGAGCTGCACGAAGGCGGCGGTGCAGGAGTTCGAGTTGATCACCAGGCGGGTGAGCGGCTCGGCCAGACGGCGGGGGACGACCCCGAAGCCCAGCCGCCAGCCGGTCATCGCGTACGCCTTGGAGAAGCCGTCCGAGAGGATCACGCGCTCCCGCATCCCGGGGAGCGCGGCAATGGATCGGTGCGGCTCCTCGTAGGAGATGCGCGCGTAGATCTCGTCGGCGATCACCCACAGGTCGTGCCGTTCGGCCAGGGCTGCGATGCGCTCCAGGTCGCGCGCCGTGGTCGCCCCGCCGGTCGGATTCGCCGGGCTGTTGAAGATGAGCATGCGGGTGCGCGGCGTGATCAGGCGCTCCGCGGCGTCGACGTCGAACGAGAAGCCGCTCTCCTCGCGTACGGGCACCGGCACCACGCGCGCGCCGGCGAAGCGAACCACGGACTCGTAGATGGGGAAACCCGGATCGGGCACCAGCACCTCGTCGCCGGGGCCGACGGTCGCGAGCAGCGCGAGGAAGAGGATGGGCTTGGCGCCGGGCGTCACAACCACCTCGTCGGGCGTGGCGCGGACGCCGCGTTCCGCAAGCATCCGTTCGCAGATCGCCTCGCGCAGCGCGGGCAGGCCCGGCGGCGGCCCGTACCGGGTGTGTCCGTCGCGGAGCGCCTGCACTCCTGCCTCCACCACGTGCGGCGGGGTGGGGAAGTCCGGCTCGCCGATCTCCAGGTGCAGCACGCGGCGGCCCTGCGCCTCGAGGGCGCGGGCCCGGGCGAGCACGTCGAAAGCGGTCTCGGTGCCGAGGTCGGCCATCCGGGAAGCAAGGTCGCGCATGGCCGCAGTCTACCGCGCCGGCTCTTACTGCGAACGTCGTACCCCTGCTAGAGTACGCCCCCGCTGTATCTGGCCGCGCCCTGCCACCGCGCCCGAGGAACAAAGATGGCGCTGCTCGAGATCGCCCATCTGTCGCTGCGGTTCGGCGGCGTGACGGCGCTGCAGGACGTCAGCTTCGCGGTCGAGCCCGGCGCCATCTCCGCCATCATCGGACCGAACGGCGCGGGCAAGACCAGCCTGCTCAACTGCATCAGCGGCGTCTACCGCCCGCAGAAGGGCACCATCCGGTTCGACGCCGCCGACGTGACGCACCTGCGGCCCGCCGCCCGCACGCGGCTGGGCATCGCGCGCACCTTCCAGAACATCGCGCTGTTCAAGGGCATGACGGTGCTCGACAACCTGCTCATCGGGCGCCACTGCCACCAGAAGACCGGCGTGCTGGGCGGCGGACTCTACTACGGGCTGGGCGAGCGCGAGGAGATCCGGGACCGCGGGCACATCGAGCAGATCATCGACTTCCTCGAGATCGAGCCGGTGCGCAAGCAGGTGGTGCACACGCTCGCGTACGGCCTGCAGAAGCGGGTCGAGCTGGCGCGCGCTCTCGCGCTCGAGCCGCGGCTCCTGCTGCTGGACGAGCCGATGGCGGGCATGAACGCGGAGGAGAAGGAGGACATGGCCCGCTTCATCCTCGACATCAACGAGGAGCGCGGCACCACCATCCTCATGATCGAGCACGACATGGGCGTGGTCATGGATCTCTCCCACCGGGTCGTGGTGCTCAACTTCGGCCAGAAGATCGCCGACGGGACTCCCGAGGAGGTGCAGCAGAGCCGCGAGGTGCAGCTCGCCTACCTCGGCGGGGAGGCCGCCGCGTGACGGATGCGCTCGGCGGAGCGGACACCTTCCCCAAGCTGCTGGCGCGCAACGCCGAGCGGCTGGGCGGGCGTGCCGCGCTGCGCGAGAAGGACCTCGGCATCTGGCGCGAGACCAGCTGGCGCGCCTGCCAGGAACGCGTGCGCGACTTCTCGCTGGGGCTCGTCTCGCTGGGCCTCGCGCGCGGCGGGAAGGTGGCCATCATCGGCGACAACCGGCCCGAGTGGGTGATCGCGGAGCTGGCCGCGCAGGCCGCCGGCGCCGCGTCGGTCGGCATCTATCAAGACTCCAACCTGACCGAGGTAGGGTTCGTCATCGACCACTCCGACGCGCGCTTCATCGTCGCCGAGGACCAGGAGCAGGTCGACAAGATCCTGGGGATGATCGACCAGCTCCCCAAGGTCGCGTACGTCGTCTACTCCGACCCGCGCGGCCTGCGCCGGTACCGGCACGAGAAGCTGCTCTCCTTCTCCGAGGTCGAGGTCCGCGGCCGCGCGCTCGCGAAGGAGAAGCCGGGCCTGTACGACGAGAACGTCGCTCGAGGCGGCGGCGGCGACCTGGCGATGATCTGCTACACCTCGGGCACCACGGGGCAGCCCAAGGGAGCGATGCTCTCCTTCCAGAACCTGCTCACGATGGCGCTGAGCCTCCACCAGGTGGACCCGCGCAAGCCCGGCGACGAGTTCGTCTCCTTCCTGCCGCTCGCCTGGATCGGCGAGCAGATGATGTCGGTCGCCACCGCGCTGGCCATCGGATTCACGGTGAACTTCCCCGAGGAGCCCGAGACGGCCCTGCACGACATCCGCGAGATCGGCCCGCACGTGCTGTTCGCCCCGCCGCGCATCTGGGAGGGGCTCAACTCGACCGTGCAGGTGAAGATCATGGACACCACGCCGCTCAAGCGCTTCCTGTACGAGCGCCTGATGCCGGTGGGGTACAAGACCGCGGACCTGCGGCTGAAGCACGGCCGCGTGCCGCTCCTGTGGCGCGCGCTGTACCTCTTCGCGGACCTGCTTCTCTTCCGCGCGCTCAAGGACCGGCTCGGGCTGCTCCACCTGCGCAGCGGCACCACCGGCGGCGCGGCGCTCGGCCCCGACGTGTTCCGCTTCTTCCACGCGATGGGCGTGCGGCTCAAGCAGATCTACGGGCAGACGGAGATCAGCGGGATCTCCTGCATCCACCCGGACGACGCCATCAAGTTCCACACGGTGGGCAAGCCCATTCCCGGCACCGAGGTGCGGATCAGCGAACGAGGCGAGATCCTCTCGCGCAGCCCGTCGGTGTTCCTCGGCTACTACAAGAACGAGGCCGCGACGCGCGAGGCGCTGTCGGACGGCTGGCTGCACTCCGGCGACGCGGGCTACCTGGAGGAGGACGGCCAGTTGGTCGTGATCGACCGCCTCAAGGACGTGCTCCGGCTCGCCGACGGAACGCGGTTCTCGCCCCAGTACATCGAGAACCGGCTCAAGTTCTCGCCTTACGTGAAGGAAGCCGTGGTGATGGGCCAGGATCGGCCCTATCTGACCGCGCTCCTCTGCATCGACTCGGCGGTGGTGGGGAAGTGGGCCGAGAAGCAGAAGATCTCGTACACCACTTACACCGATCTCTCGGCCAAGGCGCAGGTCTACGACCTGTTGCAGAAGGAGATCGACCGGGTCAACGAGACGCTCCCCGGCGCGGCGCGGATCCGCAAGTTCGTGCTGCTCTACAAGGAGCTGGACGCCGACGACGAGGAGCTGACGCGCACGCGCAAGGTGCGGCGCGGGTTCGTGGAGGAGCGCTACCGCGGGATCATCTCGGCGCTCTACGGCGACCAGGAGCGCATCGCCATCGACACCACCATCCGGTTCCAGGACGGGAAGACCGCGCGCATCCAGGCCAACCTCTCGGTGCGCCGGCTCGAGGCGGGAGGGGCGTGATGGAGTTCTTCCTCCAGGTCCTCCTCAACGGCCTGGTGGTGGGCAGCATCTACTCTTTGGTCGCGCTCGGCTTCGTCATCATCTTCAAATCGAGCGGGATCCTGAACTTCGCCCAGGGCGAGTTCCTGCTGCTCGGCGCCTACGTCTTCCTGGCCATCTCCAGCGCGCACGCGCCGATCGGCGCCGCGCTGCTGCTCACCTTCGCGTTCTCCGCCATCCTCGGCCTCGTGCTCGAGCGCCTGGTGCTGCGCCCGCTCATCGGCGAGCCGATCATCTCGGTGATCATGGTGACCCTCGGCCTCTCCAGCGTGCTGCGCGCCATCGTGCAGGGGATCTGGGGGACCGACACGCGGCCGCTGCCGTCCGTCTTCTCGCTCGACCCGATCCAGCTCGGGCCGCTGCCGATCGCGCGCGGATACCTGTACAGCGCGGGCTGCGTGGCGGTGCTGCTGGTGGTGCTGACGCTGTTCTTCAAGTACGCGCGCCCGGGCATCGCCATGCGCGCCACCGCCGACTCGCAGCAGGTGGCGCTCTCGATGGGCATCTCGGTGCGCCGGATCTTCGCTCTCTCGTGGAGCATCGCCGCGGTGGTGTCGGCGATCGGAGGGATCCTCCTCGCCACCATGCGCGGCGGGGTCGACGGGTCTCTCGCCATCCTCGGGTTCAAGGTGCTGCCGGCGGTGATCGTGGGCGGCCTGGACAGCATCGGCGGCGCCATCCTCGGCGGCCTGCTCATCGGCGTGCTCGAGAACCTCTCCGGCGGCTACCTCGACCCGGTGTTCGGCGGCGGAGTCAAGGAAGTCGCCCCGTTCGTGGCGCTGGTGCTCATCCTCATGGTCCGGCCCTACGGCCTGTTCGGCAAGGTCCGGATCGAGCGGGTTTGACATGCGCAGCGGCGAGTTCCACACCAGCTACCGCGCGGACATGGCCATCTTCGACACGGCCCGCGCGCGCCGCGTGCTCGCCGTCTTCCTGGTGGTGCTGTTCGCGGTGCCGCTCGTCGGCTCGTCGTACTGGCTCGACGTGCTGAACCGCGCCGCGATCGCGGTCATCGCCGCCACCGGCCTCAACATCCTCACCGGGTTCACCGGGCAGATCTCGCTCGGAAACGCGGCGTTCCTCGCCATCGGCGCGTACTCGACCGCGTACCTCGCCACGCACGGCGTGCCGTTCTTCGCCGTCATTCCGGCGTCGGGGATCCTGGCGGCCCTGGCGGGGATGGTGTTCGGCGTCCCCTCGCTGCGCCTCAAGGGCCTCTACCTCGCCATGGCCACCCTGGCGGCCCACTTCATCGTCGAGTTCGCGGTCACGCACTGGGACTCGGTGACGGGCGGCGTGAACGGTACCAGCGTGCCGCCGCCGTCGGTGTTCGGCCTCGCGCTGGCGAACGATCGCGCCCTCGCCTTCCTCATCCTGCCGGCGTGCATCCTCACCCTGTGGTTCGCGAAGAACCTCTTCCGCACGCGCGTCGGGAAGGCGTTCGTCGCCATCCGCGACCAGGACATCTCCGCCGAGGTGATGGGCGTCCAGGTGTTCCGCTTCAAGGTGCTCGCGTTCGGGGTCAGCTCCTTCTACGTAGGCGTCGCGGGATCGCTGCTCGCCTACCACGCCCGGATCATCAGCCCGGAGAACTTCCCGCTCTCGCTGGCCATCGACCAGCTGGGGATGATCATCATCGGCGGCCTGGGGAGCGTGCTCGGCTCGATCCTGGGCGCGATCTTCCTCACGCTCCTGCCGGAGGTGCTGCGCCTTCTCACCAGCGCGCTCTCCGGGCAATTCCCCGCGCTGGTGCAGCTCTTCGCGCCGCTCAAGCTCGGCGTGTTCGGCATCACCATCGTCCTGTTCCTCATCTTCGAGCCCGACGGGCTGGCGGCGCGCTTTAGGCGCATCCGCAACTACTTCCGGCTGTATCCTTTCTCGTACTGACCTCAAGGAGGAGTCCCATGCATTCGATCCGGACGGCGCTGCTCGTTCTCTGCGCGGCCGCGGCGGCGCGCGCGCAGGCCCCCGCTGGCGGTGAGATCAAGGTCGGCGGCATCTTCGACCTGACCGGCATCACCTCGGACGTCGGCAAGCCGTTCGCGCAAGGCGTGCGCGACGGCGTTTCGTGGACCAACGACAACGGCGGGATCAACGGCAAGAAGATCCGCCTCGTCGACGTGGACTACGGCTACAAGATCCCGGAGGCGGTCGCCGCCTACAAGCGCATGGTGGGCGACGACAAGGTGGTCATGATCAACGGGTGGGGCACCGGCGACACCGAGGGGCTCAAGGCGCAGGTGAACCAGGACAAGATCCCCTACCTGTCCGCCTCGTTCTCCGGGCACCTGACCGACCCGTCCAAGACTCCGTACAACTTCTTCGTCGCGCCCAGCTACTCCGACCAGCTGCGCGCCTGGCTCCACTGGGTGAAGGACGACTGGAAGGACAAGTCGCGGAACCCGAAGGTGGCCTTCTTCTACGGCGACAACGCGTACGGCAAGGCGCCGATCGAAGCCGGGCGGAGGTACTGCAAGGAGATCGGCGTCGACCTGGTGGACGAGCAGATCGTGCCCGGCGCGTTCCAGGACGCGACCACCCAGCTCCTCAACATGAAGCAGAAGGGCGCCGACTACGCCTACATCAACGTCACCACCACCGGCGTCTCGACCATCTTGAGGGACGCGAAGAAGCTCGGGCTCGCCACCAAGTTCGGGTCCAACCCGTACGGATTCAGCGAGGCGCTCCCGCAGGTCGCGAAGGAAGCAGCCGAGGGCGTCACGGGCGTGATGCCGCACGTTCCCTTCGGCGAGAAGGTGCCCGGAATGAAGCGCCTGATGGAGTTCCACCAGAAGAACCATCCGCAGGACACGCACGATGCGTTGTACGTGCGCGGCTGGACCTACGTGCTCGTCTGGACCGAGGCCCTCAAGCGCGCGGACAAGGCGAAGGCGCTCACCGGCGAGGGCGTCAAGGCGGCGCTGGAGACGTTCAAGGACTTCGACCTGGGCGGCCTCACCGAGCCGGTGACGTACACGCCGACCGACCACCGGCCGTCGACCAAGACGCCCATCTACCAGGTGAAGGGCGGCAAGCTGGCGAAGGTGGCCGAGTACGAGATGCCCCGCAAGTCCGAGTGGCTCGGGTTGTAGCCGCCCCATGCTCCGGCTCAGCAACGTCGAGGTCATCTACGACGACGTCATCCTGGTCCTGAAGGGCCTCTCCCTCGAGGTGCCCGACGGGAAGATCGTCGCGCTCCTCGGCTCGAACGGCGCGGGCAAGAGCACCACGCTGAAGGCCATCTCGGGCCTCTTGCGCGCCGAGGAGGGCGAGGTCACCGACGGCGCCATCGAGCTCGGCGGGGAGCGCATCGACGAGCTGCAGCCGGAGCAGATCGTGCGGCGCGGCGTCTTCCAGGTGATGGAAGGCCGCCGCGTGTTCGAGGACCTGACCGTGGACGAGAACCTGACCATGGGCGGGTACACGCGGCGGGACCGGGCGGGGCTCAAGCGGGATCGCGACCTCTGCTTCGACTACTTCCCGCGCCTGCGCGAGCGGCGGAGGCAGATCGCCGGCTACCTCTCCGGCGGCGAGCAGCAGATGCTGGCGATCAGCCGCGCGCTCATGGCCCGGCCGCGGCTGATCCTGCTCGACGAGCCGTCGCTGGGCCTCGCGCCGCTCCTGGTGCTGGAGATCTTCCGCATCATCCAGAAGATCAACGCCGAGGAGAAAACCACCATGTTGCTGGTCGAGCAGAACGCCAACGTGGCGCTCTCCATCGCGCATTTCGGGTACATCATGGAGAACGGGCGGATCGTGCTGGAAGGCGATCCGGAGAAGCTGCGCAGCAACGAGGACGTGCGCGAGTTCTACCTGGGCAGCGGCGAGGGGAAGAAGAGCTACAAGGCGGTCAAGTCGTACCGGCGCCGGAAGAGGTGGCTGTCGTAGCCGCAGCGCGAATCGGTACGCTACGAGAGAGCGTTACACTC
>Ga0209701_10001667_pt1 | contig 14368 bp, 14 predicted proteins | sample CZO8metaG_4_FD_188356 | JGI IMG/M metagenome (GOLD analysis project Ga0209701, IMG submission 188356) | Vadose zone soil microbial communities from the Eel River Critical Zone Observatory, Northern California, USA - CZOApr15con2H3.8 metaG... | ecosystem: Environmental > Terrestrial > Soil >...
CTAGTCGCGTCTCGTTGGCCAAGACCGGCGGCGTCGGCTCGAAGCTGCGCACCAGGAGCGCGCGGTGGCGCACCTCGTTCCACGCCATGCTGATCGCTTGCTCCAGGACCGAGTCGACGCAGACGGGTGTGCGCAGGTCGTGATCGTCTCGCCGCGCGAAGGCCCGCATGTCGCGCACGATGTCGCGCACCTTCTGCGCCCCGGTGCGGGCGTCCCGCACCATCTCCGAAAGCTCCCGCAGCTCCGCCGCCACGCGGCCGGCCGCGCCCGGGTCGCGCGCGGCGGACTCGGCCAGGTCCGGGAGCCGATCCCCCAGACAGGTCAGGTTCCCCAGGATGTACGCCAGGGGATTGTTGATCTCGTGCGCGACGCCGGCCGACAGCGTGCCCAGCGCGACCATGCGCTCCAGGTGCACCATCCGGAGTTGCAGCACGGCGGCCCGCTTGCGCTCGATCGCATACCGGATCGACCGCAGGAGCATGGGCCCGTCGAAGCGCCCCTTGACCAGGTAGTCCTGCGCCCCGTTCTGCAGCGCATGGACGGCCGTGGCCTCGTCGTTGAGCGCGGTGAGGACCACGATGGGTGTGTGCGAGGCGCCCGTCGCCTCGAGCTTGCCGAGCAATGTGAGACCGTCGCCGTCGGGCAGGCGGTAGTCCACCAACGCGCAGTCGTAGCGCTGGTGCGTCAGGGCCCGCAGCCCTCCCCCGACGTCCACCGCCTCGTCGATCGAGATGCGCGGGTCCATGTGGCGGATGGACTCGCGAACGCTCGCGCGGGCGGTGTCCGAGTCCTCCACCAGCAGCACGCGGAGGTGCTCGGCAGGGGCTTCTTGGGGCGAGGCGGCGGCGGCCAATGCATCCACGACACAAAAATCGGCTCGGCACGAAATCGCTTGATAGGCGCGCGTGCCGCACATGGATACGCGCACTTCGTGTGGTCATCCGGAGCACATCGGCGCCGGTGCGCGCGGGCGGACCTACTGCCGGGGCGGCGTGCGCGCCTCCGCCGGCGCGCTCCAGGTCTCCGGGTGCTCGGCCTTCCAGCGCATCGCGCTGTAGATGCGCGTGCGCCCGCTCGGGTGATCGTAGAAGACGAACTCCTCGATCGGCCCCGGATCGAGCTTGCGGTACTCGCCGAGCTTGAGCGCGACCTGGGCGAACCCGTCCGGCTGCGCGGAGGCGTTGAGGCCGTACAGGTCCGCCTCGTACTCCTGCACGCGGATGATCGTGTTGAGCACGGGCGTGAGCAGGGTCAGGTACGAGGTGATCAGCAGCGCCGCCAGCGGCAGGCCCGCCACGTCGTCGATCCCGCGCACCTGCCACCTTGGCGCGCGCGCGCAGCCGCTCGAACAGCGCCGCGAGCAGCGCGAACCCCGCCACGATCACGATGCCGAACTGCAGCAGCCCCTTGTGGATGTGATTCAAGACGTAGTGGCCCATCTCGTGCCCCATCACCGCCTGGATCTCGGGGAGCGAGGCGCGGTTGAGCAGGTTGTCGTTGAGCGTGATCCTTTCCGTGCCGAAGAGCCCGCTCACGTTCGCGCTGATCCGCTTGGACTGCTTCGACGCGTCCACCTCCCAGACGTCGTGGGTGCCGATGCCGCTCGCGCGGGCGAGCGAGAGGATCGGCGCCACTACCCGCTGATCGGTGAGCCGTTTGGGGTTGTTGAAGAGCGGCACGACGACGATCGGGACGATCAGCGCGAAGAACGCGTCGAACCCAACGGTTGCCACGGCGCCCCACAGCCACCAGGTGCGCGGGAGCCGCCGCACGACCGCGTAGAGGATCATCATCGCCAGTCCGCCCAGGACGGCGGAGAGGGCGAGGCCCTTGCCCAGCTCCCCGAGCCAGGCCGGGAAGGTCAAGTTCGACAGCCCGTAGCGGTGCTCGCGGACGAACCCCGGTAGACGGTGAGCGGCAGGGTCATCACCGCGACGGCCACCAGGAACTGCACCCAGTAGGCGCCGATCTGCAGGGCCCTGACGCGCGTCAGCCGCTCGGCGAAATCGCGCATGCGCGCCGAGACGCCGGTGTGGAGGAGCACCAGGTACGCCGCCGCCGTCCAGACGAAGCTCCACAGGTCGAGCCAGTATCCTCCCTCGAGTAGGCGTCCGAGCGGGCCTTCTCGGCGCTGGTCTGCCGGGCGAGGTACGCGCGGGTGGCGGCCTCCGGATCGATGGATCCCGACGCGCCGCTCGCCGCGGCCGGCGGCGGGTCGAGCTGCGCGAGCTTGGCGGGAGCGGCCTGGGCGCGGGCGGCGAGGGGAACGGCGGCGAACACGGCGGCGGCGGCGGCGAGCGCGGCGGCGCAGCGGTTCATGACCCCTCCGGGACGTCCTCCGCCGGGTCGATCGGATTGAGCAGAAGGCCCGACGCGAGCTTGGGAAAGAAGTACGTCGACTTCTGGGGCATGATTTCACCGGCGTCGGCGACTGCTCGCAGCTGTGCGACCCCGGTCGGATTCAGCAGGAAGACCGCCTGCACCCCGTCCCGGCGGGCCTCCTCGAACGCCCCGGCCAGGTCCTTCACGTATTTCAGATTGGTCTGCCGCTCCTGCGCTTCGCGGTCGATGCCGAGCAGCTCCTCGAGGATGAGCGCGTGGAGCACGGCGACGTCGAGCCGGCGGACCGGCGCGGGACCCGGCACCGCAGCCTCCTGGCCCGGCCGCAGGACGGCGAGGAAGGAGCGGGATCCCGAAACCAGCGCCAAGGCAGGAGAGGTCCGGCCGGCTGCAGCGAGCCGGTCTCGCACTTGCTCGGGAGACGCGCCGCGCAGCTCCTCGACCGCGAAGCGCTCCCGCAGGCGCGCGAGGAAGCCGTCCAGCTCGAACCCGCGGAGCCCGTGCACCACCCGGTGCGTGGGAAGGATCAGGAGGTCCGGGTCCTCCATGCTGGTCAAGAACAGGGAGCCGTACTCGATCGACGAGCGCGGCGAGCGGGCCAGGGGCCGCAGCTCGTCGCGCACAGCCAGCATCGTCTCGTAGCGGTGGTGCCCGTCGGCGATGTACAGCCGGGCGTCCGCGAGCGCCGCCGCCACCCGCCGCTGCGCCGCCGGGTCGGTGAGGCGCCACACGCGGTGCACGGTGCCGTCGTCGGTGCGCCCCTCCAGCTCCGGGGCGGCCGACTCGAGCGCGTCAAACTCCGCGTCCACGCGGCCCTGCGGGTCCGAATAGAGCGCGAACACCTGCGAGAGGTGCGCGCGGGTGGCGCGGGTCAGCTCGAGCCGGTCCAGCCGGGGGCCTACGAGCGTCCGTTCGTGCGGCAGCACCACGCGCTCCTCGTAGCGCCGCAGGCGGACCCGTCCCACGACTCCTCTGCGCGTGAATTCCCTTCCACCGACCGCGAAGCGCTGGTGGTAGCGGTAGAGGGCAGGCCGATCGTCGCGGCGCAGGACCCCTTGCTCGAGCCAGCGCGACAGCTCGCGCGCGGCGTTCGCATACTTCTCGCCGCCCTCGCCCTCCGGCAGATCCACGCGGACGAAGTTGTAGGGGCTCTTCGCGGCCAGCCGCGTACGCTCGGCCGGCGAAACCACGTCGTAGGGAGGCGCGAGCAACCGATCCAGCGATCCGGCCCGCGCAGGGTCGTAGACCACTCCGCGGAACGGCGCGATCTCGGCCATGGGCCAGAGCGTATCCCAGAACTCGGCGAGCCACTGCATCGGAGAGCGGGATCGCCCGCCCGACGACCGGACGTAGGCAGGCCTCGACGTCCCCCGCAGCGCGCGCGAGACTGGCCACGACATCCGACCGGAGGGCCGAATGACGTCCGTCCGCCTTGCCCTGACCTGCGCGCTAGTCTCGTCCGCCGCCGCGGCCCAGCCGGCCGCCCCCAGGACGCACCGCCTCGATCCTTCGCCCACGACCGTGGCCTGGGGACACTACGACGCGGCAGCAAAGCCGGCCTTGCGCATCTCGTCCGGGGACACGGTCATCGTGCGGACGTTGATCACCTCCAGCCCGGAGCGATTGGAGAAGGCAGGGGTGGCGCCGGCCGACGTGGAGCCCGCGCTGCGCGACATCCACAAGGCGGTCACCGACAAGGGACCGGGCGGGCACATCCTCACCGGGCCCATCTTCGTGGAGGGCGCCGCGCCGGGCGACGCCCTCGAGGTGCACGTCGACCAGGTCGACCTGGCCATCCCCTACGCCTACAACGGCTTCGGCGTCGGCCGCGGATTCCTGCCCGACGATTTCCCGTACGCGAAGACGCGGATCATCCCGCTCGACGCGCGCCGGATGGTCGCGCGCTTCGCGGAAGGCATCGAGGTCCCTTTGCGGCCGTTCTTCGGCAGCATCGGCGTGGCGCCCCCGCCGTCGATGGGCCGCATCGACAGCGCGCCGCCCGGCCTGCACGGCGGCAACCTCGACAACAAGGACCTGACCGCCGGCAGCGTGCTGTACCTGCCCGTCTACGTGCCGGGAGGGCTCCTCGAGATCGGCGACGGCCACGCCGCCCAGGGCAACGGCGAGGTGGACATCACGGCCATCGAGACGTCCCTGGTCGGCACTTTCCGGGTGGTGGTCCGCAAGGACCTGCACCTCACCTGGCCGCGGGCCGAGACCCCCACGCACTGGATCGCGATGGGCATGGATCGGGACCTCTGGTCCGCCGCGAAGATGGCCGTCCGGCAGGCAGTCGACCTGCTCGCCTCCCAGCACGGATTGTCGAAGGACGACGCGTACATGCTGGCCAGCGTGGCCTGCGACGTCGAGGTCACGCAGCTGGTGGACGGCAACGTCGGGGTCCACGTGCGGATCCCCAAGTCCATCTTCACCGCGGCGAAGGCGCGGGGCTCCACGCCTTGACGCTCAGATCGCTCGGGACCGTTCGAGGTTGATCCTTCGAGCGTCTCGACGATAGAAAGGGGGGGCTGCACATCGGGGGCTCCTCGTGAAGCACTGGCACGAGACCGCGGCCATCCTCGACCGGGTGACCCACCTGGCTGCCGTGGGCGTACCCGCGGCCATCGCCACCGTGGTGCGCATCTCCGGCTCGGCCTACCGGCGGCCAGGCGCGAAGTTCCTGGTGTCGGAGGACGGAGCGACCTTCGGCGGCGTCAGCGGCGGGTGCCTGGAGACCGACGTCCGCGCCATCGCGCTGGAGGTCATGCGGAAAGGCGCGCCGCGCCTGCTGCACTACGACACCGGTTCCGACGAGGAGACGCTCTGGGGGCTGGGCCTGGGGTGCGAGGGCGCGGTCGACATCTTCGTGCAGCCTGCCGGAGGCGAGCTCGTCTCCGGCGCCGGCCTCCGGGTCCGCGAGTCCATCGAAGCCGGCGCGCCGCTCGCGGTGTGCACGGTGGTGGAAGGAGAGGGCGCGGGCCGCTCCGTGGTGCTCGCTGGCGGCAAGCTGTCGGGCACGACCGGCACGCCGGAGGTGGACCGCGCCGCCGCCGAGCGCGCCGCGCAGCTCCTCGAGACCGGCGACAGCCGCCTCGATCAGCTCGCCGGCCGGTCCGTGTTCCTCGACGTGCTCCGCCCGCCGCCGGCCCTGGTGGTGTTCGGCGCCGGCGACGACGCCCGACCGCTGGCCGCCCTGGCGGCACAAGCCGGCTTCGAGGTGACGGTCGTCGATCACCGGCGCGCCTTCCTGACCCCGGAGCGCTTCCCTCCGCCGGCGCGCCTCCTGCTCCGCCGCGCCGCGGACGGGCTCGGCGGGCTTGACCTCGGGCGGCGCCATTTCGCCGTGGTCCAGACGCACGCCTTGCAGCACGACCGCGATTGGCTGAGCGCGCTCCTCGGCCAGCCGCTCGCCTACCTGGGCCTGCTCGGGCCGCGCACGCGGAAGGAGCAGATCCTGCGTCAGCTCGGCACGACCGAGCCCGAGAAGCTGTTCGCGCCGGTGGGCCTCGACCTCGGCGCCGACGGTCCGGAGCAGGTCGCGGTCAGCATCGTCGCGGAGATGCTCGCCGTGAACGCGGGCCGCGAGCCCGGGCACCTGCGCGCGAAGCGGGGAGGCATCCATGAAGGATGACCGCTCCGGCCGCGTCGCGGGCGTGGTGCTCGCCGCCGGCACCTCCAGCCGGATGGGCCGCAACAAGCTCTTCCTGCGGCTGGGCGGCACCAGCGTGTTGCGCCGGGCCGTCGCGGCCGCGCGCGAGGCCGGGCTCGACCCCGTGCTCGTCGTCCTCGGGCACGAGAGCGACCGCGCGCTCGCGGAGCTCCAGGGCCTTTTGTGCACGCCCGTGCTCAATCAGGAATACGCGAGCGGCATGAACACCTCGGTCCGGGCCGGCGTCTCCGCCGTGCCGGCCGATGCATCGGGCGCGGTGCTGATGCTGGCGGACATGCCGTTCGTCACCGCCGGCATGCTGCGGTCGCTCGTCGACAGGTATCGCGCCGACGAGGCGCCGCTGGTCGTGTCGACCTACGGCGAGGTGCTGGCGCCGCCGATCCTCTACGGGCGTCCGCTCTTCAACGAGCTGGGCGCCCTCGACGGCGACGGATGCGGCAAGCGGGTGGTGAAGGCGCACCGCTCGGAAGCCGTCGAGATGGCCTGGCCAGCCTCGGCGCTCGCCGACCTGGACGTGCCCGAGGACCTCGACCGCGTGCGGACGCGGATCGAAGGAGGGCAGGCGCGATGAGGGCCGAGTTGCTCGAGCTGGCTGCCGATCTCGCCCGGCGCGGCGAGCCGTTCGTGCTCGCCACGGTCGTGCGCCGCGAGTCGTACAGCTCGGCGCACCAGGGCGACATGGCGGTGATCACCGCGGACGGCGGCTACCACGGCTGGCTGGGCGGCAACTGCACGCAGCCGATCGTGAAGAGCGAAGCAGCCCGCGCGCTCCTCGACGGCCAGCCGAGGCTGGTGTCACTGTCGCCCGAGCCGGATCGCGAGCTGCGCCCGGGAGTCGTGGCGCTGCCGATGCGGTGCCATAGCGGAGGGACGGTGGACATCTACCTGGAGCCGATGCTCCCCGCGCCGCGGCTGCTCCTGTACGGCGAATCGCCGGCCGCGCGCGCCCTCGCGCAGCTCGGCAAGGCGATGGGGTACCGGGTGGAGGCGGCCGGCGCGGACGCGCCTGCCCCGGCCCGCGGGAGCGAGCGCCTGTTCGCGGTGGTCGCGACCATGGGCGAGAGCGACGAGGACGCCGTCGCCTCCGCGCTCGCCGCCAGGCCCGCGTACCTGGCCGTGGTGGCGAGCCGCAAGCGGTTCGCGCAGCTCCGCGAGACGTTGCTCGCGCGCGGCGTCTCGAGCCAGGCGCTGGACGCGATCAAGAACCCCGCCGGGCTGGACATCGGCGCGCGCCTCCCCGAAGAGGTGGCTCTGAGCATCCTGGCGGAGATCGTCCAGTTGCGCCGGGCCCAGGCCGAGGCGGTCGCGCCCGAGCCCGTGCCCGCAGCCCGCCCGGAGATCGACCCCGTCTGCGGTATGACCGTCACGGTGGCGAACGCGCGCCACCGCGCCGAGCAGGGCGGCCGCGCCTTCTACTTCTGCAACTCCCGTTGCCGGGAGAAGTTCATCGCCGACCCGCAGCGCTATCTCGCGCCCGCGGCGGCGGGAGCGTGACCGATGGCCATCGAGATCACCAAGAGGTTCGTGGTCAAGGCGCCCCCCGCCGCGGTGTGGGGGTTCCTCACCGATCCGCAGCGCGTCGCCCACTGCATGCCGGGCGCCGCCATCACCGACCGGATCGACGAGAAGACGTTCGCGGGGACGATGGCCGTGAAGGTCGGCCCGGTCTCCACCAGCTACAAGGGCAAGGTGGTCTTCGAGCGCCTCGACGAAGGGACGCGCACCGCCGAGATCGTCGCCACCGGCCAGGACATCCGCGGCCGCGGGGGTGCGGACCTGCGCCTGACCAGCTCCATCAAGGAGGTCTCGCCCGGCGAAACCGAGGTCACCGCCGCGTCCAAGGTGAACATCACCGGCATCCTGGCGCAGATGGGCCGCGGCATGGTCCAGGACGTGAGCGACCACCTCTTCCAGGTCTTCTCGCAGTGCATGCGCGCCGAGCTGGAGACCGCCGCTGCCGCGCCGGCTCCGGCTCCCGCCGCCACGGCGCCCGCGACTTCCGCCGCGCCGGTCGCCGCCGCGGCCGGTTCCCGGGGAGCGGCGCCCGAGGCGCTCGACCTGGGCTCGCTCGGGGCGAAGGTCGCCGGCCTCGCCGCGAGCCGCGCCATCCGACGTCCCGCGTTCTGGGTGGCCGTCGCCGCCGCCGCAGTCTTGCTTTACCTGCTGTTCCGCTGATCGCCGCAAAGGAGGGTCACATGATCCCTGCTGGCTTCGATTACCACGCGCCCGCCACGCTGTCGGAGGCGGTGGCGCTGCTCTCCCGGTACGGCGAGGGCGCCAAGGTCCTCTCCGGCGGCCAGAGCCTGTTGCCGTTGCTCAAGCTCCGGCTGGGACACGCGGAGCACCTGGTGGACATCGGACGCATCCCGGGCCTCGAGTACATCAAGGAAGAGGGCGGCATGCTCCGCATCGGCGGCCGCACGCGCGAGTCGGCGTTGGAGCAGTCCGAGCTGATCCGCGGGCGCTATCCGATCCTCTACGACACCGTGCGCGTCATCGCCGATCCGCTGGTGCGCAACCTGGCGACCGTGGGCGGGAACCTGGCGCACGGAGATCCCGGCAACGACCATCCAGCGACCATGCTCGCCCTGGGCGCGCAGGTGGTCGCGGTCGGTCCGTCGGGCGAGCGCGTCATTCCCATCGACAAGTTCTTCCTCGGCCTGTTCACCACCGCGCTGCAGCCGGACGAGATCCTCACCGAGATCCGCGTGCCCTCCCCACCTCCGCGCAGCGGGGGCGCCTACGTGAAGCTCGAGCGCAAGGTCGGCGACTACGCCACCGCGGCGGCCGCCGCGCAGGTGACGCTCGGCGCCAACGGCGCGTTCGACCACGTCGGCCTGGCGTTGACCAACGTCGGTCCCACGCCGGTCCGCTCGCAGGACGCGGAAGACGCGCTGATCGGGAAGAGGCCGACCGACGCGGTGATCGCGGAGGCGGCGCGGCGCGCCGCGGACGCAAGCTCGCCCACGCCCGACCGGCGAGGCTCGGTCGAGTACAAGCGCGACATGGCGCGCGTGCTGGCGGGGCGGGCCCTGAAGCAGGCAGTCCAGCGCGCGGGAGGTCAGTGACATGGCGACGCACAAGATCACGGTGACGGTGAACGGCGCGGCGCGCGAGGCGGACGTCGAGTCGCGGCTCCTGCTGGTGCACCTGTTGCGGGAGAGCTTCCGGCTCACGGGTACGCACATCGGCTGCGACACCACCCACTGCGGGGCGTGCACCGTGCTGCTCGACGGGCAGCCGGTGAAGTCGTGCACGGTGCTGGCGGTGCAGGCCGACGGCCGCGAAGTGTCGACCGTCGAGGGACTCGAGCGCGACGGCAAGCTGCACCCCGTCCAGGAAGGCTTCTGGGAGAAGCATGGCCTGCAGTGCGGTTACTGCACGCCGGGCATGCTGATGACCGGCTGCGCGCTCCTGGCGCGCACCAAGGAACCCAGCGAGCAGGACATCCGCGAGGCGATCTCCGGGAACCTGTGCCGCTGCACCGGGTACGTGAACATCGTCCAGGCCATCCAGTACGCAGCCGCGAAGCTGCGCGAGCGATAGGAGAATCCCATGGAACCCAAGACGAGCGCGCAGGTCTGCGGGATGGGCCACTCGATGAAGCGCAAGGAGGATCCGCGCTTCATCCGCGGCAGGGGCAACTACGTAGACGACATCCAGCTCCCCGGCATGCTGCACATGGACATCGTGCGCAGCCCGTTCGCGCACGCGAAGATCAAGTCCATCAACACCGACAAGGCGATGAAGGTCCCCGGAGTGCTGGCGGTGATCACCGGCGAGACGCTGGCCAAGTACAACCTGCACTGGATGCCGACCTTGATGTCGGACACCCAGATGGTGCTGCCCACCGAGAAGGTCATGTACCAGGCGCAGGAGGTGGCCGCCGTGATCGCCACCGACCGCTACATCGCGGCGGACGGCGTCGAGGCGGTGGAGGTCGACTACGATCCGCTGCCGGTGGTGGTCGATCCCTTCCAGGCGCTGCTGCCGGGAGCGCCGGTCCTGCGCACCGACAAGAAGGACAAGAAGGACAACCGCATCTTCCATTGGGAGGCAGGCGACCGCGCCGCGACCGACCAGGCCTTCGCGCAGGCCGACGTGGTGGTGAAGCAGGACATGTACATCCCGCGCATCCACGTCGCGTCGATCGAGACCTGCGGCTGCGTGGCCGACTTCGACCGCGTGACCGGGAAGCTCACCGTCTACATGACCACCCAGGCGCCGCACGCCATCCGCACGGTGTTCGCGCTGGTGGCCGGCCACGTCGGCCTCTCCGAGGAGAAGATCCGCATCGTCTCCCCGGACATCGGCGGCGGGTTCGGCGGCAAGGTGCCCGTCTATCCCGGGTACGTCATCGCGGTGGCCGCCTCGGTCGTCATCGGCAAGCCGGTGAAGTGGGTCGAGGACCGGATGGAGAACCTGCAGGCGGACTCGTTCGCGCGCGACTACCACATCCACGCGGAGCTGGCGGCGAAGAAGGACGGCACGATGACGGCGCTGAAGATCAAGACCGTCGCGGACCACGGCTACACCGACGCCGCGGCCAACCCGTCCAAGTTCCCGGCCGGCCTGTTCTCGATCTGCACGGGGTCGTACGACCTCAAGCGCGCATTCGCCGAGGTGGACGGCGTCTACACCAACAAGCCGCCCGGCGGCATCGCCTACCGCTGCTCGTTCCGCGTCACCGAGGCGGCGCACTGCATCGAGCGCATCACCGACGTGCTCGCGCAGGAATTGAAGATGGATCCGGCCGAGCTGCGCATGAAGAACTTCATCCCCAAGGAGAAGTTCCCCTACAAGTCGGCGCTGGGCTGGGAGTACGACAGCGGCGACTACCCGGCGGCGCTGCAGAAGGCGATGGACAAGATCGGCTATGCCGAGCTGCGCAAGGAGCAGGCGGAGAAGCGCGCGCGCGGCGAGCTGATGGGCATCGGCATCTCCAGCTTCACCGAGATCGTCGGCGCGGGGCCGAGCAAGCAGTTCGACATCCTGGGCATCAAGATGTTCGACTCCGCCGAGATCCGCGTGCACCCGACCGGCAAGGTCATCGCGCGCTTCGGCACCAAGTCGCAGGGCCAGGGGCACGAGACGACGTACGCGCAGATCGTCGCCGAGGAGCTGGGCATCCCGGCGGCGCACGTGCAGGTGGAGGAAGGCGACACCGACACCGCGCCCTACGGGCTCGGCACGTACGCCAGCCGCTCCACGCCAACCGCGGGCGCGGCGGGCGCGATGGCGGCCCGGAAGATCCGCGACAAGGCGAAGAAGATCGCCGCGCACCTGCTCGAGTGCGCCGAGGACGACCTGGTCTGGGAGACGGGCAAGTTCTCCGTGAAGGGCTCGCCGCAGCGGTCGAAGACCATCCAGGACATCGCGCTGGCCGCCTACACCAACCACCCGCAGGGGATGGAGGCAGGCCTGGAGGCCGTGTCTTATTACGACCCGCCGAACCTCACCTTCCCCTTCGGCAGCTACATCTGCGTGGTGGACATCGACCGCGGCACGGGGATGGTGAAGATCCGCCGCTTCGTGGCCGTGGACGACTGCGGAAACATCATCAACCCGATGATCGTCGACGGCCAGGTGCACGGCGGGCTGACCATGGGCATGGCGCCGGCGCTCCTGGAGGAGATCAGCTACGACGAGGACGGCAACATCCAGGGCGGGAGCTTCATGGACTACCTCGTGCCCACCGCGATGGAGACGCCGGCGTGGGAGCTGGACAAGACGGTGACGCCCTCGCCCCACCACCCGCTCGGCGCCAAGGGCGTCGGCGAGTCGGCCACGGTCGGAGCGCCACCCGCCATCGTCAACGCGGTGGTAGATGCGCTCGCGCACCTCGGCGTCAGGCACGTGGACATCCCCATCACGCCCGAGAAGGTGTGGAAGATCCTGAAGGAGAAAGGCGCTGCGGAGTAGCCGATGAGCGCGCCTGCACTCCAGGCGCTGGGACCGCGGCGCGGGCGCGTCGCGGTCCCGCTCGCGCTCGCCGGGGTGGTGGCGGCCGGCTGGGCGGGAACGCTGCGCCTGGGCGCGGCCATGGAGGGTCACGCCGCGCACCACGCCGGGCTCGCCGCGCTGTTCGCCATGTGGGCGACGATGGCCGTGGCCATGATGGTGCCCGCCGAGGCGGCCTCGCTCTTCCGGCTCGCGCGGGGCCTCCGGGACACGGGGGCGTTCCTGGCGGGGTATCTCCTGCCCTGGCTGGCGTTCAGCCTGGGCGCGGCGGCGCTGCAGGAACGCCTGCACGCCGCCGGCTGGATGGACGCGGGCATGGCGACGAGCAGCCGCTGGCTCGCGGCCGCGCTGCTCGTCGCGGCCGGGCTCGCGCAGCTCTCGCCGCTCCGCGAGGCGTGCCTTTCGCGCTGCCGCGCGGCGTCCCTGACCGCCGCCGGCACAGGCGGCCTTTCCGGCGGGTTCCGCACCAGCCTGTCCTCGATCGCCTGCTGCGGGCTGCTCATGCTGGTCCCATTCGCGACGGGCGTGATGAGCGTCTCCTGGATGGCCGCGCTGACGGTCCTGCTCGTGGTCGAGAGAGAGGTCCCGCGCGCCGCGCGCGTCGGCGCGATCGCGGGCGTCCTGCTGCTCGTGTTGGGCGCGTGGAAGTTGGTCGCCTGAAAGCGGACAGGGCGGCGTCCCCGGGCTAGTCTGTGCGCGGGCCATGCTCGCTGCGTTCGCGCTCGCCGCCGCCGTCGCAGCCCCGGTCGACTGGCTGGCGCTTCCGATCGCGAGCTACAACTCCGACGACGGCCTGGCGGGCGGAGTCGTGGTGCAGGCGCAGTGGCTCGGCCGCGTGGCGCCCTACAAGGCGGCGCTCGGGGCGCAGGTGCTCTTCAGCACCGCGGGCGTGCAGAGCCATTACCTGCGCCTGGACGTCCCCCGCCTCTTCGGCACCCCGCTGCGCCTCTGGGTGGGCGCCGAGTACCACCGCGAGCTGAACGCTCCCTACTACGGGCTGGGAAACGACAGCTCGAGCAACGTCGCCGATCACCCCGGCGTCTTCGGCGAGCACCCGTTCAGCTACCTGCGGCGGTACCCGCAAGGAAGCATCGCCTTCACCCTCCCCTTCAGCAACTCGGGGGTCCGCCTCTCCGCCTTCGCCCGATACCTCCGCCTGCACGTCGAGGCGTACGACGGCTCGCTGCTCGCGCTGGAGCGGCCCCCCGGCAGCGAGGGCGGCGAGGAGCTGTCGTTCGGCTTCGGCGTCCTGCTCGACCGCCGCAAGGGCGAGGCGATGCCCACGGAGGGATACCTGCTGGAGGCGGCGCTGCGCGGCGCGCAGCAGGGCATGGCCTCCGAGCACACCTATCTGGGCGGCACCGCGCGGGCGATGGGGTTCGTCCCCATCGGGAGCCGCATCGTGCTCGCCGCCCGTATCGTGGGCGACGCGCTCACGCCCGGCACTCCGCTCTTCGAGCTGGCGCGCTTCGGCGGCGTCGACCCGCTCGAAGGAGTCGGAGGGGAGCGGAGCGTGCGCGGCATCCCGAAAGCCCGGTTCATCGGGCGGGTCAAGGCGCTGGGCACAGCCGAAATGCGCGTCCGGCTGGCCGACGCGCGACTGCTGGACCGCCGCGTGACGTTCGGGGCGGTCGCGTTCATCGACACCGGCCGCGTCTGGCAGCTCCAGGGGAACGACGGGCGGTTCTTCGACTTGCACACCGGAGCCGGCGGCGGCCTGCGCGCGTACCACCGCGAGTTCGTGCTGCGGCTCGACGTCGGCACCTCGTCGGAGCGCTCCGCGAGCTTCTACATCACCTTCGGCAGCTTCTTCTGACCCGGGCCGGTCAGAAGAGGCGCTTCTCCAGCGCCTTCAGCACCGCCCGCGTCCGATCGCGCACGCCCAGCTTGGCGAGGATGCTCGAGACGTGGTTCTTCACGGTGCGCTCCGCGACGCCCAGGGCGCTGCCGATCTCGCGATTCGAATAGCCGCCGGCCATCATGCGCACCACCTCGCGCTCGCGCTGCGTGAGCGGCTCGTCCGCGTGCTCGCGCGCCGGCCGCCCGTCGTGCACCGAGCCAAGGCCGCGCAAGACGCCCTCGGTCAGCGACGGCTTGAACCAGGTCCCGCCGGCGGCCAGGCAGCGGATCGCCTTGCCCAGCTCCTCCGCGGTCACGTCCTTGAGCAGGTACCCCTTCGCTCCGGCGCGGGCGGCGGCCAGCAGGGCGTCCGCGTCGTCGAAGGTGGTCAACACCAGGCAAGGAGTAGCGGAGGGTTCGCCGTCCAGCTCCTCCAGCACGCGCAGGCCGCCTCCGCGCGGCATGCGCATGTCGAGCAGCACCACGTCGGGCCGGGCCGCGTGCACGGCCGAGAGCGCTTGCTCCGCATCGCACGCTTCGCCCGCGACCTCCAGCTCC
>Ga0209701_10001672_pt1 | contig 14352 bp, 11 predicted proteins | sample CZO8metaG_4_FD_188356 | JGI IMG/M metagenome (GOLD analysis project Ga0209701, IMG submission 188356) | Vadose zone soil microbial communities from the Eel River Critical Zone Observatory, Northern California, USA - CZOApr15con2H3.8 metaG... | ecosystem: Environmental > Terrestrial > Soil >...
GAGCGGGGGAGTAGCCCGACCGTGAGGGAGGGCGTTCCTGTCTTCGCAATACTCGACGCCCTCTCTGACGGTCGGGCTACTGCCACTTCTTCCTTCCAGTGCAGCCGGCCGGCAATCATCAGATGCAGGACCAGCCAAAGCTCATCTTCCAAACCTATGCAGATTCGTTTGCCTAAGCGTCGCAGCTCGACCACCTGCTTCGCTTCGGCGTCGGAGGTTGGCGGCGAGGCCGTCCGCACCAGAAACGGCGACGCGATCTGAATTCGCTGAAGACGGTGGCCGAGAATCCGCTTTTCCAGCGCCTCGATGTAGACGACGATGTCGGGAAGCTCGGGCATGCAAGCCGCAGATTAACGCGGATTGCCTGGATCGAAAAATCGCGAACCAACCAGAGTGCGCTGCCCCTACGGAATTCTGACCGCTGACTTCTGATCCACTGATCTCCGACGTGCCTTCTGCCTACTCCCCGCATGCCCACTCGCTACCCCGACGAGTCGGGGTCTGTAACCGCTCTCATGAAAACGCGTTCATACTTTGTGAAGCATTTTGTTTGTTCGTAGTGGTGAGTAATCGCGGCACATTCGGGATCGTTCTTAACTTCCCGGCGGTATCTTTCATAAGCCTCGACGCTGGGAAAACTGAACAGCGCCACCGCGACATTCTCCGGGCCAGCTTCACCTAGCCCCGGAAAACTGAAGGCTGCCGAGGGTGGGCCGTCACCGGGGATGAAAACCCCCAGATGCGTGCCGCCATATTTCTCAATCAGCCGCATCCACACGCGCGCGTAATGCTCAAACGCCGGCAACTCATCCCGATTGATCGTGTAGCGCAAGAAACAGGTAATCACCATGGGTGGATCGTAAATCGTAAAAAAGCAAAGGGCAAAGAGCGAAGGGCCAAGCGGGATGCCTCGGTTTTCATGTATACAACCCGGAGGGTTCCGGAGAAAGTAGCCGGAGGTCGAAGCGAAGCGCAGACCTCCGGTGACGAATCAATTTCCTCTCGCGCCCTGAAGGGGTGCCAGAGTCTCGCACCCTTTCAGGGTGCAAATGGATCTTCCTATCGCATTCCGGTGGTCTTCGACCACCGGCTACTGTCTCGCAGCCCTGCGGGCTGCAACCAACGGACCTTCTTAATCCTGCAAGAGTTGAACGAACTGTTCGAGTTCGGCCAGATTCAGATCGGAAATTGCCCACCACTCCATGCCTGAGTTGCTCCAGCGAATCAGATTGTATCCCTGGCGCACCGAAGCCTGGGTCGTGGATTTAGAGTTGCTCTTCGCGGGCCAGACAAAAACGTTAATGAGATGTTGCCGCCGCTGGAAGAAGGCGGTGTGGTTCGCGCCAGGCCCTCACCTTAATCCTCTCCCAGAGGGAGAGGAAATAAAACGGTCGGGCTACTGTCCCCCGTCGCGCGGCTTGAGCGGAAGCTCAACACTAAAACTCGTTCCCTTCCCTGGCTCGCTCTCAACCTCTATGGTCCCGCCGTGGCTGTCGACGATCTGCCTGGCGATCGAAAGCCCCAGGCCGGTGCCGCGTTTCTTGGTGGTGAAGAATGGTTCGAACAACCTTCCTCGGGTCTTAGCGTCCATCCCGGAGCCGTGGTCGGTGATGACGATGCGGGCGCGTGCTTTGGAAACGCTTCCGGCGCTGCCAATCGTGGCCGGGCTGGAACCAGAGTTGACCAGCTCCGTTGAGATTTCCACCGGCGACTTCGGTTGGCTGGCGTCGATCGCGTTTCCGAGCAAGTTGACCAGGACCTCGCGCAACTGCTCGCCGTCCCAGCTTCCGTGAATCGAGGTTTCGGAATAGTTTCGCTTAATCGGCGTTTCCTTTTCGCGCACGCGATCTTCGACCAGCTCGAGGCTGGAATCGAGCAACTCCCGCAAGTCAACTTCGGATCGCTCAAGGTGCCGGCGGCGCGAGAACTGGGTGACGTCGACGACCAGCTTATTCAAATGGTGAATGCCGCGCTCGACCAGGGTAATCGTTTTCACCGCGTCATCGTTGACGGCGTACTCGCGCAACATCTCAACTCCCAGGCGTATGCTGCCGAGCGGATTCTTGATTTCGTGAGCCAGTTGCGCCGCAGCTTCGCCGACGGCGGTCAGGGATTCCGTTTGCCGCAGCGCAGCTTCGGCCTTCGCAGCTTCGGTGACGTCCACCAAAGTGAGAATCTGTCCACGTTCCTTATCAATTTCGAGCGGCGAGGAGTAAGCGTCAAAAGTGTGTGCACCGCTGTCGATTGTCAGGTTCCAGCGGCCGCGATACGTGGCGCTGTCGACGCGCGAAGCCGTTACCGATTCTAACAACTTCACTCCGGCCGCCGAAGCAACGCGGTCGTGAATTGACGCGCCGATCGAGGCTTCCGGAAAGATGTGGAAGAAGGCCGTGTTCGCACTGCGGATGCGATCGTGGCGATCGATCGCGGCGATGGCGCTCACCATCCCTTCCAGCATTTGAGTGCTGAACTCTCGTTCGCGACGCGCGACTTCGGCGCTCCGCCGCGTCTGCCGAAAGCGCCGCTGCACCTGCCAGATGGTCGCCGCCGCGACCATCAAACCAGCGAGAATCGCGAACAAGTTCCAGGTCCTGATCGAACGGGTCGCGGCTTTTTCCCTCGCTTCGCGCTGATCGAAAATCTGTTCTTGTTCGGCGTCTGAATCCCGGACGAGATCGTCGAGTTCAGCGTCCACGTCGCGGAACTTGGCAAAACCATCCTGCGAATACCGCGTCCGGTCCTTGGTGATTTCAGAGTAGGCCGCCAGGTCGCGGCGAAACGTCTGCCATTTTGGGATTTCAGCCAGCGGCGGATGATCGAGCAAGGGCACCAGGTCCTCCACTTTCCCGCGCGCGGTAAGCAATCGCAAATCAAAAACAGGTTGCAATTCGTGTCGCGCGTCGGCTTCCATTCGATCGCGCGCTTCGTTGTCGAGTCGCGTGAGCGCTACGCGCAGTTGCAACAGCAGCGTGGCCTTGGCTGCATGCTGATGTTCGACATTCAGGGCCTCGCGGCTGGTGTCTTCCAGGCGGCGCACACTCAAATTGCCTAACGCGATTATGAGCAATAGCAAGACGGTAAAGCCGGCAATCAGCGGGAGCAGGGTCGGGTCGAGCTGCGGTTGGCGCGACTGGTCGGCCTTCTCCTCGACCCAGGAAGCACTGCGAAAGACAACTTCGCCGTCCGGCGGTTTGATTGGATTAGGTTGGGACATTGAGTCGTTTCAGCGTCGTTCTAAAAGACCTTGAAAAATGAAAAATGAAAATTGTTACGGCTTCTTCTCTCTCCGCTTCTTCGCGGTGACTATCGACTGGGCAATGATGTTGCACAGCTGATTGCATTCATCAAATAACTCACCCATTCGATGCTCCGGAAGCATTTCCGTCTTGATGATAAGACGAATCCAACAACGCGACTCGCGCAGCTCTCTCAGGCTGATGCTGAGCTTGTGAACAAAACCGGCCGACTTTCCGCAGCACAAGTTTCTTCGTAATTTGGCGCGGGTGAAGTCCCGCTGCGTACTAGTTGACCTCCGATGTGTCGACCCATTCGCGTGTCCGGAAGCGCATCAACAACCTTCGCTACACGCGCGGCAAAGTTAATCAGTCGGTCGATTAGCTCTTCCGAGGTCACGGTGCTCCCTAAAGTTCCGCTTTACGGCTCTGACACTTCAATTTGCTGTTTTCACTTTTCAATTTGCAATTTGCAATCTGTACCGGGAGCCCTCCCTCACGGTCGGGCTACGGCCCCGTCTGCTCACTGCCTCCTGCCTACTGCCTTCTGCCTCCTGCCTACTGTTTCTTTGCGTCCATCCAGTTATCGCCAATCCCTGTCTCCGCAATTAGCGGCACGTCGAGTTCGACCGCGGATTCCATCTCGCGTTTCAGGGTCCTGGCAACTTTCTCTGCCTGGTTCTTTGGACACTCGACCAGCAATTCGTCGTGCACTTGCATCAACATCTTCGCGTCCAGGCCTTCGCGCCGGAACGCTTCATCGACGTGCAGCATGGCAATCTTCACGATGTCGCTGGCCGTGCCCTGGATTGGCATGTTGATGCCTTCGCGTTCGGCTGCGCGGCGAATGTTGGCGTTGCGATCATTGATGCCCGGCAGCGGCCGTATGCGTCCGTAGAGTGAACGCACGTATCCATGTTCTCGTGCCTGCACGGGAATCTCATCCATGTAGCGGCGCACGCCTTTGTAAGTGGCGTAGTAATCATCGATCACTTTGCGTGCTTCCTGGCGACTGATGCCGACGCGCTGCGACAAACCCCACGGCTCGATCGCGTAAGCAATCGCGAAGTTCACAATCTTTGCGAAACGGCGTGCGTCTTTTAGTTCTTCGTCCGTCTTTGCGCCGAAGACCAGCCGCGCGGTGCGATTGTGAATGTCATCGCCTTTCTGAAAGGCGTCCAACATTACTTCATCGCGGGTGATATGCGCGAGCAGGCGCAGTTCGAGCTGCGAATAATCGGCAGAGATGAGCTTGTTTCCCTTTTCCGCGACGAAAGCCGCCCGAATCCGCCGGCCCTGTTCAGTGCGAATCGGAATGTTCTGCAGGTTCGGATCGCTGGACGACAACCGGCCCGTAGCCGCGACGGTTTGATTCAACTGTCCATGGATGCGGCCGTCGGCGCCGATCTGATGCGGCAACGCATCGGTATAGACGCTCTTCAACTTGTCCAGCTCGCGATACTCGATAATCAAACGCGGCAAATCGTAAGTTTGAGCCAATTCTTCGAGCACCGCGCGGCTGGTCGAAACCCGTCCCGTCGAAGTCTTGCGGCCCGAAATGATGTTCAGCTCCTCAAAGCATTCCGCAACCTGCTTGGGCGAGTTGATGTTGAATTCCCTTCCCGCCAGCTTGCAAATCTGATCGGTGAGTTTCGCCAGCTCTTCGCCAAGATGTTGAGACAAATCAGCGAGCACTTTCGTGTCGACGCGCATCCCGGCGCGCTCAATCCGGTAAAGCAGCGGCGCCAGCGGCAATTCGATTTCGCGATAGATGCTGCCGAGATCTTTCTCGTCGATCCGCCTGCGTAATTCCTTCGCCACTTGCGCGGTCCAATCCGCCGCCTCGACTGCTTGCCACGCCGTTTCGTTCCAGCCGTCGTATGGTGGCCCGCCGCTTTCCGCGCCGACAGCATCGCGCGCGAGATCGCCAAGTTCATACTTGCTCCGCGTGGGGTCGAGAATGTACGCCGCGATCAGCGTGTCGTCCGTTACACCGGCCAGTTCGACGCCGAGCGGCTCCAGCAGTGCGACGGCGCGTTTCAAATCGTGCACGGATTTTTCCAGCAAGCCGTTACTCAACAACTCTCGCAACTTTCCAACAGCGGCGTCTTTACCTTCGGCGAAGTTTTCCAGGTCGACGAAAGCTGACCTGCCCGCCGCCGCCGCGAGGGCGATGCCACGAGCGCCGTGTTCGTCGCGTGTGCTTTGCTGTTGCCCCGCGCCGGTTGGCGAAGAATTTGAGATTGCGATTCCGACATGCTCAGCTTCCCAAAGCCCTTGAATCACACGATCGAGTTCGGCCTGGTTCCGGATGATTGAGTATTTACGCTCGCTCGCGACGCGCGCCGTCGCCACCGCGCCGTCGGCGAATTCATTCGTCAGCACCGTGAACTCGAGTTCGCGAAACAAATCGTAAGCGGCCGCGCGATCAGGCGGGCGGGCCTGTAACTGATTCAAGTCGAGGTGCACGTCAACGTCGGTTCTGATTTGCGCCAGCTCGCGCGACTTGCGAATTATCTCACCGTTGTTCCGCAAAGACTCGCGATAGGTTTTGTGTTTGACCTCTTCCCAATGCGCGAGCGCGTTTTCGATCGAACCGTAGGTCTGAATGATCTGCACCGCGCCCTTGGCGCCGATGCCGGGCGCGCCGGGAATGTTGTCAACCGAATCGCCCATCAATCCGAGCAGGTCCACAACCTGCGCGGCCGTCACGCCAAACTTCTTTTCGACCCAGGCTTCGTCGCACCACTCGATCGGCGGCACCGGCTCTTTGCGCTTGATGACCTGCGAATTCTGGCGCATGCAAACGATCAAGGGATCGCGCACCAGCTGGCACATGTCCTTGTCGTTGGAAACAATCACCGCTTGCAGGCCCTGGTCCGCTGCCTGCACCGCGAGCGCACCGATCACGTCGTCGGCTTCGAATCCCGGAACGCTAACCATCGGCACGTTGTAAGCTTCGCAGAGCCGCTTGATGTAAGGCAGTTGTGAGGCAAGATCGTCGGGCATCTGCTGGCGATTGGCTTTGTAATCGCTGAACGTCTCGTGACGAAAAGTTTTCTCGCCGGATTCGAAAACTGCGGTGATGTACTTCGGTTTCTCATCAGACAATAGCTTGCGCAGCATGTTCGTGAAGATGAAGACGGCCTGGGTGACCTGGCCTTTTGAAGTCTGCAGCGGCGCGGCGCGATTGGCCATCGGCGCGTAGAAGGCCCGAAAAATGTGGGACATCGAGTCGATGAGAAAGACTCGCTCGGCCGGCTTCGCTCCGGTCGGAGATCCTTTTTGCGGCATTGTAGATCGATGATAGGGTCGCGCTTTCTGAGTGTCAATTTGCCTTTCTGCTCTGCGTAACCTTCGCGTTCTCTGCGCCTCTGAGCATTAGGCGCGGAAGAATGATCGCAGAGCGCAGAGAACGCGCAGAGTTCTTCTCTCTGACTTACACGGTCTCTTCAGAGACTGCTCTCGCGCCAGTGTTCGGCGTTGCGTATCTGAGGCACAGAATCAAAACTCGTGGCGCGGACACCACAAATCAATCCGGGTGTCGCGGATCTGCGGGGTGTTTCGGAAAGGCACGAGGCTTGCCCTGTAGAGTGTGCTCGGTAATCATAATCTCTCGGACAGCAAGAGTTCACGACACATAAACTTGAAACAAACCACCCTGGCCAGCGAAGTCGAAACGAACGGAATCGGATTGCACACTGCGGTTCCGGTCCAGGTGCGGCTGTTGCCGGCGCCGCCTGATACCGGGTACGTCTTTCGCCGCGCCGATCTGGGCGGCTTTGAAATTCCCGCCACCGTTGAATCAGTCGCGCATTGCAGTTATGCCACGACGCTGATGCGCACGGGCGTGATGCTCTCGACGGTCGAGCACCTGCTCTCAGCCCTGCGTGGCTGCGGGGTCGATAACGCATACATCGACGTCGACAACCTGGAAGTTCCGATCATGGATGGCTCGGCGGAAGCGTTCGCGGAAATGATCGAGAGCGCCGGGATCGTCGAACAATCAACGGCGCGCCGCGCGTTAATGGTGCGCGAAACCGTCGGCGTCGAAGCGGGCAATCGCCGCATCAGCATCGAACCAGCCGATGCGTTCGAGATTGATTGTGTGATCGATTTTCCCCATCCGCTCATCGGCGTCCAGCATCGTTCGATTACTCTGAATAATGGCTCGTTCGCGCGCGACATTGCTTCGGCGCGCACCTTTGGATTCGTAGAGGAAGTCGAAGCCCTGCGGCGCGCAAATCTGATCCAGGGCGGATCGCTCGATAATGCCATCGTGCTTACCAAGCATGGGATGCTGAACGAAAACGGGCTGCGCTTTCCCGATGAATTCGTGCGCCATAAGATTCTGGATATCATCGGCGATTTTGCGCTGCTGGGCATGGTGCTTTTGGGCCGCGTCAAAGCCGAACGCAGCGGACACCTTTTGCACGCTGCGTTGATGTCCTCGCTGCTCCGAAATCGCGCCGCCTGGGAAATTGTCGATCTGCCGGCATCAACCGAAGCGCGGACACCGGTTTCCGCGTGACAAGAGGCGTTTAGAGTACCGACTTCAGTCGGCCTCTTTTCAGGCGTCACCAAGAACCCAACCAAAGTTGGTACTCTGAAACACCCGTTTTCGCATTTAGAGCTCCTCTGCCTTCTCTGCTAAAATCAAATCGAGTTAAACGTTCCCCTTGATTTCCGCATCCAAGTCCGCGAATATTTTCCTGGAGGCATTCACAGTTGATGAGACATCGCGCTACGATCGCCCTGCTTTTCGCTTTCGCACTCGCTTTTTTCGGCGCCCCGCGCCTACAGGCGCAGCCCAGGCCCGGCACATCCGTTCAGGAAACCGACGACGAGGTAAAGGTCAACACCTACAAGAAATTCGTCGAAAACCGCGAGCCGAATCCCGCCGTTGCCTACGAAGCCGCTAAGGAATACATGCGCCGTTATGGCAAGGAAGACGATCAGTACACGCGCTATTTCAAGGTTTGGATACCCGCGTTTGAGGACGACGAACGCGCGCGGCGAATGGCGGCGGAACGGGCGGACCGTGAGCAACAACTGCTCGGCAGTTTCACTCAGAAAGATTTCGCCAGGGCCTACGGAATGGCCAAACAGGTTCTTGCCGACGATCCCGAAAATGTCAAAGTTTTGATTGCACTCGGGTACGAGGGCGTCGGCGCCAGCACTCAGGCACACAACGAGACTTTCAATAACCAAGCGGCCTCGTACGCGCTGAAAGCAATCCAGCTAATCGAATCAGGCAAGACGCCGGACACGTGGGCTCCTTTTAAGAGCAAGGAAGATGTCCTGGCGTCTCTGTATTACGCCGAAGGATTTTACTTGCTGAAGCCCAGGCCCGAATCCGCCATCGCCAATTTCTTCAAAGCAACCCAAATCGATAGCGATCGGAAAACGTCGGCCTCGACTTACTATTACCTCGCCACCTCTTATCAGAATGGTCCGTACAAGCGATTGTCGGATGACTACGGTAAGCGCTTTAGCAATCAGCCTGAGAGCCCGGAAAGCAAGGCCGAGCTTGAGAGCATCAATAAGGTTGTGGACAAAATGATCGATGCGTATGCGCGCGCGGTGAGTTTGGCCGGCAACGATCCTCAGCAGCAAACAGCGAAGGGCCAATGGATGACGCGGCTAACGGATCTTTACAAGTTCCGGCACGAGAATTCCGCCGCCGGTTTGAACGAGTTCATCGCGGGCGTTCTGGCGAAGCCTCTGCCGCAACCATAGAAGGAAAAGGAGTGCAGGCATCTTTGCGGTTCGCCGGCATCTTGCCGGCGGCCTCGTTGGGGCTCACCAGGAAAACGATCCACGAAAACACACGAAGCGCCACTAGTTTTGTGGGTTTAGTGTGATTTCGTGGATCGTTCTTGTCCCAGGGTAAAAAGCGCGAACCAAACCAGGACACTCCGTTCCGGGTCGCTACCTTGACAACCCACTTTGAATCATTAGAATCGAAACTCGTTGGAAAAGCGGGAGTAGCTCAGTGGTAGAGCATCGCCTTGCCAAGGCGAGGGTCGCGAGTTCAAGTCTCGTCTCCCGCTCCAGTTCCTTGAAGGATGAGGGATGAAGGATGAAGGATGAAGCTCCGCTTTCATCGTCGTGGTTTCATCCCTCATCCCTCATCCTTCATCCATTTCGGGCGGCGTAGCCAAGTGGTAAGGCAGAGGTCTGCAAAACCTTTATTCATCGGTTCGATTCCGATCGCCGCCTCCAAGACCTGCTCAACAATTGCGTCGCAGAAACCCAAACTGCCAACGAGCTGGTTATTTCACGCATATGTGTGTTGCCGCACGGACAGCATGCGTTTTCAATGGTAAGGTTGCTTGGCATTCATTGAGGCCATTCATCTAATTCGACAGTGGGGGCGCGGGTAAGGGTATACGCGATTAAGGTAGTGGCATTGCCTCGGAGACGAAAACAATAAATAATGCATCCAGCTCTTACCTGGAGGTTTCGATGGCGCAAGAGGATAAGCTGATTGACTACCTTTCAAAGGAAATAGAGACTCAAACAAATAACTTGATGACGTTTCGCGCCCGGATCAACCTCGCAGTCTTTGTTGGACCATTCGTTTTGATGGGCTCGCTCGTATTTCGCAACGATATCCCACGGGGTATCCACCTGTGGAGTCTAAAGACCCTTATACCCGCGACTGTTTTAGCTCTCATCTATCTCACTCTGGGATGGGTATGTTGTTCAATCGAGACGCAGATCTGGCGGCAGTGTAATATTTGGCGGAAGTTAATTGCGGAGCTCAGCAGCGGCAACGGTAGTGTCAAACCTGATCAACTAGAGTTCGGATATCCTAAACTCCGACTAGCATACTTGATCGTTTACAGTACAATGATCTTGGCCTTCGTGTGTGTGGGGATCCTTATTTCACAGGTACAGAGATGAGGATTGTGTCTTGACTAGCAGTCAGTCAGACGTACCGCACCGAGTCCCGAAATCGAACGGAGTTTGCGGACAAGTGTTGGAGAAGCTAGATGAGCGATTTACAAATGGACAGGACCGAACGAGAAACCAGAGTCAACTGGCCCACTGTGGCTTTCTTGAGCCTCTTTCATCTGGCTTCAATTGCGGCGCTTTTTTTTTGGAGTTGGCCTGCGGTTATTACCGCCGTGATCCTCTACTGGGTCGGCGGTAGCCTGGGTATCGGCATGGGTTATCATCGCCTAATGACGCATCGCGGCTACAGAGTGCCGAGAGTTGTCGAGTACTTCCTGATCCTTTGTGGTGCCCTGGCGCTCCAAGGCGGCCCGATTCAATGGGCCACCACTCATCGCATTCACCACGCCCACACTGATAAAGATGGCGATCCGCATACGCCGCGAGACGGACGCTGGTGGTCACACATTGGCTGGGTTTTGGCTAGGACCCCGCAGTTGCTAGACAAGACCCAGCTTCAGCGCTACGCCCCCGATCTGATGAAACAAAGATTCTATCGCTGGCTCAACCGGTTTTATTGGTTGCCTCTGGTCATGCTCGGAGTGGGACTGCTGGCATTCGGTGGCTATAGAGTCATGCTATGGGGCATCTTCCTGCGGGTTACGCTGGGTCTTCATTCTACGTGGCTCGTCAATTCGGCCACGCATCTTTGGGGAACGCAGCGGTTTGTCACTGGTGAAGACTCGCGCAACAACTGGTGGGTAGCGCTACTCTCCTTTGGCGAGGGTTGGCACAATAATCATCACGCGCACCCGACCTCCGCGCGACATGGACTGGCCTGGTATGAACTCGATCTCAACTGGTGGGGCATTCGTGTCATGCAATTTCTGCGGCTGGCAAAAGCGATCAAGCGGGTGAACGCGACTCAGCCTGCCGACGGTTAAGGCTGGAACGCCATGACACTAGGACCCATCCGCAAGAATCAAGAATGAAGGCGAACAAGAAAGCGTTTTGATGCACAGTGAAGACGACACGAGGCTGATCATCCTGGTAGTGGAGGATGTTGCCGAGACCCGCGACGGCATTGAAACATTGCTGAAGGCCGACGGCTATCGCGTGGCCGTTGCCCGAGATGAACGCGACGCGATCGAGAGCGCCAGGCGCAAGCGTCCCGACCTGATTCTCGTAAGTCTGGCCGGGTTACCAAACGATGTGATTGCTGCCGCGCGTCGCATCCGCGAGCACGCTGACGTGGGAAACCTGGTGCCGGTCGTAATCTTTTGCGTTGAAAGTATTGATGAAGGTGATGACCTCGCGATCGGCGAGAATGTACATGTCTCCCGCCCTGACAACTTCAATCAATTGCGAAGGCTGCTCACTCGGCTGCTGCACGAGGTTCCAGTGGCTGCCTGAGTTCGCACCGGCTTGAACCGGGATCAATATACAAAAGGGACCGAACCTGATTCCGGTGCGAACCTTTAGCCACCGTTGTAGCCATCGCTGTAACCGTTCTCGAAACCTTCACGGTAATACCGGCGGTACAACTCGCGGTCACCGAGCCGCGAGTTGTAGTCCTGCGTAGCCTTCTGATAGGCGCCAAGATTCCGAAAGTCGGTTTGCCTGCCTCGCCGCCAGTCATTGCGACCTTCCTTGATCCCTTCGTTGTATCCCGCATTCAGCGCGGTTTGCCGAAGGTCGAAAGAACCACCGTAGTTGCCGTAACGATCCCAGTTGCGGCTACGACGATCCTGGCCACGGTTGTAGTTGTAGTTGTCGTTGTCGTTGCGGTCACGGTCGCGGTTGAAGTCGCGATTGTCTTGAGAGAATTGAATCCCAAGCTCGGTGTTGTATCCGCTCTCGAATGCCCGACGGAAGTATCGGCGATACAGTTCGCGATCGCCGAGACGTGAGTTGTAGTCCTTCGTGGCTCTCTGATAGGCACTAAAGTCCTGAAAATTAGCGTGCCTGTTCCGCGCGCGGTCGTTGCGGCCTTCTTTGGTGCCTTCGTTGTAGCCCGCGTTCAGCGCGGTTTGCCGCAAGTCGAAAGAACCGCCCCAGTTTGGGTAACCATCCCAGTCGCGGTTGCGGCGATCCTGATTGCCATAGCGGCCCTGCGCGTCTGCGCTTGTGCTCAAGCCGACGCAGATTCCCAGCAGTAAGGTTAGTCCTAAGATTGCTCCTGCGACCTTGCCTGATAAGTGTCTTGCTCTCATGTCCGAATTCCTTTCTTATTGCTTGCCCAATCTACCTTCCGGAAAAACCAGTTTCGCTCACTGGAACTGCGCGACCAACACAACTCAAACGAATAAGCCTGAGTCGGTCGCAGTCCACTGTTCCGGCTGGTTAATTACGCGCTCTACGGCTGGAGTGTCCATTCAACTCCGCGATCAGCCGGTCCGCGCTCCGCGGTGGCTGCACGCTCCCCAGCACTACATCTTTGTTCGACATTGTCCTGCCATACATGTCCTTATTCGCGCCATCGTCGGGGCGCAGAGTCGCGCCGTCAAGCGAGACGCCGGCGAATAGTCCCTTCGCCCGTGAGTAAGTCAGCAACTGGGCGTGAAGCTGCGCATCCGTCTCAGCCGAAGACGAACGGCCTACTGGTCCCGCCGCAACTGAGGCATCGGCTCCAATGGTGAACTTGCTGGAAAGAAGCTTATCGATCGCGCTCTTGTTCATCAGCAGCATTACGACATCGGTTTCGGACCCGCCAATTTGAAACCCAACACTACCGCCTTCGACTTTCACTCCGGCGGGCGCTGACCAGCCGCGTCCATTCTGGTTTCTGCACACGATAAAGCCTCGGCCGTATTTCGCTCCGACGATGAAGGCGCCTTTCTTCACGTTCGGCACGACTACGGCGCAGGCCGCCTTGTCGAGCAAATCTTGCGGGATACCCTTGTCGGGTGTCGCCATGATTTCATTCAGCACATCCGCCGCGGCGCTAAGCCGATTAGCAGTATCATTGTTGGTTGCCGCACGTGCGGCCGCAGTGCTCATTAAGTGCCCGACGCTAATCACCAGAGCGACCAGGGCCGTCGCTAGCATTAACTTTCTTACTCTCATCTCTCTGCCTCCGCCTTTCGATCAACTCTGTTCTGTATTCATACGCCAGCCGTACTAAACTCGCAGTTGGAGCTCCACGTCTGGCTGTTTGCGGTACCACAAAGCAAGATGCATTCCCTCCCGACCGATCTTAAATCCAAAGTGATCCACAGCGACTTCAGGTACTCAACCAGGTTTCAGCCTGAGCGCGCCGGGTGATCCTTTTGGAGCTCGTAAACTAGTAGCGGCGGCGGCGGCGATGACGCTTGCGAATCTTGTAGGTGTACAAGGCTCCGGTTCCTGCGCCGGCTCCGGCGCCAATCAACGCGCCTTTCTTTCCGCCAGCCAGGCCGCCGATGCCCGCGCCGGCCGCCGTGGTTCCGGCCACCGTTAACTTATCTCTGTGCTTCTGCCAGAAAGTGCGCCCATGACGGTGACGACGGTGGCGCGGTTGCGCCGACGCCGGAAGCGGTAAATGCCAGGACCACAGCGTTGGATGGCATCATTGCGTCCTTATTTTCGGTGGTAGTTTTCCGAAACGCTTGCCAGCCTAAACCTGGCTGATAGTTCCCGTCTGTGCGTGTTTACACACATATATCAGTGACAAAGTCTGTGGGTCTTATTGAGACGAGCCGGGATCGAAGGAATCCTGTGGTTACGCCCCCGGTTTCGCCTTTGTGTGCTGGCGCACAGACCGCCAAGCGCTCGAGTTCTATAATTGTCCGCAGTCGTTCCTTAGTAACCTGGTATTACCGGAACCAGGGCCGCGGCCGGGCGGCCTTGATTCCAACCCTTGCAGCGATCGAGTTCGTTCGTTTCTGCGAATGGCGTGGACTGAACAGAGGAGAGTCAAATTATGTTGTGGACAATTATCGTGATCCTGGTGATCTTGTGGTTACTGGGATTCATCGGCCACATCGGCGGCGGCTTGATTCACATCGTGCTGGTCGTCGCGGTGATCGTCTTGATCTATAACCTGGTCGCTGGCCGGCGCTAGATCTAAGGGCCGCTCCCACGCTTAGATCATCATCACAGACCTTCGACAAGATGACTGACAAGCAGATCGTGGCCGTGGTCCGCGGTCACTTTGATCAGAGGGGCCAGCAGCGAATTCGAGAAAGCCCGGCCTAGGGCCATGGCGGAATTAGTCTCGCGCGGGCTGCGTAATACCGCG
>Ga0209701_10001673_pt1 | contig 14350 bp, 13 predicted proteins | sample CZO8metaG_4_FD_188356 | JGI IMG/M metagenome (GOLD analysis project Ga0209701, IMG submission 188356) | Vadose zone soil microbial communities from the Eel River Critical Zone Observatory, Northern California, USA - CZOApr15con2H3.8 metaG... | ecosystem: Environmental > Terrestrial > Soil >...
GCGACGAAGACGGGTGCCTTACGTTCCTGCATCCAGGAGAGAAACGACGCCAGCAAACGCGAAGAGACGCCGGCATCGGCCGATGCTGAGTCGGGACCGCTCCCTGCAAATACTTTTTCCAGTTCGTCAATCCACAACACGCACGGCGCGAGACCCTCGGCGACTTTGAAGACTTTCTGGATGCGCTTTTCGGTCTCGCCGATGTATTTGTCGTACACGGCGGCGGTGTCGAATTTCACCAGCGGCAGCTTCCACTCGCCAGCTACGGCGCGGGCGCAGAGGCTCTTGCCGCATCCCTGCACACCGAGGATGATGACGCCTTTGGGTGGGTCGAGGCCGAACTGGCGGGCCTGTGGCTCCCAGGAGTTGCGCCGCTGCGCGAGCCAGTTCTTCAGATTCTCCAAGCCGCCGACACTCGTCATGTTGTCGCTGGAGTCGACGAATTCCAGCATCTCGGAGCGCTTCAGCAGAGCTTTTTTTGCCTCCAGAACGTCCGTGACGCACGCGGGCGCGAGGGCATAATGGGCCACCAGCGACTGCGAAATCGCTCGCTCGGCTTCTTCTTCCGTCAGGCCGCGGAGGTTCGCTGCCATTGCATCCACGCCGGGGGCATCGAGTTGCAGCTTGAGGGTGAGAGTCCCAGCCATACGGGTGTAGGTTTCGCGGATCAAGTCGCGCAGGCGTTCGACATCCGGCAGAGGCAAGTCGAGAAACTCAACCAGACTGGCCAGTTCCGCCGGCATCTGGATCGAGGGGGCGGTGAGAATCAAGGTCCGCCGGTTGGCGGAGAATTTTTGTCCGACGTCGCGCAGGCGGCGCACGACCACTGGATTGTCCATGTGACGATGAAAGTCTTTCAGGACGAACACCGCTTCCAGTGTCATGGATTCAAGGTTCGTCAGCGCCTGTACTGGATCCACTGTGTTGTAGATGGCAGCTTTGCCTTCGGGCGCCCTCGGATCGGCGGCGTGGTGGGCAGCATTGATGCGCATTTGCATATCGGCGGCCGGCAGCGCTGAAGCATGCGTCCCAGAGCGCACCAACCCGTCTGCAACTGTCCACTCAAAAACCGCCATATTGAGCTCGGAACACGCGGCGCGCACTAACGTGAGGGCCCGCACTTCCTCGACTGTCTCCATGACCACGATCGGGGTCGACGAGTTGATGAGGACCTTCAGGCGTTCGAGGGCGTTCATATCTGTTTGACCGGGCGCGAGTTGCTCCCGTAGAATACTAGTTCGGTCTACTCCGAATATCTTTCTGGAGCAATCCAGGTCAATCGAAGGTAATTGAGCAAACATGGCGAATCATTTTTCGGCGCTGAAACGCGCCCGTCAGACGGTAAAGCGAACGGAACGCAACCGGGCGAGCGCCTCGCGCTTACGCAGCGCGCTCCGCAGCATGCGGGAGAGCCTGGCAAAGGGCGACAAAACCGAGGCCGTCGGGGTTTTCCGGGAAACGGTGTCGGCGCTCGATAAGGCGATCCAAAAGGGCGTTTTGCACGAGAATACGGCGTCGCGGTATAAGTCTCGTCTATCGAAGCGGTTGAGCGCATTGAAGTAGGCGCCAAAAGTACCCGCATCTGGGGCGCGAGAAAATTTTCCTTGACCTGCCCTGAGGATTTGCTAAACTAACGTGTTCCTAGGACATACAGGTAGTTCTGGCCGTCCTGACGAACCTCCGCCCGTAAAGCGCGACAATCCCAAGAACTGAGCATCTTTCGCGCCGGGTGCTGCATCTATTTGGGTGACTCTGGCTGTTCCTTTACCAATCCCGCCCAAACGCAGTCTGGCCAGCTACCACGGTGACCATTGTCCAGTGGGCAGGAAAGTGGACGCCTTAAGTCGAATCAATCCTTATAGTTAGGAGAACGAAAGCAAATGCGCTCTGATCGTGTATTTGATGCAGTGGAGACTTTGCGGAACCGGTACATGCTCTGCCAGCTTGCCTCGAAGGCAACGCGCAAGTTTCACCGGCCAAATACCCGCATCCAGGAAACCATGAACCAGGTGTTTGACCGGATCGCGGGGGCGGAACGCCATGACATTTTGAGCGAGCCGGAGAATTTTGCCGAGGCGCAAAGGCGGGCTGCATAAGAGCAGCTCCGCCGTGTGCCCACACGGCGGCTTGATCTCCCCGAGAGAATCCCTCCCGAGAAAAATCCATCCTGTAGGTGAATATGACCATCGCAGAACTGAAAGAAAAAAATATTACCGAGCTAACCAAGATCGCCCGATCTCTGGAACTGCCGGGCGCCAGCGGACTCCGCAAGCAGGACCTCATCTTCAAGATCCTGCAGGCGCAAAGTGAAAAAGAAGGACACATCTTCGCTGAAGGTGTGCTGGAGATCCTGCCGGACGGCTACGGCTTCCTGCGCTCGCCCGATTACAACTATCTGCCCGGGCCGGACGACATTTACGTGTCGCCGTCGCAGATCCGCAAGTTCGACCTGAAGACGGGAGACACCATCAGCGGCCAGGTACGTCCGCCGCATGAGGGCGAGAAGTATTTCGCGCTGGTGAAGATCGAGGCGGTCAACTTCGAATCGCCCGATGAAGCGCGCAACAAGATTCTGTTCGACAACCTGACGCCACTGTATCCGCAAGAACGGCTGAAGCTGGAAACCACGCGCGAGAACGTCAGCGCGCGCGTCATGGACTTGCTTACACCGCTCGGCAAAGGACAGCGCGGATTGATTGTTTCGCCTCCCCGCGCCGGCAAGACCATGCTGCTGCAGAACGTGGCGAACTCGATTACCACCAATCACCCTGAAGTGGTGCTCATGGTGCTGCTGATCGACGAGCGTCCGGAAGAAGTCACCGACATGCAGCGCTCGGTCAAGGGCGAAGTGATCTCTTCTACGTTTGATGAGCCCGCGGCGCGCCACGTACAGGTTGCGGAAATGGTGATCGAGAAGGCGAAGCGACTGGTCGAGCACAAGCGCGATGTGGTCATCCTGCTCGATTCCATCACGCGTCTGGCGCGCGCTTACAACACGATCGTTCCGCCCTCGGGCAAAGTGCTCTCCGGCGGCGTCGATTCGAACGCATTGCAGCGTCCGAAGCGCTTCTTTGGTTCAGCTCGCAACATCGAGGAAGGCGGCTCGCTGACCATCATTGCAACCGCATTGATCGATACTGGCTCCCGCATGGACGACGTGATTTTCGAAGAATTCAAAGGCACCGGCAACTCGGAAATCATCCTGGAGCGCAAGCTCGTCGACAAGCGCGTGTTCCCGGCAATCGACATCCAGCGCTCGGGCACGCGAAAAGAAGAGTTGCTTATTCCGAAGGAAGACTTGCAGCGTATCTGGGTGCTGCGCAAGGTACTGAACCCGCTGTCTCCGGTCGAAGCGATGGAGTTGCTGATCGACAAGCTCTCCAAGACACGGGCCAACAGCGAGTTCCTGTCGAACATGAGTTCGCTGTAAGACCACAGCCAAGCACCGGAGCGTATGGCGAAGGTAGGGGATCGCTTGTTAGCAAGCGATTCGCACAAACTTGTCTTCGACAAGGTTCGCAGCGACGCGCGCCCCATGGCAATCGGTCATTCGCAACGATCCTTCCATTACTTTGGTTCCCCACTACGACCCTTTGCGCATCTATTCCACAAGCAGACCGTGCTAAAGAACGATTACTGCCCGCGGAATGCGGGCTGATGATGCAGGAGCGCGGTATGTGGAAGCATGTTCTACCTCTGACGTTGACGTTCTGCGCGCCCATCGCCCAGGCGCAATCGCAGCCGGTTTCGGGACTGGCTCAACTCCAAAAGAAGGCCTTGGGGGCTGAGGTTCATCCAGTCGCGATCGTGCGTACTGATGTAGATCCGTCCGTTCAGCTTGAACGGGTGCAGATTGCCAACGTTTTTCGCGAGCGGCAGGTAGCGCTGCGGCGCGATACCGAGAAGCTGCTCAGCCTGGCGGCTGAACTCAAACAGAATGTCGACAAGACCAGCCCGAACATCTTGTCCATGGATGTGATCAAGAAGGCGCAGGAAATTGAGAAGCTGGCCAAGAGCGTGAAGGACAAGATGCGGGAAGCATATTGAGCCAACGCGTGCGGTGCGGCGATGCACACGGAGATGCGGCCGTCGATGGAAGGGCAGATAGAGCGTCGTCGACGGGCTCTGCGACGGCGATCTCGACACGTGCGCGTTCACGAAACAGGAAATCGCCTCGAAACAGAAACGCCATCCAGCGGTGCTGAATGGCGTTTCTTTTTGTGCTTACGTGTTCTCAGCGACGGCGCGCGGCCTGGCGTTACTCCGATGAGATTCGCATCCCGTAGAACGAGCGGTAGACAAAGAATACCGAGACTGCGAAGAAGGCTAAAGCCAGGATGTGCGTCAGATTAGTCCCCTGGTCGCGGGTTAGCGAGACGGCCAGTTCGACCGCCAGCAGTCCGAACAGAGTCGTGAATTTGATGACCGGGTTCATGGCCACCGAGGAGGTGTCCTTGAACGGATCGCCCACAGTATCGCCGATCACGGTGGCGTCGTGCAGCGGAGTGCCTTTCTGTTTCAGTTTCACTTCGACAATTTTTTTGGCGTTGTCCCAGGCGGCGCCCGCGTTGGCCATGAAGATGGCTTGGTAGAGACCGAAAATCGCAATCGAGATCAGATACCCGATAAAGAAGAACGGTTCCACGAACGCGAACGCCAGCGTGCCGAAGAAGACAGCCAGGAAGATGTTGAACATGCCTTTCTGCGCGTACTTGGTGCAGATCTCAACGACCTTCTTGCTGTCCGCAACGGACGCTTTTGTCGAGCCTTCCAGCTTGATGTTGGCTTTAATGAACTCGACGGCCCGATAAGCGCCGGTGGTCACGGCCTGCGTGGATGCACCGGTGAACCAGTAGATCATCGCGCCACCCGTGATCAATCCCAGAAAAAACGGAGCGTGCAGCAACGAAAGCTTGTCGACATTCGTTGTCAGCCCACTCGTCAGCGCCATGATGATCGAAAAAATCATGGTGGTCGCGCCCACCACCGCGGTTCCAATCAGGACAGGCTTGGCGGTTGCTTTGAAGGTATTGCCGGCACCGTCGTTCTCTTCCAGCAGGTCCTTGGCACGATCAAAGTTCACATCGAGGTTAAACTCTTTTTTGATCTCCGCCTTGACGTTGGGAACCTGCTCGATCAGCGAAAGCTCGTAGACGGACTGTGCGTTATCGGTGACTGGACCGTAGGAATCCACGGCGATTGTCACCGGACCCATGCCGAGGAATCCAAACGCTACCAGGCCGAACGCAAACACGGGCGCTGCAATCATAGTGGCAGCCAACGCCAATCCCATCGTGCTAAAGAAGTAGGCGACGGACATCAGGATGACCATCGAAAGCCCCAACCAGTAGCCCGAGAAGTTGCCAGCCACAAAACCGGAAAGAATTCCCAGCGATGCGCCGCCTTCCTTGGCGGAGGTCACCACTTCGTTCACGTGCCGTGAGTCCACCGAAGTAAATACCTTGACCAGTTCAGGGATCACGGCTCCCGCCAAGGTTCCGCAGGAGATGATCGAAGCCAGCTTCCACCACTGCGATGGGTCGGGAACCATGTTGGGGACGAACTCCCCTAGCCTGGGGATGATGAGGTACGAAACAAAGTAGGTGGCAACAATCGAAACAATCGAAGTGATCCACACCAGCGACGTGAGCGGGTGCTCGAAGTTCATTTCGTTCGCGTTGCCGTACTTTGCCTTCGCGATGGCGCCGTTGATGAAGTACGCGACCGCACTCGCGACCAGCATCATGATGCGCATCACGAAAATCCAGACCAGCAATTGCACCTGAATCGATGGTTCTTTTACGCCCAGCAAAATGAAGGTAATCAGGGCGACGCCAGTCACTCCGTACGTTTCAAAGCCGTCGGCCGACGGTCCAACTGAGTCGCCGGCGTTGTCACCGGTACAGTCGGCGATCACGCCCGGGTTGCGAGCGTCGTCTTCCTTGATCTTGAAGACGATCTTCATCAAGTCGGAACCGATGTCGGCAATCTTGGTGAAGATGCCGCCCGCGATACGCAGCGCAGCCGCGCCCAGCGACTCGCCGATTGCGAATCCGATGAAACACGGGCCCGCATAGTCACCCGGCACGAATAGAAGAATAAAGAGCATGATCAGCAGTTCGACCGAAATCAGCATCATGCCGATCGACATCCCGGCTTCCAGTGGGATCTGGTACACCGGGTAAGGCTTCCCGGGGAGCGATGCGAACGCGGTGCGGGAATTCGCAAATGTGTTCACGCGAATTCCGAACCAGGCCACCCCGTAGCTGCCCGCAATGCCCACCAGGCTGAACGCCAGAATGATCAACACGCGCGGAATTTCGAAGTGCCGCAGCACTCCGAAGTAGAGCACGATGATGGCGGCGATGAACGCCCACAACAGCATCAGGAACTTTCCCTGGGTTAACAGGTAGGTCTTGCAGGTTTCGTAGATTAGTTCCGAAACTTCCAGCATGGCCTTGTGCACCGGCAGATTCTTCAGGCGCATATAGATAGCCAAGCCGAAACCCAGTCCGAAAACGCAGAACAGCAGGCCGATAGTAAGGATGCGGTGGCCGTCCATGCCGAGGAATGACACCGACGAGAGGTCGGGAAGTTGGAGCGCGGCCTCGCCTCCGCCGGCTTCTCCGGCGGGTTGTGCCAGCGCCGCTGCGGCGGTCAGGAACAGCAGAGTTGCAAGGGTCGCAAGAGTCTTCGAGAACCGGCATCCCTCGGACGCAAGGGTTCCCATCCAGGTGCGCATTTGAATCCTCCAGGGATCAGTTCACTGATATTCAGGGATCACGACGCGTGATTTACTCCAACCCAAATCTTGCCCGCGAAAATTTCGCCGCCGGGAGACCGGTTGCCGGAGTTCCGAACACGCTTCCATCGCAAGACAGAATTTAGGAGTGCCGATTTGGCCGCGTCGGATTGCTCATACCGCTGGTAAGCGGCCTGCATGACAAGCTGCACCTCCCCCGGCACAAGGCAGTTGTTTATAGCATCTCGAAAAGGGTTGGGTCAACGGAGAGGACACGAATAGCAGGATGACGGTCGTGGTGCCGGAACGGTTACACTGCCAGTCATGCTTTTTATGGTCATCGAACGTTTCAAAGGCAGCGACCCCAAGCAATTGGGGAACGGTTTCGGCGGCATGGCCGCATGTTGCCCGAGGTTGTTGTGTATCAGGCCAGTTGGATCGATCCTCTCGTCGGACGGTGCTTCCAAATTATGGGGGCGCCAAGTTTGCAGTCTTTGGGTAAATGGACTCGGCGGTGGGATGATCTTTTGGACTTCGAAGTCATCCCAGTCCTCCCCTCCACGGAATACTGGGCACCATTACCTTTCGACTAGGACGGGAAGTCGCCGACGAAACCCGTAACCGACCGCCACTTCCGTATAATTGGAGTTCATGCCTCCCTCCCTCGACTCCATTGTGTCCGCTACCCGGAAGCGTGTTTCCGAAAGCCGACGAAGCGCGGACTTGCGCGCATTGGAGCGGAAGGCAGCGGAGCACCAACCCAGAGGATTCCGCGAACGACTTCGCCGGATTTCGCAACACGTACCCGCAATCATTGCTGAGCTAAAGAAGGCGTCGCCTTCAAAAGGCTTGATCCGCGCGGATTTTCATCCCGCCGAACTCGCGCAGGAACTGGAGAAGGCAGGTGCGGCCGCGCTGTCGGTGCTGACCGACGAAGAATTTTTTCAGGGCTCGCTCGATAATCTGGAGCAGGCGTCCGTCGCGACTGGTCTTCCCTGTCTGCGGAAGGACTTCATTGTCGATGAATTCCAGATTCTCGAATCACGCGCGCATTGCGCGGACGCGATCCTGCTGATCGTTGCCTCTCTCGAGCAGAAGGAATTAATTGCGTTTGCGCGCAACGCTCAAGCTCACGGCCTGGACGTGGTGTGTGAGGTCCATGACGAAGAAGAATTGCAGCGGGCGCTCGATGCCGGATGCGATCTGATCGGCGTCAACAACCGCGACCTCAAGACCTTCAACGTCGATCTCGCAACGGCGTTTCGGCTTGCCGAGAAGGTTCCTTCGGAATGCGTTCGTGTCGCTGAGAGCGGAATCCATTCCGGCGCGGACCTGGCACGGCTTCGCTCCGCCGGCTATGACGCTTTCCTGATCGGTGAGTCTCTAATGAGGGCAAAGCGCCCTGGTGAAGCGCTCAAGATGCTGATGGAAGAAGCGAGGGTGGTGGCGAGTGGTTAGCCACTGGTTCCTATGACTTGGATCAAAATTTGCGGGATCACGAACCCTGAAGACGCTCACGCAGCGGTCGCTGCGGGCGCGAATGCGCTGGGTTTTGTGTTCTACGAGAAGAGTCCGCGGCGGGTGACAGTCGAGACCGTTAAATCCATCGTTGCCGACTTACCCCTCAAGGTGGAAAAGATCGGCGTGTTCGTGAACGAGACGGTGGAAGGCGTACAGCGGATCGTCACCGAGACGGGCCTCACCGCGGTTCAGCTTCACGGCGAGGAGGATGCCGAATTTTCCCGCTCGCTTTTCCGTCTGATGTCGAAAGGCTTGCGGCGGCCTATCATCTTCCGCACGTGCGCGGCACATATCTTCGACAAGCCCGCCGACCAGAGCGTTGGCTGGGACCCGGTATCCAGCGGTCTCGTCGAGCCAGATGAAGCCTACAAAGGAAAACGAGTGCAAAAGATCCACGTGGCCGACAACGGCGACCTTTTTCTGGAAACGCACGGATTTCGCCCAGGTGTAGTCACGGGCGTGCTGCTGGACTCTTCCAACTCCCAGCATCGGGGCGGTACCGGGCGGGCTTTCGATTGGGAGCGCGTGCAGCCTTGGGCCGGCGTGATCAACAGCATCAGCAAGCTGATCGTTGCCGGAGGTCTGCATGCTGGCAACGTGCAGGAGGCAATCCACGTTCTGCATCCCTGGGGAGTGGACGTTTCGACCGGTGTCGAAGCCGCGCCGGGCAAGAAAGATGCGAAGAAGATCCGCGCGTTTGTCCAGGCAGTGCGCGCTGCAGATGAGAGCAACTGATCATGGCGATAGCGAGCGTTACAAAACGCGCAGGCAACACGACACCGAAGAAGCCCGTCGCAGTGCCCGGGCGTTTCGGCGTCTATGGTGGCCGCTATGTTCCGGAAACGCTCATGGCCGCGCTCGAAGAGTTGGAGCGCGCGTACGAGAAGGCAAAGAACGACAAAAAGTTTCAGCAGCGACTGGATTACCTGCTCAAACAATACGCCGGACGCCCGACGCCGCTGTTCTTCGCGCAGCGACTCACCGAGAAGCTGGGTGGAGCGAAGATTTATCTCAAGCGCGAAGACCTTCTGCATACTGGCGCGCACAAGATCAACAACTGTATCGGTCAGGGGCTGCTGGTCGAGCGCATGCGCAAACATCGCGTGATCGCCGAAACCGGCGCCGGGCAGCACGGCGTCGCCACTGCTACCGTGTGCGCGCTCTTGGGCTTCGAGTGTGTCGTTTACATGGGCACTGAGGACATGCGGAGGCAGGAATTGAATGTGTTCCGCATGCGACTGCTGGGCGCGGAAGTGCGTGGAGTGGATTCGGGGTCGCGCACACTGAAAGATGCCATCAACGAAGCCATGCGCGACTGGGTCACCAACGTGCGCACCACGCACTATCTGCTCGGCAGCGTGCTGGGGGCGCATCCGTACCCGACGATGGTGCGCGACTTTCACCGGGTGATTGGGCGTGAAGCGCGGAGGCAGATTCTTAAAGCCGAAGGCAAACTTCCGAAGGCGATCATCGCGTGCGTGGGCGGCGGATCAAATTCCATCGGAATCTTCTATGACTTCCTGAAAGACAAAAAAGTTGAACTCATCGGCGTGGAAGCGGGCGGCTGCGGAGAAGCGCTCGGCCAGCATGCGGCCCGTTTTCGCGGCGGATCTCCCGGCGTGCTGCAAGGGACTTATTCTTACGTTCTGCAGGACAGGTCCGGGCAGATTGCGACCACCCACTCGGTCTCGGCGGGGCTCGACTATCCCTCGATCGGGCCGGAACACGCGATGCTCAAGGACTCCGGCCGCGCCCAGTACGTGCCAGCATCGGACGTCGAAGCGTTGAAAGCGACGACTGTATTGGCTCGGACAGAAGGCATTATTCCGGCGCTCGAGTCGGCGCACGCGGTGGCGGAAGCGATTAAGCGCGCTCCGAAAATGAAGAAGTCCGAGATTCTTATCGTGAATGTCTCCGGGCGCGGAGACAAGGATGTCGGTATTCTGCGCGAGAAAGTTGCTCTCTGAAATGCTTCCACATGCCTAGAGTCCTGTTGATCACAGTCGGCGCTATTGCTGTCCTCATTGGGGCTGGAGCTCTGTTTTTGCATTTTGATCCTTTGTGCGGTGAGGATTTGATGTCAGAACAGACCTCTCCCGATGGTCGATACGTAGCCGCCTGGATGATCCGGAATTGTGGCGCTACCACTTCGTACGTGAATCACGTCAATCTACGACTTGCATCGTCCCCGTTCCATTCTGACTTCTTCAACGGAACAATTAGTGATGGCGAAGTTTTGACGCTTGCAAAATATACGAGCCGCGTTCACTACTGTTGGATAGGAGCGAGACGATTCAATATTGAGTTTCCGGACTCCGATCCGGGTTTGAAGAACCTGAGCAGTTGGCGCGAGGTTGAAATTACCTACGGAAACGCCTGCCCCTAACCAACAGATGCCGCTACACTTCACAACTCATCCCACTCTTGTCGCCTACGTCACCTGCGGCGATCCCGATCTCGCGACCACACGCGAAATCGCGCTGGCCGCGATTGAGGCGGGCGCAGGGATTATTGAGCTGGGCGTGCCTTTCAGCGATCCGCTCGCCGATGGTCCGGTCATTCAGCGGGCTAGCGAACGTGCACTGAAGCATGGAACTTCGCTCGAACAGGTGCTGAAGTTGGCAGCGGAAATCCGTGAGCACTCGCAGTCGGTGGGTCTGATTGTCTTTTCGTATCTCAATCCCATCCTGCAGATGGGGATGCAAAAGTTCTGCAAAGTCGCGCGCCACGCAGGGCTGGACGGAGTGCTGATCACGGATCTTCCCGTCGAAGAGTCCGCTGAATATCTGCGCGCAGCGCGCAAGAGCGATCTGGTGACGGTCTTTCTGGCAGCCCCCACCAGCACTGACGAGCGCCTGAAACAAATTGCCGCGGTCTCAACCGGCTTCGTTTATGCAGTTTCCCGCACTGGAGTGACGGGAGCGCGCCAGCAGATGCCGGAAGACGCGAGTGGCCTCGTAGAGCGTCTCCGCCGGTTTACGAAGCTGCCGGTCGCGGTCGGCTTCGGCATTTCGACGCCTGAGCAGTTCGCGTCGGTCGGAAAGTTTGCGGATGCGGCGGTCGTTGGCAGCGCCATCGTGCAGACGATCGAACGAAATCCCGGACGGGAACCCGCAGCTGTGGCAGAATTTGTAAGACAGCTCTTGGCTCTTAGCCGTTAGCAGTCAGCTTGAACGCGCGAATTGAGTTGCCAAACGAGTGATTTGGAATGGACTCCAGACCAACCACGCTTGAACTAAGAGCCAAGAGCTAACGGCTAATAGCCTTTATGGACATTTCCGACTGGCGCAAGAAAATCGACGAACTCGATCGCAAGCTGGTGGAATTGCTGAACCAGCGCGCTGCCGCTGCGATTGAGATCGGGCGTCTGAAACGGAACACCGATCTTCCCATATACGAGCCCGAACGCGAGCGCGAGGTAATCTCCAACGCACAGAGAGTCAACGGCGGGCCGCTGGTAGAACGGGATCTGGCGCAGATTTACGAGCGCATCATGGATGTAATGCGCAGCATTCAGAAACACGAGATTGTTCCGGACTCCGAGCCCATGCCTCGCGGCACGGAGATTGATTCGAAATACGAGGATTAGAAAGCGATCCACGCCCGGCGACGAAGCAGTGCGTTCCGCGCACGCAGTATAAAAGGCAAAAAGCATTCATGATTGTCGCAATGCAAGAATCGTCGTCGGAAGATCAGATCCAGCATGTGATCGATCAACTGGTCCGGATGGGCTTTGAAGTTCATCGCTCCACGGGCGCGCGCCAGACCGTGCTCGGTGGAGTGGGCGCGCCGCATGATTTCGACATCCGCGAAGTCGAGATGATGGCGGGAGTGCAGGAAGTCCACCGTATATCGGCGCCCTACAAACTGGCGGGTCGTAATTTTCGTCCGGAGGGGACGGTTGTAAAGTTCGCCAACGGAATTGAGATTGGCGGTAAGAAAATTGTCGTCATGGCGGGACCATGCTCGGTGGAATCGCGCGAACAGCTCTTCGCTGTTTCTGAACAGATTACGAAATCCGGCGCGAGAGCGTTGCGCGGAGGCGCATTCAAACCGCGATCGTCGCCGTATTCATTTCAGGGGATGGGTCTGGAAGGGCTGAAACTGCTGCGAGAGGCGGGCGACCGCTTCAACCTTCTGGTGGTCAGCGAAGTTATGGAGATTTCGCAGATTCCGATCATGATGCCCTTCGTGGACATTTTCCAAGTGGGCGCGCGCAACATGCAGAACTTCAACCTGCTGCGCGAACTCGGCAAGATCCGCAAGCCGGTCCTTTTGAAGCGGGGCATTGCAGCTACGCTCGAAGAATTGCTGCTCTCAGCCGAGTACCTGCTGTCGGGCGGCAACTATGAAATCATTTTGTGCGAGCGCGGCATTCGCACGTTCGAGACTTACACTCGCAATACGATGGACATTTCCGCGATTCCGATTATCCACAAGCTCTCGCATCTGCCGATGACTGCGGACCCGTCGCACGGCACCGGACGCCGCGACAAAGTCGCGCCCATGGCTCGTGCGTCGGTTGCAGCCGGTGCTGATGCGCTGCTGATCGAGGTTCATCACCAGCCCGAGAAGGCGCTGTCGGACGGGGCACAGTCTCTTTATCCCGAGCAGTTCGCGAAGCTGATGGACGAACTGCGCATGATCGCGCCAGCGGTCGGACGCGAGATCGCGTAGGCCCCAATTTGTAATCTTTGATTTGTAATTTGTAATTTGAAAAAATAAATCACAAATTGCAAATCACCAATTACAGATCATCATGGTCTTCAAGCAAGTCACCATCATCGGGACAGGCCTCATCGGCGGCTCGCTGGGTCTCGCGCTGAAAAAGCGCCGTCTCGCAGGACATATTGTCGGCAGCGACCGTGCACCAGTGCTGGAACGCGCGCGCGATCGGGGCGCCATCGACACGGGCTCCACAAACCCCGTCAACGCAGTGCACGGCAGCGAGCTGGTGGTGCTGGCGACGCCGGTGCTGGCGATTCTCGATCACATCGAGCGCCTTGGTCCGGCTCTAGGGCCCCGTACGCTCGTCACCGATGTAGGCAGTACCAAGGCGGAGGTTGCGAAACGCGCCGTCAAATCCTTCGGACGAACGGCTGGGCAGCGTTTTGTGGCCGGGCATCCCATGGCAGGCAAGGAGCAAGCGGGTGTGGACTATGCCGATGCCGATCTTTTTGAAGGTGCGGCCTGGTTGTTTACGCCGTTGCCTCGGCAGAACGTCCATGCCGGACTGTCCGGAGAGTTTCTCCATTGCGTGGAGAAGCTGGGCGCCAAAGTGGCGATTCTCGATCCCGTGGGCCATGACCGCCTCTGCGCCTGGGTCAGCCATCTGCCGCAGATGATTTCGACCGCGCTCGCCGCCACTCTGGTGGATGAGTTTGGCGAAGACGCGCCTTTGCTCGACATCGGCGGCCGTGCGCTGCGTGAACTGACGCGTATCTCGGGTAGTCCGTATTCGATGTGGCGCGACATCGCCATCACGAACAAAGGTAATCTGGGCCGTGCGCTGTTGAAGCTGGAACAGCGGCTGGCGCATATCCGCGAGAATCTCGATACCAAGCAACTGGCGGAAGAATTTGAGCGGGCGCATCAGCTCAGGAAGACAAAGCCTTCCGCGCTGAGGACGCGACGATGAGACACCATGCATGGAGGCATAGGCACAAACAGGCAGTTACAGAGAGGAAGACAGTGAGTTCATCAAAGCGGTGGTCAAACTAGCTTTCCTTCCTCTTCGCCCACAGGGGGACCAGGTCTGCTGCAAACGGAGCGGGCACCAACACTCGAAAAATACCGTCCCCCCTGTCGTCAAGGAAGGTCGCCCAGAAGATACACGCCGCTTCGGCGTCAACGATCCACTTTCCATTTTTTCGATGGGCCATCACAGGAATCATGGTGTACGAGTAAGCGACGACGCGTTTGGCGACTTCCCATCGAACGATGGTAGCTTTCACCAGGGACCCCCGCATTCGTTGGCGCGAACCGTTCAACGCAAACTCCTGGGCTGGAAACTCGGCTATGTAGGGAGACTCATCGGGCGTGACCAGGTAAGCTTTGGCGTCACCCATCGACGTCGGTTGCGACAAT
>Ga0209701_10001674_pt1 | contig 14350 bp, 13 predicted proteins | sample CZO8metaG_4_FD_188356 | JGI IMG/M metagenome (GOLD analysis project Ga0209701, IMG submission 188356) | Vadose zone soil microbial communities from the Eel River Critical Zone Observatory, Northern California, USA - CZOApr15con2H3.8 metaG... | ecosystem: Environmental > Terrestrial > Soil >...
GCGACGATAACGTGGGCGAGCTGCGTCTTCGCAGCCATGGGGTGCAAAACGCCGCTGCGAACTTCTTCGCGGAGGCGCTCAATCACCGGCTGCGCAAAGTCCGTGAGCAGCTCGTAGTAGGGCCACATGAGTTCGTCCGAGATGGACATCAGCTTTCCGAACATCACGCCGGGCGGCTCGGTGATGCCGACGTAATTGCCCAGGCTCTTCGACATTTTCTGCTTCCCATCGAGGCCCACGAGAATCGGCATGGTCATGGCGACCTGCAAGTCCTTGCCGTACTCGCGCTGGATTTCGCGGCCCATCAGCAGGTTGAATTTCTGCTCCGTGGCGCCCAGTTCCACGTCGGCCTCGAGAATCACCGAGTCGTAGGCCACCAGCAGCGGGTAGAGCAGCTCGTGAATGGAAATAGGCTGATTGTTCGCCAAGCGCGAACGAAAGTCTTCGTGCTCGAGCATGCGCGCGAGACGGTACTTCGCGCAGAGCTTGACCATTTCGTGCCCGGTGAGCTTGCCGAGCCAATCGTTGTTGTAGCGGATCTCCGTTTTCCCGGGGTCGAGAATCTTGTAGACCTGCTGGAGATACGTCTTTGCGTTTGCCCGCACCTGCTCACGCGAGAGCGGCGGGCGCGTTTCCGACTGGCCCGTGGGGTCGCCCACCATGGCCGTGAAATCGCCGATCAAGAAGACCGCGGTGTGGCCGAGATCCTGAAAATGCTTCAGCTTGCGGATCACTACGGTGTGGCCCAGGTGAATATCCGGCGCCGTGGGGTCCACTCCCAGTTTGACGCGCAGGGGTTTGCCGGTCTTGCGCGATGTTTCGAGCTTGGCGCGAAATTCGTCTTCGGGAATGATCTCCGCGACGCCCTTGCGCAAGTAGGCAAGCTGCTCGTCGACTTCTTTGAATACGGGCTTGGTTTTCGGTTTCGGCATAGTGGGTGGCGAGATTCGGATCCTTTGCTTCAAGTGACCAGCACGCGGCGGCCCTCGATGCGGTAACGGCCTTCGAGAACGATACGCACGGCTTCGGAATAAATGCGGTGCTCCTCTTTCAAGATTCGCTCCGACAGAGATTCTACCGTGTCTTTGTCGAGAACGGGCACGGGCACTTGCAGAAGGATCGGCCCGGCGTCGAGATTCTCGTCCACGAAGTGCACGGTGCAGCCGGAAACCTTGACGCCGAACTCCAGCGCCTGGCGCTGCGCTTCGAGCCCCGGAAACGCGGGGAGCAGCGACGGATGAATATTCAAAATGCGATGGGGAAACTCGGCCACAAAATAAGGCGAGAGCAGGCGCATGTACCCGGCCAGGCACACGAGGTCCACGTCTTTTTCCTGGAGTGCGGCAGCCACTTGCCGGTCGTACGCTTCGCGTTCGAGGCCCTTCGAGGGAATCACGCGCGCCTCTATGCCGCGCCGCTTGGCGCGCTCGATTCCCGGAGCGCCTTCGCGGTTGCTGATGACGACGGCGATTTCCGCACCGGGGATGCGTCCGGCGGAAACGCTCTCCGCCAGGGCCTCAAAGTTCGAACCGCGCCCGCTCAGCAGCACTCCAATATGCTTCAGCATGAGCGAAGTACGCTAGCACAAGCACGCCGCGCCGCCAAACAACGAACAGGTTGATCCTGCAGGGACGCGGCTCGCGATGACGACCGTGTCCCTGCAAGGCTTCGTGGAAATGTCCTCGGGGGAAATCTTCAGCTTTGCGGCTTGGAAGGGAATTCGGCAAAGATGACGAAATGTCCGGCGGGATCCTTCACGCCAATCTCCCGGGAACCGTAGAAGGTCTTGCGCTCCGGCACAACCAATGCAACGCCTTTCATGGCGGCGATGATAGGGTCGAGTTTTTCGACTTCGATGAAGAGAAACGTCGGCCCCTTCCTGGCAATCTGCGAGATTGCCGGAACGTCTTTCTCCTGGCTCGCAAACGTCTGGTACATGATTTCGGTCCCGTCCTTCTGGAGCATCACGAATCCGATCTTGTTTCCATCCGGCACTTGCGCCGCGCTGTTGAACCCCATGCGTTCGGTCCAGAATTTCAGGCACGGCTCAATCTCTTCCACATAGAGCACCGGGGTAATCCTCTTCACGTGAATCATGTTTGCCTCCGCATGGGATTTCGGCCGGGCAGGGGCCAGCGCAAGAAGCAGGGCCAACCCCGCCAGTCCGGTGGTGAGAATTCGCATTTCCGCTTTCCTCCTTGCAAATTCGGTGCTACTAGTCTAAATTAGACTACAGCTAGACTAGACCGGCCAACCGGTCCTGTCAAGGAGAAAATGATGACCGCTCCAAACCGCCGTCTCGATAACTTGATCTCCGTCGGACCCGCCGCCCTGCGCGATTTCGAGTTGCTGGGAATCCACTCGGTCTCGCAGCTTGCGCGGGCCAATCCCAAAAAGCTTTACGAAAAGCTGTGCCGGGTCACCGGCCAGCGCCACGATATCTGCTGCCTCGACGTCTTCTCAGCCGTTGTGGCCCAGGCGCGCAACCCGCGGCTTTCTGCCGAGCAATGCCAATGGTGGTATTGGAGCCGGCGGCGAAAGGCCACCGGGAAAGCGAAAGATGCGCGGAAGTGACTCCGCGCGGCGCCCTCTCACAACGCCGGACCTGGTCCTGCTGAGCTTGCTCGTCGAGCGGCCGATGCACGGCTACCAGGCCAATCTCGAACTGGAACGCCGCGAAGTGCGCGACTGGGCGGGAATCTCCCGCCCACAAGTCTATTACTCGCTTAAAAAACTGGTTTGCTGCGGCTTTATCCGCGCCGCGGAATCTCACGACCCTGCTGCGGGTCCCGAACGAACCGTGTTTGCCACGACGGCCAGCGGCAGAGCGGCGCTGGCCAAAGCTCTTGAGCGCGAGGATTGGACTACCCAGCGCGACCGGCCGGCGTTCCTCACCTGGATGGCGCTTTCCTGGCAAGCTCGCCCAGGAACAATTCGCAAGCAGGTTCGCCGCCGCCGGGCATTCTTGGAAAAAGAACTCGAGCGCGAGGCCGCTGTCTTGCAAAGCGTCCAAGAGGAAGTAGGCCACCCCTACCATGAAGCGGTCTGGATGATCAGCCTCGTCCTGGACCAATTTGAGCTGGAGCTTCGCTGGCTGAAGAAGCTGGAGCGAGAACTCCCCCTGCGGGAGCCTGCGCGTCATCCGGAGTATGCTCCCGCCAAACCAAACGAGGCGTAATCAGAGGTTCAGACTGCCGGAATAGACGACGCGATTCTTGTTCGGCGCGGCGCGCTCGACGCGGCCGATGCGGAAGAATTTCTCGCGGCGGTGCTTCAGCTCCGCTTCCACTTTGGCGAGATTTTTCGCCGGGACGACGAGGATGATTCCCACGCCGAGGTTGAAAGTCTTCAGCAGCTCATCGCGCTCCATCGTTCCGACTGCGGCGAGGTAGTGAAAGATGGGAGGCACCGGCCAGGAGCCCAGCTCGACGACGGCCTGGGTGGTCGAAGGCAGGACGCGCGGCAAATTGCCGGGAATGCCTCCGCCGGTGATGTGCGCAAGCGCCGAGAGCCATCCGCGCGCGATGATACGTTTCAACGCGGATGCGTAGCAGAGATGCGGCTTCAGCAGCTCCGCGCCGATTTTATTCTGCACCTCGGCGACGTAGGTGTCCGGCTTCAGCCGGGCGACCTCGAAGACGAGTTTGCGCGCCAGCGAATAGCCGTTGGTATGCAGCCCGGCCGAAGGCAGCGCGAGCAGGAGGTCGCCCGCGCGGACCTGTTTTCCGGTGAGGATGCGCTTGCGCTCGACAGCGCCGACAATAAACCCGGCGATGTCGTATTCGCCCGGCGCGTAGAAATCGGGCATTTCCGCGGTCTCGCCGCCAATGAGCGCGCAGCCGGCTTGTTTGCAGGCGCGGCTCATCCCTTCGACAAGCTGCTCGACCACCGCCGGATCGATCTTGCTCATGGCCAAGTAATCGAGAAAAAACAGCGGCATAGCTCCCTGGCTGAGGATGTCGTTGATGCAGTGGTTGACCAGGTCGGCGCCGACGGTCGAGTGGACGCCCATGGCCATGGCAATTTTCAGTTTTGTGCCGACGCCGTCGGCGCTGGAGACCAGCACGGGGTCCTTCCAGCGCTTGCGGTCGAGCGCGTAGAGCGCGCCGAAGCTGCCGATTCCGCCCAGCACGCAGGGGGTGAAGGTCCGTCCGGCCAGGCGGCGGATGCGCTGCTTGGCATCGTCGGCGGCGGCGATGTCCACTCCTGCGTCGGCGTATCTCACGGAACGGTTCGCGTTCTTCCTAATAGGAGGCAGAAAGCAGGTCGTTGATATAGGTCAGAACGTCTTGAACAGCCGGCCCCAGCGCACCAGGTGCGGGTGGATCAACGCGCGCGCATAAGCGAGAACGCGTTCGTGAATCTGGCCCGGCTCCCAGGCGCTTTCCGGCGCGTCCACGGACATGTAAATCACCACCGGCGTTCCGATAATCGCGGAGCGCGGCACGAACCCCCAGTAGCGGCTGTCATAGGAATTTCCACGATTGTCGCCCATCACAAAGTAGCTCTTGGGAGGCACCTTGAGTGGTCCGCGGCGCTCGTTGGGGTCCATCGGATCGGTAAGATAAGGCTCCTTCAGGCGGTTGCCGTCGATCCACACCGCGCCGTCGTGGATCTCGAGCGTATCGCCCGGCATGCCGATGACGCGCTTGACCAAATCCGGCGAATCGGGGTTGAACGGCGGACGGAAAATGATCACCTGCTCGCGCTGCGGGTCGCGCCAGAGCGAGACGTGCAGGTTCGTAAATGGGATGCCGGCATCGTAGCCGATCCGGCTCATGATGAGGTGGTCCCCGATCAGCAGTGTATTCTGCATCGAGCCCGAAGGAATCACGCGGGCCTGGCCCAGCGTCCCGTTAATCAAAAGAAACGCGATGGCCACCCACATCCAGGCGATGATTTCGCGAACGACCTTCCGGCGCAGCGGCAGGTTTTCTCCCTTTTTCTTCTCAGAGTTCACGATTCACCGCCACCGGAGCGGGTGCGGGCTTTTCTTCCTCCGGGGAAGAGCCGGCCGCGGACCGCCCATTGACCTCTTTGTGATTCACTTCGAGCTGCACCAGCTCGGTCGGGTAGTTGCCCGTATAGCAGGAAGTGCAGAACTTGCCTTCGGTGTCGCCCAGGGCCTGCTTCAAGCCGGCGAGGGAGAGATAGCCGAGCGAGTCCGCGCCGATAAACTTGCAGGTTTCCTCCGGCGAGTGCGAAGACGCGATCAACTCTTCGCGCGTGGGCGTGTCCACGCCGTAATAGCACGGCGAAATCGTCGGCGGGCAACTGATGCGCACGTGCACTTCGCGCGCGCCCGCTTCGCGCACCATGCGCACGATCTTGCGGCTGGTGGTGCCGCGGACGATGGAGTCGTCCACCAGCACGATGCGCCGGCCCGCGAGCAATTCCCGCACGGGATTCAGCTTCAGCTTGACGCCGAAATCGCGGATGGCCTGCGACGGCTCGATGAAAGTGCGGCCGATGTAGTGGTTGCGGATCAGCCCCATGCGGAAAGGAATTCCCGAGCCGAGGGAAAATCCGATCGCCGCAGGCACGCCGGAGTCCGGCACCGGCACGACGATGTCCGCGGTGGCGGGATGCTCTTTCGCCAGCAACTGCCCGAGCGTCTCGCGGCTGTGGTTCACCGAGCGGCCAAAAACCGTGCTGTCGGGCCGCGCGAAATAGACGTGCTCGAAAATGCAGTATTGATGCGGCTTTTCCGGCGCGAAATGGATGGACTCGATCCCCGAGCGCGAAATGCGCACCATCTCGCCGGGCTCGACCTCGCGGACATATTCCGCGCCGAGCAGATCGAAGGCGCAGGTTTCCGAAGCCACCATCCACACCGAACCCAGCCGCCCGATATTGAGCGGGCGGAAGCCGCGCGGATCGCGGATGGCGTAAAGCTCGTCGAGCGTGAGGAGCAGGAGCGAGTACGCGCCTTCCACCTGGTTGAGCGCGTCGCCGATGGCCCCGGAGAGATTCCGCGCTGCGCTGCGGGCAATCAGATGGACGATGACTTCCGTGTCGCTGGTGGTCTGGAAGATCGAGCCGCGATGCTCGAGCTTGCGCCGCCAGTCGCCGGCATTGGTGAGATTGCCGTTGTGGCCGAGCGCGAGCTTGCCTTTGTTGCAGTCAATCAGGATGGGCTGGCAATTGTTCAGCGAAGTGTCGCCGGCGGTGGAATAGCGTGTGTGACCTATCGCGGAATTGCCGGGAAGCTTGGCAATGACGTCGGGCTTGAAGATTTCTTCGACTTCGCCCATGGCGCGGTGAGTGTGCAGATTGACGCCGTCGCTCGAGACGATGCCCGCCGATTCCTGGCCGCGATGCTGCAGCGCGTACAGGCCAAGGTAAGCGAGCTTGGCTGCCTCGGGATGGCCGAAGATGCCGAACACACCGCATTCGTCGTGGAAGTGGTCGTCGAGCACCCTGTGTGGATTAATCATTTTGATCGGAGCGTCCGTTCGAGCGAGTTGGCCCAGGCGTCGCGCAAATCAGAGACACCGTTGCGGATTACCGCGTGTGCGTTCCATTCGATGCGGAATTCGCCGCCCCGGGTGACTTGTCCGATTTCCTGCGCCGCCACATGGTATTGTCTCGCAATCGCCAGCACGCGGGCAATAGAACCTTGTGCGACCGATACCACCGCGCGCGCGCCGCGTTCGCCAAACAGCGCGGCTTCCGCAGGCTCACGCGTGGCAAGCGTCACGCGTGCCGAGAGGCCACCGCTTGCAAAACAGCACTCGGCAAGAGTTGTAGCCAGGCCGCCATCGCTCACGTCGTGCGCCGAGCGAATCGTCCCCTCGGCTGCGAGCGCGGCCAGACATTCGATGAGCCGCTTCTCGGCGGTAATATCCATGGCCGGAGGCGCGCCTGCCACAATGCCCGCAATTACCTTGGCGTATGCAGATGAGGAAAGCTCCTTAACTTCCTCCATCTCATTGACCGCCTTAACTTCATTCCTCCCATCCAGCAGCACAATCGCATCGCCCTCGGCGCGGAACCCCATACCCAGCGTGCGCGAAGCATCTTCCAGTACGCCCAGCATTCCAAGCACCGGCGTGGGATAGATGGATTTGCCGAGCGTCTCGTTGTAGAAGCTGACGTTGCCTCCGGTAATCGGCGTGCCGAGCGCCGCGCACGCTTCGGCGATGCCATCCACGACTTCACTGAATTGCCACATCACTTCAGGCTTTTCCGGATTGCCGAAATTGAGGCAGTTTGTTGCGGCAATGGGACGCGCTCCGGTGCAGGCGACGTTGCGCGCAGCTTCGGCGACGGCGTGCATCGCGCCGCCGCGCGGGTTCAGATAGCACCAGCGGCCATTGCCGTCGGTCGAAAGCGCCAGCGCGCGCTTCCCGCCGGCGGATTCCTTAATGCGCAGCACCGCCGCATCGCCTGCGCCCGGCCCCACCAGCGTATTGGTGCGGATCATGGTGTCGTACTGCTCGAAGATCCAGCGCTTCGAAGCGATTGGTGGCGAGGCCAGCAGCTTTAGAAAATTCGGAGTGAGGTCGGCACCTGGCGCAGAGAATAGGAATAGGCGCTCGTCTTTGGGAGGCGGTGGCGGAGCCAGCGGCCGTTTGTACACGGGGCCCTCTTCGGCGAGCGGATGCGCGGGAATTTCCGCGACGAGCTTGCCGTGGTCGAGCACGCGCAGCAACCCCTCGGCGGTCACCTGCCCGACGACCACGGCGTCGAGTCCCCACTTGGCAAAGACGCCGAGCACTTCGCGCTCACGCCCGCGTTCCGCGACCAGCAGCATGCGCTCCTGCGATTCGCTCAGCATGATTTCGTAGGGAGTCATCGCCGTCTCGCGCTGCGGCACGCGCGCCAGGTCAATCTCGATGCCGGTCGAGCCCCGCGAAGCCATCTCGCAGGTCGAACAAGTCAGTCCCGCCGCGCCCATGTCCTGGATGGCCACCACCGCGCCGGTGTGCATTGCTTCAAGACACGCTTCCAGTAGGAGTTTCTCAAGGAAGGGGTCGCCCACCTGGACGTTGGGCCGCTTCTGCTGCGATTCTTCGGTGAACTCCGCCGACGCCAGCAGCGACGCGCCATGGATGCCGTCGCGGCCGGTCTTTGCACCGACGTAGATGACGGGATTGCCCACGCCGCGAGCGCGCGCGAAAAACAGCTCCTCTTTTTTCGCGATGCCCAGCGCCAGGGCGTTCACCAGCGGATTCTGCGAGTAGCACGGCTCGAATTGCACTTCACCGCCCACGGTGGGGACGCCGAAGCAATTGCCGTAATGCGCGATGCCGCTGATGACGCCGTCGAGGATGCGGCGGTTCCGCGCCGCGGTTGCAGGGTCGGTGCCGGCGCTCGCGGTAATCTCCCCGAAGCGCAGCGAATCGAGCACGGCAATCGGGTACGCGCCCATGGTGAAGATGTCGCGCAGGATCCCGCCTACGCCTGTCGCCGCGCCCTGGAACGGCTCGACGTAGCTCGGATGATTGTGCGATTCGATCTTGAACGCGGCGCACAGACCGTCGCCGATGTCCACGACGCCCGCGTTTTCGCCCGGGCCCTGCACCACCTGCGGGCCGCGCGTCGGCAGGCGCTTCAGGTGCGCCTTGCTCGACTTATAAGAGCAGTGCTCGCTCCACATCACGCTGAAGATGCCCAGCTCCGTGATGTTGGGGTCGCGCCCGAGGATTTTTTGCACGCGCGCGTATTCTTCCGCCGTCAGACCGTGCTCGGCTGCGATTTCCGGTGTGACTTTGATTTCGAGGATTGGCGTAGCCATCAGGCTGTGTGTTTAAGCTGCGGGTCAGTCATCAAAAACTATGCCGTCGCGCGCACGGCGCCGACGAAGCTCTCCACCATCGAGCGGAAAATCACCAATCCGTCGGCCGAGCCGACGGCCGCCTCGACGGCGCGCTCCGGGTGGGGCATCAGTCCGGCAACGTTGCGCTCGCGGTTGCAGATTCCGGCGATACTTCCCAGCGAGCCATTGGGATTCGCCGCGGGATCGAGCCTGCCCTCCGGTGTCGTGTAGCGGAAGACGATGCGGTCCTCGCGCTCGAACTCCCGCAGCGTGGCCTCGTCGCAGACGTAGTTGCCGCCGGAATGCGCGATGGGCATCTTCAGCACCTGGCCGACTTCCGCTGCGGAAGTGAACGGCGTCGAAGCGGTTTCCACGCGGATGTGCACGTGGCGGCAGATGAACCGCAGCCCCGCGTTGCGCACCATCGCGCCGGGGAGCAGTCCGGCTTCGAGAAGAATCTGGAAGCCGTTGCAGATGCCCAGGACGAGTCCGCCCGCGCGGGCAAATTTTTCCACCGACTGCATCACGGGCGAAAACCGCGCGATGGCGCCCGTGCGCAGGTAGTCGCCATAGGCAAACCCGCCGGGGAGAACGATGGCGTCGCAATTGAGCAAATCGCGGGATTGATGCCAGATGAATTCCACCGGCTGGTGGAGAACCGCTGCGATGGCGTGGAAGGCGTCGTGATCGCCGTTCGACCCGGGGAAAACGACAACGCCGAATTTCATGAGGTTCCAGCCCCCTGTGGGATCGCGGGAACCCCTATTTTAGCACAGGAGCATACTTCTACCTCGGCTCCGCCGGGTTTCTCCGCCCCGCCAGATCTCAAGTCGCCAGCGAACTCGTGTCCATCGAAAAGCAGAGGCGAAAACCGAAATTATCTTCGACCAATAGTTCATAACACTTGTAGACGCGCATCGCGGGGGGCTCGAGAATCTTCGCGGCTCGCCCCTGCAGCTCCGCGTACAAGGCATCGACGTCATTCACCCAGATGTAGGCGTCCAGGCTGGATTTGCGACGCACAATGTTGGGAGAGGGAAGGGCTGCGTTATCGGATTTCCCAAATTGAATTTCAACGTCATCCCGCGCGACGATGGCAAACACGGGTGGGTCAAGCCAATAACCCAATATCTTGAAGCCCAGGACGTCGCGATAGTATTCCGCCGAGGCAACGACATCGGGAACGACAAAGTGCGGACAAATCGATTTGCACTTCGCTTTCACTTTGATTTGCGGTTCCGCCATTCAAGCGCCTCAGCGTCGGCGGGCAGATTTTCGCGGACGGGACTTCCGGCGCGCTCCCGATTTCGCGCGGCGGGGCTTCTTGGGCTTTTCCGCGGCGGCAAGCTCGCGGCGGCGCTTGGCGGCCCAGTTGGGCTTATTGGCCTGGCGGCCGCGGGCGATGGCCAGCGCATCGGCGGGGACATTTTCGGTGATGACGGAGCCGGCGGCGACGTAGGCGCCATCGCCGATGCGCACCGGCGCAACCAGCGCCGAGTCGGTCCCGATGAAGACGCGGTTGCCGATGGTGGTGGAATGCTTCGCTACACCGTCGTAATTGCAGGTGATGGTGCCGGCGCCGATGTTGGTGTTGCGTCCGATGCGCGCATCGCCGAGATAGGCCAAATGGTTCGCCTTGGTCCCTTCGCCCATCACCGTTTTTTTCAATTCGACGAAGTTGCCGATGTGCGCGCCCGCGCGGACATGGTTGTCGGGGCGCAGCCGCGCAAAGGGCCCCACAACCGCGCCGGAGTCAATGCGGCTTGAAGCGATCACGGAATAGGGTTCGATGGTTACGCCGTCGGCAAGCTGCGCGTCGGTGAGCAAGCTGCCGGTGCGGATGGTGCAGCGCGCACCGATTCGCGTCTTGCCGAGGAGTTGGACGCACGACTCGATTAAGGTGTCTTCGCCGGCTTGCACGTCCGGATCGATCACAACGCTCTCCGGCAACCGGATCGTCACGCCTGCTTCCATCAACGCGGCGGACTTGCGCGTGCGGAAAATACGGTCCACTTCGCCGAGTTCGGCGCGCGTGTTGCACCCGAGCACTTCCTGCGCGTCCGCGGCCACCTGAGCCAGCACCGTATCGCCCTGCTGCGAGAGCACGGCGATGACGTCGGTCAGGTAGAGTTCGCGGTGCGTGTTGTTGGGCTTGAGCCGCGCGAGCGCGGGCCACAATTTGTCGAGCGCGAAGCAATACATGCTCGAGTTAATTTCGTTGATGGTTCGCTGCTCTTCGCTGAGCTGCGATTCCTCGACGATGGCGGCGACGGTGCTTCCGGACTTCCGCAGAATACGGCCGTAGCCGGCGGGGTTCTCGACGACGGCGGTCAGGATGGTGGCCGCGGCGTTGCCGTTGCGGTGCGTCTGCAAGAGCGAGCGCAGCGTTCCCCCGCCGATGAGCGGGGCGTCTCCCGGCAACACCAGGACGTGCTTGACGCGGTTGCCGATGGCGCGGCGCGCCACCAGCAGGGCGTGTCCCGTGCCATGTTGCGGCTGCTGCAGGACTGCCTCGACGCCCAGCGGCTCAAGCGCTGCGCGCACGTCGTCTGCCTGATGACCCACAACGGCGAAGATTTTCTTGGCGCCCAGCGGCTGGCAGGCACGAACCACATGCTCCATGAGCGTTCGGCCACCCGCGCGGTGCAGCACTTTGGCGCGGTTCGACCGCAGCCGCGTCCCTTTTCCCGCAGCCAGGATGACGATGGCGAAATCGGAGGAGGACATATGCAACTCATTCTCCGACACATGCCCGCTTTTGACAACTCAGGTTTATACCGGAAGGGGCCAACACACAAGAATGCTGTTGACTTTTATGGGCCCAGCTATTACGAAGCAGGTAATCCGCCTAGGGTTATGGAGGAGAACCAATGGCCTTTTGCCACACCTGCGGAAGTGAGCTGGCTCCCGGCTCGATGGTTTGTCCAACGTGTCACACGAGCGTCGCGCAGACCGGGGCGTCTGGCTGGGGGCCGCCGGTGCCCTCCCGGGATGCCAAGACCAGCGGCTTGGCCGTGGCCAGCCTGATCCTGGGAATCCTTTTCCTCATTTTCCCTGCGGCCATCCTGGCAATTGTCCTGGGGCACATCTCGCGGTCGCAGATCCGCGACAGCGCCGGGCGGATTAAAGGCGCGGGCATGGCCCTGGCGGGATTGATTCTGGGCTATGCCGGAGTGGCTGTCATTCCTATTCTCATTATCGCGGCGATTGCCATCCCCAATCTGCTGCGATCGAAGATGGCGGCAAATGAAGCGAGTGCCGTAGGCTCGTTGCGTACTTTGTATGTGGCTGCAACGACTTACTATTCGGCCTACGACCACGGATATCCGCCAGCCCTGGAAAACCTCGGCCCTCCCGCTGCCGGAAAAGAGAATGAAGAGAGAGCCAATTTGATTGATCCGGTGCTGGCAAGCGGAAGGAAGTCAGGCTACCTGTTTTTTTACAGGGCCATCCGCCAGCAGGGCAGCACAGTTCCTGTGGGCTACACGATCAATGCTGATCCCGCCGTAGCTGGTTCGACGGGCATGAGACACTTCTTCCTTGATCAGACGGGTGTCATTCGTTCCGAGAGGGACCGCCCGGCTACTGAGAATAGCCCTCCTTTGGAGTGAGCCTGCAGTCCTCAGCGCTAGGCTTGTTTTTCTCCATATCCATAAACAACGTCGAAGAAGAATTGGCTCTAGTCGGCGGCGGATGCGGAAGCGATGTCTTCGGCTTCCTGAAAAGTTTCCGGTACTGACGCTGCAACGGCTGAAGGTTCTTCGGTAGTTTCTTTCCACAAGGAAGGGTCGGCCAGGAGTCGTGTAACCAGTTGCGTATGCAGGGCGTGCCCCGCCTTGTGGGCTTCGACGCGCGCCAGGAGCGGCAATCCCACCAGCGCCAGGTCGCCGATCAGATCGAGCGTCTTGTGCCGCCCGAATTCGTCCTCGAAGCGCAGGGGGCCGTTCATCACGCTGTCTTCATTCAATACGATGGCGTTTTCCATCGAACCGCCGCGGATCAGGCCGACGGCCCGCATTCCGTCGAAGTCCTTGGTGAACCCGAAGGTGCGCGCAGGCGCCAGCAGATGGCTGAAGGTTTCGCGATTGACCAGTATTTCCACTTCCTGCCGGCCCACCGCCGGATGCGCATAATCCACCAGGCAGCGGACGCGGAATTCACCGGCCGGATAGATGCCTATGCGCCGGTCGCCTTCGACCACCTCCAGCGGCCGTAGCACTTTCAGGTAACGCCGCTTGCGGCGAAGCTTGCGGATGCCCGCGCGCTGCAGCATTTCGATGAAAGGCTGGGAAGAGCCGTCCAAGATGGGCACTTCCAGTGCATCAATGTCCGCATACACGTTGTCCACGCGGCAAGAATACAGCGCTGCGAGCAGGTGCTCGACCGTGGAGAGCAAAACGCCCTGCTTCATCAGGCTGGTGGCGTAGCTGACACGCGCGACGTTCCGCCCATGGGCCTCGATTTCGAAGTTGTCCAGGTCGGTGCGGCGAAACACAATCCCGGTATCGGGTGGGGCAGGCGTTAGCCGAAGGCGCCCGGCAACGGCCGTGTGAAGGCCGACACCCGAAGTTTCAACCGGCCTTCGAATAGTCGTCTGTTGTGCCATGAATGCCAAAATAGTAGCATTTTGATGGCCGATAAAAAATCAGAATATGCCTTTTAAATCAATAAGTTACAGCCATAAATGCTGAGTAGGACCGCGCAGTGTTGTAAATTTGCAACAAAAGCCCAGTTTCGCCGTGCATTCTTGGCAGGATGGAAGGGCCACATTCGGAATCCGCGGCTCCGGCCTTTCGTGCTTTCTTCGAACCGGTTCCCTCGGAAATCTCTCCTTTACTGGAACGGCAAAACCCTTAAAATCTTGCTCCACAAGCTGAGCGATGCGATAGAATGCCGCGCAACGAGAGGAGAAACCATGCGTCGAGTGATGATTCCTGCGGTTCTTTTGGCGGCTTTTCTTGCTTCTTCCGCGTTTGCTCAGGCGCCGAAGAAGCGGGTGGCCATCATGGATTTCGAATATTCGACCGTGCAGTCTGCGGTCATGGAAGTCTTTGGGTCGAACGTGGACGTGGGCAAAGGCATCTGCGACATCCTGGTGGACCGCCTGGTGAACGACGGCACCTACTCGGTGATCGAGCGGAAAGCCCTCGACAAACTGCTTGTGGAACAGAACTTTTCCAATAGCGACCGCGCCGATCCCTCGAGCGCTGCGAAAATCGGCAAACTGCTTGGGGTGAACGCCATCATCATCGGCTCCATCACGACGTTTGGCCGCGACGACAAGAGCACCTCAATTGGCGGCGGAGGAATTGGCAGCCGGCTCGGCCTCGGTGGCGGGTTTAACAAACGCGAAGCCAAAGCCGTAGTGCAAGTTACCGCGCGGCTGATCGACGTCAACACCGGCGAGATTCTGGCGTCAGCGCAAGGTGGCGGCACGTCGAAGCGCGGCGGCACCTCACTGGCCGGAATGGGGGTCGGCACCGGCGGCGGAGGGGGCGGCGCCGTGGACATGTCCAGTGCGAATTTCGGCGCCACGATCATTGGCGAAGCGACCAACAACGCGGTGACGGATCTCGCCGGCAAGTTGGA
>Ga0209701_10001675_pt1 | contig 14346 bp, 11 predicted proteins | sample CZO8metaG_4_FD_188356 | JGI IMG/M metagenome (GOLD analysis project Ga0209701, IMG submission 188356) | Vadose zone soil microbial communities from the Eel River Critical Zone Observatory, Northern California, USA - CZOApr15con2H3.8 metaG... | ecosystem: Environmental > Terrestrial > Soil >...
CAGCGAGACCCGCGCGGCGCCGGTACGCGCGAGCAGCGGCCCGAGCGTCAGAATGGAAGCCCGCATGGTGCGGACCAGGTCGTAAGGCGCCTCGGCGTCCGAGACGCTCTTTGCTTCGAGGATGAGCTGTGTCGGAGGAATGTCGGGCACTTCCACGCGCGCGGACATGTGCGCGAGCAGCTTGCCCATGGTGACGATGTCGCGCACGCGCGGGATATTGTTCAGGTGTACGGGCTCGGCCGTCAGCAGGGCTGCGGTCATCGCCGGCAAAGCGGCGTTCTTTGCGCCGCTGATGGCGATGCTGCCTTCGAGGCGGTGTCCCCCTTCAATGGCGAATCGGTCCATGAAGCCTCTTCGTGCTGGACTTGCGGCTCACTCTCCGAGCGCGCGGCGCAGATTGTTTTTCGCGAGCGCGAGCCGCTTGCGCGCGGTCGCCGCGTCGCAACGCGTCTTCAGCATCACCAGAGCGGTGCGCAGATTGTATCCGGCTTGACGCAGCGCGTGTTCCGCTCGTGACACACTCGCGCCGCTCGCCCTGGCCAGAATGTGCAGCCCGCGCTGGCGTAACTTCTGATTCTTCAAGGCCACGTCAATCATCCAATTGTCGTAGACGTGGCCCAGCCGCGCCATCACTGCTGTGGAAAGCATGTTCAAGACCATCTTCTGCGCCGTGCCGGCCTTCAGGCGCGTCGATCCGGAAAGCACCTCCGGACCGGTCTGCGCGGCGATGACAATTCCTGCGAGCCGCGCCAGAGGCGAACGGCGGTTCGAAACGATGCCAATGGTCGCGGCGCGCTTCCTCCGCGCGTATTCGAGCGCCCCCAGAACGTACGGCGTTGTGCCGCTGGCAGAAATTCCGACGACCGCGTCCCGGGCGGAGATTCTCTTTGCCGCAAGATCCCGTGCTCCCCGGCTGGAAGAATCCTCCGCGCCCTCCGCCGCGGTGGTAAAGGCGCGTCGTCCTCCCGCCATCACGGTCTGCACCAGCGCCCTCGGAACTCCGAATGTCGGCGGGCATTCCGCAGATTCCAGAGTGGCCAGGCGCCCGCTCGTTCCCGCGCCCACAAAAATCAACCGGCCGCCGTTTTGGATGGCCTTCACAACCGTATCCACGGCGCGGGTGATTGCCGGCAGCTCGCGCGCGACGGCGCGCGCTACTTGCGCATCCTCGCGGTTCATCACGCGAACAATCTGCGCCGCCGTGAGTTGGTCCAGGCCGTGCGATCGCGGATTGCTGTGCTCGGTTTTCCGGCGCCTGCGAGAAGTATTTTTCACAAGTGGTGATTATACCCGGCAGCCCGTAAGGCCCGGGCAAGTTTGCCGATGGCGCGGCGAGGGCGTGCCAGGCTCAAGGTTTTGCGGCAGCCTGCGAAGCAAAGCCGAGCGCTTCCATCACGGCATCGTGGAGTGCGGGCCGGACCTGCTGAATCTTGTGGTTCTCGCGCGTGGGGTACACGCGGTTCGTGAGCAAAATCACGAACAATTCCCGCTCGGGGTCAATCCAGATGGACGTTCCCGTAAAGCCGGTGTGGCCGAAGCTGCCCTTGGAAAGATAATGGCCGCCCGACGAACCCTCGGTCGGCACGGCCCAGCCAAACGTCCGCGTGCCCCCGGAGAGCGCTTGCGCGGCGGTGAATTCCGCAACAGTGCCCCGGCGCAACAGGCGATGGTGTGCGAAGAGTCCGCCGTTCAGCAGCATCTGGCAGAACGCGGCGAGATCTCCGGCCGTTGAAAAAACTCCTGCGTGGCCCGCCACTCCGCCCATGGCAAATGCGTTTTCATCATGCACCACGCCGTGAACCAGGCGCTTGCGGTAATCCGCGTCCTTCTCTGTCGGAGCAATGCGCGCCAGCAATTTCTTGCCGGGGTTGTACATCGTGTCTTTCATTCCCAGCGGCGTGAAAATCTGCTCTTGCGCGAAGGCATCGAGAGTCTTGCCGGTGACGCGCTCAACGATTTCGCCGAGCAGGATGTATCCGAGGTCCGAGTAGACCTCCTTTTCCCCCGGCGCCGTAAGCAGAGGCTGGGCCATGATCTTGGCGACGACGTCCGCTTCTGACTTGGATGTCTTGTAATAATCCACGTGCGCGGGGAGCCCCGAAGTATGCGTCAGTAAATGCCGCACCGTCACTTTGTGCCGCCACTCGGAATTCGGCCCCGAGGCCCATTCCGGCAAATAGCGCTCAATCGGTGCGTCGAGGTCCACGCGTCCGCCGCCTCCTATTTCAGTCAGATGGGCGATCAGCGTCGTTGTCACCACGGACTTCGACAGCGAAGCGATATCGTAAATCGTGTCGGGGCGAACCGCGGGTGCGGCAGCCTCGTAAGTTTGTTTGCCGAAACCGCGAATCGTCAGCTTGCCGTGGTAACCGACGGCCAGCACGCCCCCGGGAAAAGCGCCGTCGGCCACGGCTTGCTGCATCACGTCGTAAGCTGGCTTGAGCCGCGCGTCTTCCGCGCTTCCGGCAGGGCGCAGCGTCATCGGATTTGCCGGCATGGCGATGCCGGAGCCTGCTTGCAGGCCTTCCACGCCCGGAACACTGATCGGCAAGCGTCCGCTGATGGCGGTTTGCCCAAAGAGCGCACGGGCAGCCGAGATTTGCGATACCTCCGAGGTCCCCATGGCAGCCAGCCAGGTCGGCGCCGTGGGGAAGCGTTCAATCAGGTACGGATTTCCAAAGCACGCCACAATTGCCGGCTTGCCCGAGGCAAGAACCTGATTCACAAGCGCAGCTCCATCGTTTGGCAGACCTACTGTGCCCTTGCGATCGGTGACTTTGGCGAACAGCGCGACGATGGCTATATCGTATTTATCTGCCGGCGGCAGCTTGACCGTGGATACTTTAACGAATGCCGTATCCGTGCGGATTACCTGGAGCGAATCCACTCGCCACCGCAACTCGCGCTCCAGATCTTCGCCGGGATACGGGTCGGGGTCGGAATCCACGACGACGAGCAATGCGCTCGTCGGCTTGGTGGCATCGAGCGGGAGCCGGTGGACCGTGTCCCGCAAGAGCGTAACGCCGCGGTCGCTGATGTCCTGCGCCAGCCGTTGCCACTCCGGCTTGCCGAACTTCGCATTCAGCGCGTTCAGGTCCACGAGCTTGCTCTTGTACAGCCCCAGCCACGCTTTGACGCGCAGGATCCGCCTGACCGATTCGTCGAGACGCTTCTTTGTGATTCGCCCCGTGCGCACGGCATCCCGCAGCCCTTCGTATGCAGCGTCCGGGACCGGAGACATCAGCACGGCATCCGCGCCCGCAAGAAATGCGCGCACCGCCGCTTCCCCGGGAGGATAGCGCACGGTGATTCCGCCCATAGACATTGCGTCGGTAATCACCAATCCTTCGAACCCGAGCTGCTTGCGAAGCAGTCCGGTCAAAATATTGTGCGAAAGCGTTGCGGGAACGTTGGGGTCGGACTCGTAGGCCGGGACCGCAAGATGCCCGGTCATGATGCTGCCGACGCCGGCGGCGATGGCCGCGCGAAAGGGAACCAGTTCCTCGGAGTCCATCCGCTTGCGGTCGGCGTGCACGATGGGAATATCCGTATGCGAATCGGTTGCCGTGTCTCCGTGCCCCGGAAAGTGTTTTGCGGTGGCCAGCGCGCCATTGTCTTCCACGCCGCGGATGAATGCGGTGACAAACTCGCTCACGCGCTTGGGGTCTTCGCCGAACGACCGCGTATTGATAATGGGGTTGTCGGGGTTGCTGTTGACGTCGGCGACCGGCGCATAGATCCACGGGATCCCCGCCGCGCGCGCTTCGAGTGCGGCGATGCGTCCCATTTCGTAAGCATCTTTCGGTGACCCCGCGGCGGCCACTCCCATCGCCGGCGGAAACGATGTGCCCTCCTCAAGACGCATGATCGTGCCACGTTCGAAGTCCGCGCCCATCAAGAGAGGAATCTTCGAGCGGATCTGAAGCTGATTAGACAGGACCGCGGTTGGATACACCTCGCTCCTCATGATTCCAAGGGGCGAACTCTGTGTCTCGTTAATGAACCCCCCAACGTGGTTGTGTTCCACCAGGCGGAGGCACTCGCGGTACGCATCGCTTTCCTTCGAAACAAATGCCCCGTGGAAGCCTGCAAAAATAAGCTGGCCGACTTTCTCGTCAACCGTCATCCCCTGCAGCGTTTTCGCCACCCACCTCTGCGCTTCGGGAGAAAGTTTTTTCGTCCCAGGCCGGGAGACCTGAAGCTTTTTCGCGGACGCCGGTGAAGTTGCCTGGCGAACACTTTTTGCGGGGTTATTTTTTTGCGTGCGTCCTGTGTGTGCCATCAAAAGGAGAGTAGCGAATAGAAAAAGCCAGCGCCTAAAATGTCCCATAGTGCCTGGCTTCCGGAGTTGACGCCTGCATCCCGAAGTTGTATATAGCACACGGTCTTGAACCGCACAACTCATCCAGCCTCTTTGGTTGCAAAAGATCCCACGCCCCGATGCGCTTCTTGCCGGCGGCTGGACCGGAATTCCCGGCGCTCGCTCAAGCTTATTCCTTTTCTAATGCTCGCGGCCTGCGCTCACGTATTGGCCCTCCCGCGCCCCGCCAAGGAAACGCGCCCGGTGAATACGGGCCTGGACGTTCTCGAGGCGCAGGGCTTTGCGCCTCTGCGAGGCAAGCGCGTCGGCTTGATTACCAACCAAACCGGTGTGGATCGCCGCGGCCGCAGCGTCATTGACCTTCTGGCCAACGCGGCGGGCGTCAAGCTCGTGGCCCTGTTCAACCCCGAGCATGGCCTTTACGGCCGCGCCGACGAAAAAGTGGAATCGAGCAGCGTCGACGTGAAAACAAAGAAAGGATCCCTCCAGCTGCCTGTCCACAGCCTGTTTGGCGACACGCGCCGGCCCACGCCGGAAATGCTCCAGGGAATCGACGCCCTGGTCTTCGACATTCAGGACGCGGGCGTGCGCTTCTACACCTACACGACGACGATGGGCTACGCCATGGAAGAAGCCGCGAAGCTCGGCATCGCATTCTACGTCCTCGACCGCCCGAATCTGCTCGGCGGAGAAATTGTCGAAGGACCCCTGCTGGACCGCGACCGTCTCGACTTTGTGGGTTACTTCCCGATGCCGGTGCGTTACGCCATGACCATCGGCGAACTGGCGCGCATGTTCAACGCCGAAAACAAAATCGGCTGCGACCTTCACGTCATCCCCATGAAAGGCTGGAAGCGGCAATACTTTTACGCGGATACCGGATTGAAGTGGATCCCTCCTTCGCCGAATCTGCGCACCCTGCGCGGAACTTTCCTGTATCCCGGTTTGGAAATTCTCCAGAATGCCGGCGTATCGGTAGGCCGCGGTACGCCGGCGCCCTTCGAGGAATTCGGCGCTCCCTGGATCCTCGGCGCCGAGCTGGCTGCCGAATTGAATCGCCGGGCAATTCCCGGGGTCCGCTTTCGAGCGGCAAAATTCACGCCCGAAAGCGGTTTGTACCAAGGGGACCTGTGCGAAGGAGCCGCCGTGGAAATCACTGATGGCAACGCCGTGCGCTCCACGCGCATGGGTCTGGAGATCGCCGCGGCATTGCAAAAACTCTATCCCGATAAATTCTCCGTCGAAAAAATCCTTCCCCTGTTGGGCAGTGCCGCCACAATCGAAAAGCTGAAAAACAATGTTTCGCCGGCGGATATTATTTCCGGATGGGCCGTGGACCTGGTCGCCTTCCAAAGGGTTCGCTCCAAGTACCTTCTCTACCATTGAAGCGGCGCTGCAAACTGCGAAGGCCATGCTAAAGTAAGGGCGTGCGCATCGTCTCGCTATTGCCTTCGGCGACGGAAATCCTGTTCGCGCTGGGCCTGGGCGATTACGTCTCCGGAATCACCCACGAATGCGATTTCCCCGTCGGCGCGCGCTCGAAGCGCGTCGTCGTGCGCTCCAAGCTCCCGCACGAGCTTGCCCCGGCGGAGGTTGACCGTCTGGTCAGCGAGTACATCAAACGCGGTGAGAGTCTCTACGCCGTGGATGCGGAGGCTCTTCTCGAGATTGCCCCCGACATTGTCGTGACGCAGGACCTGTGTCACGTCTGCGCAGCTTCTCCCGGCGATCTCGGCGCCGCGCTCAGCCGCTTGCCGCGCATGCCGCAGGTCATTTCTCTCAACCCGCACACCTTGCCGGATGTCTGGCGCGACATTCTCACTGTGGGTGACGCCACGGGCTGCGGTGCCGAAGCGGGCCTGCTGGTCGCGCAACTCGAGGAGCGCGTGGCCGCTGTCGAGCGCTCGGTTGCCGGAATCCATCGCCGCCCGCGCGTGGCATGTCTCGAGTGGCTCGACCCGTTTTATTGCGGCGGGCATTGGGTCCCGGAAATGGTGGCTCGCGCCGGCGGCCAAGACGTTCTCGGATGTCTGGGCAAGCCATCGTTCCGCATCACCGCCGGGCAGATTCTGGCCGCGCAGCCCGAAGTGGTCTTCGCCATGCCCTGCGGCTATCGCGCCGATCAAGCGGCAGCGGAGTATTCCCGCATGCAGTTCCCCGATGGATGGAACGAACTGCCCGCCGTTCGTGACGCCCGCGTTTTTGCCATGAACGCCTCCGGCTACTTTTCCCGGCCGGGGCCGCGCCTCGCCGACGGGGTCGAAATCCTTTCTGCGGTTATTCACCCCGCTCGTGCCACCGCGCCAATCCCTTCCGGAGCAATTCTGCGAATCGCCGAGATGAGCCATCGGGCGGCAGTTCTTTAGCTTGCGTTTGAATCAGGCAGGTCTCGAGTCCGGGGCGGCCTTCGCCCGCCAGTGACGGTAGAAAAACAATCCCGATAAAATCAGCAGCAGCCCGATGGACGAACGCACCGGGCGTTCCAGCCAGATGTTGACCGTGAGCGCGAGCGCGCTCACCACGAACAGCCCCGGCACAATCGGGTAACCCCACGTGCGGAACGCCCGCGGCATGTCCGGCTCTGTTCGCCGCAGTCGGAACATCGCCACTACGGAAAGCGCATAAAAAATCCATGCGGCAAAAATGTAGAGCGATGTCAGTTCCTCGAACGTTCCCGTCAGCGCCATTAAACTCGCCAGGGTTCCCTGAAACACCAACGCTCCGCTCGGCGTCCGGAACTTGGGGTGCACGATTGCCGTGACGCGGAAAAACAGCCCGTCGCGGCCCATCGCGTACGGCACGCGCGCTCCGCTCAGCACCGAGGAATTGAGCGTGCCCAGCGCCGAGATTACCATCGCCAGCGTGATCCAGAACGCCGCGCCGTGTCCCGCAAAGCTTTCGACGACATCGGAAGCGATGTGCGTGGACGCAGCCACGCTGGCGAAGGGAAGCGCATAAAAACAGACGGCGCTGAAAAGAAGAAATACCACGGCCACGAAGATCGTTCCGCCCACGAGTGCCATCGGGAAATTCCTCTGGGGGTTCTGAATCTCCGAGCCGACGCGGTTCAGGTTCTCCCAGCCGTCGTACACCCAAAGCGCGGCGGCCAGGGCAGCAAGAAAACTGGTCAGCGTTCCCGCGCCCGCGTGGGCCGGCCAGAACGGATGAAAGTGCGCGCTGCTTCCGTGGCCCAGCCAGAATCCCGCCGCGACAATCGAAAGCACCGCGGCGATTTTCAAAAACGTGAGAGCGACCTGCACCTGCCCGCCCAGGCGCACGCCGAGATAATTGATGAACGTAAAGAGGATGATGGCCGCGACCGCCGCCGGCTGCGCCCACGAAAACACAAACTCGTAAGGCTTGTGCGCGAAAGGCGGCGTGATATGCCAGATGAAAATGGGCGTGCCGATGGCCGGAATCAGAAAAGCGGAAAATCGCGCGAACCCCGCTGCGATGGAAGCCGCAGAACTCGATTCGCCGACCGTCGAGTGCGTCCAGCCGAAAAGGAAGCCCCAAACCGGACCGAGGCCTCTCGTCAGGTAGGCATACTGGCCTCCCGCCTCCGGCATGGCGGCGCCGAGTTCCGCGAAGGAAAGCGCTCCAAACAGCGTAAGCACTCCTCCAACGATCCATGCGGCATAGACCACGCTGACCGAGCCGCCCACGGCGGCCATTTCGCCGGGCTTCAGAAAAATCCCCGTCCCGATGATCGTGCCCACAACAATAGCCATCGCGGCCCATGGACCGAGTCCTCGAACAAGCTCAATCCGCTTTTCGCTCATCGGGCGTTTCTAGCCTCTCTCGGACGCGCTCTGTCGGCGTCGTCCTGTCCAAATCCCGCGATGCGGCTGACCACCGCTCCGGCAGCATAGGTGGTCACTGCCCCGATCAACACGTACCAGGTGTAAGCGACCTCGGTAAACCTATATACGGCGAGAATCACGGCCAACCCCGCCACCATTCCGGCCATCGCGCCCCGGGCGGTGGCTCGCCGGTCAATCGTGCCCAGCAAAAATAACCCCAGCAAGCTGCCAAACGGGAGCGACGCCACGGTCAGTCCGGCTTCGAGCACAGGCCCCCACCTTACCATGCCGAACAACAAGAGCACGACGCCCCACACCAGCGTCATGCGTCGCGATAAACGCAGAAAATCCACGGAGTCGGGTTCTTTCCCGCGAAGCCTTCGAAAATCCAGCACCGTCGAAGCCGCCAGTGAGTTCAGCGATCCGCTTGCATTCGACATGGCCACCGCGAAAATCGCCGCGATCACCAGGCCGGCAAGCCCGTGCGGCATTTCTCGGACGATGAATGTCGGAAAAATGCGGTCGGTTCTTTCTCCGGGGGCAAGCAGTTGCGTGTGCTGGCTGAACACGAAGAGCATTACGCCGATCACCAGGAAGAGCGTGAACTGCACCAGAATAATCACGCCGCTGGCAAGCAACGCCCTCTTGCTGTCCCGTTCCGAGCGCGCGGCCAGCAGGCGCTGCACGATGGTCTGGTCGGTGCCATGGCTCGCCATGGTGAGGAACGTTCCGCCGATGATTCCGGACCAGAAGGTGTACTTCTGCGTTGCGCTTAAGGCGAAGTGGAACACACGCAGCTTGTCGCCGGCGGATGCCGCCACGTGCGCCACCTCCGTCCAGCCGCCCGGGATGCGGTGCCACAGCAGCCAAAATGCAGCCACCGAGCCTGTGAAATAAAGGATGAGCTGCGCAACGTCGGTCCAGATGACCGCTTTCATCCCGCCCTCGAAAGTGTAAAGAAGCGTCAGAATGACGACGATAAACACAGCCGGACGTTCCGATGTTCCCAGCACCACGCTCGTGACCAGCGCGATGGCGGCGATGCGCACTCCCTCGGCCAGCGCGCGCGTCACCAGAAACGTGCAGGCGGCTACCGAGCGCATCTTTGCCCCGAACCTTTTTTCGATGAGTTGATACGCTGTGTAAAAGTCGCCGCGAAAGTAGTGCGGGAGAAACAAGAGCGTGATGACGATTCGCCCCACGAGATAGCCGAACACCAGTTGGAGAAACCCGAGGTCCCCGCTGTATGCCAGCGCAGGTGTCCCGATGATTGTCAGCGTCGAAGTTTCCGTGGCTACGATGGAAAAAGCCAGCGCCCACCACGGCGCCGTGCGTCCCCCCAAAAAATAGTCGCTGATGTTTTGCTGGCCCCGGCGAAAGTGAATGCCGAACAGCGTGATCCCTATCAGGTAAACGGCGACGATCAAAAGGTCGGGAGTGCTGAGGCGCATCATTCCCCCGTGGCCCCGGCCGGGCCGGGGCCGCCGGCCAATCGGTGAAAAGTCGCGCGATGATAGTGGGCCGCTTGCGAGCGCGTCAAGCGCGCTGCTCGCATGCTGCGCGGACAAAGTAACGGCGGGATGCGCACGCCACGCTGACTTCTGCGAGCACCCGCCGCCAATCTGTCGTATCCTTTTTGAATGCCCCACGCGCTCGGGTTCGACGGCGGTGGCACCAAGACCGAATGCGTGCTCGTCAACGCCGGCGGGGAAGTGATTTCGCGAAGTCTTTCCGGTCCTTCGAATCCGTTACGCATCGGTTTTGACCGGGCTTACGCCGCGCTTGCCAATGCCGCAGCGGCGACGCTCGCCGCCGCGCGCTTGAAGCCCAGCGACATCACCGCCGTCTGCGCCGGACTATCCGGCGCCGGCCGGCCCGGCGTTGCTGAGCGCCTGGAAGCCTTCTTCCGCGAATCTTTTCCCAATTCCTTTGTGCGCGTTACCACGGATCTGGAGACCACTCTCGAAGCGGTTGCCGGGGCGGGCGCCGGCGTCGTGCTGATCGCGGGAACCGGCTCTGCTGCCTGCGGCCGGAATGCAGCCGGAGAGACTGCCCGCGTCGGCGGGTATGGCCCGTGGATCGGGGATGAAGGCAGCGCTTTCGAAATCGGAAGGCGGGCTGTGGCCATCGTTGGGAGATTCCGCGACCACGGCGCTCCGGAAACTGCGTTGGCCGGCAAAATCCTTCCGGCCGCCGCGTGCGCCAGCTGGGATGAGCTGATCGAGCGCGTGGCTACAAATCCCGACGACGTTTTCCCGCGCGTTTTCCCGCAAGTGGTGGAGCTGGCCGCGGACGGCGACGCGGTGGCCCGCCGTCTTCTCCTCGAGGCAGCCTCGGAGCTCGGAGAAATGGCGTCGGCCCTGATCCGCAGATTAAAATTGCAGGACGCGGAATTCCCCCTGGCCAAGTCGGGCGGCGTGTTTGGCCACAGCTCACTGTTGGACGCTCACCTGGATGAGCGAATCCGCGCCGTCGCCCCCCGCGCGAAGATCGCCATGCTGGATGTTCCTCCGGCGGTCGGCGCGGCGCACCTGGCGCTGCGGCTGGCTGCAGAGCGCAACCCGTCGAGTTAGCCGTATGGAAACCAAGCAGCCCGTGGATTTCGAGCGTGCGCGCAGCGCGCCGGCCGAAGAAATTTCGCTTCTTGTCCACGCTCAGGATCCGGACGTGCTTTTAGGACTTCTCAAGAATCCCCTTCTCAATGAAACGCATCTGTGCCTGCTGCTCGAGCGGAAAGACTTGTCCGGTGATTTGCTCGACTCCATCGCCCGCCGGCGCGAGCTGATCAAAAGTTATCGCGTGAAGAAGGCGCTCGCGTTTCATCCGCACATCCCGCGCATGTTTTTCGTTCGTCTCGTGCGCGAACTCTATCTGATGGATCTCGTGCAACTGAGCTTGTTGCCGGTAGTCCCCGCCCCGATGAAGCGCCTCGCCGAAGAGGTCCTCGTTTCCCGGCTGGCGCAATTGCCTCTGGGACAGAAACTCGCCCTCGCGCGGCGCGCTTCGGCGAGAGTCGCCGGAGCATTACTGGCGGAAGGAAACCACCAGGTTGCAAAAGTCGCTCTGGACAACGCCTTTCTCACCGAAGCCCAGGTGTTGAAGGCGCTGTCCCGCGAGAAGCTTCCGCCGGGAGTTGTGCAAACGGTCGCAACCCATCGGAAGTGGTCGCACGTGTATAACGTGCGCCTGACACTCCTGCGCCATCCCGCCACGCCCCTCTCGGTCGTCCTTGCGGTTTTGCCCGATCTCACCGTCGGAGATCTGAAGGAGCTAAGCTCTTCCAAGGTCTTGCCGGAGAATTTGCGCCGCTACGTTGAGCACGAAATCGAGAACCGTATGTCCGCTGCCCGAGACCGCCGCAAGAAAGAGCCCTAGACCGCGCGCGCGATTTATCTCCGCTGGACCGCTTCCGGCACGGGCGTTCCCAGGATTCGCAGATAGGTCATGAGTTGCGCGCGGTGATGCACTTCGTGCTCGTTGATGCCCATCAGGATGATTCCGATTTTCCGCCGGAAGCCGAGTTTTTCGTGGACGCGCTCTTCATCCCATCGCTCGATGGGGAAGGCCGAGACGGCGGCCAGCGTCTCACGATGGACCCGCTCGAGGCTGGCGAGCTCCTCTTCCAGCGGATGCGGCGCGCCGACCACGGCGCGCAATCCTTCGGGAACTCGCTTCTCGTAGTACGCGAAGTTTCCTTCGAGAGCCGCGCGGCGCACACCTTCCTCGGAAACCCACAAATGACGAACCATTTCGCCGATGGTCAGCGCGTCTTTTTCCGGCCGCCAGGTCATCTGCTCCGGGCGAATCATTCCAACGACCTGCCGCGTGCGCGAGCGGACGGCTTCTTTCTGCTTCAGGAAAAATTCTTGGAGATTCATGGCAAACAGTATATCGCGCATTTCCGGACCCGCCGCCGCAAACGTATTCCTTCAGCATGCGGTTGATTTGTGCGCGAGCGGATGGTTCGTTTGCCGGTTCTTGACAGTCCGGCGGGCGCTGCATAGCATCGTTCAAGTACTCTTGTGGATGCTCGGAAAGGAGTCGTCAGCCGGTCAGCATGGTCACGAACCCCCAGACAGGCCGCCGGGCCGAACGCCGGCACTCTCCGCGCTACCCGCTCGATGCCGAATTGGAAATGGAGTGGGGATCGGAGACTTTGCGCGGGGAGGTGCGTGACATCAGCGCCGGCGGCATGTTTGTCAGTTTGGCCGATCCTCTCTGGCTCGGCGCGCGGTTTGCGGCGCGGCTGGTGCTGGATGAGCCGCTTCGGATGGAATGCTCGGTCCGCCGCATTGAAACCGGGCGCGGAATGGGATTGATCTTCGCGGTGCACGAAGACGAGAGCAAGTCCCGCATCGCATCGCTGCTTGGCTCGCTGGCCGGAAACTCGCGATGACCCGGTGTCTCGATTGCGGATCCGAACGCGAGGGCGACCAGTGTCTGGCCTGCGGGCTGACCACGGCGGCCGCCGAAGTGATGCTGCGGCGCCGCTTGATGCGGCGCACGGCGTGGTTTCTTCTGGGCGCGGTTGCATTCGTTCCTGTCAGCCAGCTTTATCCGCCGCTCGAACTCGACGCCATTTTCATATTTGCGGGCGTGTTGTTTTTCTTCGTGCTTGGGCTCGGCCTCTACATTGAACGGCGCGCGCGCCGCCGGCGCGACGTGGAGCTGCTCAAGCGCATCTACTTCGGATTTATTCCGCTGCCCTGGCTGCTTTCTGCGCTGCTGTTTGTCAACGGAAATTTGGACCAAACAAAGCCGCAGGAGCATTCCACGGTCGTAGTGGAAAAGTTCGACATGCGCGGCCTGGTCCGCGGCAGCCGAAGACTCATCGTGCGGTCGTGGCGCGAAGGCGCGCGGTTCGAGCGCTTGCCGGTGGACCGCGATGACTTCGGCCGGTTCCAGCAGGGCAACGCAATCCTGGTCAAAGTGCAATCCGGATTGGTGGGCATCCCGTGGGTCTATGGCGTTTTCCGGCCTTAGCGCGGCGCGCGCCAACGCGTCCTCCGCGGCGGCGCTTCTTTTCCGTTTCGAGGGGATGAATCGGTGAAACGTATCGTCGTGCTCGGCGCCGGCTTCGGCGGCCTGCAAACCGTCTTGGGCCTCGAAAAACAGTTTCACAAGCGTCCTGACGTTGAAATCGTTCTCGTGAACGAGCAGAACTTCTTTCTGTTTACTCCTCTTCTCCCGCAAATCGCTTCGAGCTACATCAATCCGCGGCACATTGTTCAGGCGCTTCGCGACATTCGAGGGTCTCGCCGGTTTCGCTTCCGGCGCGATCAGGCGCGCGCCATTGATCTGGATGCGCGCCGCATCGAACTGACTTCCGGCCCGCTCGACTACGACACTCTGGTGATCGCCCTGGGAAGCCGCGCGGATTATTTCGGCGTTCCCGGAGCGGCCGAGCATACCTGGGACTTCAAGTCGCTCGAAAACGCCGTGGTGTTCCGCGAGCGCGTCCTCGATGTCCTCGAGCACGCCGACCACACGGAGGATGCGGAGCTCCGGCGCAAGCTGCTGACGTTCGTAGTGGTCGGCGGCGGTTACACCGGCGTCGAGCTCATCAGCGAACTCCACGACTTCATGCATCGCTACGTTGCGGGGCGCTATCGCGGCATTCCTCCTTCGGAGATTCGCCTGGTCATCCTGGAGGCCGCGCCGGAAATTCTCCGCGGCGTGCATCCGAAACTGGCGCGGCATTCACTGAGGCGGCTCGAGAGACAGGGCGTCGAGATTCGTCTCGCTTCGCACGCCACGCGCTGCTTCGCCGATGGCGTCGAGATCAACGGGAAGGAAATCGTTCCGTCGCTGACCGTCGCGTGGACCGCGGGAGTCCGCGCCGTGGAACTCGTCGAGCGGCTTCCGGGTCCGCACGACCGCATCGGACGAGCGATGGTGAACGAGCACTTGCAGCTCGAGGGGCATCCCGAAGTGTTCGTCATCGGCGATTCGTGCGCGGCGATGACCGCGAAAGACGCGCCGCGCGTCGCGCCGGTGGCCATCGCGCAGGGGAGAATCACCGCGCGAAACATCGCGCACCGCGAGAGAAACGAGGTGCTCGAAAGCTACCGCTACGTTTCGCAAGGCGTGCTCGTTTCGCTGGGCATGAACCACGCCGTGGTGAGCATCGGCGGAATCCAGTTCAGCGGATATTTCGCGTGGCTGTTCTGGAACGCGGTCCATTTGTACAAATTGGTCGGGTTCAAGAAGCAGATCCAGGTG
>Ga0209701_10001676_pt1 | contig 14334 bp, 11 predicted proteins | sample CZO8metaG_4_FD_188356 | JGI IMG/M metagenome (GOLD analysis project Ga0209701, IMG submission 188356) | Vadose zone soil microbial communities from the Eel River Critical Zone Observatory, Northern California, USA - CZOApr15con2H3.8 metaG... | ecosystem: Environmental > Terrestrial > Soil >...
TAATGCAGCGCGTGCCCGACCAGCGCGATCGCGGTGCAGGTCGTTCCCATCCCGCGCAGTCGCGGATGCGCAAAGCCGTGCTGCCGGACTCGCTCGTGGGCAGTCTGCAAAGCCTGGTTCAGTGTCTGTTGGGGATCGTCGCTGTCCTGGTCGCGATAAAACGAAGACACGATCTCTACCGCCAGATGGCTGGCTTCCTGGCCACCTTCGTAGCCGCCCATGCCATCGGCCACGATTGCCAGCCGACCTTTGCGGAGAAATTGCTCATCATCCTCAGGCTCAAAATAGCCAAAGGAATCCTCGTTGTTCTCGCGCTGGCAGCCGATATCGGACTGACCAGAGACTTCGACTCCGGGACGAACTTTCATCAAAGTGTCAGAGGTGCCGATCGGGTTCACGGGACAGGGAAAACCCGCATGCAGGCGAAACAAGTGATTATAAAGGCTGAGGGGCTGGGACTCAAACTGCGACCTGGAGAGTATGGATTGATAAAACGGAGACGGCAGCCACAAACAACCGTCCCCCGAAGATCAGATTTTAGTAGCGCGTGAGCTTACGGACCGCAGGAGCCATCAGGCGCGTCGCCGGACGCTGAGGCGACGGTAACGAAGACCTGCTGCGAAGTAACTCCCTCAAAAGATGCCGTCACGATGTAGTCATTCGTGATCACCCAAGTAGGTGTCTTGGTCGGGTCCGTCTGGGTGTCATGCCACGTGCAAACGGCAGGCTGGACTGCAGTCATCAGTCCCGTCACGCTCATGGTGACGGTCTGCGGCGGAGCCGGGAGCAAGAAACCGTAATTTGGATCCGGAGTCACAGTGTAGGTGACCACGTTCGTAAGATCTTTCGTCTTGGCGTTGCTGTAGGTCCCGGTCGCCACCAGCTGGAGTGTCCCGCCGATGCCTTTCAAGTTGAAGAGGCCGCCACCGCCAACCGAGAGCGTGATGGTTTGTAATTTGTTGGAGCCACCGCAGCCCAAAAGGCTGATGGCCAGAAGGGCGCATCCCAGCGCGGTAATCAAGGTTTTGCGTTTCACCGCAGGTTACCTCCAAAAGAAATCTTCTGCATCGTGGCAGCAACCGTCACCCTAGGCAAGGTAACCAAAGTCACTGGCTGAAGGCAGGCTTCGCGAAAACCTGCCCATAAAAACATTGGGCGCAGCGCCGCGCAAAGCAGAGGTCCGTCGTTCTTGCGAGTACAATTGAGCCGCAAGCCTATGGCTGACAACCCTGCAATTCCGCCTGCCGCGCCGCCACCTGGGCCACCGCCAAAAGCACAAACCGATTTTCAGATTGGAGAAGAGTTCGGTACCGCCCGGCGCACTCTGCCCCCAGCGGGGATTGTCCTGTTGTGCATTGCGGCCGTGGCCGTGATCCTGGTCGCGGTCGCCTACTTCAATCGCCAGAAGCCGCAAGCGGCGGGCTCCATCGATTTCGTAACGGCAGTCGAAGTCCCCAGCCAGAACACGACCATGGTGGCCGTGACTCTGACCTTACACAACAGCGGGGAGAGGTCGCTTTGGATTCACACACTGAAGGCCCATCTCACCGACGCCGACGGCAAGACCTTCGACGACGAAGCCGCTTCCGGTGTGGATTTCGACCGCTATTTCCAGGCGTTTCCCGCTCTGAAGGAGAATACCCAGCCGGCGCTCTCGCCTGAGGCGAAGCTGCCGCCGGGAGCGGAACAAAGAGGAACCATCATTGTGAGTTTCCCGGTCGCCAAGGACGCCTTCGATAAACGCAAGTCCGTGACCGTGACCATCCAACCATACGACCAGCCGCTGCCGGTCGTGCTGACGAAGTAGGATGGCAATTTACCGCGGAGGGCGCAGAGATCGCGGAGATTTCTGAAATCTCAGTTCCCGCACCTCCTCAGCGTGCTCTGCGTCCTCTGCGGCAAATGACTCTACTCTGCGAGGAGTTGTTTCCGGGCCGCTGCCAGCTCCGCTTTCTGCTCGCCATCTACCTTCGGATACGCCAGTTTCAAACCCTTGAGTGTGTCTACTACCGCGGCAGCCACCACCAGTCGTGTGAACCACTTATTGTCGGCGGGCACGATGTACCAGGGTGCATGCTCGGTCGCCGTGTGCCGGATCATCTCCTCGTAGGCGTCCTGATAGTCGTTCCAAAACTGGCGCTCCCTGACATCGGCGGTGGAGAACTTCCAGTTCTTGTCGGGCCGGTCCAAGCGTTCGAGGAAGCGTCGTTTCTGCTCTTTCCTGGAGAGGTGCAGAAAAAACTTGCCGATGGCGATGCCATTGCGCGTCAGATAGCGCTCCCAGGCATTGATGTCTTCAAAGCGCTGCTGCCAGATGTGCTTGGTGAACAGCCGCTCGGGAAGTTTCTCCTTCTGGAGCAGTTCCGGATGCACCCGCACCACTAAGACTTCTTCGTAATACGAGCGGTTGAAAATACCGATGTCCCCGCGCTCTGGGACACGCTTCATGGCCCGCCACAGAAAATCATGGTCCTGTTCTTCGCTGGATGGTGCTTTAAAGGAAGAAACCTGGACTCCCTGCGGATTCACGCCGGACATCACGTGCTTGATGGTCCCATCCTTACCCGCGGCATCGATGCCCTGCAGGATCATCAGCAGCGCCCACCGGTCCTGGGCGGCTAGAATGTCCTGCAATCGCGCAAGCTCCCCCATGCCTTTTGTGAGCAACTCTCGCGCTTCCGGTTTGACTTCGGATTTCAATCCGTGCGTGTCGCCGGGATCGTGATCCTTCAGTCGAAAATGTTTTCCTTCTTCGACCCGATAACGCTTGAGCATCTTTTCGATTTTCATGATGTGACGTTTTGATATTACGGTTGCTGGTGATAGACAGGGTTTTCCGGTGTGGGTGGGTCGTAGTCGCGACCGTACTTGTTTTTGTGCGCCAGACTTTGTCCGTTGACCGCAGGGACGCGAATCACACCCAGCGAGGTCGATCCTTCAGCGATGGTGATCTCCCGCGCCGCCGGCTGCGCATTCTCCGGGCCCGCGCCTTCACTCCAGACGTGCAAAAGGTAGCGTCCATAGGGCACGCTTGGGATATGGAGTTGGCCCTCACCGTTCGCGACGGCGTAGAACGGCGTCGCCAGCGTGATCACGACAGCGCTCATCTCCGGATGGATATTACAAAAGATGTAGCTGATCCCGGGCCGGTCGAAGTGGATCATTCGCGAAGTGCCCGCTTCGTATAGTCCGAGATCAAATCGCTTCCCTTCGAATAACGAAAACACATTATGGAAAAAGGGGTCACGATTGGGGAACTCCACGGCGGAACCGGCGGGTACCACCAGAACGTGAGGCTCAAAGCTCTTGTTCTTCTGCGTGAGCCGAAGATTTGCCGGCGCATCGGGCGAGGCCGGTGCGGAATCAATGGCAGTTCCTGGCACTGGCGTCAACCATACGACGGTGTTGGAAAAAGGAGTATGTCCCGTCTTGGCCGGGCCTGCCACTTCGACGCGTCCGCGCACAGTCGCGACCTGCGCGTGCAACTCGCCCATTCCGGTGCACAGCGTCAGAACCACAATCCAGGTTCGCCGGTACATCATGGTTCAGCTTTCCTCGAGAGCCCTCAGAACAACACGCCCATCATCAAATTAACGTGATCTGCATTGTAGGTCCCGTTGTCGGTCGTGAACGTCTTTAAGTGCCGGAATTCGGCGGAAAACAAAAGGTCGGAGCGCGGCCGGTAGATCACATTCACCAAGCCCCCTTGATTCTTAGTCAGCGTTGGATCTCCATACGCCTGCGGGTTTGGGAAAGCGCGAAGGTCCGCCATGTAAGGAGTATCTTGTCCGAACGCTCCGTTGAACTCAAGTCTGTTCGCCGGCCGATATTTCAGTTGAGCCCAGCCGCCGGCGGAATTCAAGCCGCGTACCTGGGTGTAGAGTGATCCCGGATCGCCGCTAAACAGTACACTGCGTCCGATGCCACCGCCCAGTCCGCCCAGTCCCTTTCCCCGGTAAAACTTTCCGCTTAACGAAAACTGGTGGCCCAGCGGCAGATCCCAGTCTGTCATTCCCGCCCAGCCATCCACGTTCCTGTCGAACCCATAACTTTGCCGGCCATAGTAGCCGCCAACTCCCACCCGCAGCGGCTGTCCGAACAGGCTGCGCGACCAAGCCACCCGCGTCGCATAGGCCGGTTGCCGCGATCTCTCCCCTGCCTGTGGAGTTCTGTAGTAGTTAAACACCGGCGGTTCCCCGCTCTGGGAATCCAGAATTCCTCCCTGTACCAGCAGGTTCGAATCTTCTCCCAGAATAAATCTGTGCTCTGCCCGCACTTGTGGAACCCAGCTCCAAAGATTGCCTGCATAAGAAAATGCCGGGACCGCCAGCGACGCGAACGACGTCGGTGAGTTTGGGGAGAAGAACAACCCATCCTGCCCCGCGATGATCGAAGTGTGTGCCCAGTCCATACGCATAGTGCCGGTTCGCAGCCGTAACAGTCCGAAATTCACGCCGTTCAACGCCCGCGGAAATCCGCCTCCGAGGTCCAGCTGCAAGTCGGCTTTGGTGCGCGCACCCGCCAGCTGCGGACCGAACACTTCAAGCCCGATCTGCGACTGTCTTAAGGAACCGCCGAAGCTCCCGCCTGATCCACCCGGCGGACGGTCATACGCGATCGATGGAATGTCCGCATTGTCCACCGTTCCCACGTTGCTGAAAAGATTCAGCAGCACAATTCCCGACAAGCGCATGCGGTACTTGGACGCGCTCTCTATCTTCGTCTGATACTGCTCATCGACCTTCCCGCTCAAGAGCTGGTACTCCTCTTCCAGAGTGGCGGCGTGCTGCATTTTCTGATCCTCTTGCGCTTCGGTGGCCGGCGGCGCGGCAGCTGGACCGTAAGCACTGGTTCCGGCGGCAACCTCGGCCGCGGCCGGATTGCCCTGTATCGAAGCCGTGCGCACCGCCTGAAGTTCCCGCCGCAACTCGGTGGTCTCCGCGCGGTATTGTTGCGCCTCGGATCGGATCTCAGACACCGCCGCCTGCAACTCGCGAATCTGCTGGCGCAGTTCGTGGACCGAGTCGTTCAGCGAAGCCGCCGAAGACGCCTCCGTCGGGCCCGCCGGCTCCTGCGCGGCGCTCACGCCCGACCAGAGAAGAAGACCCGCCAACATCGCGGACCGCAAAACATCGTACGTATGCCTCGGACTCATGTCGCCTCCTGCCACACGGCTGTCTCCAGGGAATTCAACACTAACCTTGCTTGCCTACTAGGTCGCGTTCTTCACAGCCAGAGCATTCTCGAACGACGGATTCAGCGGCACGCTGACTCTGAACGTCGTGCCCTCCGGCGAACTCTGTTCCACCGCCACGTCGCCGCCATGGTCCTGCAGAATTTTTTGCACGACCGTCAACCCCATACCCGTTCCATTCTCTTTACCATAGCTGACAAAGGGCTCAAACAACTTGCCCCGCACCGCTTCCGCGATTCCCGGCCCGTTGTCGCTGATCCTTATTTCCAGATTCTGCCCATTACGCCGCAACTCAACTTCGATCTGCCCGTTCTCGGCCGGCACCACCTCGCAAGCGTTAAGCAGCAGGTTCAGCAATGCCCGCTCCAGTTTCTTGAAGTCGAACCAGCCCTCGGTCGTCCCTTCCCATGAAACGCGAATCCGCACGCGCTGAAATTCCGGATGCGCCTTCAGCAACTTGATCGCCGAATCCACGGCCTGCCGCACATCGCCATAAGAAGGGTGCAGCGACTCCCGCGTTCTGGAAAACTCCAGCAGCGATTCAATCAGATCCGTCATCTGTTTGACCGCAATCCGGATCTCCGCATACAAGTCCTCGCGTTGCCCCGGAGTGAGATTGCTTTCACACAAAAATTCCGCGTTGGCCATCACCGCCGCCAACGAGTGCCGCAGATCATGCGAGATCGAGCTAGCCATGCGCCCGATAGTTGCCAGCCGCTCCGCGTCCAGCAATTCGCGCTGCGTGGTTTGCAGACTGGTGCGCATCCGGTCAAAGGCGCCCGTCACCTCGGCAACTTCATCTCCGCCCTGCGGCGATAGCGGATATGCATAGTCGCCGTGTCCGAGCGCGCGAACTCCCGCCACCAGGGTTCCCAGCGGCCGCGTGAACGTATGCGAGATCACAAACACCAGCAGACTCCCCGCCAACACCGCCGCTAAACCCAAACCCAGGAGTAACTCATTCAGGCTGCTCAAAAATGCCGTAGCCTGATCGAACGACTTCAAAACCCATAAACGCAATCCCGGAGTAGTCGGAGAAGACAAATCGACGGTTGTGGCAAGAAAGCGTTCGTCGCCGAGCCGGAGCTGATCCGGCGTACCCGCGTCTCCCGACGCCTTCTGCCCCGTCCGCAGCAGTTCCTCTTCCTGCGACGGCTTCAACGTGCTCCGGACAATTGCGTCCCCGTACCCGAATGCCACTTCGCTGGCGGAAACCTGGCTCAACTCGCGCGCCACCCGGTCGTCGATCTCATATCCGAGCACCAGATATCCCAAGACTTGTTGCCCGCTAGCGGGCCCAAAGTAAATGTCCTGGAGAAATACTTCGTAGAGATGTCCCTCGACGTACCACCAGTGCCGAGTCTCCGCGCGCGAGACAACTCTAGGGAAGAACTCCTGCGCGCGCGGCACGGTAATCTCCGGCGGACTAGCCTGCAAGGCCATCACTTTCCCGGACGGATCGGCAAGCAGAAGCAGATCGCTCCCCGCCAGATTCCACAGATCGTGCGACGCATCCTGGATGGTCGCCGCGTCGCGGGTGGTCATCAGCGCGCGGACATTCGGCAGGTCGGCCAGCAGCGCCGCGGAGCGCTCCAGCGTCACCTCACGTTGTTTTTGGAAATTGTGGAACGCGGAAACCGAGTTGTGCAAATCGCGCTGGATTTCCAGGCGCACTTCTTCTTGCACGGTGTGCCGCACCACGAACAGGGTTGTGAAGGTTAGCGCAGCGGTAACCGCGACCATGGAAAGCAGGAACTTGGTCCGCAGCCGAAGTCCACCCATGGTCCTCCTTCCCTGGGCGATGCGACTCAACATCGCTAGGGCACGAACTTGTAACCGGCACTGTGCACGGTGCGGAAGTGCACAGGATTGGCAGGATCCCGTTCCAGCTTCTGGCGCAGCTTCAGGATGTGATTATCCACGGTCCGCGTGCTCGGATAATTCTTATAACCCCAAACATGATTCAGCAACTCTTCGCGCGAGAGCACGCGTTCCGAATTCTGGATCATGAACTTCAGCACTTTGAATTCCTGAGCGGTCAACTGGACGAGCGCGCCGTTGCGGTGCAGTTCCATTTTCAAGAAATCGACTTTCACTTCTCCGAACGAGAAAGTTTCCGCGGTAGGAGTCCGAGTCGAGCGTCGCATCGCGGTACGCACCCGCGCCAGCAGTTCCCTCGGACTGAAAGGCTTGGTTACGTAGTCATGCGCGCCCAGTTCGAGCAGCAGCACTTTGTCCATCACATCCGTGCGAGCGCTAAGAATGATGATCGGCAGCGAGGGCGCCGCAGCGCTAATCTCGCGGCACACATCCTGCCCCAGCATTCCGGGCAGGCGCAGATCGAGTACCACCACCGACGGCGCCGCGGCGCGAAACAACTCCAACCCCTCGGCACCGTTGCCCGCGACGTCCACCGGGAATCCTTCGCCCTCGAACAGTCGGCGCAGGGCCTTCTGAACGGCGCGGTCGTCCTCGATCACCAGGACGCGTTCGTTGCTGGCGGGCGCTTCCACCGTCTCAGTTGCCGACAAGCTCTTGTCCTCCGCAGTTATCATGCCGAAAAGAAATGATACCGCGAAAAACCCGCAAGTTTAGCTGATTGGCTGGAAACCGGCCCTTAATTGACAGGAATTTGACAAATCCGCTCAGATCGTGTGGCGCGGGCGCCCCGGCCCGCGCAGACCCCAGAATGAATTGTGCAGTCGACAAGTCTGTTGACGACGCAAGTCTGTCGCTTATCCGCAGCGCAATTAGTGGAGCCGCCCAGGTTCCCGCACCCCTACAGCAGCGGCAACACCTCCCCGCTGGTTCGCACGCCCGCACCGATCGCGCTCTCATTGGCCGGACTGGACTCGACGTCCTGTGCTCCGAAGGAGATGCGTCCCACTTGCTGCCGGGCATAAAAGCGCGGCGATGGCACCCGGATAGCCTGTCCATTCTTGTTGATGGGCGCGCTGAAAGGCCATCCCGGCTTGGGATAGACCATGCTATGCCCCCAGCGATACAGATAGACGGCGGTCACGTCCCGGTCGAAATCAAAGTTCCGTCCGGCCAGCACACGGTTCAGGTCACTGCGCAGCGAATCGAAATAACTCGAGAATGGTGTCGTCAGAAGCTTGATCCGTTCGTTAGGCATCTCTTCCGGCGGGGCGGTATTCCCGCCGTAGAAAGTCAGCACAGTTGGGCGATTAGCATTGGAGCGATTCGCCGTAACCCAGTCGGCGATGACGAAATCAGCCCAGTACTGGCTGCCCCAGTAGTAGCCATCGTATCCAAGGTCCACCACCGGTGCTGCGCTGCGGATAGCGACATTGGCGGTCACCACCGGAGCGAGCGTGACCTGATCGATCGCGTCGATTTGCGATTGGCTCAGCAAGTGCTCGCAAGCGGTTCCCGCCGTGTGCGATTGTCCGGCGAAGATCACGGCTTTGCCAGTGGCGCGATAGAACTGGCCATTCAGGAAGTACACCACGCTGGCATTGGTGCTGGTAGTGTCGCCGCGCAAGACCATGGCGTTCTGCCGCATGCGCACGTTGTTGCCGACCGCGTCCATGGCGGAAAAATTGAACGGGTTATTGAGGATGTCTGCGTCGCTCGAGCCGCTGATGGCCCCGGGAATAAGCCACTTGACGACGTGTCGCAGCATCCCCGAGTTCCCGCCCGGATACGCGAACTCCGGGTAGTATTCCGCGCCCAGAAAACTGATCGATGTATAAGCGCTGACCTGGCTGCAAGTCCCGGAGAGCGCATCCACCGCATAGCGCGTGTAGAAGTCCGAAACCGCGGGATGGAATCCCTTGGTCTGCGTGAGGTACTGATCAAAGGTCATCGGCGACAGGTAGTCGTATTTAGGATCGCTGTTATCCGCCGGATCGGTGGGCGAGCCCGTCTTGTGGTACCAGTTCTGCAAATCCGCCCGCGCCTGTTGCAGGTCTTGCGCAATGTTCGCCGGGTAAGGCACGTCCATGAGCCCGCTTTCGTACGTATCAATGTTCCAACTGTTTGTACCCGGATTTACGAAGGGAGTGTTGGAATCGAAAAAATAACTATAGAACGGCGACGGGACGACATAATTCGGCCAAATGATCCCGGTAGTGTCGTAGATGCTGCTGAGAAAGGGAGCGTAAGGCTGGACCGCATATGCCGTGGCCGTTGAGGCGATATCCGGGATCGGAGGAGCATCATCGCGATTGGCGTTCCCACCCGGAGTGGGCTGTCCATCAAGGATAAGAATCTTAGTGCCCGGCCGTTGCTGCGTTAAATAGAACGCCGCCGAACAGCCTGACATGCCACTGCCCACGATGATGACTTCATAGTTTCCAGTATCGGTCAAAATCGGCATGCTTCCCTGGAAACTGTCGCAAGGAGACGACGAGATCACTACCGATTTGCTTTTGAAGGTTAGCCGGTCGTCCCGCAGCCAGTGCGCGATGTTGAACACCGACGGCAAGTTGCCGCCGCGCAGCACCCGCGGATCGCTACCGATCGGTCCGTCGCACGGGAAAGCATTGGCAGCGCCGTAAAACTTCATTGGAAACGACCCGCCGACCGCTGCCGTACCCGCCGCGATCAAAATGCCGTTGATAAAGTCACGCCGCCGAATACCGTCATCGCCTGATTTTCCTGGCATGGAATCCTCCTCGCCCCAGCCCACTAGTTCTGCGTGCGGCACTCTACTCCTAAGCACGTCCCTTTGCAAGCGGGGAAGGTCATTGGACGGTGTCTTAATTCAGTGTTAGGACTACCGGTCATTGAGCACGTTCACGAGGTACCTCGTCCACGCTCCGATTGGGCGGTGAAGATCCGACCCACGCAGAACATGAAGAGGGCATCTTCTAGTATTACTTCAAGCACTGCGGCATAACCAGATAAACTCATCTCATTACGATCTTGCCAAAGTCACTATCTTGGCTTATTATTCCATCGGACCCCAAGTAACAATCACTCGCACGCCTCCATCACATACAACAAACTTCCACCCCACAACGCCATCGTCTCGAGAGGAGCTAAGTCATGCGATTCAGGGACCTGCTCATTGCCGTTCTGTGCGCGTTTGCTGTTTGCGCGCTTGGCCAAGACGGAAGTATCAACCAACAAACTCTCAACCAGGCCGCCGCAGTTGCTCTAAGCGTTGGAAAGCCTGTGCAGTTTGATGTCTCACGCCCCATGACCGAGTACTACGTTTCGGCGGAACCGCAGTCCGAAACGCCAGTTGAGATCCCGTTGCGGCGTCCACCCTTGCCTTCCGCTCCTGCAGGCCCTGAACAGCCCGACGAGGTACTGCAAACAGGTTACTCCGGCTACACGCTCTCGGGAGGGATCAGCTTCGATGGAGCCACCTACAACGGCTTCTATCCGCCCGATCCCAACATTGCGGTCGGACCGAGCTATATCCTGGAAGGAACGAACGTACTATTCACGGTGTACAACAAATCTGGAGCCTTTGTGGCTAACATCAATCCCTGGTCCGGATTTGGCGGCCCTTGCCAAACCAATCAGGGCGGCGACATCATCGTGCAGTACGATCGGGCAGCCGATCGCTGGCTCGTTACCCAACTGGCCAACAATGGCGGCCCGACTTACTATTTCTGCATCTCCGTTTCCACCACCAACAGTCCCACGGGCTCGTATTATCGCTGGGCCTACACGTTTGCGAGTCTGGCAGACTACCCAAAGGTTGCGGTCTGGCCCACCGGCTATTTCGCATCCTTTAACATGTTTTCGGGTGGCGTGACATTTACCGGACCCCAGGTCTGCGCCTACAATCGCACCCAAATGCTGGCGGGCAATGCCAGCCCCACGGCGATCTGCTACCAGTTGAGCACGTCTTATGCCAGCCTGCTGCCCTCAGACCTGGATGGCGCCACGGCGCCGCCCGCCAACTCCCCCAACTTCTATCTCTCAGACTATGGGAGCACAAACTCCCTGAAGTTATGGAAGTTCACTCCGAACTTCGCGAATCCTCCGGCTTCCACCTTCACCGGTCCCACCAGCATTTCGGTGGCGTCGTTTTCGGTGCCGTGTGGAACGTGCGTTCCGCAATCCGGAACAACTACAAAACTTGATAGCCTCGGCGACCGCATGATGTATCGCCTGGCATATCGAAATTTTGGTACCTATCAATCCATGGTGGTCAACCGATCGGTGTCCGCGAGCGGCGTCATCGGCATTCGCTGGTATGAAATCCGGAATCCAAACGGAACCCCCACGGTATACCAGCAGGGCACGTACGCACCGAACGCCGTCTATCGCTGGATGGGAAGTATTGCCATGGATAAGACCGGCAGTATTGGTCTCGGCTACAGCACCTCCACCAGTAGCAGTCACCCCGGGATCGCTTACACCGGACACCACAATCAGGATGCCCTCGGGGTCATGGCAGTAGAAAACACGATGATCACCGGCACCGGCTCAGCCACCTCCAACCGCTGGGGCGACTACACCGCCATGCGGATTGATCCCAGCGACGACTTGACCTTCTGGTATGTAAACGAGTACCTGAGCTCCAACGGTCTCTCTTGGAAGACCCGGATAGGGTCTTTCCTAGTGACTCCGCCAGTGACATGTAATGCGAATACCAGTTGCCAGCCGCCTTATGGCGGACAGGTAATCGCCAATATCACTCTGAGTTGCAGCGCGCCCTCCAACATCAGCGTGAGCGCAACCGCGTGCGGTTACAGCTGCAATTCATCGTACAACCAGGGATACGCCTCCACCCTAAGCGCAACCGCTACTGCCCAAGGGATCACCTCAATACCCTGGTCTTGCAGCTTCTCGTATTGCTACAACGGAGTCTGTCACTGAGCTTGTTCTCGCGGGTACCCCATCCTTGCGCTCCTTGTGCAAGGATGGGGCCTTTGACTCTCCCGACGGCGTTGCCGGCGTCGCCCCACCCCCGCGTTCATGCTGCGCTCTCCCTGCCGTAGCCACCGCGATCTTAACGCCGAGATGACATAGATCATCGGACGAAGCGGTTTAGGGCTATTGTTTTCTCCTGAATCTGCCGATGAGCGCTCCATGCAGGATTGCGGCTCTGCCAATCACGTGCGGCCGAGGTGTGCCCTCGTCCTTCTACTCATGCCTAGACCTTATTGCCGCGCAGTACTCTCAGTTCGTGCATCAGGATCTCGCGGAGAGCTCCTTCGAGTTCTAGCCGCTCGGGATCAGTAGCGACTATTTTTGCCAGCTCAAGCACACGATCATTAATCGCGCGGCGGGCCAGGTCGCACGCGTCCGACACCCGGGCGGGATCGCGTTCGCCCAGGGCAGAGTCGTACCGCATCCGCCAATCGGTGGGCATGGGGAAGAAGCCAGCGTTGCATTGACGGCTGCGCGGTGCGGGCACTCAGCGACATATGAGGCCAGGCATGAACTATCTCGTGCGGCCTTGGGGTATGGCGAAACCGCGCCACTCAGCAGCCGGTGACACGCCGCTCCGACGGTCGCGCGAAGCTTAACACCACTACATCCGTGAGTCAGCAACAAAGGACACTCCGGTTCTGGAAGGGAGTGTTCTTGCCGAATGCCGCACTCTTTGTTTTTTTGAATGGTGGGCCGAAATCCAGCCCCGGAGAGCCTGCCCTGAGCGACGTCGAAGGGCATGATAGCGACTATTGGAGTCCGTTCCATAGCATCCGGTGGAACAGCTCGTCCATAGCACGTGGCGATTCTTTCGCGCCGTGATCAAGCCACCATCGCAGCAGCGACAGCACGCTCCCGGCCAACGCAGAGGCGCGAGCACCCAATTCACGTTGCGGAAGGTTCGATAGACGCTTGGATTCCGTGAGGCGTTGCTCAATCCCGCGGGCAAAGTAGCCTTGCGCAAGATCGAAGAAATCGTTGAGACGGCCGGAGTCGGCCAGCGTGCGATAAAGCTTCTTCTGGTCCCCGATGTGCGCAAACATCTCCGCCACAGGCACAACTCGATGTGATTCTTCCTTGCGAATGCTGAGCGCGGTGCTCATCGTTTCCAGGAACTTCTCGAACTGGCTGAGGAGCAGGTCATCCTTGTCGCGGTAGTGAAGATAAAAAGTCGAACGACCGACCGAGGCGCGGTCCAGCACTTCCTGCACGGTCACGTCATCAATCGGCTTCTCCTGGATCAATGTCACCAGCGCACTGCCGAGCCGCTCACACGTACGCCGGATGCGCTGATCCGGCTTGCGCCGCTGCTTTTCTTGTTGTTTCTTTTGCCCGGCATGTTCCTGCAATTTGGAGCGGTCATTTCTGGGGCCCTCGTTCCTGGACCCCTTATTCTTGGACCCCTCATTTTTGGACATCGACCGCCTCTTTGTTCAGCAACTCGGGACCGGCCTCGACTCAGCGGCATTTCGCCGCTACATTGCGAATAGTATGACAAATCGACGTTCACGGCAGAATCGTTCGTTGAGATAAAAGGAGAACGACGATGAATCGCATTCGCTTACTTGCAATCGGGACCATGTTCATGTTGATGATCGCGCTTACGGTAGTCGCGCAACAGACCACTACCAGCAGCGACCCGCAAGGCGGGAGTGGCGGCGTGCCTACCGCCCAAGAGCAGCTGAAAGTTTTGACCGAGAAGCTTAATCTCACCGGCGATCAGCAGGCCAGAATCACACCAATCCTCCAAGAACTGCATGATGCCACGCAGAAGATCGTGCAGGACAAAAGTCTGTCGCGTGAAGAGCGCCTGGACAAGGTGAGGCCTCACCGCTATAAAGCCGACAAACAAATCCGCGAGTTCCTGAGCGACGACCAGAAAAAGAAGCTTGATCAGTACCTGCAGGGGCCGCACTCTGAGATGCATGGCAACCTGAGCGGGACAACACCACCGCCGCCGCGGGCACCACAGAATTGAAGAGATCGCCGTCTTGAAAAAGGAATGGAATTTTCTGAAGAGCGTCTTAAATTACAACCCGCCTGGAACAGACGAGGACTGCCGCGTTGCTAACGACCTTTGCAGGATTCAGGCGTGATCAACAGCCAAGGTATCAGTCTCCGGGCGATTCCGCATGAGGGATGAAGTGGATTACTTCCGGGTTGCCGACGACTCAGTCGGAACGCACTGGGCGGTGTGAACGTTCATTGAGTGCGTTCCACTTCCACTCATAACGTCGATAACACAACTCCTCGAATACACCCCGTGAAATGAGGTACAT
>Ga0209701_10001677_pt1 | contig 14332 bp, 12 predicted proteins | sample CZO8metaG_4_FD_188356 | JGI IMG/M metagenome (GOLD analysis project Ga0209701, IMG submission 188356) | Vadose zone soil microbial communities from the Eel River Critical Zone Observatory, Northern California, USA - CZOApr15con2H3.8 metaG... | ecosystem: Environmental > Terrestrial > Soil >...
ATAACAATGAAATAGTTGCGAAAAAGTTACGAACGGGTCAAGGTGTTATTAAGGATTAAAGTCTTTGGTTGAGATTTTAATTTTGTTTCTTTAGCGAGATGTGTTGCAGTAGTTTGGATTTTCCCATCAAAAAGCGCAACAAGGCGGGCGTTTGGCAAAGTCAAACGCCCGCCTTGTTGCGCTTTTTGATGGGAAAATCCAAACTGTTTTTTACGAACTGACCGTTACTACTACTTTTTCTTGCAGCATATTATCTGCAAAGCTGGTATTATTACGTTTACTGCATGCCTTGACAAAGGCAGTGAAGAGATGTGCCCACACAGGTTCATGCATATAAATTTCTTCGGGATGACATTGGGCTGCCAGCACAAAGTGTTTCTCTGGAACCTCCAGTAACTCCGCCACGCCGTCCCCGGCGCGTCCACTGATACGCACGCCCTTGCCGGGTGCTTTTACCGCCTGGTGGTGGAGGCTATTCACCCGGAGTTCGCGTACCCCAAAAATCTCCTCCATCTGACTGCCCGCTTCGACATACACACTGTGGATGAGCGTGTGACGAGGCAACTCGCGTTTGCAGTGCTCTATACTACTGGGATATTGTTGGCCCAGGTCTTGATAGAGGCTGCCGCCCAGAACTACGTTCAAGAGTTGCATACCACGACAGACGCCAAGGATGGGTATATTTTCTTGCAAGGCCCAGCGAGCCAATGCTAATTCTAGCGCATCAAGCTGGTGGTCAACTTCACCCAACAATGGATGAGGTTCTTCACCATAGTACACAGGTTGGATATCAACGCCGCCGGAAAACAATATACCATCCAGGCGTGCTAAGAGAGGTTCAAGGGTTTCGAGATCGTTAACCATGGGAATTAGAACAGGCACGCCGCCAGCGGACTCTATGGCGTGTACATAAGCTCGATTAGTGCAATAGATGGGACGACCAGACCCTTCGCGGTAGTCGGCCTGGCTGGGAATACCAATAAGCGGACGCATACAAGTTACTCCTTCAAACAAACAATCAAAAATGAGTTCAGTAGTATAGTGTGTCATGTAATAAAAAAAACGGAACGCTTACTGAGTGCGTTCCGTTTAAGGTAAAAGTCTACTCAATAGACGAAGCGCCTCACCATAAAACCAAATCCAAGAAGCTCCAGCCAAAACTGGAGCCGGGTAATCACGAGGAATGGTTCTGGGTTGGCGTATTGTCGCTTCACGTATGTTCCTCAATGCATCTACCATGTTATGGTGTCGTTATATATCTATCATACAAGTGTTGTCAAGGGTTTCAGGACTTCGGATTTACGCTTAATTCCCGAAAAAGACATCCCACCACTCTTGCCAGTAGCTCTGTTGTACAGGGGGTGAACTGTGATGAGGCATTGCCGATTGTCCTTGAGTGTTCGCGCTAATGATCAGTACGGGATATTCTCCAGGGCGAATATAGCCAAGCCTTTGGCGGGCTTCGCTTTCAATGACAAAAGGATTTTTGTAATAAGCGGCCTGTTTTGTCAGATAGTCATGCTGGTCCTGGAGTTGTTGAGTTTGCTGTTGCGCTACTTGTACCCGCTGCATAAGTGAGCTGTTCGACCATGCCTGAGCCAGGGAGGCAAAAAGGAGTGCCAGGCAGATTAAGCCTGTAACCCAGATGATGGTTTGCGTAAAAAGAGAGCTGCGCCTGGCTCGCCGGTGGCCTGCGGTTTCTTCCATACCCACCGCCGAGGTTACGTTCACATTTGGGCTACTGCCTCCTGGGCGTGAGGAAAACTGTGGCCTTTTTGGTTGCTGTTGCACCTGTGCTCCTTTTTATTATGCCATGTTGTAGCGCAATAAAAGACATGCCTCTTAAGTATACAGTACGGTAATCTAGCGTTTACGTCAAGCCGGGATGAGATCATAGTCTTTAATGATTAAGGAAAAAGCTGCAATGGGGGTGATTTTCGGCCCGAAAATCACCCCCATTGCAGCTTTTTCCTTAATCATTGGTGGCTTTCTAGCGGGCGTGTAGGATGAGCAACCCCATCAAATCGAAACCAATCAGCGTCAAAGCTAACACAAGGCTGGCATAGATGATGCTGCGCTGCCAGGCAGTTTCGAACAAAGCTGGCAGCCTCTTCATACTCACCTGTGAAGCAGGTAGGACGGGCTGGCTCTTTGTGCCTGATTGCGTCAATGACTTAGTCAACTGTCCTCGTTGTACCCGGTCTGGGTCTGTAAGAGGACCACTCACGATGCTCAGTTGTCTATTTACAGCTATCAGGCGATCACTAATTGCCATTTCAAATGAGGTATGCAGTTCTTCCTCGTTGAGCGGCTGGTATGCTGGTACCGTAGTAATCTCTGGCATAGTTGCAAACCGATCCTCAACCATGGAAGCCATGGAGACGCCGCAAGTGTGAAGCTCTGATTCGGCTATTAGACATTGTGTATACATGATTTGCAACTCCTTCCTGATTAACTATTCTTTATACGCATCAGCATAACGGAATTTGGACACGAAAGCATGGGTCATTTGACATATTTTGCTTTCCTAAGCAAAGTCTAACGTAGGCTGCTTCTATTTTAATGATGCAAAAAGGGATTTTTTGCTATATTGACGCTTATCATACAAGGCCATGAATATACTGGACTCACAAGCATATTTCACTGAAGGAGCCTATGTATGCTATCGGCCAGTGCTACCGATTTGACTGAATTTACCGTTCCGCCGCGGACTATAAGAAATTTGAATAGCTATCTCGACCATATCTGGCACCAGTATTTTCCCGATGTCCCATGTGTGAACAATGTAGAGATTGCGTATCGTCAACCGTGGAAAAGCCGTCTTGGCTTGATCCGCCTGTCGGTGGACAATACGACCTCATTCATTGGCATAAATGCGCTGCTCCAGCACCAGGAAGTGCCAGAGTATCTCTTAATTACGACCGTCGCGCACGAACTGACTCACTACGCTCATGGTTTTGGTTCGCCTTTGCCTCGTCTCTATAAGCATCCCCACGCCAATAATGTGGTAAATCGCGAACTTGAGCGGCGTGGACTAGGAGAATATGTACATCTAAGTGATGAATGGATTGACAAACAATGGTTTCCATTTTATGATAAAGAACGGAAGTTCGGTTGGCCAGGTATTGCCGGTGCTCATTATCCAACAACACATCGCCGTCATAGACCAGAATGCTGAGATGAAACAGGATAAATCACAATAACCTGGATGTATACTGGAAAATCCCTTGACATCTTTTTGTACCTGTGGTATATTCATGCTAGCTTCAGAGGTATGTACTGCACCATCCAATAGTCCCGTCGCGCTGGTTTCTATTTGTATGTTGATGTATCGTACTGTACACTGTCGTAGACGCATTGGCCGACACCTCTTGCATTTCCCAAGAACATAGCATCGTTGTCACCACAAGTCTTTGAAGGTTTTTCCCAAAAAGTACCTATTCGTAGGTCACAAAAGTAATTTTTCCCACCATACCACCAGGTTCATCGCAGAAAGGAGAATGGGCGTGTTATTCCCCAAGGATTTGCAGCCGCATTTGGGGAATGATGAAGGCCGCCCTACACAACGTGAATATAGCTGAGTTAGAAACAAAAACGATAACGGAGCTACGCGACATCGCTCGTGACCTCGAACTCTCCGGTTATACCGCCCTCAAAAAACAAGACCTCGTCTTCCGCCTTCTTCAAGCCAATACAGAACAGCAAGGGAACATTTTTAGTGCCGGTGTATTGGAAATCGTGGAAGATGGCTTCGGGTTCCTCAGACAGGAACGCTTCCTACCGGGCAACATGGATGTCTATGTCTCACAGTCACAAATTCGCCGTTTTGGCCTACGGACTGGCGACATGGTTTCCGGCCAGGTCCGCCCTCCTAAGGATAACGAAAAGTACTATGGTCTATTGCGTGTGGAAGCCATTAACGGTGTAGACCCTGAAATTGCCAAACGTCGTCCCCACTTTGATGTTTTAACCCCCATATTCCCCCAACAGATGTTTAACCTGGAAACAGGCCCGTCGAATATCTCCGGTCGAATCATTAACCTGGTAGCTCCCATTGGACGTGGACAGCGTGGTTTGATCGTCTCGCCTCCCAAAGCTGGTAAAACGATGCTCCTCAAGTCCATCGCCAACTCCATTACTGAAAACTACAATGACGCCCATTTGATGATTGCTCTGATTGGCGAGCGACCAGAAGAAGTCACTGATATGAAACGCTCTGTACGTGCGGAAGTGATCAGTTCAACATTTGATGAGCCAACCGAGGCCCATACCCGTGTAGCCGAGATGGTGCTGGAACGGGCCAAACGCCTGGTTGAAGGTGGACGCGACGTGGTGGTGCTGCTGGATAGTATTACGCGCTTGAGCCGTGCCTATAACCTGGCGGTGCAGCCAAGTGGACGTACCCTCTCCGGCGGTCTTGATCCGAGCGCGTTGTTCCCTCCCAAACGCTTCTTTGGAGCAGCCCGTAAGATTGAAGAGGGCGGCAGTTTGACCGTTATCGCCACCGCCCTGGTCGATACTGGCAGCCGTATGGATGATGTAATCTACGAAGAATTTAAGGGTACCGGTAACATGGAACTGGTACTGAACCGCAAACTCGCGGAACGCCGCGTCTTCCCTGCCATCGACATTTCCCTCTCAAGCACTCGCCGCGAAGAACTGCTCCTCGACGACAAGACGCTTCGCGCCGTTGTCGTTATGCGCCGCATGTTCTCAACGCTGGCCGATCAGCGTGGCCTGGAGGCAATGGAGGCATTGTTGCAGCATATGTCTAAGACCAGCAACAATATGGAGTTTTTGGCAACACTGAACAAGAGCATCTTGTAATAGCAATACTTGACGTAAGGAGTACATGTACATGGGACGACTTGAAGGGCGTGTAGCCTTTGTCACAGGAGCGGGTAGAGGCATTGGAGCCGCGACGGCCCTGCGCATGGCCGAAGAGGGGGCTCGTGTTGTGCTGGCTGACATCGATACAGAGGGCTGTAAACAGGTATCGGCAGATGTCAGTAAACTGGGCTCAGAGAGCCTTGTGCTATCCTGCGATGTGGCCGATAGTGCCATAGTGCAGGATGCCATGGATCAGGCGGCGAGCCACTTCGGGCGCCTGGACATTCTGGTCAATAATGCCGGTGTCGTACGTGACAACCTGATCTATAAGATGTCGGAAGACGACTGGAATACTGTCATGAATGTCCATCTCAAAGGAGCCTTTCTCTGTAGTCGTGCCGCACAGAAATACATGGTACAACAGAAATACGGACGTATCGTCTCCCTCTCCTCAACTTCCGCGCTGGGCAATCGAGGGCAAGCAAACTACTCCACCGCCAAGGCAGGCTTGCAGGGGTTGACGCGCACCCTGGCTGTTGAGCTTGGTCAATTTGGTATCACCGTCAATGCCGTCGCTCCCGGCTTTATCGATACTGAAATGACCCGCGCCACGGCACGTCGCCAGGGCATCGATCCAGAGCAAAGAATTGCGGAGGCTTCAAAGATCATACCGGTACGTCGTGTTGGACAGCCACGCGATGTCGCTAATGTTATCTGCTTCCTCTGTTCGGATGAGGCCGGTTTTGTCAGCGGCCAGATTATCTACGTGGCTGGTGGCCCGCGCGGCTAATAGGGAAAGGGGAAATATGCATCCCTCAGAACGCCGCCAGGCAATCATCGTTCTTGATTTTGGCTCTCAATATAGCCGACTGATCACTCGCCGCGTGCGTGAATGCCAGGTTTACAGCGAACTTGTGCCAGCATCTACCACCCTTGCACAACTCCAGCAGAATCCGCACCTTGATATCAAGGGCTTCGTTCTTTCTGGTGGTCCTTCGAGCGTCTACGACGAACAGGCTCCCTCCTGTGATCCGGCTATCCTGCAAAGTGGTCTACCCGTACTGGGTATCTGCTATGGGATGCAACTGCTGGCTCAGCAACTGGGTGGACATGTTGCCCATACTGCTGGACAGCACGAATATGGACCGGCCACTATTGAAGTATTGGCCGATGCTGTACATGAGAAACAGGCCTTCCGTATTTTTGAGGGTATCGATATCTCTCCTGCGCAGACTGAACAACTCAACCAGCGACCCAGGCCAGAGAGCGCGGAAGTACCACTGCGTTTACCTGTATGGATGAGCCATGGCGATAGTGTAGATACGCTGCCTGCTGGTTTTGTAGTGCTTGCCTCTACAGAAAGTGCTGCGGTGGCAGCCATTGCCAGTCGCCAGGGATTGGTCGGACTACAATTCCACCCCGAAGTGACCCATACGCCGCAGGGGAAGGAGATTATTCGCAACTTCCTCTTTCGCATCTGTGGCTGTACCCCAGCCTGGACTGCCAGCTCTGCCATTGAAGAGGCTGTTGAGCAGATACGCCAGCGCGTGGGACAGGAACGGGTGATGTGTGGACTCTCAGGCGGGGTAGACTCCGCGGTCGCGGCCTTACTGGTACACAAGGCGATTGGAAACCAGCTTACCTGTGTCTTCGTCGATACCGGCTGTTTGCGTGCCGGTGAGCGAGAACAGGTCGTCGATACATTCGGCAGCCACCTGCACATCCCGCTCGTCGTTGTCGATGCCCGCCAGCGTTTCCTGGCGCGGCTTGCCGGTGTGATTGATCCAGAGCAGAAGCGTAAGATTATTGGCGAGGAGTTTATTCGTGTCTTTGAAGAAGAGGCCCTGCGGTTAGAGCAGCAGGGTGGGCCCATTGCCTTTCTGGCACAGGGCACCCTTTATCCTGACGTGATCGAGAGCACCAGCCATGACACTGCCTCCACCGCGACACGCATCAAGACGCATCACAACGTTGGTGGTTTGCCGCAAGACATGTCGCTCAAGCTGGTTGAACCCCTGCGCATGCTTTTCAAAGACGAGGTACGCGAGATAGGTCTGGCCCTGGGATTGCCCGAAGAGTGGGTGTGGCGGCATCCCTTCCCTGGCCCTGGCCTGGCCATTCGCGTTATCGGGGCGGTTGATGAAACCCGACTGGCGATATTGCGAGCCGCCGACGCGATTGTTATCGAGGAGATTCGCCGTGCGGGTGTCTACCGCGACCTGGGACAGGCCTTTGCCGTGTTGACGCCTTTGCAGAGTGTAGGAGTGATGGGCGATGGACGTACCTATGCCAATGTGGTGGCGGTGCGTGCGGTTACTACCGGCGACTTTATGACGGCGGACTGGGCGCGACTGGCACCAGACCTGCTGGCTCGTATCTCCAACCGCGTCGTCAACGAGGTGCCTGGAGTGAACCGCGTCGTGTATGATATCACCTCCAAGCCTCCTGCCACTATTGAGTGGGAATAGCGATCTGAGATGATAGAATTCGAGATATTGGCTCGCGGTCTCTACCGGCCTGACCAGCTCGAGATCTTCTATGATCCTTCGCTGCGAATGCCTACCACGCCGACCATCCAGGCCTGGATGGATACGCTCTGGCAAGAGAAACTGGCAATGGCACGAAGGCAGGGCTTTCCCCTGTATGACTCCCAGCTATTTCGCCTGGTCAGTGCCGAAGCACAAGCAGGCGGATGCTTGCGTATTGTATTGGGCAGTACCAGCTACAAGCAATATACCACGACGCGAGTACCTGAGTTCGCGCAAGGGCGTTCCCGTCACGAGTTAAGCAACGCGCTTGCGGTCTGCTCTGTCGTCGAAACAACCGATGGATATATGCTGTACGAGAAGCGGCAGAAGGTAGCTGTTCATGCTGGTCGCTACCATGTGATTGCTGGCTTTTTTGAGCGCGATCGCGATGTGGATACAGCAAAACGACCAGACCCTTTTTCGGCAATGCGCCGCGAGATTCGCGAGGAGACGGGGATACTGTACACGGATATTCGCGAGCAGTTTTGCCTCGGTGCAGTCTATGATGTCATGTCGCCCCACGGTGAACTGTGCTTTCTGACTCGCCTGAATATCTCGCTGGCAGAGGTACATCAAAGAGTACCTGAAGACAACGAAATTCAACAACTGCTTTCACTGTATGTAACGAAAGAGAGCTTACGTGAGTTCGTGTTGAAGAATCATGGCAATATTTCGGCTACCGGTGAACCCAATCTACTGATGTATGGCGCGGTGAGATTTGGGGAGGAGTGGTTTGAGGAGGTGATGGAAGGTATAGCATAAGAGCAGGGCGAGGACAAGCCATCGCCCCTACTATGCCTACGAAGCCGCCCCCCAAGCCGATCGTCCATAGTAGGGGCGATGGCTTGTCCTCGCCCTGGATGAGGGATATGCTTTGTGCTCGCCCTCTCAAACGATAAACGCCCCCTGATTCAAAATACCCTCCGGGTCCCAGCGTGCCTTCAATTTGCGCATCAAATCAATTGCCTGTGGCTGATACCCCCACCTATCTATACTGCCCTGCCATGCTGCTGGCATATCTATCACTACAGCATATCCTTCTAAGGCCAATGCAGGCTGGCGTAGCTTCTTTAGCCAGGCTCTTTGCTCTTTCGCCTCATCATCTCCATTGCCTGGTTTCTTGATAGCATAGACGAATCCGTTGGCCATGTCCGCAAGAAATGCCCGCTCGTTCAGCGTCATGGCCTGGTCATTCACATATGCCGCTATGTCTTTAGGGGCCACCCCTGCACGCACTTTTACGCTGTTGGGGAAATTTCCCAGGAACCTGGCCCAGATATCGGTACCTGAATGCCCTTCAAGCTCAATCGGTGCGGGGCCTCCCACGGCTCTCAAGGTCTGACGTACCTGTTCGAGTTCAGCCTGCACATCTTCTGGAACGCCCTCAGCCGTGTAGGCCAGCATATAAGGACTGGAAGATACTCCTGGTATGTCGCAGTCCTTGCAAAGTACGATCGCGGAGGCAACCAGGGCTAACGGTAGTAACTTTCTCGTCCAGGTCAGCCCATACCTCAAGTTCTCAACTGGTACGATTAAGGTGCGTTGTGTGCGTGGCTGCACGACAAGTTTGAGGGTCACATCTGTGATCAATCCCAGGGTGCCGTGCGAGCCGATAAAAAGCTTGGTCAGGTCGTAACCGGCCACATTTTTTATCACGGGTCGTCCCAGGCGGAGCACTCGCCCGTCAGCCAGTGCGACCGTGGCACATAACACCAGGTCGCGTATTGAACCATAGCGCATACGCAGGGGCGCGTTTATATTGGCGGCAACCAGTCCACCGATAGTCGCTTCGGGCCAGGGAGTAGCCAGGGGTACTTGCCTGCGTTCGGATGCCAGAAAAGCCTGAATTTCTGTAAGGGTTGTGCCCGCACCAACGGTCACATATAAATCGTTCGGGGCGTAGGTTTTGATTCCCTTCAACGCTGCTGTGCTGAGTATAGTAGTAGCAGTATCTTTTGCCGGTACTTCCAGGGAGTTGCTGATATAGACGCTGCGATGAGCCTTTGTCGCGGATGACAGTGCTTCGGCTGCCTCCTGTGCGGATGAGGGTGAGAGGAGACCGTGTCCCGTAGGGGCGAGGGTTGGGTTGAGGGTGGCGGGGACGCTTGCGTCGCCCTCGTCCTGTTCCCCAACGGAATGCCCCACTTCTCCAGGGCGACGCAAGCGTCCCCACCCCTCATCCACTCCACTCCCGCCCCTACGAGTACCCAGGGCGGCATCTCCTGTCGGTAAAGGAAAGACTTTGCCTGGATTGAGTAAGTTATTGGGGTCGAAGGTTTGCTTTATGTCCCACAGGGCTGCCAATTCGGCATCATTAAACATCAAGGGCATGTATTGTCTTTTTTCAATGCCTATGCCGTGTTCGCCGCTGATGCTTCCTTCTTTGCCCACAGCCAGCTCGACCATCTCCCGGCCTGCCCGGTGTACCCGCTCTATCAGGTGTGTGTCTTCGGGGTTTGGTATCATGATCAGTGGATGCAAATTGCCGTCTCCGGCGTGAAAAACGTAGCCCACGCGCAGATCATAGCGGTCGCAGATTTGATTGACCTCAAACAGCATTTCTGTCAGGCGGCTGCGCGGCACGGTGATGTCTACGGTATAATAGGCCGGTGCCAGGCGTGTGATGGCACCAGCCGCGCTCTTGCGTGCAAACCAGATCTGGTTGCGCTCCTCGGCAGTGCTTGCGATGCGCAGGTCGCGCCCTCCGTGCGTTTGTAAGATATGGACTACTTCTGCTATTTGCGAATCCAGGCTGGCAGGATAGCCATCCACTTCGATAATCAGAATCGCCTGCGCATCAGTTGGTAGACCGGCATGAGCAAAGGGTTCGACGATGCGGATGATTTTCTGATCCATCATCTCCATTGTCGCTGGAACAAGCCCTGCCGCGATGATGGCTGACACGGCTATACCTGCCTGCTCAACGGAGTCGAACACCGCCAGCATGGTTTTGACCGCCGGTGGATTGCGAACTAACCGCACCGCAATAGTGGTCATGAGGGCCAGCATACCCTCGCTGCCGGTAATCAGGCCGCAAAGATCGTATGCTGGGTAGTCCAGGGCGCGTCCGCCGATGTGTACGATACGTCCATCGGCCAGCACGACTTCGAGACCGACCACGTAGTTGGTAGTGACACCATATTTGAAGCAGTGGGGGCCGCCTGAGTTCTCTGCAACATTGCCACCGATAGTCGAGGCTCGCTGGCTGGCCGGGTCAGGTGGGAAATACAAGTCTTTCAGCTTAACTTGCTCATCCAGTGCCAGGTTAATCACCGCAGGCTCAACGACAGCACTGCGCCCATGTTCATCAATATCGAGGATATGCTTCATACGTGAGAATTCGACGATGATGCCGCCCTGCTCGGCGACGGCACCGCCGGAGAGGCCCGTTCCAGCACCGCGTGCAATCAGAGGCACAGCGTGTTCAGCAGCCCAACGGACGATGCGTTGAACGTCCTGGGTCGAATTTGGAAAAACAATGCCCTCTGGCATTCCCCGATCCAGTCCGGCATCGACCTCATAACTGAAGAGAGAGGCCCGATCGGTGAATACTTGTCCTTTGGGTAGCAAGTTCTTTAACGACTCTAGTTCATGTTCTTTCAATGTCATAGGTACCTTTTAAGGTGACTATTCAGGTCTCTTCACTGCCTTCACCATTCCCCGAATGCGGCTGCCTGCGGCAGTTCGCAAGAATGGGTATTTAGTTGCATGGTTGCAGGAGATTTTGCTGCCGATGGCAGCAAAATCTCCTGCAACCATGCAACTAAATATTAATAAGTCTATACCGCCCTACCTCCTGTTATCTCCAATACATGACCCGATACATAATTCGATAAGGGAGAGGCAAGGAAAAGCATTGGCCCAGCCGCCTCTTCGGGCGTACCGGGGCGTCCGAGGGGAATCAGCAGGGGAGCCATCTGGCGCATCTGGTCGGGTACGCCTAGAGCAACCTCCTCACCATCGCGTACCACCTTTTCAGCGCGCTCTTTCGCCGCTGTCAGGCGCGTCTCGATGAAGCCGTAGCAGACACAATTGACCTGCACGTTGTAGCGGCCCCACTCTTTTGCCAGTGTTTTTGTCAATCCAGTGATACCCGCCTTTGCGGTGGAGTAGTTCGCCTGTCCAGCATTGCCGTAGACGCCGGAGACCGAGGAGACATTGACCACCTTGCGTGGGTTGGCACGCCCGAAAGCCGCCTGCTCCTTCTTCGCGGCCTCGCGAATGAACTGTGAGGCCTCGCGCAAAATACGAAATGGAGCGGTTGTGTGTACATCCAACATGGCGTACCACTGTTTATCGGTCATATTTTGAATCACGGCGTCCCAGGTATAGCCCGCGTTATTGACGATAATGTCGATACCGCCATAGGTCTCAAGCGTTGCTGTAATTAATTGCGATGGGAAGGCTGGATCGGTCACATCACCTGCCACCACCATAGCCTTGCCACCTGCAGCGCGGATTGCTCCAGCAGTCTCCTCCGCGGGATTGGGGTCGAGATCGCTCACCACCACCAGCGCGCCTTCTGCCGCGAACATCTTGGCTGCCGCGGAGCCAATGCCACGACCAGAACCGGTTAAAATGGCTACTTTACCATCAAGCATACCCATGATTGTATGTCTCCTTTGGGCGACCACCATGGCCGCTTCTACATCTTATTGCATCTCAATGCGTCGTGGCAGAGCCGCCACAAATGTTCCGCTGACCTTCACATCGCCATTTTGATCGGCGGCCTGCACCTTGCCGGCGATACGTCCTTCGCCGCCGACTTCATATTTTTCGGTGATGGTGCCTATGCAGGTAATCACATCATCCAGGCGCGTCATGCCTTTGAAGCGCACGCCAAATTTGCGCAGTGCCAGTGGCCCCACGTAATCACTCAACATCTGACCCACAAAGCCCATAATCAGCATACCATGAGAGATGATGCCGCCTACGCCTGGAATCATCTCGCCAAACTTGGGGTCGGTGTGCAATGGGTTAAAATCGCCCGACGCGCCCGCGTAACGCACCAGTTGTATATGTGAGAGTGAGGGCTTAACCAGCTTAGGAATGGAATCACCAACCTGCACATCTTCGTAAAACAATTTAGTTGGAGCCTGAACGTTCGTTGTCATGTGTATTCTCCTCATCGTCAAGTCCGTAGGGGCCCGATTTATCGCGCCCACGGGGTGGGGCCAGAGGGACAATCCTTAGCGTGCGATAATCATTTCACGCGCATTCAATACAGGTTGGCCGCGCTGGTTAGTGTAACGTATCTCGACAGTCAAAATATCCATAGAAGTGCCGCCCTGTCCCTGGCGCGTTTTTCCATCAACCAGCGTCATTACGCCTGTTAGGGTATCGCCGGGGTTGATGGGGGCAAGGTATTCATATTCTTCTTCACCATGCAGCACGCCCATCAGATTGATGCCAAGGCTAACGAGTTGTGCTACCATTTTTGTGTTGCCCCAAAATGTAAACATGGTGGGAGCAGTGGGGAAAAGTGGCACATCACTATAGCCAGCCGCCTGTGCCGCTTCGCGGCTCTGGTAAATCGGGTTATCATCCCCAATGGCGAGGGCCAGTTCGCGAATCTTGCCTCGTTCGACCTCAATGGTGAATGGAGGAAAACTCTGGCCGATTTTGCTTTTGTCAAACATCAGATACCTCTTGTTTGCTGTTAGCTCTCAATTTCAACCGGCATGGCTGAGGCGAGCGCAGCCACTACTATACTACGCGTAGCAAGCTACATTATCCATGGCCTTGAGCCTTTTGCCATACTTGATAATGTATAAACAGTATCTGGTTTAGACAATGGTCTTGTCAAGGATGCATTAATGAGCCTTTTTGAAAATTGAACCGTGACGGTTCAATTTTCAAAAAGGCTCGCTTTTCATTGATCTGTCATGGAGCGGCCTGTTAATTCGCCCATTCGATGCCCCAGGGTGCCTGGACGGCACTCTTGATCACCGCGTGCGTATCTCCGCTGCTGGGGTCGAGTAGGGTTATGCCGGTCGCGGGGTCAACTCCATAAAGTGTGCGTCCATCGCCGCTAACGGCCAGCCCGGTGAAGTCCTGCTGTTTCAGGTACTCACTCTGCATCTTCAGTGTATCCGTGTTAATCACCCAGATGCCGTGTAGCCCCGCTACATAAAGCAGATTCTGATCCCGCGAGAGTACCGCCCCATTGTGCAGTTCGCGTGCCTGGTCGGCCTGGGTCACCACAGGATTGCCCGCATTAAAGTGATCGATCCTCGCCTTGTCGATCAGCCAGAGCTGATATGCGTTCAGGCCGAGGTCGAGGTTGACCTTTGCAATCGTACCTAGCGCGGCGTTTGCCGCGTAGAGCGTTTTGCCGTCCTGCGAGAGGGTCAGGGTATAGTAGTGCAGCAGCGCGGGGGAGCTGCCCACCGGCAGGTCGATGCAGCGCGCAATAGCCGGGAAGGGGACGGAGTTGTTTACAGTATCGGTCAGCCAGAGAATGTGGATGAAGGCCTTGTTCGTCACGTGGTTGATATAGAGCGTGTAGGCCATGTCGCCATCATCGGACACCTGGCGGGCCAGGGCCTGGCCCTGCATCTTCTCGCCCAGTTCGTTCTTATCAACAATGCTGCCATCTAACAACTGGTTGGCATTGACATCATAGGCTCGCACGTTGTAGTGGCTCGTGCCGGCCTGGTAGTACTCCAGCAAGTAGAGCATGGTGCCTTTGGGTGAGACCGCATCCAGCGTGAAGTCGCCGTTCAGGTGGATGCTCTTCACGAGTTTTCCGGCCTGTGTGTCGACCAGCGCAATGCTGGTTATGCCTGCAGGCGTATCCAGCGCTCGCAGCGCCAGCCAGCGTCCATCTCCTGAAAGCATCGAGTCCGCGTAGCCGCGATCGGCTGTCGAGTAGTTTCCTGGGATGCTGAAGGTGCGCACGGCAGCGCCTGAGCTGGTGTCGAGAACGGAGATGGTGGTATGCACAGTCCCATTCCCGCCAGTGAGTGAGCTGG
>Ga0209701_10001681_pt1 | contig 14312 bp, 12 predicted proteins | sample CZO8metaG_4_FD_188356 | JGI IMG/M metagenome (GOLD analysis project Ga0209701, IMG submission 188356) | Vadose zone soil microbial communities from the Eel River Critical Zone Observatory, Northern California, USA - CZOApr15con2H3.8 metaG... | ecosystem: Environmental > Terrestrial > Soil >...
GGTCTATCTCCCACTGTTGGGACATATAGACCCACTCGGGCTTTGGTGCAGATGTGTGTGCACCTCGGATCGGCATTTCCCATCCTCAGGTTCACTCTGACTTGGCCGCAAAGAGGGGGCAAATCGACCGGGCCCGCGTCACCGTTCTAGCTGGGCGGATCGGTCGCGGCGCGCGGAGATATTACGGCGGCACATACCCTGTAGCAACGACCTTGCAACCGGCCGTTCGCCCTTCAATCAAAAGATCGGCTGTAGGGGTCGCAACCGTCGCCCGCGCTGTCTCGAGATCGCCTTAAGGCGCATCGCCAAGGCAAGACGTTTCGGACTCCAATCCGCGACAACGTCTCAATCAATCCGATTTCAGGAATTCTTCAGGATCACGTCAAGGATTTGATGCGGTCGATGTAGTAGGAACATCTCATCCTTAAGGTACTCACTTTTGCTCGAGGGGCAGTGCGAAACGGGTCGAAAACTGTCGATCAGGAAGAGAGCACAGCATGGATTATAATATCGAAGAAGCCGACATTCATTCGCTGCTGTCGAACGCGCTTGAGAAGATGGTCCATCGTGCACTCGGAGCGTCCCGGCAAAACAGCAGTCTCTCGAAACAGCGCTCGTCGATAGTTGAAATAATCTCCAGAATAGAATCTTCTATTCGACCGCCGGTCGAACCGCGTGAAACTGTGCTGCGTATGGGATCGCTGGAGCTCGATCTCATCGAGCGCACTGCGAAGCGTGGCGAGCGGCCGATTGATCTGCTGCCACGCGAATTCCGCCTGCTCAAGTACATGATGCAACGGAGCGGCCAATTGGTGACGCGCGCAACCCTCCTCAAGAATGTATGGCACTACAAATTCGTTCCTGAAACGAACCTAGTCGATGTCCATATGGGCCGACTACGTCGCAAGGTCGATGGGTCAAATGAAACCCGCATGATTCGCAACGTCCGCGGCGAAGGATTTGTTCTCAGCGCGACGCATGCGCCCTCTAAAAATTTACTTGGACTGCTGCGCGCGGAGACTCCAGCAGAGAAAGCTGACCTCAACAAATTCTAACAACGTCTAACGAGCCGGAGCCCGGCTTCTCTGCAATTGTAGACTCAGGAGCCGAGCAACGAGATCGGAAGGACTGCCATCGCTGGGCAAGTTCAGTTCACGTCAAACCGGAGAATTTGAATGGCGGAGTCAGAGAAAAATACAAGACGCGACTTGATAAGCGATATTCGCAAAGAGATGGACAGCCTCGGCGAGGTCAACGTACCGGCCGACAAACTCTGGGGCGCGCAGACCCAACGTTCGCTCGAGCACTTTAGCATCGGCAAGGACCTGATGCCGCGCGAAATGATCACAGCCTACGCGATCCTGAAGAAGGCGGCGGCCAACGCAAATCATGCCGGCAACCGACTCAATGATCAGGCGCACAGGCTGATCGTTCACGTCTGCGACGAAATCCTCAATGGCCAGCATCACGACATGTTCCCGCTGCACGTCTGGATGACTGGCAGCGGCACTCAATTCAACATGAATGTGAACGAAGTGATTTCCAACCGATGCTGCCAGCTCGCAGGCACGCCACTCGGCAGCAAGAAGCCGGTTCATCCCAACGATCACGTCAACATGTCGCAATCGTCGAACGACAGTTTTCCTTCCGCGATGTACATCGCTGCCGCGGTGAATGTGACGCAGCGTCTGATCCCTGCGGTGAAGGCTTTGCATGACGCGATCGCGGCGAAGAGCTCCGAATGGACCGATATCGTCAAGATCGGCCGAACCCACATGCAGGACGCAACACCGATTACGCTGGGGCAGGAATGGTCCGGTTATTCCGGCATGCTGGCGGACGATCTTGAACGCCTCGACGACGCGCTCAAGGGGGTTTTCCGCCTCGCTCTCGGCGGCACCGCCGTCGGCACCGGGATCAACGCAGCGCCAGGATTCGCGGAGGCGGCGGCTGCCGAGATTGCCAAGCTCACGCGTTTGCCCTTCGTCAGCGCGCCAAATAAATTCACCGTACAGGGCGCACACGACGCGCTGGTGCAGCTCTCCGGCACGTTCCGCACGCTTGCAGTCTCGCTCTATAAAATCGGCAACGACATCCGGCTGATGTCCTGCGGCCCGCGCGCCGGCTTTGCCGAATTAATGATCCCCGAGAATGAGCCGGGCTCGTCGATCATGCCGGGCAAGGTCAATCCGACTCAGGCCGAGGCGCTGACGATGATCGCCGTGCAGGTGATGGCGAACGACGTCGCCGTCGGCTTCGGCGGTGCCGGCGGCTATCTCGAGATGAACGTCTACAAGCCGCTGATGATCCATAACATCGCGCATTCGATCACCATCATGACCGACGGCTGCATAAATTTCCGTAAGTTCCTCGTCGAAGGAACCAGACCGAACCTGAAGAAGATCAAGGAGTATGTCGACCGCTCGCTGATGCTGGTTACCGCGCTGGCGCCAGTGATCGGCTACGACGAGGCATCCAAGATCGCGCATTACGCGATGGACAACGATCTGACCCTCAAGGCAGCGGCGCTGAAGCTCGGCTTCGTTACCGAGCAGGAGTTCGACCGCGTCGTCGATCCCGCCAAGATGGTCGCCCCCTATGTCGCCACGGGAATTGAGCCCGCCAAGACCAGTGATCGGCGCGTCAAGGAGCAGACACGATGATCCGATGCATCAAATTATGGACTGGCGCGGACCAGAAGTCGCATTTCGAAGAGGGCTTCATTGATCTCGAGCCCGGCGTGAGGGGCGATGCGCTTAGCGTGAAATTTCCCATCACTTCGGCATCGTTCCATGAAACGGATGCCGATCCCAAGCTCGGTTGGCACCCGGATCCCGCTCGACAGCTCGTCATCACGCTGAGCGGCACACTGGAATTCGAAACGCCGGATGGGAGATTTGCACTCGGCCCGGGCGACATCCTCTTCACCGAGGACACCGGCGGAGCCGGGCACAATTGGAAAAAGCTCGGCGACCAGCTCTGGTGCCGCGTCTACACCATCCTCGATCCCAAAACGGTCGTTCCCTTTAAGCCTGCCGTTACTGGCGGGAAGGACCGCGCGGGTATTGCAGCAAGCACAGGAGAAGGCAGATGATCCGATGTGTACGGTTATGGACCGGAGATGACCAGAACTCGTATTTCGAGGAGGGCGTCATCGAATTCAATCCGGGTTTGCGCGGCGATTGGCTGAGCGACAAACTCGCCGTGGCCAGCATCTCCTTTCAGGAAACGGCATCGGGCGGCGCTTTCGCCTGGCACACCGCGCCCGTTCGGCAACTGGTCATCACGCTAAGTGGCACGTTGGATTTTCAGACGCGCGCGGGTGAGCATTTCCTTCTCCACCCCGGCAACATCCTGCTTGCTGAGGACACGGTCGGGTCCGGACATAGCTGGAAGCTGACCGACGATTCTTCCTGGCGTCGCGCCTACGTGGTCCTTCAACCAGGTGCCACGGTGCCGTTTTGCGCTCGCAAGCTGCAACGGGTCACGGCCTGATTGAGGCGCCCGCGAAGAAAAAGCCAACCGCTCAATAAATTTGAAAGGGAAATCCGATGCCAGATAATTTCATTACCGAGCCGGACGTCGTCCTCATCGGCGCGGGCATCATGAGCTCCACGCTGGGGGTCTTTCTGAAAGAACTCGAACCCTCGCTCACCATCGCAATGTTCGAAACCCTTGAGGATTGCGGCCTCGAAAGCTCGGAAGCCTGGAACAACGCCGGCACCGGTCACGCCGCCAATTGCGAGATGAACTACACACCTGAGCGGCCAGACGGCGGCGTCGACATCTCGAAGGCGCTGGAAGTCAATGTCGAGTTCGACCTGTCGCGCCAGTTCTGGTCTTATCTAATAAACAAAGGCGCAATCGCCGATCCCCGCTCGTTCATCCACCCCGTGCCGCACATGAGTTTCGTGCATGGCGCCAGCAACGTCTCGTTCCTCAGAAAGAGGTTCAAGGCGATGAGCGCGCACCACTGCTATTACGGCATGGAATACACCGAGGATCGACAGAAGATCGCGGAATGGACACCGCTGGTGATGGAGGGCCGGACTAACGACGAGCCGGTTGCGGCGACACGCATCGTCACAGGCACTGACGTCGACTATGGCTCACTGAGCCATCATTTGGTCCGTCATCTCGTCAACCTGCCTGGCTGCAAGGTGCATTACAGGAACCGCGTCACCAACATCGTCCGCGAGGAGAATGCGCACTGGCGGGTCGAGGTTCGCGATCTCGATAGCGGCGAGAAGCGATCGGTGAAGACAAAATTCGTCTTCGTCGGCGCAGGGGGCGGCGCGCTGCCCCTGCTTCAGAAATCCGGCATCCCGGAGGGTCGAGGCTATGGTGGCTTCCCGGTCAGCGGCATCTGGCTGCGCTGCGATGACCTCGAGATCAACAAACGCCACCATGCCAAGGTCTACGGAAAGGCCGCCGTGGGCTCGCCGCCGATGTCGGTGCCCCATCTCGATACCCGAGTCATCGGCGGCCAGCACTCGCTGCTGTTCGGCCCCTATGCCGGCTTCTCGAGCAAATTCTTGAAGCACGGCTCGCTGCTGGACTTATTTGAATCTGTCAGGCCGGCCAATATCAAGCCGCTGCTTTCAGTGGCGCGCGACAATTTCGATCTCACGGAATATCTGATCGAACAGGTCCTTCAGTCGGAGAGTCACCGGTTGGCTGCGCTTGACGAGTATTTTCCCAACGCGAAGCCCGAAGATTGGAAGCTCCAAGTCGCGGGGCAGCGCGTTCAGACCATCAAGCCCGACGTCAAACGCGGTGGCTTGCTGGAGTTTGGAACTGAACTTGTCGGCGCGGCGGATCGTTCGCTCGTCGCACTTCTGGGAGCTTCTCCCGGCGCCTCCACCGCAGCATTCATCGCGGTCAGCGTGCTGGAGAAGTGTTTCGCCGGTGAGCTGACGGCAAGCGCGTGGCTGCCGAAGCTGAAGGAAATCATTCCATCTTATGGCGTGTCGCTGATCGAGGATGCCGAACTCTGCCAGCGTGTTCGCGCGGAGACGGCACAAGTCCTCAAGATCGGGAACATTGATCTGCCTGTCGTCGCTGCTGGCTCGCCGCCAAACACACGAAAAGATTCCCGAGTTCGAGCTTAGAGAAAGAATCGTCATGGCCAAAACAGTTGCTGACCAATTTGCAGAGACCCTCGCTGTAGCCGGTGTGAAGCGGATATATGGCATCGTCGGCGACAGCCTGAATGGACTGACCGATTCGATCCGTCGCCAGGGCAAGATAGAATGGGTGCATGTACGGCACGAGGAAGTCGCGGCTTTCGCGGCCGGTGCCGAAGCGCATCTGACAGGAGAGCTTGCGGTCTGCGCCGGGAGCTGCGGCCCGGGCAATCTGCACCTGATCAATGGCCTGTTCGATTGTCAGAGGTCGCGCGTACCGGTGCTTGCCATTGCGGCGCAGATCCCGTCGGCCGAGCTCGGCGCCGGATATTTCCAGGAAACCCATCCGGAGATGCTGTTCAAGGAGTGCAGTCACTATTGTGAGCTGATCTCGGGGGCCAACCAGATGCCCCGCGTTCTGGAGATCGCGATCCGGCAAGCGGTGGGCAACCGCGGCGTCTCGGTGGTTGTGATTCCAGGCGATGTAGCACTTCAACCCGCCATAGACGCGCCGCCGCCGAAAGTAGCGGGCCTGCTGCCCAGCCAAGCCGTCGCGATGCCGGCGCGCGCAGATGTCGATCGGCTCGCGGCGCTTCTCAATGGCGATGGCCGCGTCACCATGCTGTGCGGCTCAGGATGCCAAGGCGCGCATGATGAGGTCCTTGCGCTGGCCGATCGCCTGAAAGCTCCCATTGTGCATGCGTTCCGGGGCAAGGAACATGTCGAGTGGGACAACCCGTTTGATGTTGGCATGACCGGGTTGATCGGCTTTTCCTCGGGCTACTACGCCATGCTCGATTGCGACATTCTGTTGATGCTCGGCACCGATTTCCCCTATCGCCAGTTTTACCCACGCGGCGCGGGGGCGCGGATTGCACAGGTGGATGCGCGGCCCGAACAGATCGGCCGCCGCGCGCCGGTCGATCTCGGCGTGGTCGGCGACGTTCGCGCGACCATTGAAAGTGTGTTGCCGCTCATCAAGAAGACGCGCGATCGCACCCATCTCGACCGGGCGACAGAACATTACCGCAATGCGCGCAAGGATCTCGATGGGCTCGCGGTCAGCAAGCCCGGCCGCAAACCGATTCACCCCCAGCAGATCGCCAAGGCGATCAGCGATCATGCTTCGGAGGACGCCATCTTCACCTGCGACGTCGGTCTGCCGACGGTATGGGCCGCGCGCTATCTGGCGATGAATGGCAAGCGGCGGCTGATCGGATCATTCTGGCATGGCTCGATGGCCAATGCGATGCCACATGCGATTGGCGCGCAGACGGCATTTCCAGGCCGGCAGGTGATCTCGCTGTCGGGGGACGGCGGGTTCACCATGCTGATGGGCGATTTTCTCAGCCTTGCGCAGCTCGGCCTGCCGGTGAAGGTCGTGGTGTTCAACAACAGCGCGCTCGGCTTCATCGAGATCGAGCAGAAATCCACCGGCTTTCTCGACTTCGGTACCGAGTTCAAGAATCCGAACTTTGCCGCCATGGCCGAAGCCTGCGGCGTACGTGGGATCCGGCTTGAGGATCCCGGCGACGTCGACAAGGGCGTCGCTGCCGCACTTGCCCACAACGGACCGGTGCTGATCGATGCGGTGGTGAGCCGGACGGTGCTTCCTATCCCGCCCGCCATTACTGTCGAAATGGCCAAAGGTTTCACACTCTACATGGTGAAAGCCGTGTTCAACGGCCGTGGCGACGATCTCGTCGATCTCGCCCGCTCGAACCTGTGGGCTTAAGATCAGGAGAATTGCAATGGATATGACGGCGCTTCTCCTATCGCGAATTCAGTTCGCCTTCACCATCACGTTCCATATCATCTTTCCATCCTTCACAATCGGGCTGGCAGCGTGGCTCACCGTTCTCGAGGCGTTGCGTCTTGCGACCGGTCGACCGGTTTATCGCGTGGTCTTCGACTTCTGGCTGAAGATTTTTGGTGTGGCGTTCGGATTGGGTGTCGTGTCCGGGATCGTGATGGCATTCCAATTCGGCACTAACTGGAGCGTGCTGTCCAAAATGTCTGGGCCAATCCAGGGCCCGCTCCTGATGTATGAGACCTTCACCGCCTTCATGCTCGAGGCCACGTTCTTCGGCGTCCTCATTTTTGGCCGCAGCCGCGTGCCGCCGTGGTTCTATTTGTTTTCAACCGCGATGGTGGGGTTGGGAACAACGTTTTCTGCGTTCTGGATCATGGTCAACAACAGCTGGATGCAGGTGCCCTCAGGCTTTGTCATGGAAAATGGCGCCTTCGTTCCAAACGATTGGACCAAAATCATCTTCAACTCGGTGGTTTGGTCGCGATTTCCGCACATGTTGCTCGCCTCCTATCTGACCGGTGCCTTCTGCGTTGCCGCGACCGGGGCATGGTATGTGTTGCGGAAGGAATATCACGCCGAGTCCCGCATCATGCTGCGAATGGGTCTTGGTCTCGCCGCTGTGCTGATGCCGATCCAGCTCTTCTTCGGGCATCTGAATGGTGGCTATGTCAATACCTATCAACCTTCGAAGATGGCTGCGATCGAGGGGCGCTGGAACGACGAGAAACCGGCTGGCGAAGTGCTGTTCGCGTGGCCCGACGTGGAGAGCCGGCGCAACCTGTTCGCGATCACGCTGCCGCCGCCCTTCGGCAGCCTGATCGATTCCGACAGCCTCACCGCGGGCGAAACCGGGCTCAACAGCATTCCGCCGGAGAACTGGCCGCCGGTGGTCATCCCGTTCTTCAGCTTCCGGATCATGGTGGGATGCGGCATGGTGATGCTGGGGCTCGCCTGGCTCGGTACTTATCTAAGTTTCAAGCGCCGCCTGGAGCGCAATCGTCTCGTGCTCTGGATGACCTTCCTGAGCTTTCTGCTGCCTTTCATTGCGATTCTCACCGGCTGGTTCACCGCTGAAGTCGGCCGTCAGCCTTGGGTGGTCTATGGAGTGTTGCGAACCGCGGATGCCATGACGCCGTTCTTGTCGACGCGCGAGGCGACGATCTCGCTTCTGATCTTCTGTGCGATCTACGCCTTCATATTCGCATTCGGCACGTTTTACATTTATCGGCTCATCCGCACAGGTCCCGCTGGCAAGCTGTTCGAGACACCCCGCCTCGCGGTGCCTAGCCGGCCGATGTCGCTTGCCAATGCGGGGCCAATTCACGAACCCAGCCATGTCGGCGCCGGAGAATAGCCATGGTCATGTTCTGGGTCTTGCTTTTGGCCATCAGCATTCTGCTCTACGTACTGCTCGACGGCGCCGATCTTGGCATCGGCATGCTATTCGGGTTGGCGCGAGGCGAGGAAAAGCGCCGCGTTATGTTGAGTGCGGTTGCCCCGATCTGGGACGGCAACGAGACCTGGCTCGTGGTGGCCGGCGTCATCCTGTGGGGGGCATTTCCTGTGGTCTACGCGACCCTCTTGTCGGCCTTCTATCTTCCTCTTTTTCTCATGTTGGCGGGCTTGATCCTTCGCGGTGTGGCGTTCGAGTTTCGCAACAAAACGCAACGAATGCGATGGATCTGGGATTTGAGCTTTGCCGGCGGATCCCTGGTCGCGAGCTTCATGCAGGGGACAACGGTCGGGGCCCTAGTAGAGGGGCTGCAGGTAACCAACGGTCAATATTCCGGCGGTGACTTCGGCTGGCTCACGCCATTTGCGGCCCTGTGCGGCATAGGGCTGTGCCTTGGCTACGCGCTTCTCGGCGCCTGTTGGCTAGTGAAGAAATGCGACGCCGAGGTTCGCGACAGGGCGCACCGCCAGATTCGGATTCTTGCGGTTTCCGTACTGGTGTTTCTCGTCGTCGTCTTCGTTTACGCGCTGGCTGACCATCTCCCGATCCTGCATCGTTGGATCGATCGGCCGTATCTCTTCGTATTCCCGGCGATTGGGGCGGTCGCCGCAATCGTGCTCGCGCTCAGTATCCTCCGTCACAACGACCATTGGCCCTTCTACATGGTCGCAGTAATCTTCGTGTCGGCATTCGGCACTCTCGCGCTGTCCTTCTGGCCCTACCTCATCCCGTTTGTCATCACCATCGACGAAGCGGCCGCGCCGCACTCCAGTCTTACGTTTATGTTCTGGGGAGGCGCGGTCGTCTTTCCGCTGATGCTGCTCTACACGGTCATCAGCTACAGTGTCTTCAGAGGCAAGGTCGGAACAACGGCTGGACACCATTGATCGTGGCGCCAAGCCGATGAGTGACTCGCACACACGGAGAGAAGCCAAGGAATCGCGCGAGGCAAACAAGCCCATGAGCAAATCCGACGCAAACCAAGACGCCCCGTCACCTGAAGTGCGATCGCTTTCCGTCAAATCGGAAGCGCATGTGGCGTCGGCGGAGGAACTCGCTCTGATATCGCTCAGTGCCAGGCTGCTGTTCGAGAACGGCCAATCTACTGAGAAGATCGTGTCCGCTCTCGACCAACTCGCCGACACCATGGGATTTCGCACGACCGTCTTTCCCCGCTGGGGCGACCTGACCGTCCTCATCAGCGATGGCAGCGGCTCGCGGCACGAGATCATCGCCGCGGCTCCTGTGGGAGTAGACATGCGCAAGGTAGCCGCGACAATCGGTGTGGTCGATGACATCTGCAACGGCCACCTCGACGCCGAAGGGGCGCGGTCGGCACTTGAGGCAGTCGCGCGATTTCCCCCGGTATCGATAACGCGCTTCGCGCTGCTTGCGGCAGCCGGGGCGGCAGCGCTCGGTGTGATTTTCGGTGCGGCTCACCTGTTCAGCCTGCTGTTGATCGCGATCAGTGCTGGCGCCGGTGCCTACCTCCGCCGCTGGCTGGCGACCGTCAGCCGCAATCTGTTCGTTCAACCGCTTTGCGCAGCGTTGCTGGCCGGTGCCATCGGCGCCATCGCCGTCCGCCTCCAACTCAGCTCGGCCCTGCGCCTCGTTGCGGTTTGTCCATGCATGATCCTGGTCCCTGGCCCGCACCTTCTCAATGGCACCATGGACCTGGCCCGCGCGCGTATTGCGCTGGGAGCCTCACGCATCGCTTACGCCGGCGTGATCATCCTCATGATCTGCACTGGCCTGCTGACGGGTCTTTCGCTCGGTAGCGTGAGCTTTCCCGCTTCCGTGCCGTCGTATCCGGTACCTCTCGGTTATGACGTGATCGCGGCGGGTATCGCGGTCGCGGCGTACGGCACCTTCTTCGCAATGCCGTGGCGGATGCTGCCCATTCCCGCCGCGATCGGAATGCTCGCGCACGCCTCGCGCTGGGCAATGATTTTGCTGGCGGGCGCCAGCGTGCAGACCGGTGCGCTCGTCGCCTGCCTGGTAGTCGGAATCATCATCACGCCGATCGCTGATCGGTTACGGCTGCCTTTTGCGGCATTCGCCTTCGCGTCCGTCGTATCGCTGATACCGGGTGTGTACCTGTTTCGAATGGCCGGTGGGTTCGTCGATCTGGTCACGCTCGGCGAGAGGGCGTCAGTGGACGTGGTGCTCAATACGATCGCGGACGGGACGACGGCCGCGCTAATCATCCTGGCGATGGCCTTCGGCCTCATCCTTCCGAAAATGTGCATCGAACGTTTCTGCCCCAGTCTTGCCAATCCCATCCGTCGAGGCTCATGGGGACGCCGATGAGCCGTGCCAAATTTTGGGCGTTGGCGCAGCCTCAATCCAACTGGCCCGATACAGCGCGACTGGCGCGCGCGTTGCGTTCCGCTGCTCCGGCGTTGCTCTTCGGTTTGCGGCTTTGGGCCGCGGTTTGCCTCGCGCTCTACATTGCGTTCCGGCTCCAGCTTGACAACGCGTATTGGGCCGGCACGTCCGCGGCGATCGTCTGTCAGCCAAGCCTCGGGGCCTCACTGCGCAAGGGCTGGTTCCGCGTAATCGGCACAGTGGTCGGCGCAGTGGCGATCGTCGTGCTGACGGCGTGCGTTCCGCAGAACCGACTTGGCTTTCTCCTCGAGCTGGCGCTCTGGGGCGCCGGGTGCGGGCTGTTGGCCACGCTGCTGCGCAACTTCGCAGCCTACTCGGCGGCGCTCGCCGGCTATACGGCTGTGATCATCGCGAGCGACGAACTCGGCGCGGTCGGCGGCGCGAATAACGACGTCTTTATGTTCGCCGTCGCCCGCGCAAGCGAAATCTGCATCGGTATCATCTGCGCGGGCGTCGTACTTGCAACTACCGATTTTGGTGGCGCGCGGCGCCGGTTGGCCGCCCAGCTCGCTGCGATTTCGGCCGAAATCGCCGAAAGGCTTGCCGGCACATTCTTGCTGGCCGGACCAGAGCAGTCGACAACGCGCCCGGTCCGGCGCGACCTCATCCGACGCGTTATCGCGCTCGACTCGGTTATCGACGAAGCCCTCGGAGAGTCCTCCGACCTGCGCTCTCACTCGCCGGCATTGCAGGCGGCAATAGGTGGTCTGTTCGCAGCGCTATCCGGCTGGCGGTCGATAGCTGTTCATCTGGAGTTGTTGCGGAGTGACCAGCGCCGGCGGGAAGCGGACATTGTACTCGGAGATATCCCGCAAGAACTGCGCCAAGGCGATGCGACGAGCTGGGCGGTAGATCCGTCGCCCGTGTGTCGGGCATGCGCCGCGGCGGTGCGGGCTCTGACAGCCCTGCCGGACCGGACGCTGTCACTCCGACTGCTCGCCGACAGGACCGCGGAGGCGCTGATCGGCATTCGCCGCGCGCTCAATGGGCTGCTGCTGCTGGCCGATCCTGCTCGGAACATCCCTGGGTCTCGTTCCGCCTGGTTCACAGTGCCTGATTTGCTTCCTGCTCTCGTGAATGCAGTGCGCGTGTTCGTCACGATCGCCACGGTCGAATTCTTCTGGATCGTCACCGAATGGCCGAACGGTGCCCAAGCCATCGTCTTCGCGGCGGTCGCTGTCATCTTGTTGTCGCCAAGAGCCGATCAGGCTTACACGACCACCATGAGTTTCATGGTCGGCACCGGCCTGACCGCCGCTCTTGCAGCAGTCGTCAAATTCGCGGTGCTGCCCGGCGTCACGACCTTTGCCGGCTTCAGCCTCGCGATTGGCCTTGTCCTGGTCCCGGCCGGCGCGCTCATGGCCCAATCCTGGCAAACGCCTATGTTCACGGCCATGGCGGCGAACTTCGTGCCGCTTCTCGCGCCGGCTAACCAGATGAGCTACGATACTCTGCAATTCTATAACGCAGCATTGGCGATCGTCGCGGGAGTCGGCGCGGGCGCACTCTCTTTCCGCCTGCTGCCGCCGTTGTCGCCGGCGCTGCGAACCCGCCGGCTTCTGGCGCTCACGTTGCGGGATCTACGTCGCTTGACGACGGGGCCCATCCCGCGGACGGCGAATGAATGGGAAGCCCGCACCTATGGCCGCCTCTCCGCGCTTCCCGAGCAGGCCGAGCCGTTACAACGCGCGCGGCTGCTGGCTGCTCTCTCGGTAGGGACCGAGATCATCCGACTTCGCCGGATCGCTCGCCGCTTCGAACCTCACGCTGAACTCGATGCGGCCCTTGATGCCGTGGCGAGAGGTGACAGCTCGGTAGCGACTAAACGCCTTGCCCAATACGACAAGAGACTAGCTAGCCTGCCCAGTACCAGGCCCGGAGCGCGGGTCAGGCTCCGCGCGCGCGGCAGCATTCTTGCGATGTCGGAGGCGCTTGCCCAACATGACGCCTATTTCGATTCAGGGGCGGGACGATGAGGTTTGTCGAGGTCGATCTGTTCGGCGTCTATGTCGCGCCGATCTCGGTGATGATGATGGCAGCGTGGCTTGTCCTGATCGCGCTGCGCCGGGTGGCGGACCATTTCGGGCTGCTGCGGCACGTCTGGCATCCGGCGCTGTTCGTGTTCGCTTGCTACATGATCGTGCTCTCGTCGATCGTGCTTATCATCGCGCGTTGAGGTATGCTGATGTCGAGTGTTGAACTGAGATCGGAGCGCGCCAGGCAAAGCGATGGAAGCGACGTCCCGCCTGACGTGGCAAGCAACCGCGACAATTTCAGATCGCGCATCCCCGTCGCTCCAATACTCATCACGCTGGCTACGATCGCGGTTGCGGCGTTGCTGGCCTGGGCGACGTGGCAGGTTTACATGGGTACGCCCTGGACCCGCGACGGCACGGTGCGGGCCTATGTCGTCACGATGGCGCCGGAGGTGGCGGGACGAATCGTCAAGCTGCCGGTCGCGGATAATCAGTTCGTACATAAGGGCGATATGCTGTTCGAAATCGAACCCGCCGACTATCGCATCGCGCTAGAGAGCGCGCAGGCCCAGTTGCAGCGCGATGGCGCCGCGCTCGACTATGCGCGCGCGAACGAGAACCGAAAAGCCAGTCTCGCGAAAGAAGGCTGGACCTCGACAGACATCTACCAGCAAACTACGAGCACGCTGCACCAATCGGAAGGCCTAATCGCCTTGGACAAGGCCGCCGTCGCCAAGGGCCAGCTCGATCTCAGTCGGACGGTAATTAGCTCGCCGGTAAGCGGATATGTTACCAATCTGTTGGCACAACTCGGCGACTACGCCACTGTCGGTCAAAAGCTGATCTCCGTCGTCGACACCAACTCCTTCTGGGTCGACGGCTACTTCGAGGAGACGAGTCTTGGTAGAATCCATGACGGCGACCCGGCTACCGTTAAGCTGATGGGCTACAGCCAGCTCGTTCGAGGCCATGTCGGCGGCGTCGCTCGTGGCATCAACATCCCGAACGCACAGCCGGATCAAGCGGGGCTCGCCTCGGTGAATCCGATTTTTACCTGGGTGCGTCTTGCGCAGCGCGTGCCGGTGCGCCTCCACATCGATCAGGTGCCGGATGGCGTCCGGCTGGTGGCTGGCATGACCGCCACCGTGCAGATCGATCCTCAACCTAAAGCGTCGAAGCGTTGACCCGGTGCCGTAGCATTCGGGATGCACTAAGTGTCTAAGCTGATTGGCATTTTCAGCGTCTGTTTTGGATTGACGGGCGAGAGCAAACGTAACCTAATCAATGTACCAGAGTAGTCCTCCTGGCAGGAGGCCCTCGTGAACGAGCTCTTGAGCTACGTATTCTCGCCGCTGAGGGAGGGAGACATCGCTCTCTACCGGGGCTCCGGCACCGGCTTGGCGCCGATCCTGCTGGTTGCCGCGGAGGAAACGTCGCTCGGTTGCGTCGAGCGGCTTGAACACGAATATGCGCTCAAAGCCGAACTTGACGCTGACTGGGCGGCGCGACCAATCGCGCTGACGCACTACAACGACCGCATGACGCTGGTGCTTGAG
>Ga0209701_10001682_pt1 | contig 14310 bp, 14 predicted proteins | sample CZO8metaG_4_FD_188356 | JGI IMG/M metagenome (GOLD analysis project Ga0209701, IMG submission 188356) | Vadose zone soil microbial communities from the Eel River Critical Zone Observatory, Northern California, USA - CZOApr15con2H3.8 metaG... | ecosystem: Environmental > Terrestrial > Soil >...
CGCATATTGGCTCAGTCGCATAAGGAGAAAGTATCATAAAGGGGCATACATGTCAATATTCTTTGTCGCTGTTCTGATGTTTTGATATAAGGGGTTGTGGGGAAAGGGGAGAAAGTGATAGGCTGAGGAAAAAGGGAAGAGGAACGACAGCATGGAGAGCAAGGCAGAGATCATCGAGACACCCAAAGAAACCAGCATCGTGCAGGAACGCCTCAACTGGAAGCTGGCGTGCAGAGATGATGCAAAGGTCGCGCAGGGATTGTATGCGGGGGAAGAAATTGAAGAAATCCATGAACTCAGCGATGCTGGTTTGCTCGATGAGTTTTTTGTGTTTCTGGAAGATGTGGGCATGATGCAGGTGTTTGAGCAGATGCGTTTACCGGGAGTGAAACGGGTGCTGGTGCCAACGGTGCAATTTGTGCTGCTGTATCTGCTCAAAGTGCTCTTTGGCGGCCAATCGATGAATGAACTCCCGCGTGTCTTGTTTAGCGACCTGGGACTCATGGAGTTGGTCGGCTTTAATGCGCACCAATGCGAAGAGGGGCTGACCAAGCGCGGGGATGCGCAACGCACCACGAAAAAGAAGCAGGGACCGATCAGCGCCCAGTGTCTGGCCGACAACATCAGCAAACTCGGCGAGCAGGAGATGGAGCGACTCTTCAACCAGATGGTGCAATTGCTCGCCCGACGAGCAATGTTCACCGGCAAGCTGGTGGTCGCCCTGGATGGCAGCAAACTGCCCACCCCGCAGAGTTATGAGGGCTGCGGCAAGCTCAAGCAAACCCGCAGTGTGAAAATCAAAGGACAGAAAGAAGCGGCGACGGAGGAATACTATGTGTATGGGTGGAAAGTGTTGGTGCTCATCGAGGTCCAGACGCGCCTGCCGCTGGCGATGAAAGTGGTCAAAATCCAGGACTACGAGGGAAAGTGGCTGGTCCCGCTCTTGGAGCAGGCGCAGCAGAATTTGGGAACGTATGCGCACATTGGCACTATCGTGGTTGATCGCGGATATCTGGATGGAGAGGATTTGTGGAGCGTGCATCAAAAAGGCGTGATCTTTGTCATCTGTGGGAAATCCACCATGGCGGTGACCCAGGACGCGCAGGGATTGGCCAAAGGCGAACGGGCCACGGTGCGTGAGCGTGTGGTCGTCCATGGGCATGGCAAAAAGGCGACCCAGCACCGCTTGCGCACCGAAGTGGTCGGAGTCCAAGCCTTGACCAGCTACGACCAGTATGGCGATGCTGCCTACACCCACAACGCCCACCGCTCTGATTACGTGGGTCAGCCCATCAATGCCGTGGTGGTGCGCAAATGGGAGAATCGCGTGCCAACAACGGGGGGGACGGTCTATTTAACCAATGGGGAGGTGAGCGATCCCTTTAGCGTTTTCGACACCTATGATTGGCGCAGTGTGATTGAGAATGGGATTTTCAAAGAGGGCAAACATCCCTGGCATCTGTTGAACTTTCCCAAGCGCACCGAGGCTGCCGTGGTGGTGCATTGTTTCTTTACCCTGCTGGTGATGGCACTGTGTACCGCTTTTCGCTTGTGGCAGGCCAAAGTCGCCACCACTGCCACCTCGTCCACTGAGGTTGTTCCTGCCCTCAGTTCGGCCCTGCTTGGCGGAGAGGGCACGGCACGCTGGCGTCAACGCTTACGAGAAGCAAATCGCGACAAAATCATCGTCTTCATCGGCCAAGCCTATGGGATTTTCCATCTCGCCGAATTTGCCATTTTAACCCATTTGCCTCTCCATCGCCTTCCCGCCTTCCTCGGCTCTCCACAGGCCATTCTTCAGCGCTTTGGCCTTAGCCCTTAAACCTTATATCAAAACGACAGTGCAATTATAAACACACCTTGACAAGTCATCTATCTCATGGTACTCTTATATCAGACCGAACGGTCTGATATAAGAGTACCATGAGATAATTTCTTTTGTTAACAAAAAAGACCGCTCGGTCTCTAAAATAGAGAGGCATAATCCCATGATCAAAGCAGCACAGGTGGCAATCGAGCAGCACCGATCTCTGCGCAGCGGCACAACCCTATCTCGTAGCAGGACAATTGAGACACCGGCAGGAATACTCGTCATGCAGGATTTCTGTTCGCCCGCATTTGTCGAGAGCTTGAGAGCTGAAAATGGGCTGCGTGCCTTTGCGCGGCGACCGGAACGCGAACATCAACTGCTTGTTGGCATTGCCCGGCGTCCAGACAGTGCGCTTGTCCTGGCACATACCCTCTCAGGAGAGATCGTTGCTGAAGTCACCGTGGCTCCTGCCGACGACTGGTGGGACAGCATTGAGCAGGTCTATGAAGTGGCCATTCAAGTCAGTTCAGGCTGGCGCATGCTCGGTATCGCCCGCCAGTTGTTAGACTTCGCCCTCGAACTCGATGCGCTGGAGGAGATCATTCTACTGGCGATGGGCCTCTCCTGGCATTGGGATATGGAGGGACTTGGCCTCTCGCGTTTTCAATATCGCCAGCTCATCGCGCAGCTTTTTGGAAGGCAGGGCTTTGCCGAATACCTCACCTCCGAGCCGAATATCTGCATGGACCCGGCAAACATCTTACTTGCCCGTATTGGAAGTCATGTCAAACAAGAGGCCATGAATGACTTTTTCAATTCCTTGCTGCGCTCTCAAACCCTGCCAGGATTATAATAGGATACATTGAGTTAGGATCATGCAAAGGAAGGGGATATGAGCAAAGGTGAACAAACGCGAGAAATGATACTCGCACGAGCAGCACAACTCTTTAGCCGTGAAGGCTACTCTGGCTCCTCGCTCTCCAAAATCATGCACGAGACCGGACTGGAGAAGGGTGGCATCTACAACCACTTCAGTAGCAAAGAACAACTCGCTCTTGAAGCCTTCGATTACTCGGTTGAGCTGATTCAGCAGCAAACGCGCCTCGCGCTTACAGGTAAAACCAACGCCATCGACCGCTTATTGGCCATCGTCTCCGTTTTCCGCGGGCTTGTAGAAGATCCTCCGCTTGTTGGCGGCTGCCCCATCCTCAATACTGCCATCGAAGCGGACGATACCCATCCTGTCTTGCTTGCCCGTGCCCGCGGTGCCATGGATAATTGGCGCACAACCATACATCGTATTGTATCCAAAGGTATTGAACGGCAAGAAATCCGCCCCGAGGTAGATGCCGACGCCTTCGCCACACTGCTTATCTCCACCCTCGAAGGTGCCATCATGATGAGCAAGCTCTATGGCGATAACATACACATGCAGCGCGCCATAGATCATCTTACCCAATACATCAACTCCTCGGTGAAAATGGCATGATGTCTACTCAGCAACCAGACTGGAAAGTGTTACTAATTGGCGGCCCGTCGGGGGTTGGCAAGACCATCGTCTCCAGGCTGATAGGACAACGCCTGGGCGTTCCCTGGCTTGAGGTAGATGACCTGCGGCTCTCCTTGCAGCGCAGTCGCGTCATCCTCCCGGAGAACACCGCCGCCTTGTACTTTTTTGAGGAGGCGCCGGATGTATGGCGACTGCCGTCAGAGCAACTGCGCGATGGCCTGATCTCCGTCGCAGAGATCATGTCTCCTGCTATCGAGGTCGTAATAGAGAATCATGTTGATAACGCTGCTCCCATTATCATCGAAGGAGACGGCATCGTACCCTCACTGTTTGCTCGCTCACCAGTACGAGCGCGCGCCAGTGGTGGACAGGCGCGGGCAGTCTTCCTTATCGAATCAGACGAGGAGGTAATCCTCGCCAACATGCTAGCGCGGGGCCGAGGAATAGACCGGCAAAGCGAGGCGGAACAGTGTACAGAAGCGCGGACGAAGTGGTTATATGGGCAATGGCTTGCCGGCGAGGCGCACCGCTACAACTTGCCGGTCCTGGAGCCACGTCCATGGACAACGCTGGTCGAGCGCATTATAGAAGCTATTGGTGAATGAAGCAACAGGGGCAACGTAGGAGCATCCCGCTGCAGGGCGAGCACTGACCAACGAGAAGGAAGCGGCACGTCCCGTAGGGGTGGGGACGCTTGCGTCGCCCTGGGTGGGGCTCTCGGGGGTAGGTATTTGGAAAACCGATTGGGAAGGGACATCATCGCGTAGGGGCGGGGGTGGAGCGGAGGTGAGGTGGGGGCCCTTGTGGCCGCCCGCGAGTGAGGAGCCTACGAGCTTGGGAAGCGTGAAGGACAAGGCACGGCGGGCGGCCACAAGGGCCCCCACCCAGCCCAGCACCTCGCCCGCCCCTACGGAACCCCAATGGCATTCCACAAACCCTACCCCTGAAAGCCCAACACTCTCCAGCTCCTACACTTTAATTGTGGGCAAATACCTTGGCGGGCGGCGAACCTTCGTACCCTGCTCAAAGGCGTAGGCAAGTTTGATCAGTGTTGCTTCAGAAAAAGCCCGTCCCATGAAGGTAATCCCAACCGGAAGCTCAAACACGTAGCCCGCGGGGACATTGATAGCGGGGTATCCGGCCAACGCGGCTGGTTGTGAACTGCTTCCCATGGTGTGATCGCCGTTAATCAGATCAATCAGCCAGGGAGGACTACAGGTCGGCATGACCAGCGCATCCAGTTGATACCTGTCCATCACCGCGTCAATCCCCTCCTCTCGCGAGAGGCGGCGGTTCTCTGCAAGTGTCGTCAGATAGGCAGGATCATCGAGCGAGGTGGTCTCCTGCGCCATCAGCAAAATATCCTGGCCAAAATACTTCAGTTCCTCGCTGGCATGGGCCTCGTTGAAGGCGATAATATCGGCAAGCGTTTGCACCTCTGTATTGGACAGCTCGGCCAGGTATGCGTTGAGATCAGCCTTAAATTCATGTGTGAGCACGGTCATCTCAGATTTAGACGACATTTGCTCTGCCGTTGGGATATCCGCAGGGTCGATGATCTCTGCCCCAAGCTCTCGCATCCGCTCAATAGCAGTGTTCACGATGGCATCCGACTTCGCGCTATAGCCAAAGTATGTCTGCCGGGCAATACCAATACGTGCGCCGCGTAAGCCATTGACATCCAGGAACCGCGTGTAGTCAGTATAGAACTTTCCCACACTCTCCTGCGTCGCGACATCACAAGGGTCAACCCCCGTCAAAGCCCCAAGTACAGCCGCCGCGTCGGCAACGGTACGGGCCATTGGCCCAACTGTGTCCTGGCTATGCGCGATAGGAATCACTCCCGCCCGGCTGGTGAGACCAACCGTCGGCTTGATGCCGACAAGAGCATTCGTGGAGGAGGGGCAGAGAATCGAGCCATCCGTCTCGGTACCTAACGCCGCAGCAGCCAGATTCGCGGCAATGGCGGACCCTGAGCCCGAGCTTGAGCCACAGGGAGTGCGATCCAGCACATAGGGGTTGCGGCCCTGTCCACCGCGACCGCTCCATCCACTTGACGAAGCCGAAGAGCGGAAGTTGGCCCACTCACTGAGATTCGTCTTGCCCAGAATAACTGCCCCCGCCTCACGCAGTCGGCTTGCCACAAAAGCATCGCGTGGTGGGCGCGACCCTAGCAGGGCGAGTGATCCTGCCGTCGTTTGCATCTGGTCCATCGTTGCAATATTATCTTTCAGAAGCAGAGGAATACCATGGAGAGGACCTCGTGGCCCTTGATTGACGCGCTCCCGGTCGAGTGCCTCAGCGATCTCAAGCGCATCAGGATTGATCTCCAGCACAGCATGAAGCGTGGGGCCTTGCCGGTCAAGCGCGTCAATGCGCTCAAGATACATTTCAACAAGTCGCCGTGTCGTGTACCTACCTTCAACCATCCCTTTCTGCAACTCAACAATGGTCGCCTCTTCCAAAAAAGCATGTGGGCCTACAATATCCTCGCTCATTACTGTTCTCCGTTCTACTTGTTTTAACTGAAGCACCTGCATACAGGTTACGATTTCGCCAAAGTATAGCACACTGTTGGGTTTTGCTGGAAATCCATTGTTCTTCATCAGGTGGCTTTGTTGTATGATGTACAGCATTACAGTCTGTGCATATCTATTTATACGTAAGGAAGATACTTTGGCAGAACTCTACCCAACCGACCGCGAATCGCTGGAGCGCGACTGCGACCTGGAGTTCTTCATCGCCAGCGGGCCCGGTGGGCAGCATCGCAATAAGGTCGAGACCGGCGTGCGGCTGCTCCACCGTCCGAGCGGGATCATGGTCATGGCAACAGAGCGTCGCTCGCAACACGCCAACCGCGAGGCAGCCTTCGAACGCATGGCAGCCCGTTTGGAAGAGCGTCAGAAAGTCTCAAAGCCTCGCAGGGCAATGCGCCCTACCACCGCGAGCCGCGTGCGCAGGCTCGAAGCCAAGCGTCATGTGAGTACAATCAAGAAACAGAGGTCAGCACCATCATCAGACTCCTAGCACTCGCCGCCGGAGGCGGCTCAGTCATTCTATTGTTGCTGGGAGCTTTGCTGCCTGCGGCAGCAAAGCTCCCAGCAACAATAGAACTTTGCGAACTGCCGTAGGCAGTGAGGAGTCAAGAAGAAAGAAGACTTGAATAGTTTACCAATTCATCAGAAGTTTGAAAAAGGAAGAGGAGATTTGTATATCTATGCCGATTATTCGTATCGAATTGTTGGAAGGGCGAACTCCCGCAATCAAAGCCGATCTTATAGCTCAGGTAACCGATGTGGCGGTGAGAACGCTTGGCGTAGATCCTGAACAGGTGCGCGTGCTATTGTACGAGTTGCCACCACAGCATTGGGCGGTAGGCGGTCAGACGAAAGCTGCCGAGGCACCTACCACAGTACACAGGCAAGAGGAGACTGAATGAACATGGAGAAACTTTCATTAGTACACCTGGTGCGTCCGCCCCTGGTTAAAGAACATACCCCTCCCCTTCTACTTTTGCTCCATGGCGTAGGTAGCAACGAGCAAGATCTGTTTGCCCTGGCACCATCACTGGACGAGCGATTTCTCATTCTAAGCCTCCGTGCGCCGAATATTTTAGGCCCTGAGAGTTACGCCTGGTTCGAGGTCGACTTCACACCGCAAGGATCAGTCATTAACCCGGCACAGGCTGAGGCCAGCCGTCAAACGTTGATAACCTTTATCAATGAGGCCGTCACAGCCTACGGGCCCGACCCCAAACAGGTCTACCTGGTGGGTTTTAGCCAGGGCGCGATCATGAGTGCCAGTGTCGCCTTGACCAGGCCCGATCTTATCGCAGGTGCCGTCCTGATGAGCGGTCGTATCCTGCCGCAAATAGAGCCTTTGATCGCCACCCCTGAGAAACTTGCCGGTCTCCCCATCCTGGTCGTTCACGGCACTCAGGACATGGTGCTGCCCATCAGCCACGGTCGTGCCAGCCGCGACACTCTATCATCCCTTCCAGTGGATTTGACCTACCGCGAATATGCAATGGGCCACGAAGTCAGCCGCGAGAGCCTGGCAGATGTAGCGAAGTGGCTCAGGATGCGGCTGGATATGAAGTGATCTCCCTGGCTCTTATTTCACCTCGCCCCCAAAATAATCTCCACGGTCAACTGGTCAAGTTTCTCATAACGATAGCCGCGTTGAGCCAGGGCATCGAGGTCAAACGCCGCCTCTCGAAGTTGATTTGCTGCCTGCGAGCTATATCCACCGCTCAGCAGCGCATCGTATGTTGAGTTTCCACTGTTGATCTCTTTGAGCAATTGCTGAATCTCTTCGTCGGCCTCGAAACGATGCGCCTTTTCTTTGAACATATTATAGGTACGCATACAGCCAAGTGCGAAATCCCACACTCCCTGCTCATCCTCGGTGCGATAAGCGTGCGCATCAAAGTGTCGTGGCCCATCGTAACCCATTGTCTCCAGTAGTCGTACCAAAAAGAACATACTCTTAATGTTCTCACTGCCAAAGCGCAGGTCCTGGTCAAAGCGCGGCCCCTTCTGATCATTCAGATCAATGTGAAAGAGCTTGCCTGCCTCAAGGGCCTGTGCCACGCCATGTACAAAATTCAGGCCAGCCATATGCTCATGGGCAACTTCGGGATTGACACCTACCATCTCTGGATAGTCAAGCGTGTAAATAAAGGCCAGCATATGCCCGATCGTCGGCAGATAGGTATCGGAGCGCGGCTCGTTCGGCTTCGGCTCCAGAGCAAAGCGCAGGTTATATCCATTATCAACCACATAATGACAAAAGAAATTGATGGCATCGCGCATCCGTTTGATGGCCACTACAGGGTCTTTGCTGGCCTCAGCATCAGTACCCTCGCGCCCGCCCCAGAAGACGTAAGTGCTTGCTCCAAGCTCAACCCCCAGTTCGATAGCATTCATCGTCTTCTGAAAAGCATAGGCTCGCACAGTCGGATCGACAGCCGTAAAAGCTCCATCTTTGAAAATAGGGTGGTAAAAGAGATTGGTGGTTGCCATCGGCACAACCATACCGTAATCGTTCAGGGCATGCTTAAACTCACTCACTATCCGCTCATGTTCCGCTCGTGTTGCGTCGATGGGAACAAGGTCGTTGTCATGCAGGTTGATGCCCCATGCTCCCAGTTCTGAGAGCTTCTTGACACTATGAACAGGATCGAGTGCTGGCCGTACAAAATCTCCGAAAGGGTCGCGTCCACGATTCCCAACCGTCCAGAGGCCAAAGCTAAATTTGTCCTCTTTCTTCGGCTTATACTGGTCGCTGCTACTTTCTCGTGCTGATTGAGGTGGCAAAGTCATAGTCTTCTCCGTTCCGAACTTCAAATCATCCAAAAGCTACAGTAATTATATCCGTTTTGCTCGATTTCTTCCTCACTCATTACTCGCTCTTGATGTGTGCGGCAGGCAATCTACATAAAGATCTGCTCACTACTATCTTCTGACCTGGTTGCGCTGGAGAAAATCTGTGGCGGCGTTACGTCAGCTTGTTCAAGTGTGCCACTGCGAGCGGCCTGCACTAACGCCCAGACTTTCTCCGGCTTGAGCGGCATATCAATGCTTTTAATGCCCAGTGGAGCCAGTGCATCCAGCACGGCATTCACAATCGCGGGCGGCGCACCGATGCACCCGGCTTCACCCACGCCCTTCGCGCCAAGCGGATTGATGGGCGACGGAGTCTCCACCAGACCTGTTACAAAGTCTGGCACCTGCTCGGCATTTGGCAGCGCATAATCCATCAAGCTACCTGTCAATAGTTGGCCGTTCTCATCGTACACCACCTCTTCATAGAGGGCTTGTCCGATCCCCTGTGCCAATCCGCCGTGTACCTGCGCTTCAGCCAGGTAGTGATTCAGCACGCGCCCGCAGTCATCCACCGCCACATATTTGAGTATATTCACCTCGCCAGTCTCGGTATCTACCTCGACCACAGCCAGGTGCGTACCCGAAGAGAAGGTAGCATTCGATGGAACAAAATCGCGCCAGGCCGCCAGGCCTTCAATCGGAGCCTTATTTGACAGGTTGGGCGGTTCGTGCTCAATCAGATCTGGCTGCTCCTCCACCAATTGGGCCAACTGACCCAGTTCGACCGCTCGTCCTGGAACGCCCCGCACCATCACCCGACCACCCTCCATGACCAGGTCTGCGGGAGCTGCTTCCAGCACCCGCGCCGCTACCTGCAAGGCCTTCTCGCGGGCAGCCTCCGCTGCCAGCAGCACGGCAGAACCGGCAACCTGAGTTGTACGGCTGCCAAAGGTGCCGTAGCCAAAGGCGGGCAGGTCTGCATCGTTCATCTGTACCTCTATTTTTGAAGCGGGCAGCTTGAATGTTGTCGCGGCAATCTGGGCAAAGGCGGTAAAGTGGCCCTGCCCGTTGTGAGCGACCCCGCTCTGCACCAGGACGGTACCATCGCGGCGAATACGCACCGTCGCGGCCTCCTGCGGCACGCCAGGTCTATTTGGCCCCATGGCACCGCCTGAAACTTCAGTAAAGCTTGATAAGCCAATGCCCAGCGGCGTGGAACTGTTCGACTCGCGGCGTTCTCGCTGTTTCGCTCGCCAGCCCGTGTAATCGGCCAGTTCAAGTGCCTTATCGAATGCAATCTGGTAATTTCCACTATCGTACTGGAGGCCGGTCACCGTTTTGTAGGGAAAGGCGTCAGGAGCGATAAAATTGCGGCGGCGCACCTCGGCGGGATCGAGTCCTAGTTCTAAGGCGATACGATCCATGGTGCGTTCCAGGATATAGGCCGCTTCGGGCCGCCCTGCTCCCCGGTAAGCACCGGTCGGCACTTTGTTGGTGAAAGCACCCACTACCTGGCTATCCACTGCCGGAAGTGAGTACGGCCCGCTGAGCATTGACGGTGTGCCGTTTGGTACCATGGCCGTCGTAAAAGTGAGAAACCCACCCAGGTCAGCTATTGAATGTACCTTGAGGCCGAGCAATTGCCCGTCGTTCTTGACGGCAGCCTCGATATAGTTAATCTGCCCTCGTCCCTGTGTCTGGGCCTGCAAATTCTCGCTGCGCCCCTCGATCCACTTGACAGGTCGCCCGAACTTAACAGCTAATGCCGCGGCCACGATCTCTTCGCCAACAAAGCCCGTTTTAACGCCAAAGCCACCACCCACCACGGCATTGTATACGCGAATATTCTTGCGATCTATACCCAGAAAATTAGCCAGAGCCTCCCGCGCCCGGTAGACAGCTTGGGAAGACACCCATGCTGTAAGCTGGCCGCTGCCTGGGTCAAAGTCGAACAGGCAGGCGCGTGACTCCATCGCACTGGGAGCCAGTCGTTGGTTGACCAACCTCAGGCGCACGATACGGTCAGCACCCTCGAATGCCGCCTGTATATCACCACCACCCGACTGGGAAAGAAATGCGACATTCGAGCCAAATTCGTCATAAAGGAGTGGAGCATCCGCAGCAAGGGCCGCTTCCGGGTCGGCCACCGCAGGTAGTGGCTCATAGTCTACTTCCACCAGGTCGCGTGCATCCAGGGCCGTGTAGAGGTTTTCTGCCAGCACGACCGCCACCGGGTCGCCCACATAGCGTACCCGACCCACGGCCAGTGGTCGGCGTTCAGTCTTTTTAAGGCCCGGCATCGGGAGTGTCTCAAAGGTAGCCATGCCCTTCACCAGTTCAGCACTTTCAAAGGCTGCCACAACCCCCGGCAAGGCTCGTGCCTCGTCCAGCTTGATGCTCTTCACTTCGGCATGGGCGTAAGGGCTGCGCACAACGGCCATGTGCAGCACTGCTGGACGTCCATCTGCCGGTCTCAGGTCGTCAACATAGTGACCATGGCCGGTAATCAGCTCGTAATCTTCTCTGCGGCGTTCCAATCCAGGCGGTATTGTCGTCTCATTCATGCTCTTTTCTTCCCCTATTTAAATCGCTTTTACCTTTTGACGGGATTCTTCCCTCTATATTCCACAAGTGGAAGACCAATTTCCTGTATCTTGCACAGCTTCATTATCTCATGTTTCTTCTTAATTGACGAGGTGAAGTACAGTTGTGGGTGAGGGTCATAGCGTTGCATGGCTGAGCCATGCAACGCTATGACCCTCACCCACAACTGCATAGGGCGATCCCTTGCGGTCGCCATGCCGCCAAATTCCTGCTAATGCGGAATTTTTACCTTACTTCCCACACCTGTACTGTTTTGTCCCATGAACCGGAGGCTATGCGCTTGCCGTCCGCAGACCATGCCAGCGCACACACCCAGTCGCTGTGGCCGCTATAGGTAGAAATCATCTTTCCGCTAATCGCATGCCAGACCTGCACTGTTTCATCAAGGCCGCTGGATGCTATGCGTATACCATCTGGCGACCACGCCACGGCAGTCACGCCGCCCGCATGACCAGTATAGCTCAGAACTTTGCGACCGGTCGCCTCATCCCACACCTGCACCGTCGCATCATTGCTGGCAGAGGCAATATGTGAACCACCGCGTGACCACGTTGCCGCGTTCACCTTGTCCAGGTGCGCATAATACACATAAATATTGCCGCCCGTTGTCGCATCCCAGACCTGCACCGTCTTATCCTCGCTGGCCGAAGTGATACGTTTCCCGTCCGGCGACCATGCCACGCTCTTCACTCCCATGGTATGACCTCGATAGATGAAGCTACTGCGCCCACTGGCAGCATCCCAGACCTGCACCATCCCATCCTCGCTGGCCGAAGCGATCAGCTTGCCGCCTGGCGACCAGGCGATAGCTTGCACTCTCTCGCTGTGACCCTCATGGGCAACGTGTTGCGCGGAGACCTGCCCGTTGGAGGCATCCCAGACCTGTACCTTTTCAGACAGTAACCCACTGCTAGAGGCGATATATTTTCCATCCGGCGACCATACGATGGCCGGAGCGTGTAAAGAGTTATCTCGATAGGTTAGCACGTTTTCGCCTGTAAGCGCATCCCACACCTGCACGCTCTCATCCAGGCTGCTGGAAGCGATCCTTTCACCATCGGGCGACCATGCCAGGGTATATATCCTGTCAGTATGACCGCGATAGGTAAGAAGCGCAACCTGCCGCGGCGATGAAATCTCCTCGGAAGAGGATGTTTTTAGCGGTAGAGGTGATAGTGGTGCCAGGGGGTGCGGCGTCGGCTGTTGTGTTCCAGGGCCTGGCCGCTCCAATCGGCTGGCACGTTCCAGTGCCCTGGCAAATTCCTGTATACTCTCAAACCGCTCATGAGGGTCTTTCCCCAATGCTTTGAATACCACCTGTTCAATCGCAGGGGAGATGGTTGGCAACTTGTCTTTCAAAGGAGGAGGTGGAACAAGCGTGTGCTGGCTGGCAATCTCTTCAACCGTCCCATGAAAAGGCCAGCTGCCTGTGAGCCACTCGTAGACGACAACACCCAGCGCGTACTGGTCGCTGGCGATACGCGGCCTGCCCCGTACCTGTTCGGGCGCCGCGTAGAGAATGGTACCCTCGAACTCATGCACTTTTTGCACTCGATAGCCCATGCTCTCCGCGATGACCGCAATGCCAAAATCACTGAGCATCACCTGGTGGTTTGCTCCAAGCAGCATATTATGCGGTTTGACATCCCGGTGAATCAAATTCTGATCGTGAACATACTGTAAGGCATCGGCGATCTGCTTGACATAAGATACGATGGTTGTCAGTGGTAGCTGCGTCCCCTTTGGGTGGCGTTGGCGTAATGTGCCATTTGGAGCATAGTCCATCACCAGAAAAGGCTTGCCGTCCTCCAAACCAAATTCATGTACACCAACAATATGGGGATGATCTAAGCCAGCAATAATCTCCGCCTGTGCGAGAAATTTCTCCACCTCCCTGTCTGCCAACTCAGTAAGCAGCACCTTGACAGCAGCCTGCGTGCCATCCGAATGATGTTCCCCCAGGTACACACTTGCGAAATTTCCCAGCCCCAACAATTGAACAAGCTGATAGTTGCCAATCTGCTGTCCAACAAGATCCGCGTAGTCCCCCTGGTCTCTATGATACCCACTAGCTGCCATCTGATCCCCTCTCGCTGGAAGTGTGGTTGATTGGACTAATGCACTCGTACTTTACCTAATTATAGACAATGGATGTGCTTACAAATGCATTCATCGTCCAGCACTAGAAAAAGACCTGTTCAAAAAAATAAGATGAACTTCTCTCATAACTTGATTGTAGAGGAAGGATGTAGACGTGTCAAGGAAATAGGTATTTCCACTTGATATCAACAGGTCAAGAGCTATTTTCTATTATTGAGCTTATTCGCGTTGAGATAAGCTCGATAATAGAAAATAGCTCTTGACCTGTTATAGGATTAAGGGGATGGTGGAACCGGGCTCTATGTGGTTGTCAAGGGATTGTATCCGATCAATCGGTTGTCTGCCAGTCCCACCGTTATTTCTACGTACGTGGAATTGTTGGGGTTGGATGAATGCACATCAAAAATGTTTACCTACCCCGCAGGTATAGTCACCCTGCCCATGCCAGTTGGCGGCATATTTGGTCCGGCACCGACATAGCGCACAGCCGTGCCTATGGCAGTCACCTCCATCCACTCGCCATTGTGCAGGAACTCGATCTTCATATCCACCCCGATCACACCGTCGGCACCAAGCTGGTCGGCCTCGAACTGCATACGGCTCAGGGCCAGCTCGCGGGCATGGTACATCACCTGCGAATATTCTTTCAATTCGCCCTGGAAATTCCCCTTGATGCCCACTAACCAGTTGCGCATCGCCCCCATCGAGTAGATACAATTTCCCATCACCAGCCCCATAGGCTGGAAACCTTTATCAACCACCAGCCAGAACTCCTGACCCGACAGGTCAGAGGTAAAGGCCCGTCCCCGGTAGCCCGGTTTAACATCCATTGCATTGCGCGGATCACCCATATCGCTTTCTAGCCTCACTTTCGTCTTGAATTTATTCAGTAATGGAGAAACGCAAACTGACGCTTGCTAGCATAGGACACCGTCAGAGGAATGTCAACGGGGAAAGAA
>Ga0209701_10001686_pt1 | contig 14298 bp, 13 predicted proteins | sample CZO8metaG_4_FD_188356 | JGI IMG/M metagenome (GOLD analysis project Ga0209701, IMG submission 188356) | Vadose zone soil microbial communities from the Eel River Critical Zone Observatory, Northern California, USA - CZOApr15con2H3.8 metaG... | ecosystem: Environmental > Terrestrial > Soil >...
AATGATTATCTTTCGTTTCCTTCCGCGCCTTTCCATCGCCGGCGTGATGTTTCTGACCTGCGGAATCGCCGTTGCTCAACATGACGTTGGTGGCGGCACGACGAGAGATGTGGCCACGCCGGATTCGAGCAGCCGCACGAAACGCACGACCACGCGAACTGTGGTGCGCAAGCCAAGGCCGCCGGTGAGGCGGGGGATCACTGCCGAGCAATACAACAAACAAGGCGACGAGTTCTTCACTGCCGAGGAGTACGACGACGCGCTCGAAGCTTACAACAAGGCCGTGCAATTGAAACCGATTGCCAGCGCCTTCTATCACATCGGTTGGATCTACAACGATCGTGATCAGTTTACGCAGGCCATCGAGCCGCTGAGCCAGGCGGCTCGACTCAGGGCGGATTACGCCGAGCCGCATCAGGAACTCGGCTATGCATATTACAAACTCGGCCGATCGCACGAGGCGATCCCAGAATATCAAAATGCGATCAGCCTCAAGCCCGATTATGGTCTCGCGTATTTGGGCTTGGGCGACGTCTATTTTAATCAGACGAAGCAATATGCACCGGCGATGAATGCATATCGTGAAGGCGTGCGGTACAAAACAGATAACGCCACTGCTTTTTACAATCTGGCCTGGTGCTACAATGAACTAAACATGCACGCCGACGCCGCCTCGGCGGCGCGGCAGGCGATCGTGCTGAAGGCTGACTATGCCGAAGCCTACAACGAACTCGGCTATGCGAATCGGATGTTGGGCGGCCAACAGCCGAAGGATTCCGCGCGGGCCCGGCAACTCTTCAACGAGGCAATTACCGCGTATCGCGAGGCGGTAAGGTTGCGGCCGGGTTATGGTCTGGCTTACACAGGGCTGGGCGACGTTTATTTCGTCGATCTGAAGGAGTACCGGCAAGCAGTGCCGGCTTACGAACAGTCGATTAGCATCTCGCCAAATAATGCGCGGGTGCGCTACAACCTCGGCTGGTGTTACAACGATCTCAACCGCTTTGCAGAGAGTTCCGAGCAACTCAGGGAAGCAGTGCGCCTGAAGCCGGAGTACGTCGAAGCGCACACAGAACTGGGATTTGCATATTTCAAGTTGCATCGCTTGCCCGCGGCACTCGAAGAATTGCGGACCGCGATCAGACTCAAGAATGATTACTCAACCGCGCATTTGTACCTGGGATTTGTCTACATTGAGCAGAAAAACAAGGCTGGCGCCCAGGCGGAATACCAGATTCTGAAAAGACTCGATCCGGCCCAGGCGCAGCAACTGTTTGACGCTGCTCCCCCGAACATACGCAATTGAAATCCAGTATCCGCAAGCCCGACCGTCAGGGAGGGCTTGATTACGAAGCGCGCCCTTGCTAACGCGCGGGCTTCTGACACGCTACCTCCACAATGCGTACCGCAATTGTTCATCATCCGGTTTTCGAAAAGCACGACACGGGCCCCGGTCATCCGGAAAAGGCGAAGCGATACGCAACGGTCATGAACGCTCTGCGCGGTGACGCCGAACTGTGGCAAGCGGCATTGGAGATCGAGGCCAGCGAGGTCGCGCGCGGCTATGTCCAGGCCTGTCACTCGCCGCAGCATTTCAAACATGTCGAGCAAGTCGTGCGCGACGGGTCAGGCTTTCTGGATAGCGATACGGTGGTTTCGGTGCATTCGCTCGAAGCTGCGCTGCGTGGAGCGGGAGCAGCTTGCCAGGCAATCGATGCGTTGATGGATGGCCGAGCCGACAACGCGTTCGTACCGGTGCGGCCACCGGGACATCACGCGACGCCGGATCGCGCGATGGGTTTTTGCGTCTTCAATAACGTCGCCATCGCCGCGCGCTACGCGCAGACACGTTATCAGGAAATCGAGCGCGTCGCGATTTTGGATTGGGACGTGCACCACGGCAACGGGACGCAGGCTATTTTCTTCGATGACCCTTCGGTTTTCTATTTTTCGATGCACCAGTATCCGTGGTATCCGGGCACCGGCACACGCAGCGAAACCGGATTGGGCCGCGGGCTGGGCTACACCTTGAATGTTCCGGTGCGAGCGTTGACGGCGGCCGGCGAGCAGCGGCGCAGCTTCGACTCCGCCATTTCCGACATTGCAGCCAAATTCAGCCCCGACCTGATCATCGTTTCGGCAGGCTTCGATGCTCACAAAGGTGATCCGCTGGGCCAGTTGCTGCTGAGCGATGCGGACTTTGTGAAGATGACACGCGTCGTAAGAAATTGGGCGGCCGAAAGCTGCGCCGGGCGCGTCGTGTCATGCATGGAAGGGGGTTACAATCTGGAGACGCTGGGCGAGACCGTGCGGGCTCACGTTGGGGAGCTGCAAAGCTGGAATTGACGCTCGCGAACTGCTCTGTACAAGCCGCGCGAGCGTGCGGTAAACTCTGCGAACAAGCTTAAGAACTCAACCGGTAGACGATCTTTCTTTCTCGGGAGATAGAGATGCCAGACCTTGAAATCACTTGCACCGAATGCGGAACGGCTTTCCCCTTTACTGAACGAGAACAGGACTACTATCGCGAGCGTGGTCTCAGCCATCCCAAGCGCTGCAAACCCTGCCGCGACGCGCGGCGCCAGAACTTTGGCGGGGCGCGCCAGGGGGGAGCGGAACGCGAACGGTTCGAGATTGTTTGCGATCAGTGCGGCAAGGGCGACAGCGTCCCCTTCAAACCCCAGGCGGGCCGGCCAGTGCTGTGCGGTGAGTGCTTTGCCGCCAGCCGCGCACAGAATCGCGGCGCGTGATGAAATAAACGAAGCCGCCTGGGAGCTTTCAACACCGCGGCCCCAAGCGGACTCACGTTCTATTCACCTAAGTAGCTTCGCACCGTAGGTGCGAAATATTTATAGCCGGACGCAACCGTTCAATGTTCTTTGCTCCAAAGGAGCGAAATCTGATTTCGCTCCTTTGGAGCAGGAGCAGGAGTTCAAGACTTGCGTGCTATAAATATCACGCTCCTACGGAGCTTTAATCCTCAATATTCAGCTGGCCCCGGTAATCGTTTGTGAAGGCCACCTCACGCCGCCGCCGTAATAATCACCGACTGACTTCCCAGCAACTCTGAAAAGTCTTTCGTGTAGACGGCGTCGATCTTGCGCGCGTTGCCGACGCATTCCACCAACTCATCCTTTGAAACGAAGCCGTCGCTGATGCCCTCGATTGCCCACAAAGGCAAATGTGCGGCGGTCTGCAATAAGTCTTCGACCAGCCCGAGATACTGCTCTTTGGTTTCGACGTGGGCGCTCAATTTTGCCACGCGGTCGCGTCCCGACTCGCTCGCAGAGTTCCGGCCCTGCCGCAGCCACTCTTCGCGCCACGTCAACACGCGGGTGTTGCGGCTGTCGGCGGCGCGCGCCGTGCGGGGCAGGCGCAAAAAAACCAAATCGACATCGTAAAGCTCAGCCAGAAAATTCTTCACCGGCTGGTTCGAACTGGTATTCCTTTGTCCGTTATTGACCGGCCGAGAGAGCGTGCTCCAGACACGGCGAAAAACATCCGAGAGCGACAGCGGCTGACGCAAATCGCGCGTCTCGAGATTGAATGAGAAGACGTAATCGCCCGCGGCCATGCCCAGGGAAAGCGCCAGCGCGCGTTTGTATGGCGACGCGAGCCGCTCGGCGTTCGCGCGCACATTGTCGAACCACCACGCATCCGTTTCGTTGAACGAAGTCAGCAGCGTCGGATTGTGGAAATAGTTGCGCGGCACGTAGGCGTCATCGAGGATGGTATCGAGATCCTCTTCGGTCAGCGTCTCGGAATTATTCTCGACGAACGCCAGCGATTTGGTCCAGGCCCAACGCGCCGGATCATTTGCCAGGACGCGCGCGTCCCAACGCTTCAGATAGCGACCCAGGTTTGGCTCGCCGGCCAGCGGCAGGGCCACGGAGCAAAACTTGAGACGCCGCAGCACGCTCAGCTCAAAACCGAGCCATCCCATGCCGCCTGTATTCAGACCGTTTGGTGTTTGCATTTGGATCTATTACGCATCCGCTACCGCAGGTGGTTCTGACAACACGCTCATCGGTTCGGGCGCCGCCTCGACGGCGCGAGCGTAAGACTGAAGTTCCCTGACCGGCTCTAAAGAAAGCAGCGCGCGCACCACGCCCGGATCAAACTCCAGTCCGGTCCATTCAATCAGATGCTCGCGCGCGCGACTTTCCGAGTAAGCTGCGTGAAACGGCCGCGCATCCGTCAAAGCTGCGTACACATCGGCGACCCGCAGAATCCGCGCGCCCAGGGGAATCTGTTCGAACCGCAAACCGTCGGGATAGCCGCTGCCATTCCAGGACTCGTGATGCCAACGCACCAGCAGTTGCGCGCCGCGATCGGCGCCGGCCCGGGCGGCTTCCCGCTCGCCGATAATCGTATGCCGCGCCAGATCGATTCGCTCTTCAGCGGTTAACGATCCCGGCCGCTGAATATAATCGCGGGCCATTGCGACTTCGCCCAAATCATGCAGCAGCGCGGCCGCGCGTAACGAAAATCGATCGCGCCCGCCAAGGTTGAAAGACCTGGCGAGCTGGTCGGCAATCACTGCGATGCGGGCCGCATGCGGATTTGGATAACATTCGAATTCGTCCGCCTCCACGCCCAGCCTGCGAAAAATTTCAATCGTGTTCAGCTTATCGCTGTCAAACGTGTTTATGGTCGGCATTTCGTTCTTCACTGCAAACACCATTCGCGATCAGCCCAGGTTCCGCAAACTTGTCAGCAGCGCCCTGGCCGCTTCGTTCTTCGGATCGGTCGCTAGCGCGCGTTCAACTTCGCCCTGCGCGCGCCGGCGCAGTCCCATCGCCTGGTAAAACTCTGCAAGCATCACGCGATGCGAAGCGTTATTCGGTTCCAAAGAAATCGCTGCCTGCAATTCGCTCTCAGCCACCCGGCGAGCATTCGTCTCTCCAATCAAAGCGTGACCATATTTTGCCCGGTAGCGAGCTTCGCGCGGCGCGAGCATCGCTGCTTCGGCCAACAAACGAATGGCTTGATCGCGCTGGTTTCGTTGCAGCGCCGCCAGCCCTTGCTGAAAGCTCGCTTCCGCGCGCTCAGCCGCATTGGGCGGCTTGTCTGTTGGTTCCGCCGCGGGCTCCTCAGGCTTCTCCGGCGTCACAGTTTTCAGGCCGGCGCCCACGGTTTTCGGATTTAGCTTCGCGTCGTAAGCGGCGCGCAGGGCGCCGTTGCTCAACGTCTCGTAAGCCCGGGCGATGTGCGCGAAGGCCGAGTCGACTCGGGCGCGCAAAGCGGAGTCGCTCTGGTGAAAGTGATCCGGGTGAAAGCGGCGCGCCAGAGCGTGATAGGCGCTCTTGATCTCTTCGGTGCTGGACAGCCGGGCAATGTCGAGCACGTCGTAATGATCCCTCGCGTTTTTCAAACGCGCGAACAAAGCCTGAACGTCGCCTGATTCATCAATCTCTTCAGCGGCGTTGTTTCCGCCTGGAGCTTCCGTTGATGAGATGCGCGACCTCTGGTGAAGCGTCTTCGAAGGTTGCGCGCCCAGAACCCCGGGCCAATCGCTGCGCTGCAGGAAGCCGGACAACGACAGAGCATAGACCGCTCGCAGATTGTCTTCTTTACTCGCACCGCCCAAACCGGACAGTTCGGAGAGTTGGACCGAGGTTGCCGCGCGCGAGAAGACAGATGCTTCAGCGGGAAGCAGATTCGCCGCATCTTTTACGGCCGCCGATTGGTAGGTGATGCCATTGGTTCCGCGAAAACGCGACGCCACGAACTCTGCCGGCAGATGACGGGCGCACTCTAACAACAAACGATTCACGTCAAGAGCAACGCGCATGTCGTTGGCCACGCGAACTCGCGGATCGAACTCCCAGGTTCCATCGGTCCACAACAGCGCCAGACGCAAGACATCGGAAAGTTGTTTGCTGCGGATCATGGCCAACGTTGCGGCGGTCACTCGGCCGCTTTGGATGAGCGCCACGGCCAGCTCGTCGTCCGACGTTATGGCCGAAAGGTCACTCATCTGCGCCTCACCCAAGCCGCCCAGCCTGGCAATCTCGCGGAGGCGATGTGCCCGCACATTAGAGGCAGCGAAAACCAGTTCGCCGTCCTGGAAGTAGATTGCTATTTTGACGCGCTCGCGCGCCAGGCGCAGAGCGCCCGACAGTCCTGTCGCGGCGATTTCGCGAATTAGTTCAGCCAGGGGATGTTCGCGTATTTGTCCTTGCATGTAACGTAAGAGCCCGCCATCGCAGGTTCCAGTTCGGAATCATAGCGCACGGAAGTAGAGCGGCGGAAGTCTAAAGACTCCGGGCGTGGTCGAGCGCGGCTAAGCCTTCGGATGCGCCTTGTCGTAAACCTCGATCAGTTTTTCCATTGAAACATGGGTGTAGATTTGGGTGGTTGAAAGTCGCGCGTGGCCGAGCAGTTCTTGTATATCGCGCAGGTCGGCGCCGCTGTCGAGCAGATGGGTCGCGAACGAATGTCGGAGCGCGTGCGGGCTGATGTCGTGAATGCCGGCGCAGAGTCGAATGTATTTCTCGATCAGGCGGCCGACTGAACGCGTCGTCATGCGCGTGCCCTGATAATTCAAAACCAAAGGCTGCGCGTCGCGCTTCGGGGCCGGCGCGTTCATCAGGAAGGTCTCGCGCACCCCGAGGTAGTCCTTCAAAGCCTTCAAAGCCGGATCGCCAAACGGCACGATGCGTTCCTTGCGGCGCTTGCCGAACACGCGGAGCAGCTTGTTCTTGAAATCAATATCGCGGAGATTGAGCTGCACCAATTCCGAGACGCGCACGCCCGTCGCGTAGAGCAATTCCAAAATCGCCCGGTCGCGCTTGCCAAACTCAGTTTCAGTGTCCGGCGTTTCGATGAAGCGCACCGCTTCTTCCATCGAAAGGTGCACCGGCAGTTTCTTCTCCTTGCGCGGGGTCGCCACCAGCTTTGCCGGATTCTGCTCCGTGACGCCTTCGCGCACCAGGAATTGAAAGAAGGTGCGCAAGGCGGCGAGCTTTCTGGCGATCGAAGTCTTCTTCTTGTGGTCTGAGTGCAGGGTTGAGAGCCATTCGCGAATCGTGATGTGATCGATCTGTCTTATGTCCGGTTCCGCTCGCTTGCCCCTGGGATCGGCGGGCGCCAGATAATCGAGAAACTGTTCCAGATCGGAAGCGTAGTTACGCAGCGTGTGCACGCTAACATTCCGCTCGTAACGCAGGTGATCGAGGAATTGAGTTAGGAGTTGATCGAGCATCGCAAGATGACGCGTCCAGCCTCAGTCGGCGTGGTATACAGGATAAACTGCTACCAGAACGGACTCCTCCTCGGCGAGAGCCCGTTTCACGACGCTTCGGATTCTCTCAGCGTATTGTTCAACAAGAAGTCGATCTCTCTCCCAGAGAAAAGGTGTATCAGAGAAAAGGAGGTTGACTTTGTCCGGGAGAATTAATCCATCTGACGATCGGTACTTGCCGTTAGTCGCTACCGTAGTAGAGCCGCCGTAAGCGTAGGTGAGTTCATTCCCAAGCTGCTCAAGGATGCTGCCGTAGATCGGATCGGGCAAGTCAGGAATGAAGATCTCGATGCGAACCTTCTCTGATAGCGGCAATCAGTTTCTCCATGCGTTTTGGAAAAGCTTTGACCCTTTTCAAAGCCTCCTCGCGTGTTACCCGCTCTCTCTTGGGACGCTGAATCTTAACTTGTCTCTTTTGTGCCTTCATTTCTCAACCTCGGATATTACTTTACACCCGGTCGTGCGTCTTCACCAAGAATCCTTTGCGCGCGCGCACGCGTACATTGGGCCGCGTCTTCACGCTCACGGCGATGATGTGGAACCGGCCGTCGCGCTTATCGGCTGAAGGGTAATAACTCAGGATGTATTGTTGCGCCAGGTCGGCGGAGATTTGCGCGAACGCGTCGTCGAGCTCGCCTACGGATTTCGGAATGTAGGCCGCGCCGCCGGTCTGCGCGGAGAATTCCTGCATCCGCCGCTCGGCAGTCAGGTCGCGTACATTCGCGTTGTCGTAGATGCCGGTCTGCACCACATAGACCTGGCAGTCGTCAGACGTCAATCGCTGCAAGGTGTTATCGAAATCGTGTTCGGGCAGGCGGCTGGTGGTGTCTTGCCCGTCGGACACGATGACCAGGACGCGGCGTCCGGCGTACGGTTTGAGATAAACGAGCGCATCGAAGATCGCGTCATGCAGCGAAGTCGCGCCGTCCGGTTTACCGAAGCCCTCGATGGTTTGCTGAAGCCTCCGCACGTCGTTCGTCATTGGCTGGGCGAGTTCGACGGTAGTCGAGACGGAATATATCGCCGCTTGATCGGCCGGCCGCATCACGTTTTGAAAGAATCTCACGGCGGCGCGCTTTTCGAAATCGCGCGACTCACTTAAGCTGCCGCTGTTGTCGAATAGCATCGCCATCCGGACCGGCGTTTCGGCGCGGCTGATGTCGGTGATTGTGTTGGGCTGGCCATCCACGCGCAGCTCAAAATCTTCCAGTTTGAGATTTGTGAGTGCGATGCCGCGGCTGTCTACAACGGTGGCCGGTACGGGCACCAGGTTCGAACTCACACGCACAACGTCGGTCGCTTCCTCGCCTGTTTCTTGTTCGGGGTCGGACTTTGACGCGGCTGGCGTGTTCGCCGGTTGGTTTGTTGAGCTGTTTGAGTTTTTTGGCTTTGCTACCTGACGCGGCCACGAGTTGGTGTTTGCATTGGCATTCGTCGGCTTTTGCCGGCCTGATTGTGAGTTGGTCGCCGGAGGTATCGATAGGAGGGCCGCAACAACCAGCGGAGCCAACAGGGAACACAGGCTTCTCCGAAGGAAAACGACAACAGCGCCGAAGGCGCGGAAGAGAGTAGCCAGGGGCAAGCGCGCAGCGCGCCGCCCCTGGAAGCTGTCTCGAAAGATTCGAGCGCGCCCCGCGAGGGGCGCGATGGCGATTTGACGAATCCCGGCAATCAATGTCTGTCGCCCCTCCGGGGCTCGGTACTTTTCTTCTGCATCCCAGGGGCGGCGCGCTACGCGCTTGCCCCTGGCTACTTTCTTTCGCCATCTACGATGGCTCGTTGAACGAATTCTCCATCAAGGAACCGCGGCAAACTCAGCTTCGCACTCACCCCAGATTTCCTGACGCCATTCGTCCCATTCTTTCAACGCCAATTCGACTTGCAGCGTTCGCCGGTCGCGTTTGCGCCGCACTCGCTTTTGCTGTTCAGGGTCGAGCGGAGCAAGCAGCGCGAACGTAATGTTGACCGGCTGATAGTTCTTCGTCTCCGCACTCGAAACATATCGCGCCAGGGCCCCGATTGCACTACGCGTTGGCGCGACCAAAAGTTCTTCGCCACTCAACAACCGAGCGGTGTTGTTTCCCGCCAGCCAACCCATCGCCACTGATTCGACGTAACCTTCGACGCCGGTGATTTGTCCCGCGAAGAAGATGTTTGGATGCGCGCGCATCTGCATGGTTGGCTCAAGCACGCGCGGCGCATTGATGTAGGTGTTGCGATGAATCTGGCCGTACTGGAGAAACTCTGCGCGTTCAAGTCCCGGAATCAGACGCAGCACGCGCGCCTGTTCGCCATAACGCAGATGATTTTGAAAGCCGACCATGCTGTACGCGTCAGCCATCAGGTTCTCCTGACGCAGTTGTACCGCCGCGTAAGGCTCGCGACCGTTGCGCGGATCGACCAGACCGACCGGCTTCATGGGTCCGTAGCGCAAAGTGTCAACGCCGCGGCGCGCGAGTTCTTCAATCGGCAGACACGCTTCGAACCAGCGCGTCTCTTCGAAGCGCTGGAGCGGGACGCTGTTCGCTTCAATCAAAGCTTTGTAGAAACGCGCGTATTGCTCTTCATCGAATGGACAGTTGAGATAATCGTCGCCGCCTTTGCCATAGCGCGCCGCGCGAAATGCGATTGCCTGATCCACTGAATCAGCCGCGACGATCGGCGCGATGGCGTCATAGAAATACATCTGGTCGTCGCCGGTCAGTTTCATGATCTCCCAGGTCAAGGCATCGGAAGTAAGCGGGCCCGTGGCGATGATCGTGGTTGCCTCGCGGGCAATCGCGGTGATCTCTTCGCGCACGATCTCAATCTTCGGATTGTCTTCGATGCGCCGGGTAATGTACTCAGCGAACTGTTGGCGGTCGACGGCCAAAGCTGCGCCCGCGGGCACGCGTGTCGCGGCCGCGGCTTCCATTACCAGCGAGCCCCCGCGCCGCAATTCTTCTTTTAAAAGATAGGATGCAGTGCCGAGCTCATCGGACTTCAGCGAATTCGAGCAGACAATTTCAGCCAGCTTGTCCGTGCGATGCGCGGGCGTCTGCTTCACCGGCCGCATCTCGTGAAGTTGCACCCGGGCGCCGGCGCGCGCTGCCTGCCAGGCGGCTTCAACCCCCGCGAGTCCTCCTCCCACGACAATCACATCAGCCATATCTGCGCTCGATTCTAACGCCTTGGCCTGATAAAGCGCACGTTACAGGCCGATTTGCACGGCGCAAAATAGCGGTTGGCATCTGAGCGTCTGCAAGGATAGAATATCCGCGTTTCATATTCGTTCATCGTTCGTAGAGGTTTTCGCTCTTCTGACCGCTGGTTCTTAACGCAGGATCTCTGGGTCCAACTAAGACTAATTTAGGAGACTGCTCTTTGTCGCAAATAATTCTCGCTGATCTTCGAGGCAGAGACGGATACGTCAATAAGGACACTGTGGCCGGCGGCTACGGCTCTCGTTTTCAGGGTCATTCGTTCATGACCCGCTTCGAAAAAAATGTTCGCCGCATCTTTCAGAATGTGCCGAGCATTCATATCGGATACCTGGCCGCCATCTTCGCGGAAGCCGGTCATAAAGTCATCGTGACGCGCGACGACAAGCCAGTCGACGGCGATCTGGCAATCGTGCTGACCTCGCTGGTTGATTATCGGCACGAAGTCGAGTGGGCAGAGAAGGTCAAAGCTCGAGGCACGAAGGTCGGCTTTGTGGGCACGGCGGCGACGCATCTCCCTGAGCTATTTAACAACGCCGGTGATTTCGTGATCAGTGGCGAGCCGGAAGCCGCGGCGCTCAGGATCGCTGCCGGCGAGGATCCAAGCGGTCTGGTTTTGAGTCCCCAGATAAACGATCTCGACTCGCTTCCTTTTCCACGTTGGGATCTGAACCGGCCGCGCGGTCTTGGCTACACCAGCCGCAGCGGGTTCGGCCTGACGCGCGCCTTTCCGATGTTGACCAGCCGCAGTTGCCCCGAAAAGTGCACGTACTGCCCGCATCGAATCACTGCGGACTTTCGCGCGCGCTCTGACGAAAACGTGCTCGACGAGATGCAGCAACTGTGCGAACGCCACAAGAAGGTCCACGTGGTCATGCGGGATCCACTGTACACGCTGGATCGTGAACGCTGCCGGCGCATCGCCGAAGGCATACGCGCTCGGGGACTCGATCTGACTTACGAATGCGAGACACGCATGGACGATCTCGACGAGGATTTGATTCGCGTGATGCAGGCTTCCGGTTTGCGGGAGATTAATTTCGGCGTTGAGTCGCCGGATCCCATCGTCCTGCGCAAGGTCGCGCGCCGGGTCATTCCTCACGAGCACATGCGCGACATGATCAAACTCTGCTGGGAACTCGGCATTGCGACCACGGCCTTCTACGTGATCGGATTCCTGCAAGATACGGAAGAAAGCATCGAGCAGTTAATCCAGTTCGCCGTCGATCTCGATTCTACGTATGCGAACTTCAAAATCCTGACGCCTTATCCCGGGACGCCACAGTTCAAGCAGCTCAAACCGCTGGTTAACGAAACTGACTGGCAAAAATTCGACGGTTATACTTTGAATTTTAACCACCCGGTGCTGGATCGACGACGCGCGCGGCTGATGCTGGGCATGTGCTACTCGCGCTTCTTCTTGCGGCCGTCGAACCTGCTCAACTTTTTCGGGATGCACCGGCACGCGCATCATCCTCTCCTAAAAAAAGCGGACGATTGGTCGTGGCGCAAGCAGGAATATTTCGACCGCCCGTGGATTTCTCAGAGAAAGGCCAGCACCGCATGATGCGTGCAATCGCGCGCTACGGCGTGCGCTCCGTGCCCGGCGACGAGAAGGAAATCATCGCGGCGTTCCGGCGCGGTGAGGCCGTCGCGGGGCCGGCGATCGCCGAATACGAAAGCCGGTTCGCCGAATATCACGGGATGGGGCATGCGATTGCCGCTTCGTTCGGCCGCATGGCGTGTTACTACATTCTGCGCGCGCTCGAGCTTCCGGCAGGAAGTGAAGTCATCTTTCCGGCGCTCACCTTCTGGGTCATTCCGGAAATTGCTCGACACGCTGGATTGAAGCCGGTCTTCGTCGATGTCGATCCGGCCACTTTTAATATCGACGCGACCAAAATCGAAGCCGCGATCACCGGCAAGACTCGCGCCATCGTTCCCACGCATTTGTACGGCCAGCCGTGCGACATGACTGAAGTCATGCGTCTCGCTGAGAAACACAACCTCATTGTCGTCGAGGACTGCGCGCAAGCAGCTGGAGCGCTTTATCGCGGGCGAAAAGTTGGGACCTTCGGAAGCGCCGCACTGTTTAGCTTTCAACTACTCAAGGGAATCAACACGTACGGCGGCGGAATGGCTTTGACGAACGACCCCGCGCTGGCCGAAAAGATCCGAGCCCAGGCGAACAGCGAGCCGGCGCAAAGCACGGGTGATTTGATCAGGCGACTGATGAGCGGAATTGTCGCGCGATCTTTGGTGAGTCCGAAAGGATTTACGTTCTGGGGATTTCCCCTCGGGGCGGCATTCTCGGCTTTCGGCAATCCCGACGCGCTGTCCAAATATGTTTGGGAGAAGATTCGTCCGCTTGATCAGTTTCCGCGAACTTATAATCAGCGTTACTCGAATGTGCAGGCGATCCTTGGTCTGCGGCAGCTCGCAAAGCTGAATGAATTCAATGCGCGGTCGCGGGCCAACGCGGACATCTACACGCGCGGGCTGGCGGACTGTCGCGCGGTGAAAACGCCGCGCGTGCTCCCGGATGTCGAACACGTCTACTATCAATATTGCATCTACGCTTCCGATCCGGCGCGCGTTAGCCGCCGCGCTATTCGCCGTGCAGTTGATTTCGAAACCACGCACGTCGATGTGTGCTCCGCTTTGCCGCTCTTCAAAGAATTCGCGGCCGAGTGTCCGGGCGCAAAGATCACTGAGCAAGCGATTCAGTTGCCGGTCTATTCGCGACTGCGCACGTCGGATGTCGAGCGCGTCCTGCGCATAGTGCGCGAAGTCACCGGCGATCTTCCGCCGCTTAATGAATCAGCCACCAAGCCCGCGGTCAGAGCCCGACCTCTCGTCGTTTCCGACGAGCGGCACGCGAGGGCCAGCTAATCACCGTGCCGACCCTGCTCAGCTTTATCATCAATTTCGCTTTTGCCGCCACGTTAGCTGCGGTCGATCTGCCGTCTTGGGTTGATAAGAATCTTTTGCAGCGGTTGCTGTCTTCGAAGTACACCTACTTCCTGGTTCTGGGCGCCGCTTTTTGGGAGGGCGAGGTGGTGCTGTGCACTGCGGGTTACCTCTGTGGCGCCGGTTATCTCGATTGGCGTCTGACGATTCTGGCGGGGGCAATCGGCGGCTCAGCCGGAGATCAAATCTACTTCTACGCGGCGCACGAAAGGGCCGCGCGCGCGATTAACAAGAACAAGCGATTGCGCAAGTGGTACCCGAAGATAAGCAAGATCGTGCTCAAGCACAGCACGGTTGCCGTCTTGCTTTCGAGATTCCTGGCCGGATTGCGCATCTCGATTCCTTTGGTGTGCGCGACGGCCGGCATGCCGGCCCGAAAATACAGCACGCTCAATTTGATCAGCGGATTCTTGTGGGCCTCGTTCTGGGTCGCAGTCTCTTATCAAATCGGCGCGGCGCGCAGCCTGCGACCACTAATAATAATCTTGAGTGTATTGCTCTTCATGGGAATCCTGGGCGGCGGCTATTACTATTTGCGCAAGCGCCAGCGTCGGCTAACTGTCAGCTAATGGACTTCAACTTCGCAGACGATCTCTCTTCTGACCAGGCAGACCAACTCGTCCGCGAAACTGTCGAGAACTTCAATTCCTACCTGAATCGCTGGCCCGATCCCAAGACTGTCGCCGGCGCAGTGGTCGAATGGTTCGGCGAAGGCTGCGTCCTGCGCGACGTTTCGGGACGCGAGTTCATCGATTGCCTGGGCGGGTTTGGAATTTTCGCGCTGGGGCATCGGCACCCGAAAATCATCAACGCCATCAAGCAGCAGATGGATCGCATGGCCCTCCATTCGCAATGGATGCTCAATCCACGATCGGCTGATGC
>Ga0209701_10001693_pt1 | contig 14282 bp, 15 predicted proteins | sample CZO8metaG_4_FD_188356 | JGI IMG/M metagenome (GOLD analysis project Ga0209701, IMG submission 188356) | Vadose zone soil microbial communities from the Eel River Critical Zone Observatory, Northern California, USA - CZOApr15con2H3.8 metaG... | ecosystem: Environmental > Terrestrial > Soil >...
GGCGAGGCCTTCCTCGGTGGGGATCATGGTGGCGCGGAAGCGGCCCCCGCGCGCCAGCTGTTCGTTGAAGCGGCGCAGGGCCCGCACGCCCTCGTCCCCGTCCGGCTTGGACACGCCGCCGAAGCCGAACGCATTGTCGCCCAGCACGGCGCCTCCGACGCGCAGGTGCCGCGCGGCCCAGTCGAGGTAGGCGGGATAGCCGGTCTTGTCGGCGTCGATGAAGCAGAGGTCGAACGGCCCTTCGCTTTCGATCTCGCGCAGCTTCTGGAGCGCCGGCCCGACGTGGACGCGCGCGCGGCCCGCGACGCCCGCCTTGCGGAACGATTCGCGCGCCACCTCGGCGTGGTGCGCGTCCAGCTCGAGGGTGTGCAAGACGCCGTCCTCGGGCATGCCGCGCAAGAGGCACACGCCGCTGTAGCCGCCGAGCGTGCCGATCTCGACCGCCTTGCGCGCGCCCAGGAGCCTCGCCACCACCTCGAGGTGCAGCCCGTCGAAGCGCCCCACCGCGATGGCCGGCAGCCCCTCGCGGATGCTGCGCGCGCGGATCTCCGCCAGCACGGCGTCCTCGGGCTGGAACACCTTCTCGGCCCAGCGAGCCAACTCGGGCGAGCCCTGGCCGAATCCCTTGTCCTCGGGAGAGATGGGCATGGCGGCGGACTCTACTCCGGGCCGGCGCGGAGCGTCTCGAGCAGCATGCCGACCAGGCCGCCGCGGTACACCGCGACGTACGCCAGCGCGCCCAGCGCGGCGAGGGTTCCAGCGGCGTGCAGCGCACGCGCCGCTCCGCGCGGCGAGGCGGCGCGGAGCCGCAGCCCGGACAGGGTTATCAACAACGCGGCGCCCGCGCACAGCTCGAGGATCGCGGCGCGCGGCGCCGGATCCTGCCGCGCGGAGAGGAGGGCGAGGACGCCCAGCACCGGAGTGACGATCCGCGCCTCGGCGGGCAGCGGCCAGAAGCGCACGGGCCCATGGCGCCGCAGCGATGCGGCCAGGAGCCCCGCGACGACCACCGCCAGGCCGCCCGCCGCCCAGGCCAGGCGCTGACGGACCCTCAGCGCCTGCGTCGACCGCGCCGAGACGCGGGCCATCTCACGCACCGCCTGGTCCCGCGCCCCCTCCGCCTTCGCGTACCACTCCAGCGCCTCGCCATATCGCCTGTCGTGCGCCGCGGCATCGCCCATCCCCATCCAGCTGCGCTCCACCCAGACCGATCCGGGATGGTCCCTCCCTACCCGCTCGAACCACCCTCGCGCCCGGTCGACCTCTTGCAGCGCCAGCCACGCGCTCCCCATCCAATACTCAGCCCGGTCATGGTCCAGAAATTCCCCTTCGACGATCAGCTGCTCCACCCGCGCCAACGTCTCGCGCGGCTCCCTCTGCGGATACGTCCGCAAGAGGTAGAGGAATCGCTGTTGCCTCTCCGTCGAACCAGGAATCGCAGTCGCTGTCGCAGTCGCTGTCGTTGTCGCAGTCGCTGTCGTTGTCGCTGTCGTTGTCGCTGTCGTTGTCGCTGTCGTTGTCGCTGTCGTTGTCGCTGTCGTTGTCGCAGTCGCTGTCGTTGTCGCAGTCGCTGTCGTTGTCGCAGTCGCTGTCGTTGTCGCAGTCGTTGTCGTTGTCGCAGTCGCTGTCCTTGTCGCAGTCGCCGTCGCCGTCGGTGTCGCCGTCGGACTGAAGGCCCCAACCGCGGCAAGAACTGCGGCGCAGATCACTCCGCCCACCTCCGTCCCTTCTTCTTCTCCCCCTCCCTCCTCTTCTCCTGCAGCCTCCTCTCCTTCGCCGCCCGGCTCGGCCGCGTCTTGTGCCGCGGCGGCGGCCGGTACGCCCGCCGCGCGAGCTTCTCGCGCAGCCGCTCGAGCGCCGCGGACAGGTTCTGCCCGCGCGAACGCTGATCCTTGCCCTCCGCCGCGACGCCGGTGGGCAGGTGCACGAGGCGCACCGCGGTCTCCGCCTTGTTGCGGTGCTGCCCGCCAGGTCCACCGGCCCGGTGCGCCTGCACCTCGCACTGCGCGAGCAGCTTCGGGTCCGGAAGCTCGTGCCACGCCGCCATGCGCGGCAGCGTACTACGCGAGCTGGTCCTTGGCGGCGGCCTCGATCTGCCGGGCCAGCCGCAGATCGCGATCGGTGACCCCGCCCTTGTCGTGGCTCCACAGCGTGACGGTCACCTTCGAGTACTGGATGAGGATGTCCGGGTGGTGATCGGCGCGGTCCGCCAGCTCGCCCACGGTGCCGGCGAAGGCCATCGCGGCCTTGAACCCCTTGAGATCGTAGGTCCGGGTGATCGCCTTTCCTTGCGGCTTCCAGCCGGGCAGCTCCTCGAGCGCTGCCTTGATCTCCGCCTCGCTGGACAGCCCCTTCTGCTCGGCCATGGACACTCCCGTCAAAGCTCGTTCGCAAGGCAAGGTAGGCCTTGCCCCGCCTCTTCTACACCCCGTCGCGCGAAAGCGCTTGCGGAAGCGGCCGCGCCGGGGCAATCCAGACCAGGGAGGAGCTCTTCCGATGGCGACCACCCCCGCCTTTCCCCCCGAGGTCTTCCAGGCCCGCCGCGCCGAGGTGCTCCGGCGGATGCGCGAGTTGTCGCCCGGTCCCTCGGTCGCCGTCTTCCCCGCCACTCCCGTGGCTACCCGCAACCACGACGTCGAGCACCCCTACCGCGCCGACTCCGACCTGTTCTGGCTGACCGGCTTCGAGGAGCCCGAGGCGGTCGCGGTGCTCTCGACCGACGGGAAGCCGCTCACGCTGTTCGTCCGTCCCCGGGACCGGGAGCGCGAGATCTGGAACGGGCGGCGCGCCGGGGTCGAGGGCGCGAAGGCCGCCTTCGGCGCGGACCAGGCGTTCACCGTCGACGAGCTGGACAAGGAGCTGCCGCCCCTGCTCGGATCGGCCCGCATCCTCTATTACAGGCTGGGCGCCGTCGACCCGGCGTTCGACGCGCGCATCGCGCGAACGCTGCAGGCGCTGCGGATGCGCTCGCGCGCCGGTACCGCGGCGCCGCCGCGCATGGAGGACCCGGGCCAGATCGTGCACGAGCTGCGGCTGCACAAGTCGCCCGAGGAGCTGCGCGCGCTGCGCAAGGCGGTCGAGCTGACGCGCAAGGCGCACCTGGCGGCGATGGCCGCGGGCCGGCCCGCGTCGCACGAGTACGAGCTGCAGGCGCTGCTCGAGCGCGAGTTCCGCGGCGGCGGGGGGCGAGGATGGGGCTACTACCCGATCGTCGCCGCCGGCGCCAACGCGACCGTGCTCCACTACAACGACAACGCGGACCCGGTTCGCGAGGGCGACCTGGTGCTGATCGACGCGGGGGCCGAGGTCGATCTCTACACCGCCGACGTGACCCGCACCTTCCCCGCCTCCGGGCGGTTCACGACGGCGCAACGCGCCGCGTACTCGCTGGTGCTGTCGGCGGCGGACCACGCCATCTCGGCCGCGCGTCCCGGCGCGACGCTCGATTCGCTCCACGACGGGGCGGTGCGCATCCTCACCGAGGGCATGGTGAAGCTGGGGCTCCTCTCGGGCGACGTCGATCAGCTCATCAAGGACAATTCGTACCGGCGCTACTACATGCACCGCACCAGCCACTGGCTGGGACTCGACGTGCACGACGCCGGCAACTACCGCGGCCCCGACGGGGCACCGCGGAAGCTGGAGCCTGGAATGGTCTTCACCGTGGAGCCCGGGCTGTACGTGGCGCCGGACGACGAGAAAGCTCCCTCGGAGCTGCGCGGGCTGGGCATCCGCATCGAGGACGACATCCTCGTCACCGAGGGCGGCCACGAGAACCTGACGCAGGCGATCCCGCGCACCATCGAGGACGTCGAAGCGGCGACCCGCAGGTGAGGCCTACCTCTTCTCCGCCTTCACCTTCTGCGTCTTCTTCCCTTCCGGCTCGTAGGGCTCGATCAGCTCCCCGTACTTGACGAGGTCGCCGGTCTCCTTGAATTCCTGGATCGAGATGAGCACCTCGGTGTCCGCGCCGTTGAAGCCCACGCCGAGCAGGCCGTGCTCGACCTCGTCGGCCCGGTACATCGGCAGGCCCTGCTTCATGAGCGGCCCGATCTCGGCCACGTACTGCTCGACGCTGTGCACGCGGATGCGCTTCACTGCGGGTGCCCTCCGGGAGGCGAAGGTTGCGTATTCCTAGCACGCTTTTCGCGCAGCTCCTGCCCTGGTTCGCGCGGGCGCGGCGCGACCTGCCCTGGCGCGAGCCCCGCCGCGACCCGTACCGGGTGTGGCTGAGCGAGGTGATGCTGCAGCAGACGCGCGTCGAGGTCGTGGTGCCGTACTACCGGCGCTTCCTGCAGCGCTTCCCGACTCTCGAGGCGCTGGCGGCGGCCACCGAGGACGAGGTGCTCGCCCTCTGGAGCGGGCTCGGCTACTACGCGCGCGGCCGCAACCTGCACCGGGCCGCGCGTGCCGCGGCGGCGCTCGGCGGACTGCCGCGGTCCGCCTCTGCTCTCCGCGAGCTGCCCGGGTTCGGACCGTACACCGCGGCGGCGGTGGCTAGCCTCGCCTTCGGCGAGCAGGTCCCCCTGGTCGACGGCAACGTCGCGCGCGTGCTGGCGCGCGTCCTGCGGCTGCCCGGAGAGGCGGCCGAGGCGCGCGAGCGCGCCTGGCGGATCGCTCCGCAGCTCCTGCCGGAGGGCCGGGCGGGCGAGTTCAACGAGGCGCTCATGGAGCTGGGCGCGACGGTCTGCACGCCTCGCAACCCCCGCTGCGGCGAGTGCCCGCTCTCGCCCGGCTGCGGCGCGCGCCGGCGCGGCGACATGGACGCCTTTCCGGGTCGGCGGCGCAACAAGACCCGGCCGGTGCTGGTCTGGGCGGCGCCCGCGCTGCTCCGGCGCGACGGCGCGGTGCTGCTGCGCCGCCGCGGAGACGGCGAGCTGTTCGCCGGTCTCTGGGACCTTCCTTCGGCCCAGGTGAGCGGCGACGACGTCGCTGCGGCGTTGCGCGGCGCCCTGGAGGCGTGCGGGATCCCCGGCCGGCCGCGGCTCGAGGCGTGCGGCGAGGTGCGGCAAGTCCTCACGCACCGCGATCTGCGGGTGCTCTTGTTCAGGGCCCGCGCCCGCGCCGCGGCCCCGCCCGAGGGTCTCCGCTGGGCGCGCCCGGCCGATCTTCCCGCCCTGGGCCTCTCCTCGCTGGCCCGGAAATGCCTGCGCGCGGCCGGCCTGCGCCTTCCCGGTTGACATCGCGCCGACCTTCGCTGAATTTCCGCGGCGGCTGCTGGCCGGGGGAGGCCAGGCTGGAGGGAGCTTGGTCCGCAGCACCGTCGCCCTGCTCATCGCCGCCACAGCGCAGCAGCAGCCGACCACGGTCATCCAGCCGAAGGCGCGCGCGCTGATCGCCGACCTGGGTCCGCCCCCGGCGCTGCCGCCGCCCGAAGGTCCGGTGCTGCCCCTGCCGATGGCGCTGGCGCTGGCGCGGGAGAATTCGCCCGACTTGAAGGTCCTCGCCGAGCGGGTGCTACAGGCGCGCGACGACGTCTCCCGAGCCTGGGCCCAGCTGAAGCCCACGCTCACCGGCACGGGCAGCTACACCCACAACTCGGCGGGGCCGCCGGTGTTCATCGCCGTCCCCGGCGGACCTCCGATCATCGAGGAAGGCAGCCCCAACACGGCCGCGGGAGCGCTCAGCTTGCAGGTCCCGGTCTTCAACGGACGCGTCTTCCCCGCCATCGCGACCGCCTGGCAGCGGGTCGACGTGGCCCGTCTGGACGAGGCGCAGCAGAGACAGGAGCTGCTCCTCGCCGTGGCCTCCACCTACTACTCCGGGGTCCAGCTGCTGGAGCTTGCGAAGGTGGCCTTCCGCACCGCCGAGAACACGCGAGACCACGCCATCGAGGCCCAGGCGCGCTTCGAGGCGGGACAGATCCAGCGCTCCGCCTCGGTGCGGGCGCGCGTCGACGTCCTGCGCGCCGACGAGGAAGTGCGCCGCGCGTCCTACAACTACGCGGCGACCAAGAGCCAGCTGGCGCAGCTGACCGGCCGGCGCGACACGGCCTTCGAGCTGGAGGCGCCCCGCGAGCCGCCGCCCGAGATCCGCGGCGACCTGGGCGAGCTGATGGAGCGCGCGTTGCGCGACCGCCCCGAGATGGCCGCCGCGCGCGCGAACGTGGAGATCGCCGCGCGACTCAAAACCGACGCGTGGGCGCAGTTCCTTCCCACCCTGGCGTTCAACGCCACCGGCCGTTACAACAGCCAGGCGGATTTCGAGGGCAACCACCTCACCTGGGCGCTGGCCTTGGCGCTCACCCTGCCCCTGTACGACGGAGGCCTTCGGTACGTGGCGCTCAAGGACGCCGACAGCCGCACCCGGGAAGCGCGGGCCCAGGAGCGCGGCCAGACGGCGCGCATCGAGGACGAGCTGCGGCGCGCCCGCCTGGACCTCGAGTCGGCGCGGGCGCTGCGCACCCAGACGGAGCAGACGCTGCTCTACGCGCGCGAGAACGAGCAACTGGTCCGCGCGCAGTTCGAGGCGGGCACCGCCACGCAGGTGGAGGTCTCCGACGCCGAGAGCGCGCTCTTCCAGAGCGAGCAGAGCGCCATCCAGCAGCGGCTCGCGGTCCAACTCGCGGCGCTGCGCGTGGCGAAGTCGGTCGGCGCGTTTGACCCCGGAGAGAGGCAGTGATCGAACAGCGGCTCCTGGCCTTCACCATGCTCGGCGCGGGCTGGGTCCTCTGGCTCCTGGTCGGGCTGTCGGTCCTCTCCGTCACGGTCATGCTGGAGCGCGGGCTCTACTTCGGGCAGCGGCGCATGTCCAAGCGCTTCCCGGAGCTGCTCCGGCTCTGCCAGGACGGGGCCCTCGACAAGGCCGCGCGGATCGCCGCGGGCGACGCGATGGAAGCCGAGGTGGTGCGTGTCGCCGCGCGCGTGGCCGGGAGCGGGCAAGAGGCGGTGGAGAAAGCGGTCGCCTCGACCATCGACCGGCGCCGGCTCGAGTACGAGAAATGGCTGTTCGTCCTCGGCACGCTGGGCAACAACGCGCCGTTCATCGGCCTGTTCGGCACCGTGCTCGGGATCATCCGCGCGTTCGCGGACCTGGCGGCGCACCCCGGCGCGGCGAGCGCGGGCGCGTCCACCGTGATGGCCGGCATCTCCGAGGCGCTGGTCGCCACCGCGGTCGGCCTCTTCGTCGCCATCCCCGCGGTGCTCGCCTACAACATCTACCAGCGCCTGCTGAAACGGGTCGTCGGCCGCTCCCAGTCGCTCGGCAACGCCATCGCCGCGGGGCTGCACGTCGCGCGCGCGAACGGGAAGGCGCCGTAGATGGCCGGCCAGGTCCAGGACGACGAGGACTCCATCACCGGGATCAACGTGACGCCGCTGGTGGACATCACGCTGGTGCTCCTGATCATCTTCATGGTCACGGCAACCTACATCGTGAAGCAGACCATCGAGGTGGAGCTGCCGCGCGCCGCGCACGGCGGCGAGACGGTGAACAAGACCTTCGCGCTGGTCGTGACCAAGGAAGGGAAGGCGTACCTGAACGGCGCGGAGACGGATGACGCCGGCCTGGTCGCCGCCGTCCGGCAGGCGCGCGACAAGGGCGAGGAGGTGCAGGCGATCGTGGGCGCCGACAAGAGCGCCACCCACGGCTCGGTCACGCACCTGCTCGACGTCCTCAAGGGGGCCGGAGTGAGGAAGTTCGCCATCCAGATCGAGGCGGAGCAGCCCGCGGCGCGCTGATGGAGAGGGCGGAGAACAACGCCGCGCGCGTCGCCGGGCTTTTCGGGGCGTCGCTCCTCCTGCACGCCGCCGTGGTCGTCCTGCTCGGCCGCGCGCCCTCGCCGCGTCCCGCGCCGACGTCGCAGCCGCTCGAGGTCGCGGTGGTCGAGAAACCCGCGCCCCCGCCGCCCGCGGAGCCCGTGCCGATGAAGGTCGCGCGGGCCCCGAGGCGCCCGGCCCAGGACCTGCCGCCGCCGCCCGCGCGGACGCAACCTCGGCCGCCTTCCGCCGCACCGCCTCCGCCCTCGCGCGAGGCTCCGCAGGCCACCCAGGAGCCGGTGGTGCTGCCGGGGATCACGCTGGAGTCGACCTCGCAAGGCGGCTCCTTCGCCGTGTCGGCCGGGAACACGCTCTACGGGCAGCCCCCGCGCACCGCGAACGAGCCGGCGGAGGCGAAACCGTACAAGGCGGAGCGCTACGTGGCCGCTTCGCAGGTGAACGAGCTGCCTTCGGTCGAAGGCCGGCCGGACTCGCTGCGGCCCTTCTATCCGGAGGCGGCCCGGCAGCGCGGCGTCGAAGGCGACGTGGTTCTGCGCCTGCTCATCGACGGCGACGGCTCGCTGGCCAAGGTGGACGTGATCGGCGATCCGGGCGCGGGGCTCGGCGCCGCCGGCGCGCGCGCCATCCGGCAGTTCCGGTTCCGCCCGGGAAAGGTGGGAGGCCAGCCCGTGGCCACCACCATCACGTACGTGCTGCACTTCGTGCTCGACTGACCAGAGCGCATCCCCTGACGTCCGCGCTGTGAAAAGCATAGCGCCGCCGAATACGGCGGCGGCTACCGGAACAGGGCTTCGCGGGCGATCAGCGCGGCGCCGACCACGGCGGCGTCTTCCTCCAGCGCGGGCGCGCCGATCTGCACGGCGGCGCGGGCGGCGGCGGAGAGGTTCTGCTCGACCGCCTCGCCGACGGTGCGGCGCATCCGCGGCGAGTTCGACAGCAGGCCGCCGCCGAGCAGCAGGCGCTCCGGGTTGAGCGCGATGACCAGGTTCGCCACCGCCTGGCCCAGGAGCTTCGCTGCCTCGTCGAGCAGCCGGTTCGACAGCTCGTCGCCCTCGTGCGCGGCCCGCTCCATCGCCGCGGCCGTGATCCGCTCGGGATCGCCGCCGGCGTGGTCCAGGAGCCTGCGCCCGATCCCGGGCTGCTTCCCGCTCGCGCGAGCTGCCGCGGCTGCGATGCGCAGGTCGTCGCGCGCCCACGCGGCGAGGCTCGGCGCGCTCGCATACGCGTCCAGGCACCCGCGCTGCCCGCACGCGCAGACGCGCCCGTTGGGATGCACCTTGACGTGGCCCAGCTCCCCCGCCGCGCCGCTCGCGCCCTCGTGCAGCTTGCCGGAGACGACCATCCCCGCGCCGACCGTGCTGCCGACCAGGACCACGATCACGTCGTCGGCGCCCTTCCCCGCGCCGGCCTCGCGCTCCGCCCAGGCGGCGGCGGCGAGATCGCCGGCGAGCGTGATCGGCAGCTTGGAGGCGCGCGCCTGCAGGAGCTTCTGCAGCGCGACGTCCTTCCACCCCAGGCTCGGGGCCGAGGCGACCATCCCGCTGCCCTTCTCCACCTGCCCGGCGACGCCGACTCCGAGCGCGCGCACTTCGCCGAACGGCAGCCCCGCCGCGCCGCACGCCGTCTTGGAGGCGCGCACCACGGCCTCCGCTACCTGGGGCGGCTCCTTCGAGAGCAGCCGGTGCCGCTCCTGCCCGAGGACGCGGCCCGCCGCATCGACCACCGCGGCCCGCACGTTGCTGCCGCTCAGGTCGACGCCGACGCAAACCTCGTCGCGCGCCTTCATCGCAACCCGAGCTTATCAGGCTTGCAGCTCCTTCCGCACCTCCTCCACGGTCCCTTCGATGAGGCGCTGCAGCTCGGCCATCTTCTCCTCGCTCTGCGCCTCCCAGCGAAGCACCAGGAGCGGCTGCGTGTTCGAGGCCCGGATCAGGCCCCAGCCGCCCGGCACCACCACGCGGACCCCGTCGACCTCGATGGTGCGGCCCGCCTTGCGCAGCTTCTCCTTGGCGCGCTCGACCGCCTGGAACTTCTTGTCCTCCGGGAACTCCTTGCGGATCTCGGGCGAGCAGAACGTCTTGGGGATGCCGTCCAGCATGCGCGAGAGCGGGCGGCCGTCGCGCGCCACCAGCTCCAGCAGGCGCGCGGCCGAGTAGATGCCGTCGTCGTAGCCGTAGTAGCGGTGCTTGAAGAAGATATGGCCGCTCATCTCGCCGGCCAAGAGCGCGTGCTCCTCCTTCATCTTCGCCTTGATCAGCGAATGCCCCGCCTTCCACATGATGGCGCGCCCGCCCCGCGCCTCGATGTCGTCGTACATCGTCTGCGAGCACTTCACCTCGCTGATGATGGCCGCGCCCGGATGGTGGGGGAGCAGATCGCGCGCGAAGAGGATCATCAGCTGGTCCCCCCAGAGGATGCTCCCGTTCTCGTCCACCGCGCCGACCCGGTCGGCATCGCCGTCGAACGCGACGCCCAGGTCGGCCTTCTGGATGCGCACCGTCTCCTGCAGGTCGCGGAGGTTCTCGGGGACGGTCGGATCCGGGTGGTGGTTGGGGAAGGTGCCGTCCAGCTCGCAAAACAGCTCCACCACCTCGTGCCCCAGCGCGCGCAGGAGCCGCGGCGCGACGATGCCGGCGGTGCCGTTCCCCGCATCGACGACGACCTTCAACCGGCGCGCCGTCTCGAGCGTCTGCGTGACGAAGTGCAGGTACGGGGTGACGACGTCGAACTCGCTCTCGTGGCCGGGATGCGCGGCGCTACCCGGCTTTTGTTCGAGCACGCGCTGTTTCAGCTCCTGCACCTCGGGCCCGGCCAGGGTGGTCTTCCCGATGCCGACCTTGAAGCCGTTGTACTCGGGCGGGTTGTGCGAGCCGGTGATCATGCACAGCCCATCCACGGGCAACGTGTTTGCCGCGAAGTAGGTCAGCGGGGTGGCGACGATTCCGATGGACCAGACGTCGACCCCTCCGTCGCGCACTCCGCGGGAAAATGCGCGGGCGAGGCCCGGGCTGGAGGTGCGGTGGTCGCGCCCCAGCGCGATGCTCTGCGCGCCGGGACACTTTTCGAGCAGGTACGTGGCGAATCCGCGGCCCAGCGCCTCGGCGAACTCGGGGGTCAGCTCCGTCGAGGTCAGGCCCCGGATGTCGTACTCGCGAAAAACGTGTGTGGGAATCGCCATGCCGGCCTCCGTCTACAGCTTGTCGCCGCGGCCTCGCGCCTTCAGCGCCTCGACCACCGCGCGCACGTCCTGGGCGCGGTCGCGCGGCACCACCAGGAGGGCGTCGCCCGCATCGACCACGCACACGCCCGAGAGGCCCAGCACCGCGACCAGGCGCCCGCCCTCGGAGAGCACGACGCAATCCGCGCAATCGACGGCGAGCGCGTCCCCGCTGAGCGCGTTGCCGCGCGCATCCAGCTCGCGCACTTCCGGCAGCGTGGCGAACGAGCCGACGTCGCTCCAGCCGAGATCGTCCGCCGCGACCAGGGCGATCCGGCGCGTGCTCGACGATTCCGGCTCCAGCACGCCGTAGTCGATGCTGATGGAGGGGAGGAGCGGGAAGATCTCGCCGGCGCGCGCCTCGTCGGCGCCGATCTGCTGCAGCCCTTCGTGCACCGCCGGCAAGTGCCGCCGCAGGGCCTCCAGCAGCGCGTCGGCGCGGAAGACGAAGATGCCCGCGTTCCACGAATACCGCGGGTCCTGCAGGTAGCTCCGGGCGGTCACCGCGTCGGGCTTCTCCACGAAGGCCTCGACGGCGAACACGCCAGGCCCGCGCTCGGCGCCGCGCCGGAGGTACCCGTAGCCCGTCTCGGCGCGGGTGGGCCGGATCCCGAGCGTCACAAGGTCGCCCTGTTCCGCGACCCGCGCCGCGGTCTGCAGCGCCTGCCGGAAGCGCTCGGGATGGGCGATGTGATGGTCGCTCGGCAGCACCAGCAGGATGGCGTCGCGATCTTCGCGCACTGCGTGCAAGGCCGCGAGGCCGATGGCCGGCGCGGTGTTGCGCGCCGCCGGTTCGACCAGGAGGTGCGCCGGAGGGAGGTCGGGCAGCACGGCGCGCACCGCGCCTTCGTGGTCGCGTCCACACACAACCCAGGCGCGCTCGGGACCGCAGAGGGGCGCGATCCGCGCGTACGTGTCGGCCAGCAGCGTGCGGCCGGTGACCAGCTCGAGGAACTGCTTGGGCCGCCGCGCGCGCGACAGCGGCCAGAACCGCGTCCCGCTGCCGCCGGCCAGCAGCACCGCGTGGGTGCTCACGATGCCTCCACGGGCGCATTCGCGATCTCGATCAGCTGGCGGAGGATGCGCGCCGTCGCGCCCCAGACGGTCGCGCCGCCCACGGTGTACCACGTCAGCTCGTAGGGTTGCCCGTCGCGCAGGCGCTGCTCGACGCGCCGGTTCGCCGGGTCCATGAACGCGTCCAGGGGCAGCTCGTGCAGCTCGGCGATCTCGGCCGCGCTCGGCGTCCAGGGGTACTGGCCCGCCGCGGTGAACGCGAGCGGATCGACGACGCCGACGACCGGCAGGATGACGTAGCCGGTCACGAAGGTGGGGCAGTCGTCGAGCTGGCCGAGGATCTCGACGTGCCGCGGGTCGAGGCCGACCTCCTCGCGCGCCTCGCGCAGCGCCGCGGCGGGCGCGTCGGCGTCTCCGGAATCAATGCCGCCGCCGGGAAAGCTGATCTGCCCGGCGTGCGAGCGAAGCTCCTTGCTGCGCTCGGTGAAGAGCACGTGCAGTCCCTCGGGACGCGGGAGCAGCGGGACGAGCACCGCGGCGGGGCGGAAGGTCTCCTCCGATTTTTGCGGTCGGTGCCGCGCCAGCGCGCGCCGGATCTGCGCGAGCGTCGGCGCCCGTTCGATCATCGCTTTCCCGACAGCCACAGCACCACGATGAGCACGGCCACGAGCAGGCGGTAGACGACGAACACGTTGTACGTTCGTGTGCGCAACCAGGCCAGCAGCCAGCGGATGACCAGCACGCCGACGACCGCGGAAGCGATCAGGCCCCCGAGCAGGGCCGCCGGCCCGACCTGGCCGGTCCCGGCATGCATCTCGCGCAGCATCTGGGGCAGCTTGAGCGCCCCCGCCCCGAAGATGATGGGGGTGGACATGAGGAAGCTGAAGCGCGCGATCTCCTCGCGCGTGAATCCCAGGAAGAGGCCCACGCTGATGGTGGACCCGGATCGGGACACTCCCGGCACCAGCGCGAAGGCCTGGGCCACGCCGATCCCGAGCGCCTCGGGAATCCGCATGTCGCCTTCCGGGCGGTTCTTTGCTCCGCGCCGATCGGCGAGCCAGAGCACGATGCCCATCACGGACATGGTCCCCGCGATGATCAGCGGAGAGCGGACCGTCTCCTCCACGGTCTCGTGGAAGAGCTTGCCCACCACGGCCGCCGGGATGGAGGAGACGACCAGCGCCCAGAACAGCCGCCGGTCGGGATCGTCTCCGATGCGGCGATCGAGGAGGCTCGCCGCGCCGGCGCGGATGAGCCGGATCCAGTCGCGCCAGAACACCGCGAGCACGGCGACGAGCGTGCCCCAGTGCAACGCCACGTCGAAGGCGAGGCCCGGGTCCTGCCAGCCGAACAGCCAGGGAACCAGGATGAGGTGCGCGCTGGAGGAGATGGGCAGGAACTCCGCGAGCCCCTGTACGATGCCGAGGACGATGGCTTGCAGGACGGACATGGGGGACGTTGTTTACGTCCCCTCCTGCCACGATGCCAGGTACTTCTCCTGCTCGGGTGTCAGCTTGTCGATCTTCACGCCCATCGAGCGGAGCTTGAGGCGCGCGATCTCGCGGTCGATCTCGGCGGGCACCGGGTAGACCTTCTTCTCCAGCTTCTTGCCGTGCTTCGCCATGTGCTCGGCGGAGAGCGCCTGGTTGGCGAAGCTCATGTCCATGACGCTCGAGGGATGGCCCTCGGCGCTGGCCAGGTTGATGAGCCGGCCCTCGCCGAGGACGGCGATCCGGCGGCCGTTCTTGAGCGTGTACTCGTCGACGAACTCGCGCACGGTGCGCTTCTTCGCGTTCTTCTCCAGCCAGGCGATGTCGATCTCGACGTTGAAGTGGCCGCTGTTCGCGACGATGGCGCCGTCCTTCATGCGCTCGAAGTGCTCCTGGGCGAGCACGCTGGTGTTTCCGGTCACCGTGCAGAAGAAGTCGCCGATCTTCGCCGCCTCGAGGCCGGTCATCACGCGGTACCCGTCCATGGTCGCTTCCAGCGCCTTGAGCGGCTCGATCTCGGTGACCACCACGTCGGCTCCCATGCCCTTCGCGCGCAGGGCCAGGCCGCGGCCGCACCAGCCGTAGCCGAGCACCACGAACACCGAGCCCGCGAGCAGCCGGTTGGTGGCGCGCACGATGCCGTCGATGGTCGATTGGCCGGTGCCGTAGCGGTTGTCGAACATGTGCTTGGTGAGCGCGTCGTTGACGCTGATCACCGGGAACGCGAGCGTGCCGGACCGCTCCATCGCGCGCAGCCGGATGACGCCGGTGGTGGTCTCCTCGGTGCCGCCGATGACGTTCTTCAGGAGCTCGCGCCGGTCGGAGTGGAGCGCGCTGACCAGG
>Ga0209701_10001694_pt1 | contig 14281 bp, 12 predicted proteins | sample CZO8metaG_4_FD_188356 | JGI IMG/M metagenome (GOLD analysis project Ga0209701, IMG submission 188356) | Vadose zone soil microbial communities from the Eel River Critical Zone Observatory, Northern California, USA - CZOApr15con2H3.8 metaG... | ecosystem: Environmental > Terrestrial > Soil >...
GCCCGGCGGCTCCAATCTGCCGCATGGGTAGCCAGTTGTTCGGCGTCGCGGTGCTGCCTCCGGCGACCTGCGAGCCGTATTTCGCGAAGTTGACGTCGGCCTGCTCGATCCGCACGTCTTTCCAGTCGGCGTCCAATTCTTCCGCGACGAGCATTGGCAGCATCACCTTCACACCCTGGCCGATCTCCGGATTTTTGGCGGTGATGGTGACAATGCCGTCCCGCGAAATGCGTAGGAACGCGCTGGGTGTGAGCGTAGCCACCGGCGGCCCCTGCGCCAACGCTTTCTCAACCGGGTCGGCGTAATACGCCAGAAGCAGGCCGCCTCCGGCCACGGCGCTCACTCGCAAGAAAGAGCGCCGCCCAATCTTCGTCATGGGCTCTGCAGTTTCGAGGGTTTGCATAGGGCCTCCCTGTTTTTTTGACCGGCCTGTTCCGCGCCGTCGGAGCGCTTCAGGCAGAAAGTAGCACCAGCCCGCGCACGGCGTCAATTCACGCCTTCGCCCGGCCCGATTGGCGGCGTTTTGCATTTTGAACTACCATGGCCAGAGGGTGAGAAACTGCTGCTTGTCCTCAAGATGCCGATGGGCGCTGAGCAACAGTTGACGCTGCTTGCCGAATCGAAACATTTTCAGCTTTACCGTCGTTGCAAGGGCCCTTCGTTACGAATAGCTTAGCGCGATAAAGACTGAACGACGGCGACAGCCCGCGCTAGGTCTTCAAACTGCGGCGCGGCCGCGTTTTTCCAGCGGGCCTGGGCCGTGGCCGTCGCGCTTCAAGTAACGGTATAAACTCGTCCGGCCAATTCCCAGGATCTGCGCCGCGCGCAGCCGGTTCCCCTGGCACATCTCCAGCACCCGCTGAGTGTGCAGCTTGCGCACGTCGTCAAGCGACAGCGGGCTCCAATCCTCTCCTCCACCGATCCGCGGCCCGCGCTGACGCAGGTTTTCCGGGAAATCCCCCAGGTCGATGAAATCAGTCACCGTGGTGATCGCCGCAGTGGAAATCACGTTCTCCAGTTCGCGCACATTCCCCGGCCAGGAATGCTGCAACAGCGTGGTTTGCGCCCGCCGCGTCAGCCCGGTAATCGTTTTTCCATACGCTTCGTTGTATTTCTTGAGGAAAAAATTCGTGAGCGGCGGGATGTCCTCGAGTCTTTCCGTCAGCGGCGGAATTCGAATCTGGATCGAGCTCAGCCGGTAATAAAGATCCTCGCGGAATCTTCCCGCAAGAACCTCGGTCCGCAAATCGCGATTCGTCGCGGCAATCAGCCGCACGTTCACCTGCCGCACCTCCGGCGATCCCGCGCGCTGAATTTCCCGATTCTGGATCACGCGCAGCAGCTTGGCCTGCATTGCCAGAGACGTCTCTCCCACTTCGTCGAGGAAGACCGTGCCGCCACTCGCGAATTCGAACAACCCCGGCCTCGTATCCGTTGCGCCCGTGAATGCGCCCCGCAGGTGCCCGAAGAGCTGGCTCTCCAGCAGCGTGTCCACCAGCGCCGAGCAATTACACACTGCCAGCCGCTGCTGGCTTACCGGGCTGAGCTGGTGGATCGCGTGCGCCACCAGCTCTTTCCCCGTGCCCGTGGCCCCCACAAGAAGCACGTTCGTGTAATGCCGCGCCACTTTGCGCGCAAAATCAAAAACTTCCAGCATCACCGGGCTCTTCCCGATGATCCCGTGAAATTCCAGGTCCTTCAGGAGTTGCTCTTCGAGCGCGCGCACGCGCCGCCGCTGATCATAAAGCGTCGCCACATCGTCCAGGGTGCGCTTCAGACGTGCGCGATCGATCGGCTTCGGCACAAAATCCGTCGCTCCCCTTCGAATGGCATCCAGCGCCGACTCCAGCGTGTAATCTCCGGTCATCACTATGACGTGAGTTCCGGGATCGCAGCGCAACGCCTCATCCAGAAACTGAAAGCCGTCCATCCCCGGCATGTGCACATCCGCCAGCACCAGCCTGGAGTGCCCCGACCTTACGAGGTTCAGCGCCTCTTCTGGATTTGCGGTCGTAACCGAGTCGTATCCCATATCTGCGACAATAGCCGCGAGCATCTCCAGCTGACCCGGATCGTCGTCCAGAATGCACGGCGTCAAGGAAGTCTTTGGAGCTGCCAGTTCTACTGTTTTGCGAACCGCTTGAGCCACGGAGCATTTACTGGCAAAGGTCGTGCCAGTCCCCAGCTTTTTTCTGGTTGGAGGAATCAGCGGTTCAGATTTCGCATGCGCAGGGAACCAAAACTCGTACCTCCCCGCAAATCAACGCTTTCCAGCAGAAATTGGACCTTGGCACAAGCGCCGCTGGCCTGACCATCCGCTCGCGCACAATTTATTCGCAGCGTCGGCATTCCAAATTGGGTCAGTGTGTCATTTCAGTGCGGACCCGCATGCCGTCGTGCTGGCTGGCGCGCTGGTGCTCATTTAGAACACTTTTGTTTATACAGAGAGCGTTGCCGCCAGCCTGGGACGCAGGCGGACGGCATTGAGGCGGTACTGATGGCATCCTTCGGTGCTGGTAGCAATGAGTTCCGCTTCGTAGGGGACTGGATAGGAGCGCTCCGACGCTGTCGGCTGAAGGAGCCGGACGAAGATAATGGCGCTCTCCCGGAGGGGGCGACCCATGATCAGATGCTTGCCGGACTCCTCGCTCCACTCGAGGTCGGCCTTCTCTACAAAAAAGGCATGTGTGCTATCCCAGCCGGAGACCTCGACGCGATAAAGGTTAGCGACGGAAGAAGAAACATTCGGAAGCATGAATGACCTCCGCAGAGAAGCGGTGCAGGCGGAGAGCCAAAGACTGGACCGCTAAGCCGCTGAAAAGGGGAATCTTAGGCGCAATCGCCTTTTCCGACGATGTCTGCAGGAGAGACAGTGGAGCAGGGACTGTTCCGGAATGGGCCATCAGAAGTGGCTGCGCAGCAGAATATTCGTGGCGAAGAATTCCACGTACTGATAGAACTGACGGAAAACGAGGAGAGCGACAATCAGCCCGAGCATCGCGTAACTGTTGCCGCGCAGCCAGTCGAGATAGCCCTGGGCGCGCTTTGCGTTCATGAACACCATGATTCCTGTGCTGCCGTCCAGGGGAGGGACGGGAAGCAGATTGAAGGTCCCGAGGAGCAAATTGAGCTGGAAAAAGGCCGAGAGCACCTCGCCGGCAAAGTTGAAGTCGCGCGTAAGGGGATTGGAGAAGATCCAGCCACCCGCGGCGCCAACGCGCAGCCCGACTGTCGCCAGAAGCATGAGAGAGAAATTGGCGGCGGGACCCGCGAGGGCCATCCAGGCGGCGCGCCGTGGGTGACGGCGCTCCCAGTTGGGATCGAAGGGAGCGCTGGCCCAGCCGATCATGCGGCCAGTAAGCACGAACGAGAGAATGGGAATTACGACCATGCCCCAGGGCTCGCGGCGGACGTGCGGGACGGGATTGAGAGTGATTTGGCCGCCGAGGGCTGCCGTCTCGTCGCCGCCAAGTTTGGCGACCAGGGCGTGGGAGGCTTCGTGGCAAGTCGTGGAGAAAAGGAATGCGATGTACCAGATAAAGCCGAAGACGAGAAGGTCGGGAGTGAGCTGCGGCATGAAGAGGACAGAGTAGATGCTGCCGCGCTTGTTTGCAAGGCCGGTGGCTTTGGAGGAGATTCTACTTCATCGCAAACACGGGGATCGGCAATCTGGAGGATGACAAAATCCTTGACCCGGAAAAGCTCGAGCCCATACACATTGCCGTCGTGGATTTGAAATAACTTCGAGATGCGGAATTCAAGATTCCCGGGGTGGACAGTGCCAATACCGCCTCTCAAAATCATCGCGAGGCAGCGAGGTGAGGGTGATCCTTGGAGGACCACCCACCCTCGTGTCGCTTACGAGCTGGCGTCCTTGATGTCCTCGCGTGCGCGCCTCTCGGCGTTCCTGGACTCGGTCTTGGCGTCTGCATCGGGCTTCAGCACGCGGATGGCTTTGTTCAGGCTTATCGGTTTGTCTCTGATCGGGGCCTCGCACGATTTGACGTCGCCGCTCGGCTGCGCCGCCGTTAGATGCCATTTCAAGCAGTTAAACTTAATCTGCAAATTGTGGCTGACGTGAAGCGCAGCGACGCAGTCTTCCAGTTCCTTGAATGCCGAGCACGCGTCCTTCAAGGCGGTGCGTGGCGGCAGAAGCGCTTTCAACTGCAAGGCTAGCTTTTTTTCTTCGTCGTGATTCGCGGCGAGCTGCTGTGTCGCCGTCGGGCTTGGGCCTTTCTTGATCCATTTGATGGGATTGTAGGAGCGCGCTTCCGCTCCCGTGGCGCCGAGGAAAACACCCATCCCGGCGACTCCAACGATGATCCATTTGTTTTTCATGCGGGCCTCTTTCGAGGGCTGGATTTGGCTCTGGCTCTAGTAGGCCACGCTCGCCGGCACATAGCGAGGATTCGCGAGTACGGTACTCTCCGAATGCGTCACGCTGTCCATTCGGGCAGGTTCTTGAAGCGCACCAGCCTGTACCATTTCGGCGTTGCCTTGATATGCGGCAGCGGCCTAATGTGGTTGTGTAGTGATCTGCGCATAAGGAACATGGAATCCATATTCGGCCTTGGCGCCCGTAAACCAAAATCCTCACCGCTGGAGGGGTTCGGCGCTTTCCGCGCGCAGCATGCGGAAACCGACCTGAAGCAACTCGGACGGCGCGAGTGGTGGCTTTGGCTGTCCGCTTTATCGGTGACCGCGCTATCGGCGGTGGCCTTTTTGCTCACCACATTCCCCTCTTTTTTCCAGCACCCGCGGCATTTCTACGAAATCCGTTCCGATCAAGCGCGCTGGGGCGTGATGTGCCTGGTTCTGCTCTTCAACGGGTGGCTACTGTACCGGCAACGGGTATTCCGGCGAGTGCGAAATCAGCTAACCGCGCCCAGCGCCGGCTCAGAAACGCAAGCGGCGCAAATCTCCGACCCCTCGGGCATTGATCCGGCCACGGGGTTGTACACGCGAGGCTTCATTGAGCAGCAGCTTGGGAAAGAAATTGCGCGCGCGAAGCGGCAAAACAGCGCGCTGAGCCTGGCGACAATTCACCTCGACGAATTCGATGAGATCAACAAGCGCTATGGGCTTTCGGCCACGGACCAGGCGCTGAAAGAGCTGGCGCGGCGACTGAAGAAAGCATGCCGCGGGTCCGATTTTGCGGTGCGGCTGTCCACCGACGATTTCCTGCTGGTGCTGCCCGACTGCAACTTGGGAGAAGTTAAGGTGGTCTTGAACCGTCTCGGTGCGCTCGAAATGGTCTGCTCGGGCCGGAAAATAAACCTGACTTACACGACGGGATGGGTGGACTACCAACCCGGTGACATGCCCTCAGATTTGCTGAAGCGGGCCGCGGAAATCCTTCACCTCTACGAGAACGCCGCCAAAGGCAGCTTCGCACCCACGCTTACACTCCGCTAACGCCGTTCCAACTTATTGGAGCGAATCCGCTCGGAACGACTGCCTCCACGCTTTCAAACCAGGTCTCGATCCTCCGTTCGGCTTAAATAGTTGGAACGGCACTAGGCGGTTGCTGGGTCTTTCGCGATGCGCTCGGCCCTGGCGTTACTGCTTCGGCTTTTCTGCCGTTGGCTTAACCTCGGCAGTCTTGGCGGATGCCGCCTTGGGTTTTGAAGCAGTGGCAGCCATGACCGCCTTTGGCCGCCAGAAGTCGCCCGCTACCTTGGCGATCTCCTCTGTAGGGCTGCTGAGCGCGGGGGAAAAGCGATAGAGCGCAGACTCCGTGCCCTCCACAGCTTCGGCATTGACTTGCGAATACTTCTTGTAGCCTTCCTCACCCAGCATCTCGCGCATGGTGGGATTCTTGTCGAATCCGCCTAAGGAACTGCGCAGGGCCGTAATATAAAAGATCGTGCCTTTCGTCCCTTCGACAGACTGGGAGATGAGCAAAGGCTGGGTGTTAGCCATCTGTTCGCTGGCAGCCTTGGCCTCTTTCAGCAGTGCTTCAAATTCCGCGACGTGGCCGGGGCGCACATGGACCGCAGTGGTGCGTAACACTCTGGATTCCCCGATGAGTTGGGCGTACGTGTCCATGTCCGTAGGTGGTTTGCGGCTGAGGTCCATGCGCCGGCGGCGCAATTCACTGCGCGACCATACCAGGCAGCTTTCCCAGTCCCGCAGAATCTTCTCAGTGGCTTCTTTGCCAAAGGCTTTGCTGACTGCTTGCATCGAAAGCTCGTTGGCTTTGTCAATCTCCGCGTAATCCTGACGCGGGCTGACAAATAGGTACACGCCGCCTTCGCCATACATGGTTTCCATGGCCAGCCAATGGTCGCCGTTGAACCGGCGATTCGCATCGACCCACTTTTTTGAAAGTGCCTGGAAGTCCGCGAGTTTCTCCGGCTTCACCTTGACTGTATAGACGTCGAGATAATTTCCCTGCGCATGAACGGCTACGGGCGCTACTAGACACACCGCTGCCGCCAAGGCCCAAATGGCTCTTTTGAACATGATGCCTCCTTACGTTGAAGAGATTCGAGGGTGGAATGAAGCGCACGCTACACCCGGGAATCGACGCTGTCAAGCCGGCGCGCGAAAATGAAAATGAACCGTCGCGCAAACGATTCGTACGGGGAGAGCAAGACTGAGGAGACGCCTTGGAGGCAAGCACCACGGGCAGGAACGGCGCAGGACAAGGCGTCCTCGGTTATGCTTGAGAGAATCCGCGCCGATGAAGAGAGCCATGAACGAAGAGATACACGTGAGAATCCGACGAGCGGTAACGGCCGATGTGCCGGTGCTGCGCGAACTGATTGAGGCGTCCGTGCGCGTGCTGCAGGCGGAAGATTACACCGCGGCACAGTTGGAAGGCGCGCTCAAGACGGTATTCGGCGTGGATAGTCAGTTGATTGCGGACGGAACGTATTTGGTGGCGGAGGTTTTGCTTGGAGAAGGCGAACGTTCGACCCCAAAGGGGATGGAAGGGAATAGGGTCATCGCGGGATGTGGCGGTTGGAGTAAACGCAAGACGCTCTATGGCGGCGATGCGTGGACGGAACGCGAAGATGAATTGCTGGACCCGCATCGGGATGCTGCAAAGATACGGGCGTTCTTCATCCATCCGGCATGGGCGCGGCGAGGCATCGGGAGCATGATTCTGCAGGCGTGCGAAGAAGCTGCGAAGGCGGCGGGATTTATGCGGTTTGAAATGGGGGCGACGCTTACGGGAGCAAAACTCTTCCGAGCGAGGGGTTATGTTGCCGTGAGAGGCATCGATGTTCCAATCGGGAACGGCGAAGTGCTGCCGGTGATTCAGATGGAGAAGAAAACTGAGTAGGTCCCAGGGATCAAAGGGCGAAGACCGGCTGAGCCAACTGCCAATTGCCCGCGAGAAAGGCAGGGCGAATGCTCGTGTTCTCGGAGGCCGGCTGAGTACAACTCTTGTCCCGGGGAGAGCATCCCACCAGCAACCCGCCCGAAGTACGCCCTGTGAGGAGTGTGTCCGATGAACAGGTCACGTCTAGGTACGTTTGCCCTGATCGTTTTGGGTGTGTTTGCCGTTTACAGTTGCAATGGTTCCAACATGACACAGCCGGTGGTACCGGGAAGCGCGCCAATGTCGTTCACCATGACGGACGCGCCTCCGGCCGGTGTTACGGTGCTTTCGTTCGAAGTGAACGTGACGGGAGCAACGCTGAACCCCGGCAATGTGGATTTGCTTTCTGGGAAACGGTCCATCGAGGTTGAAGTAAAGGAGCTCGAAACGGAGTCGGCGTTTCTGAATACTGCCAATGTGGCGCCGGGAACGTATACGAGCCTAAATCTTACGTTTTCCAACCCAGAACTGACTTTCAAGAACGATACGGGAGCAACGCTGGCAGGCTGCGCCGCGGGAGCGGTGTGTGAAATCAAGCCGGCCGGTACGCTGACATCCACATTCACTTTCCCATCGCCGGGAATCATGGTTGCCGCCAATACGCCTACGGGAATCAAGGTAGACGTCAACCTCAACACGCTTCTGAGCCCAGCGCTGGGCGTGGATTTCAGCCAGGCCGGAGCGGTCACGGCGCAGCAGCTTGCCGTCAGGCGGGACGAGGACCGGGAGGATCTGGAAGATCTGGATGAGCTGGATGACTTGCACGGCACAGTCCAGAATCTCGATGCCACGAACAAGAAATTTACACTGCACACGGCGAACGGTGATTTCACCATCACCACCGACGGCAACACGCGGTTTGAATTCGAATCGTGCCTGACGAACAATTTCTCCTGCCTGCAGAACGGCCAGGTGGTCCAAGTGGACGTGGCGATGATGGCCGGTGGAGTCTTCCTGGCAAAGAAAATCGAGTTCGAGGATCAGCTCGAAGACGATGAGCTGCAGGGCATAGTTTTCAAGGTTGACGATGCGATGCACTTCGAGATGGTGGTGCTCGACGAACTGCGGTCGGTCAACAATGTGTCCGTCGGCAATCCGATTATGGTTACGCTGAGCAGCCCGACGTTCCGCGTGGGCACGGACGGCTTGACGGTGCCAAGCGGCCTGCAAAGCGCGTTCGAGGGCGCAGTGGATACCTCGCAGCTCATGACTGGGCAGACGGTGGAAATAAGGCTGACCGGCGCTCCAAGTCCTGGGCCGCCCATCACGGCGACTGCGAACCGGGTGCGCCTGCGAATGACACAATTCACCGCCAACGTGAGCGGCGCGCCTGTTCCGCCGAATTTCACGGTGGGCAGCTTGCCCGCGCTCTTCACCAGCGCTGGGATTACAAGCATCCAAGTGCAGACCTCGAGTGCGACGCAGTTCGAGGGAGTCACAAGCGTCAGCGGCCTTGCCGACACCAACTCCGTTTCCCTGAGGGGGCTGCTCTTCAAAAACGGGGCAAACCCCCCGGTGCTTATCGCCAGGAAGGTGCGAAAGCGCTGACCAAAATCAGAGGATAGACAATGCCAAAGCCGGGGAGTCAACTCCCCGGCTTTTCCTTTTTACCGCTCTGGGCGCTTGCCGGTTCTCGCGACGTAAATCCCAGTCGAAATCTTATCTGCAACGAAATCAAGAGCCGCGACACTATTTACTAACGGAATGCGGGCGCCTGTCCGTAGTAGCATCGACCCGTGGAATTCTTCGTGTGCCCGTTTTCGCCATCGCAGCTTCGTTCAAGAATGCTCTGAGGAAGCTCAACAGGTATGACCTCGCCATCTATCAAAGAAGTTCTGGAACAAGAGCTGGAACAGGTGGAGACGTCGCGCGCGTTGCGGCTGGAGAAGGATCAGATGCGGCCGGCGGCGGAGAAGAGCTTAATCGGGTTGGCCTTTTCCGGCGGTGGAATCCGCAGCGCGACGTTTAATTTGGGTGTGCTGCAGGCACTGGCCAGAAGGGAGTTGTTGCGCAAGCTCGATTACCTGTCGACGGTTTCCGGAGGGGGCTATATCGGTGGCTGGCTGATGGCGTGGATGCACCATCAGCAAATCGGGATCGGAGACGTGGAAGAGCGCCTTTCGGCGCGGCCAGAGTCACCCGGCCAGTCAGCCGATCCGCCCGAGATTCACTTTCTGCGCGAATACAGCAACTACCTGACGCCGCGAAAAGGACTCATGGGCGCGGACTTCTGGGCCTTCGCGTCCAGCTACTTGAGGAACACGATTCTGAACCAAATCATTCTGGTCCTCGCGCTGCTTTCATTGCTCCTGGTGCCGCGCACGATAGTGTTCCTGCTGCATGCCCTCGAAGTCCTGGAGGAGGGTCTGCAGGGTCGGCTATTCGAAAGCATTCAACCATACATGCAGTCGCAGTACTTCGCGCTGGTGCTGGCGCTGTTGCTGGGGTTCGTTGCGGTGGCATTCATGGGACTGAATCTCGTGACCGTCGATCCTCACCGGAACAAGAGAGACTACTGGTTTGCGCGCCAGTGGGCGATTCATACGTTCATCGCGGTGCCGCTGTTTTTCTCGTCGGCGCTGCTTACGTATGGGGCCGGCCAATTCCTTACCCAGTGGGGAATTCTGCAATACCCGCGTTATCGGGCGCCGCTGGTGGGATTCTTTCTCTATTTCAGCATGTGGACGGGCGCGTGTGTCATTCGCCGGTTTGTGCGAGGAAGGATGGGAGCTTCGGGAAACGGCGGGCCCGTGGGGTGGCTGGTTGTGACGACAGCAGCGTTCGCGGGATTGATGATGGGCTATCTCTTCGTGCCGTTTTCGAAAATCCTGATTCCTGCTAGCGCCGCAGCGGGAGAAACGTTCAGCAAGTGGCACATCATGACCTTTGGGACGCCGGCATCTGTGCTCATCATGCTGATCGCCGGAGTGCTGCACATCGGGCTGATGGGGCGCGGTATGAGCGACGCGCATCGCGAGTGGTGGGGCCGGCTGGGCGGCTGGCTGCTGATCTATTCCTTTTGCTGGTTGTTTCTTTTTTTGATTGCGGGTTATTTCCCGGAATGCCTTGGGAAATTGCTGGCCTGGGAGAGGCAACGCAACAGTTACCCGGTCACGTTTTCAAGCGTCCTGATCTGGATTGTCTCAACGGCCTATGGAGTCTTGTTCGGAAAAAGCGAAAACACGAGCAAGTGGTTTCCCGACGCCTCCACGAAGGAAAAGCTGCTTGGCTATCTCGCAAAGTTGACGCCTTATGTGTTCATCCTCGGGCTCTTGATGGGGCTCTCGGTCCTGGCTGCGAAGATTGCCAACTGGGCGATCGGAACCGGTGACCCGACGCTGGCGCTGCCCAGTGACTATAGCTTCGATGTCAGGGTGATGGTGCTATTTGTGGTTTTGCTGGCGGGAGCTGTGATTCTTTCATGGCGCGTGGATATCAACGAATTCTCCACCCATTATCTCTACCGCAACCGTTTGGTCCGGTGCTACCTCGGCGCTTCCGTGCCCAAGCGCAACGCCCAGCCGTTCACAGGCTTTTCCGATGCAGATAATTTTCCTTTGGGAAGCCTCAAGATTCCCCAGGGGTCAGAAGACCGAAAAGACGCGCGGCCCCTGCCCATCATCAACACCAGCTTGAACGTGGTTCACGGAAAGGAACTAGCGCTGCAGTCGCGAAAGGCGCGGGCATTCGCTTTCACGCCGCTTTACGGCGGCTTCACGCGTCAGGCGCCAGGCACGAGAGATTTCGAGTCCTTCTATGCGCCAACGGAGAAGCTAGCCTCCAAGCTTCCCGGGTTCAAGGATGGCGTCACCATGGGAACGGCCATAGCTATCTCCGGCGCGGCGGCGAGCCCCAACATGGGCTCCTATTCCGAGCCGGCACTAGCTTTTCTGATGACGCTTTTCGACGTGCGGCTGGGCTGGTGGGTCGGTAATCCCGGAGGTACGTGCTGGGCGCGGGGCAGTCCGCGTGTGGGGTTTTATTGGCTGCTGCGCGAATTGCTCGGCTCGACAAATGATGACAGCGAATTTGTTTATCTTTCCGATGGCGGGCATTTCGAGAATCTCGCGGTGTACGAGCTGGTACGGCGAAGGTGCAAGTTGATCGTCGTGAGCGATGCTTCCTGCGATTCCGATTATGCCTTTGGCGACCTGCACAATGCCATCGAGCACTGCCGAACCGATTTCGGAGTGGAGATCGTGATCGAAAAATTGCACGAACTGGTTCCGAAGGTAGATCCGGAAGACGCGCAGGCAAAACGCGCTCAGGTTCATTTCGCGAGAGGCAGAATCCGCTACAACCCGGAGTCGAGCGAGGAAGACGGGACGATTATTTATCTGAAGCCCACGCTTATGAAAGGCGACCCCGCCGACGTACTGGCGTATGCCGGCATAAACAAGTGCTTCCCGCACGACACCACGGCAAACCAGTGGTTCGACGAAGCGCACTTCGAGAACTACCGCGCGCTGGGTCAAGCCGTGGGAGAAGCCGCCAGCAAAGCCATTGAGGACGACATCAGCCGGCTGCTGAAATGAGCGGTGGCCCGGACCCGGAGATTACTCGTAGCGCAGGGCGGCGAGAGGATAGACTCGCGTGGCGCGGCGCGCGGGGAGGCAAGTGGCCAGCAGGGCGACGCTCGAGAGCAGAAGGGCCACCGTCGCGAAGGTCAGTAGATACATGGGTTTGATCCCCGGAAACAGATCCGCCCGGATATCTATCCAAAGATCTGCCATGCTTGATTCCCCCACGCACTTCTCCAACAAGGGCATGTGCATCTGTTCAGCCTAAAGTCTCACGGGCGTATTTATATGATATGCCAACGGTTAAGGGATGACCGAGGGGCGTCTGTGGGTTTCTGCGCCCGCTAACGGGACTGAGCCGTTTCGCCAGCGGACACCAGCCGCGCCAAAATCCAAGGGCTGTCAGGCCGAATCGCAAGAACAATCGGGAAAACATCCTAGGAAGCGCTGAAAATCGGGCCAAGCGCGATAGAATACAAATGCCGCAGAGCGTAGATTGCAATGGCTTTGTAATTTTTTGCCTCCCGTATGCGTAAGCTAAGTCGTGGCTCTCTCTGCGGCAGAAAGAGAATGGATGGTAGCTCCAGCACGTAGTCCGATGCCGGACCTCGGGTCTTTGCGCATCGACGAAGGACAACGCAAAGGTGGCAAGACGGGTAAGATCCTGGGCTTCGCGTCCGCAGCCCTGGGTGTTGCTGTATTGATCGCGGGGGCGGCGTTTGCGCTGCGAAGCCAGAAGCCGGTTGTGGAAGTGGCGCAGGCGCAAAAAGCTGAAGCCGGAGGACGGGCAGCGCTCTTGAATGCCAGCGGTTACGTGACGCCGCGGCGGCGGGCGACGATCGCCGCGAAAATTACCGGGCGCGTCACCGGCGTGTACTTCGACGAAGGAACGCACGTCCGCGAAGGGCAATTGCTGTCGACGCTGGACGATTCGGATGCCAAGCGCGCGCTGGATTCGGCCAAGGCCGACCGCGATTCCGCGCAGGCGGCCATCGCGGATTTCCAGGTACAGCTCCGAAACGCCGAGATTATCCTGGGCCGCGCGGAGAAACTGCAAAAGGCCGGCGTGCAGACCCAGGAAGCGCTGGACAATGCGAGCACGGCGGCGGACAGCCTCAAGGCAAAGATTGACCTGGCCAAGAGGCAGGTGGTTGGAGCGGAAGCACGCATCAGCGTGGCGCAACAGGCTGTTGATAATTGCACGATTCGCGCGCCGTTTGAAGGCATCGTGGTTTCGAAAGATGCGCAAGTCGGAGAAATGGTTTCTCCTATCTCCGCGGGCGGCGGATTTACGCGCACGGGCATCGCCACGATTGTGGACATGAATTCGAATGAGATCGAAGTAGACGTAAACGAGACCTACATCGCCCGCGTCGAGCCTGGGCAGCCGGTTACCGCGATCCTCGATGCTTACCCGGATTGGGAGATTCCCAGCCGTGTACGCACCATCATCCCCTCCGCGGACCGGCAAAAGGCCACGGTGAAGGTGCGCATTTCATTTGTGAAGCTGGACCCCAGAATACTGCCGGACATGGGGATCAAAGTAACTTTTCTCGGCAGGGAAGTGGAGACAAAGAAGGGCGAGCTGGCGCCTTCGGCCCTGGTTTCGAAGGACGCCGTCCGCGAGGAAAACGGGAAAAAGATTGTATTCCTGCTGAAGAACGATCACGTCGAGCGCCGCGCCGTGACGACCGGAGGAATGCGCGGGGATGTTGCCGAAATTCTTGCTGGACTTGCAGCAGGTGACACCGTGGTAGTGAAGGGGCCGGAAAATCTCCGGGATGGACAGGCAGTCGAAATCAAGAAATAGGAGCACTCAAAAATGGTTCGTGTGGACGGCAAGGGAAATGGAAACAGCCTGGTGCAGGCGCGCGGTCTGGACAAAACCTACCGGCGCGGCGGGGAAGAAATCCAGGTGCTGCAACGGCTGAATCTGGATGTGGACAAAGGCGACTTCGTCGCGTTCATGGGGCCGAGCGGTTCCGGCAAAACAACGCTGCTGAATCTGCTGGGCGGGCTTGACGTGCCGACGCATGGCAGCATCACCGTTGCGGGCGACGAAATTACGCACATGTCCGGCAGCAAGCTTACGGAATGGCGCGCGCGGCACGTGGGCTTCATCTTCCAGATGTACAACCTGATTCCCGTGCTGACGGCGTTTCAGAACGTGGAGCTGCCGCTGCTGCTGACCAAGCTTTCGAAATCGGATCGGCGCAAGCACGTAGAAACGGCACTCGCCGTGGTCGGCTTGGCAGACCGGATGAAACACTATCCGCGGCAGCTCTCCGGCGGGCAGGAGCAACGTGTGGCCATTGCGCGTGCGATCGTGGCCGACCCGAACTTCCTGCTGTGCGACGAGCCCACCGGCGACCTGGACCGCAAGAGCGCGGATGAAATCATGGACCTGATACAGCGGCTGGTAAAAGAGTAC
>Ga0209701_10001695_pt1 | contig 14280 bp, 7 predicted proteins | sample CZO8metaG_4_FD_188356 | JGI IMG/M metagenome (GOLD analysis project Ga0209701, IMG submission 188356) | Vadose zone soil microbial communities from the Eel River Critical Zone Observatory, Northern California, USA - CZOApr15con2H3.8 metaG... | ecosystem: Environmental > Terrestrial > Soil >...
ATTAGTCACTATTAAGACGATAAGCATAAGAACTTTTGGGAGACGGATTTCTGAAGGACAAATAAAAAGAGGGCGTGATGCATTGCATCACGCCCTACTTATCATAAGTGTCTACAAACTTTAATCCAGGTAATCCTTCAACTTGCGGCTGCGGCTGGGATGTCGTAATTTGCGCAGAGCTTTGGCCTCAATTTGACGAATACGCTCGCGGGTAACATGGAACTCTTTGCCGACTTCTTCCAGAGTGCGACTGCGGCCATCATCCAGACCAAAGCGCAGTTGGAGCACCTTGCGCTCACGCTCAGTCAAGCTTTCAAGCACATCTTCTACCTGCTCTTTCAGGAGTTGGTGGCTGGCAGCATCAGCAGGAGCAAGCGCCGTATGATCCTCAATGAAGTCACCCAGGTGGCTATCGTCTTCCTCGCCAACAGGCGTCTCTAGACTCACAGGTTCCTGGCTAACCTTGATGATTTCACGAACTTTTTCAGGACTGATCTCCATTTGCTCAGCGATTTCCTCGGAAGTGGGTTCACGACCCAGTTCTTGCAGTAGACGGCGGCTAATACGAATCAGGCGATTGATCGTTTCAACCATATGCACGGGAATTCGAATCGTGCGTGCTTGGTCCGCGATGGCACGTGTAATCGCCTGGCGAATCCACCAGGTAGCATACGTGCTGAATTTATAGCCTTTCGTGTAATCGAATTTCTCAACAGCACGAATCAAGCCAATATTACCCTCCTGGATCAAATCCAGCAGGCTCATACCACGACCAATATACTTCTTCGCCACACTGACGACAAGACGCAGATTAGCCTCGGTCAAACGACGCTGCGCCTCTTCGCCATCCTCAATAATACGATAGTCACGGCTCAGGGGCGATTTGGGTAACTCAAGCCGACCACGCTCCATCCGACGGGCCAATCGTACTTCTTCCTCTGCAGAGAGAAGAGGAACACGCCCGATCTCGCGCAGGTACATACGCACCGGATCATCTAAACTACTCTCAAGATCAGCGACTACGATTCCAAGACCATCGTGCAGGTCATCCCATTTGGTTCGAGTTACAACCCCAACGTCTACTTCATCTTCAGGTCCAGGCTCCCAACCTACTGGCGGCCCCTTAGTTGGATCCAGAGCATCCATAGCTTCTTCGTCCTGTAGCTTAAACAGGTCAAATGACTCAGCATCACCGACGGGGGAAACAAAGCTTCCTCCGGTAGTACCATGAGCATCACAACCTATAGTGTCAATAACAAAAACATCGTCTTTTCCGCCCAACATGGACTCATCAAACGATCCAACTACAAACATAGTTTCGTTCAAAGGTTCTGTGTTTACATGTTCATTTTCTACTAGTTCTAGTTCAAGCACTTCTTGCTCCTGATTCACCATTCTTTCATCCCCCTTCAGAAAACAGGTATTATAAAAACGAATGAAAAACGATAAATCCTGTCTCCTAATCCTACTAAATTAGTAAAGATGATTCCACAATTCTCCGAGATTGATCAGAATAAGCAAGCATCGCACAGATTTATTAACCTTGTAAATGCATTGCTGAGTCAATTGTGCGCAACTGACGGTGAATATCCATCAGTTGCTGTTGGAGCTGTTGCACAGTTGCACCATCCCCAACTTCTTCAGCGCCTCGCACGAGGTACTGCAGTTCTGTATTCGATTGTAATAAACGTGCACGTTTGAGCCGAGTAGCGCATTGGACTGCGGCTTTTACCAGTCCTGCACCCTCTAGGGGGGATCTCGTCTCAACACTCTTCCGCGCCCTGGCTACTGATTCCAGCAACGCAGAAGGCACAAACTGCTCAAAGGATTGAAATAAGGGGGAAGCATCACGTTGATAGACTGAGTTGAATATGCGGTACAACTCTCGCGTGTCTGTCCCTGCAAAGTCACCATCGGTAATTATACCACAAACATGCGGACATAACCCAGGACTGCGCAAGAGTAGCCCAATTAGGTAGTCCTCCCATTTTATCCTATCTCGTACATGTTTGTCAAGTCCAAATGTTCGTGGTGCTAATTCCTGCTGGTTTTTTGCCTGGAAACGCAGAACTGATTCTTCCCCGGATTCCTCAGGTTTATCTGAACCTGAGAGATTGTCATCTAATATCGATTGTTTTCCTGGTAAGGATTGTTGCTCTACCGACTCCACTTCCTGGTTTGAGCGATATTGACCAGTGTGATCCGAAAATGCTGCGATGACACCGGTAGACTTCTGTCCTCGCAGTATTCGCTGCAACTCCTCGTTCAAGCTACGTTCATCAATTCTGATCATAGTCGCGAGTTTGCGAAGATAGGCATCTCGTTTAACACGATCTGAAATTGAACCTATTACTGGAAGTAGACGCTTTGCAGCCTCAGATTTATCGGCTGCCTCCCGTAAATTTAAGCCGCTTGTTTTCGCGACAAAATAATAGTCAACTAAAGGAAGTGGATGGGCCACCGCATAAGACCAGGCGGAGAAATCGCGACGGATCACTTCGTCAGGATCTTCGCCCATGGGCAATTGCACTACATTGATCTCTGCATCTACTCGCTCTTCCAGACGGATCATACCGCGAGGTTCGCGCCTATATCCTGGTGACCCCATCAAACGTCTGTCCGCTGTCAATGGCACAGGAATCACTGTGCGGTCAAAAGCTTTCATTGCTTCCTGTATACCATGCTCAGTCGCAGCCATCCCAGCCGCATCGGGATCCAGTGCAAGTGTAACTTGTTTTGTAAGTTTTTTGATTTGTTGAATGTGCTTTTCAGTGATAGCACTGCCTATACATGCTACCGTCTGTTTTGTCCCATACTGATGAGCTATAACCGCGTCCACGTATCCTTCCACAATAACGACCTGTTTTGCATGTTTTATGGCGTCCCGAGCCATATCCAGGGCATACAGGACGCTGTTTTTTTCAAACAGAGGTGTTTGAGGTGAGTTCAGGTACTTTGGCTGACCATCACCAAGGGCACGTCCTCCGAAGCCAATTACCCGACCTCGCATATCCCGTATGGGAAATATTATCCGATTTCGAAAGTAATCATAGACCCCCCCACTTTGCTCTCTTCCCATCGCACTCGCACCCGATCCTGCCAGCAGTTTCCCCGCCTCGCGTGCGCGCGCCAATCCCCCACTAAGCAGTTCATATTCAGTATAGCCCTGCCCAAGCAGGTAGCGGCTCAAGCCGTCCCATTGTTCAGGCGCGTAGCCGAGACTAAAGGCCATAACCGACTCGGACGAGATCCCGCGACTCTGTAAGTAGGCACGCGCTTCTGCTGCATCTTTCGAACGTAGCAGCACCTGGTGGAACCACAGCGTCGCATCTTCGTTGAGTTTCCGTAACCGATCCTTGAGAGCGTTTGTTTCGCGTTCTTGCTCCGGGTTGGGGCTACCATACTCCTCAACTGAGATGCCAGCTCTCTCCGCCAGGTAGAGTAAAGCATCCCGAAAATCTAATCCCTGCTGTTTTTCCACAAAGGTAAAGACATCACCACCCTCGTTACAGCCGAAGCAATGCCAGGTTTGTGATTCCGGAAACACGTAAAAGGATGGTGAGCGCTCATTGTGAAACGGGCAAAGTCCCTGGAAAGATTTCCCCGATTTCCGTAAGGCGACCACCAGGCCAACCTCTTCTACCACGTCTATTTTTGCTTTGATTGTTTCTATGAGAGATACCATAATGCATCCTTCAGCACAACGTGGTTGATGAGGTTGTTCCTTTTATCTTACACAAAATATAACGAGCAATAGACGAGAAAGTCGCGCTATTTAACATAATTATACTAAGTTATGGTAACGACTATTCCAAATGTACTACCAGGTAGTACGAAAATAGAGAAGTTTCAGATACAGAAGTTCATATAATTCATACGATCCGATTGCTCGAATCATCACGCAAACCTTATCAACCATGCAAAAACTCAAACGCACCTGTCACGCATTAGTAACTTATCCACTTATCCACAGTTCCTATATACTATGATTCATCTTTTTTTAAAAATATAAATATTACCGTAGTAGTAATAGGCCCTGTGGATAAGTGGATAAGCTTCCGAGCTAGCTTCTGATTTCATTATAAAATACGCTGCTATAAGCCTGTAGAGCCGCCTTATACCTTGTGGATAAGTTATCAACAATGGGGATAGTGCTGTATAGAATGGGGATAGTTACATGCCAGAAGTGGATAAACTCGACGGTGAAGGGGATAAAAAAAGTGAGGTGATCGAAGATAAGCAAGAATGGGGATAACTTATCCCCAGGCATGGTGGATAAGCATTACTTCTTATCCACCTCTCGACAAGATGTTTATAACTTATCCACACCACTGTTGAAAACAAACGGGCTCATATTGATCTGTGGAAGATGTGGAAAGGTTATCCACAATTAGTGTGGATAACCTTTCCAATCAAGTAAATTTACAGAAAACCCTTAACATGGAGAAAACGGGGATTGTTAAGCACCTATTAAAAAACGGATATTTAGGAAAGAAAAAGTGGATAAATCGGTCAATTTTGTGGACAACTCCTTGTAATTGTGCAAAAAGGTCTTCGGTTTGCTTCTGCTGGTGGAACCACATTAAATGGTTGTTAAGGATGAACAACCATGAAAATCACGCTAAGTTAACCAAGTATACACCACTTTATGTGGTTGTACCCTTCTGCTTGCATTGCACGTAAAAAGTGCAAGAGCAGGGTTGGTGAAATTCACTTTGTGGAGGACGTGGAAAACTTGTCCACAACGAATGTGGATAAACACCCGATTCATAGCAGAATGTGGAGAATGTGGAAAACTTATCCACCAAAAAAGTGGAAAACTGGCGAATGACGATAGGATTGTGGAAAGTGTGGAAAACTTATCCACCAAAAAAGTGGAAAACTGGCTGACTGGCAGGTGCTATGTGGAAATGTGGAAAACTTATCAAATCGATGTGGATGGACTATAGTAGCCATCGCCAGTATTGAAAAGCAACCTGGCGTGGATTCCGGAGTGATTATTTAAATCTGCATAAAACGCCCCTTCTGACAAGTTATCCACACTTAATGTGGATAACTTGGTGGAAAAATGTGCAGAAGTGGAGGGGGCAAGAACCCGTTCAAATATAAAGTGCGTGGTCTTGATATTTGACACCTAGATGCGCCAACAGGTTGTAGATGCGCAATGTTTCTCCAACACTGGGAGCGGATGCGGCTATGTATCCAGTCTTCTGTGGAGAATCACCGTCAAATACGCCTCCAAGCATACCCAACAAATCTTCATTGAATTGCTTGCGAAGCGACTCCAGCAACTGTAGTCCCTTTCGCCATACTCGCTCGAAGTGGGAAATTTTATCCCAGGAAGATTCTGTAAAGGGAGCTAACCCTTCCACGCAAAACAGTGCATCTATAAATGGCCCAAGTAGCCAGGGCCAGGTACCTCCCTGGTACAGCGTGCGCTGCTGCTCCTCCAAATCGTCCATTAGAAGACCCTGATATCCTGCTTCATTTGGAGCCAGGGTGCGCAATCCATAAGGTGTAATAAGCCGCTCAGAAACAAGTTCCAGCACGCTTCTTCGATACTCTTCGTCCAGTACGGGATAACGCAATGAAAATGCGAGCAGTTGGTTTGGACGGATACTCGGGTCATCTCCACCCGGTCCATCTATTACATCGTAGAGATAGCCACCGTCGGAGTACCAGAAGCGCTTGTTGAAGCTATGCTTACTTTGCCTGCTTTGCTCCAGGTAAAACTCGGTAATATGGTTGATTCTTCCGGATTGATAAAGCAGTTGAGTCCATTCGTGCATAAGGGAAAGGGCATTATACCATAAAGCATTCGCCTCAACTGGTTTACCGCGCCGGGGTGTGATGGGAACATGATTAACGGTAGCATTCATCCAGGTCAATGCCTTTCCTGACTTTCGTGCTCCCAGTAATCCATCGTGCCGATCTACAAGAATGCCGTTAAATGTACCCTGTGTATACCATGAGATGGTATCGACAAGACGTTGATAAAGTTCATCCAGCAGTTCATAGTCGTGAGTTACACGCAGGTAGTGGTCAAGCGCGTAAAAGTACCAGAGCGTCGTATCTATGCTGCCATAGTTACATTCCTCTAAAGGATGTCCAGCTGTGGGCAAACGATCTGGTAACATTCCCTGTTTAAAATAGCGAGCGAAACACCGCAAGATGCGTTGAGCCTCTGAATAATGCCCTGTGACCAGGGCTAGCCCTGGAAGGGCAATCAAAGTATCCCGCGTGTTGTCCTGCATATCGAAGTAGGCAGGAATAAGTACAGGTACGTTTTCAGTAGTATTAAAGAATGGGGATGGGGATTGATTGCCTCGAAAATCGCTATAAGGTATGGTGCGCTTTGCCAAAAAGCGGCTTCCAGCCTGGAGGAGAAGATGTAAGAACTCCTCGTCCGTTTTAGATAGGTTCGATGTGTCAGCGAGAGGCAGTACGGGAAGTGTGTATACTGTTTCGCCGCCTTCACCAAAATAGCGTTGAGGTTGTACGCAACTGCGCTGGTATTCTACAGCGTCATTATAGGAAGAGTTAAGCTGACTTGCACTAAAGGTTTGTGAGGATAATTCCTCGGCAGTTACGATAATCGTGAATGAAGAGTCTTCTCCTGGCCACAGTTTAATGCGGAAGACTCCGGGAAGGTAGAGATCATCTGTCGCGGCTAACCCTGCTGCCTGGTCATGCCGGCGCAAGAAGTGCCAATACCAGACGCCGGTGGGAATAAATGTGGTTTCGCTTTCTGCAGGACCAACTGCAAAAATGTGAAATGGTTGTGCTCCATCCCAGGCATGAATCGTACAACCTGCTATATCGTCACCAGGCGGAGCATGTTCCGCGTGTGCCTGGACATGAAAATGCCATTCGTTATTGCCATATTGAGGTTCATTGTTTGGGCGGTACGCGGCAAATGGCAGAAGTGTGAGTGTAAGAACCCGTTGTCCTGTATCAGGATGGTCATGATGACTGCGTGCCAGGCTCCTGTCAAAACTGTTCCACCTGGTATTCCTGTATACAGGTACATCAGGAGTGCTCGCGCGAAGTACGCGATATTGAATGTACGTAGTATTGAGACCTTGAGGCATCCAGATGCGTTTTTCAAGCAATATGCCATCGATCCCACCGAGCCGATAGGTAAATATAGGAAAGCCTTCTTCAAGGCGGAATGTTTCAAGGTGGACGAATCCTGCGGGCTTGACGGTGCCATCCTGGTACTCATTGGTGCCAAGATAGTACGTGCGCTGATCGAAGAGGACTTCTTCGTCGATCTTCGCCACCAACAGGCGTGGTAATGCTCTATCACCTGCTGATGCTACGAGCAGACCGTGTTGCATGCGTGTCAGTGTGCCCGCTACTGTAGCTGAAGCATATCCTCCAAGTCCATTTGTAACGAGCCACTCACGTGATATAGTCTCATTTAAATCACAGCAGATGTTGCGATCAAATGTGATGGGCATGATTACCTCTCATTTGTATTATGCAAAGCGAAGCATAGACGCGCAGCGGCGTTTACGAATAAATTGCGTCGTTGACCTTACCAGCAGTCAAGCGCTGGTCAATAACCACTGCGGAGAGATTCCGTGTTGAAGATCATCCTTCTCCCTTCTTTATAGTGTAACACACTTGGATGAAAAGAATGGAGATTTTCCCGGTCATTTTCTTCTCATATAAGGAAATGTATTATCTTCCGTAACTATTTAGGTCTCCCCACTGCTTGATTCCTCACTGCCTACGGCAGTTCGCCAGGGGTAGGGAGTGGGTGTGGGCTGTGCAGCCTGCGGCTGCACAGCCCACACCCACTCCCTACCCGGGTGAGCCGCCGCAGGCGGCCAATACCGTTCAAATACGTGCACGAGTCGAGAAGAGGCCGTTGTCGAGCCTGGCGAGGGCAAGCCTCGCCACTACCTGTCAGGCACGGACAGGTACGTCAAGCGACAGGTAGTGGCGAGGCTTGCTGTATGGTTTACTCACATCGTAACCCTGGGTGGTTACCTACATCGTAGCCATCGGGAGCAATTGGCGCTCCCACGGGAAGCCTATTCACCGTCCGCTTGGTGGTCTACGATGTACGGAAACAGGAGAGGTCACGATGTGAGTAACCCATACAGCCTGGCTCGCGTAGGAGTGGGGATGCTTGCATCGCCCAACCCGGGAAGCGTGCTCCCACCAGGGGCGATGCAAGCATCCCCACCCCGCTCCACACCGCCCCTACGCGAGTGGGTGCGTCTGAAGTCGCTGCACACGGGCCGTTCATAAAAAACCTACCCATGAGAGTTCCTTCCCCGCCCCTACGCGAGTGGATGGGTGCGCATCCATCACACAAGCCAGCCTTCACAAAACCTACCCCCGAGAGGATCCTCGCGGTCGCCTTGCCCTCGTCATGCCTCTCTTTATCGTATATTCTACCTCCACAGGTCTTCATTAGAATATCTGCTCGATTATTAGCGCAGCAAAATATGGTATACTGAAACAAATGGTGGTAAATGAGCACATTTACCGCGGTTGCCTCACAACTTCACCGGCCAACTGTTAGAAAAACAGAAGGAGCATTGCATGGCTGACAGTTTCGGTATCCCCCAACTTATGGACTACCTGACCCAAATGGGCTTGCGCGTCGCCAATGTAGATCAAAAGCAGGAGATTATCGAACTCGCCTTTCATGGAAACAATGGACAGTGGCGGATGATTATCAATATTCAACAAAGTGACGAGGTACGGAAGTTGATGTTGATCGTTCCACATATCAGTTCAGTAACTGCCAAGAAACGCCTGGAATGTCTCGAAGCTTTGCTGGCAGTCAACTACCATATCGCTATGGGGAAATTCGGCCTTGACCTGGATGATGGCGAAGTACGTTTGGAGGAGGCAGTGCCCCTTGCCAACGCAAGTATCACATTGGAGCAGTTTGAGCTTGTCTTCAGAGCAATGATGCAGACAGTGGCAATGTATCAAAGCCTGATCCCGCGTATCATCTATGGTAGTCTTACCACTCAACAGGCCTTAGAAGCATGCGAACAGGATTTTTTTCAAGAGATTGAGGGCATGCAGGAGGCACCAGACGATTCTGGAGAGAGCAAAATAATGGATGCGCTAACGGAATCTGAATGCTTTCCAGCACTGGATGTACACGATGTATTAGCAGAAGTTAATCGGATGTTCGAGGAGCGAAAAGAATAGGACAAGCCAACGCTATTACTTGTTCTTACAAGATCTTTTTACTTTCTGAATGATGCCCATTTTGCTGCGCCCGTGTATGAAGACTTCGCTCATGTGACTCTTCCTGGTTCACATTAGTTCCTTCTCCTGGCAGTGACTCCTCAGCATTATCCGCATGAGTGGAATCCAGCTTGACCCAAGTGCTCAGGGGATCTAGATGATCTACCTTCCTTTGGCGGAAATACCGCCTGTTCAGTTCTACGACGGCCCAACCGAGGATGAGAGCGGCTACAACAAACCCGATATATTCCACTAACCTTGGATCCATCGATACAAGTACCTTTCAAATATGCGCGAATAGCCTTTGCCCTCTCCATTCTAGCGATAGAAGGAAAAGGCGTCAAGATATGCCAGAAAATGAGAAAAATGGTGCGAGCGAACTCCCCCAACACAGCGGTCGGGAGGGGGAGAGGGGATTGCACCCGACCGCCAGAAAGAGGTTGATTAAGAGGAAATAGAGAGGACTGAGAGAGCATATCTGGTTTTGAACTTTTGTTCTAACAAGACACATATTACCATGGATCGACGCAATTGTCAAGAGGTTTATAGAACATATTTTCTATTCTTCAATAGAAAAGGTGCTCTCTTGCGTGGTAGAATTTGTATCGAACAATGCTAAGTATTATTGAAAGTGAAGGAACGACAGACCATGGCTGATGTTCAACCATTACGAGGGATACGCTATAATGGTGAGGCAGTAGGCAACCTAGCACAGGTTGTGACCCCGCCCTATGATGTGATTTCAGCGGAGGCGCAGGTAAGATATTACGCCCGTAACCCCCATAATATTATTCGTCTCGAACTAGGGCCGGATGAGCCAGGAGATACAACACTGAATAATCGTTACACTCGAGCGGCATCGATATATGCAGAGTGGCGTGCGAGTTCTATATTGCGACAAGACCTTTCTCCTTGCTACTACCTGTACCAGCAGATTTTTACTCACAGAGGGCAGACCTATACGCGTACCAGTTTACTGGCCCGCGTGCGCCTGGAGCCGTGGAGTGCTCGAGTTGTGCTGCCTCATGAGCATACAATGGCTAAACCAAAAGACGATCGACTGAAGCTGTTACGGGCATGTGCTACGAACCTGAGTCCCATTATGAGCCTTTATAATGATCCTCAAGGCCGGATGCGCAGGCTGCTCAGTTCCTACGCGGCAAACGCAGAGGTGCAGATTGTCGATGAAGTGGATGAAGAACATCGCCTGCAATCTATCATTGACGAGAAGCAGATTACGCTTCTCCAAAACTTCTTTACTGAGCGTCAACTATATATCGCAGATGGCCACCATCGTTACGAAACAGCACTGAACTACCGCGAAGAAGTACGTGAGATGCATCGGCATCTTGCAGCTGATGACGCGGCTAATTTCGTGCTGATGGCCCTCATCGACGTGGATGATCCAGGATTACTGGTGTTACCAACGCACCGCCTACTATTCGGCTTGAGCCAGGATGCGCACAATCTGTTAACAAACCAGCAACTTGCACAGTATTTCACAATACACGAATCGGTACCGACAAGAGATTCGCCAGAGACGCTTCTAGAACGGCTGGCGCAAGTGGGGGCAACAGCATCATCATTTGTTATCAGCACGGCTGAGCAGACCTGGCTATTGACTTTGAATGATGCGGGCAAGGCACGTATGAAGGAGAGTGGACATTCAGGCGCCTGGAATGAGCTGGATGTTGCGGTGGCACACACATTGGTATTAGAGGCATTACTTGGACTGAGAGAAGAAGATATGACTGCAGGAAAGCACATCCTGTATACTCGTGACGCACAACAGGCGCTAGAAGCGGTACGAAAGGGTGAGGCACAGGTAGCACTCTTACTAAATGCCACACGAGTAAGGCAGATCCGTGATGTAGCTGAGGCAGATGATCGGATGCCACAGAAGTCCACCTACTTTTACCCAAAGCTGATTACGGGATTGGCCATGAATCCACTTTGGTAATTGGATACCTGGTGCAAGGCATAAATATGCGGGGTGGCGGCGCTGGCCGCCACCCCGCATATTTATGCCTTGCACTCTAAAAGAAGAAATCGTCATCCTTGGAAAAAAGATCAAGTGGCATGGAGCCAAATGATCCACCTTCCAAAGCCTCGGCCATCATGCGGAGCAGACCATTTCCGAGTGAACGATGCATAAAAGCCCGTAGGAAAGGCTGTTCCTGGGGAGTCAAGCCGGAAGCGGGGTGGAGGGCAGCAGCAACAGCACTCACCATTAGAGCATCATCTGTACGTCCCACAAACTCGAAGAGTGCTCCCTGGCGGCGTAGACGAGCCTCATACAATAGGCGCCACTTATCATCGACAACTTTCTCAAGCACCTCGTTCACAATCATTTCCTGATTAGCCTTCTGCACTCCTTTACGCTTACGACTCCGCGAGGAATTAACAGGGGTAAAAGCACCAATATAGGAGTTGACATGTGGCTGAATACTTGCGAAAGGTTCGAACGTCCAGGACTCAAATTCGCGCAATTGTAGCAACTCATCACCACGTTGAGCTAACTTAGCAAGAGTAGGAGTAAAACTTAGAGGCTCCAGCATGATCGTGGCAGCCGGAGTATTCTTTTTTGACGATTCATCACCTTCGATCAAAGGGCGCCAAATAGCGTAGGCAACAGGCAATTTATGCCGCGTGCGTTTATTCATAGCACGAGCATCAGCAATCAAAGCGCGACAATAGTCCAGCGAAACTTGAAAGCTACCAAATCCTTGCTCCTCCATGCTCTCCACCAACTCAATCCAACGATCGACCTCCATCTCGTCGGTTCCATAGCAATCCTTGATGCCCCAGGTATCCTGGTAAAGTACATTAACGCCCTTAAGCAATCCATCGCTACGCCGCCATGAAAGCATTACCATTTGAGCGCCCGACCCATCGACAAAACTAACACGAGCTTCGTAGAGAGGCTCTTGTTGGTGAGGAGTTTGTTCCATTGCTGCATCTTCTATGCCAGGAACAGAAAACATTGTCAGACGTCCTAAAGCGGTGCGAGCATGTTGTTTTAATTGGCGACTTGAACTATTGGCAAGAAGATAATTCAAAGCTGGTATTGTCTGATACGCGGCAACAGATCCTAATTGTTCAAGGGCATCTATCGCAGCCGTCACGACCTTACTGGACTGATTTTCAAGCAAGGGAATGAGAAGCCTGGTAGCACGTGGATCCTGGCTACTTCCCAGCCAGCCAATGAAGCCCAGCCTGCGTTCCATTGGCATAGTGAGCACATCTTCAAGCACCGACTCCACGCCCAGTTCGCTTTGGCCCACGAGTTCGAGCAGGCGCATCTGCATCTGGAGCATTGCTGCTTCGGGATCGTTCAGGTATTCAATGATCCCTTCATCTGACATTTCTGATCCAAGCTCTTTTAGCACGGGGGCTATTGTAAGTTTTGCAAGGTCACCAACGGTTGGGTCAGCTACAAAGTCTTCCAATTCTTCCAAATCAAAGTCAGTAGCCAGTTCAGAAAGTATTAACACGGCCGCCGAATGCGCTGTAACGTCATTGGTTCGCAAAAGGTGCAGCACCTTATCTCGTGCTCCATCCGTCCATTCTTCATCAAGGCGGTCAATATAATGGGAAAGTGTATCAGAATCGATATCTGTACGGCGGCTCATGGCCAGCAGAATGCTATCAATACTATCTTGTGGAGGTCCTTTGCGTCCTCGTGGCATACAGTGTTCTCCTTGTATATTTAGGAGTACGGACATGCAATGTAATTGACGTCCAACCCAAGGCATTGTACCACGAGGAGGCGTGTAAGTCTACGAAGAAGGGAAGCGTTCCATGATCAGAAAGCGTCTTGCTTCTTCGAGACCGGACGCTTTCTGATTTTGGGCTACTATTGGAACTTACCAATTACTGTGATTCTGCGATAAAACTAGTTACCGGTATAGCCAATGATATCGCTGCCGCCCTGAGTACCAGCAGCATTCCAGTACAAGGGACGCTCGGCCACAAAGGCCGCCCTATTGGTCGTCTGCACGGTCATCGACACCTGGTAACCTGCTGTGCCATCATTGGTGTGATACATGTGCTGCACCTCTGCATCCGTAACATTGGCCGTGCCTCGACCATGTGCCGGTACCGTCAGTGAGAACTGGTAGACCGTGCCTTTGGCATTAATCAGCGTCGCCCACACCGTCTCCGCGGTGTTGGTGGGGTTCTGCACTGTCAACCACTCGTCGAAGCCCACGGCGCTGTAGCCCTCTGAAAAACTGTACGAGGTGGACGAGGCTGCTCCCGACTGTCCTGAGACATCCGTGCCGCCAATCGAGTTCACCGTGCGGTTGAGTCCCCGGTCGAAGTGATCGAAGTGGTAAAGCATCTCGCGTTCGGCCACGATAGAGGCGCCCCTACTGGTCTTGATCTCCGCTGAGACACTTTGCGAGAGGGCACACGGCGTCGTGGAGCAGGTCCCGGTTTGGTGGTTGGTGGTATTATTGACGTCCACATTCACCAGGTCATGAGCATTGATCGCGTACGTATTGGTGAGGGTCGAACCGTTGTCGTACTCCAGAACCACCGTGGCACTGGCACTGCTGGTGCCGAAGTTGGCCAGCTGCAGGTTCTCCTGGAAACCACCACCGGTGTAGCCTTCGGCAAAGCGCCAATCATTGGCCGGAGCCGGCGCTCCGATCACTGAGGCCGCTCCCGAGACGTGCTGGGCGTTGCCCAGCGAGATGTTATTGAAGTACGTCGGCCGTTCCACCACAACCCTGGCTGAAGAGTGCACCCAGGTAGCCACCTGTTCGTTGAAGCCTTTGGGAATGATCGTGCCGCGCGTGCCCGGCTGAACCATTAGCGTATCGGTGCCCAGCGTCGTGCTGCCCCGGTAGTAGGTCGCGGTGATATTAGCTGCGCTGCCACCCGGCGGATTGAGAATGGTGATGTAGGAGTTATAACCCGGCGCGCTGGAGACATCGGCAAAGTAGTAGTCGGTGTTGGTGTGGGTGGCCCCCAGCACTTCAGTCCCACTGCTGATACCCTTGAAGTTGGTGAAGTAGATGGGTCGTTCAGCTACCACACCCTTACAGGTGGTGG
>Ga0209701_10001704_pt1 | contig 14265 bp, 15 predicted proteins | sample CZO8metaG_4_FD_188356 | JGI IMG/M metagenome (GOLD analysis project Ga0209701, IMG submission 188356) | Vadose zone soil microbial communities from the Eel River Critical Zone Observatory, Northern California, USA - CZOApr15con2H3.8 metaG... | ecosystem: Environmental > Terrestrial > Soil >...
GTAGGTTAATGATATGGACGCCCCCCCACCCTTACGGCATCAGATGTGCCAAAGTGGAAGATGTTAAACACCACTGAACAGGAGAGGAGGCATCCATGAACAAGATTACAGTAGTGGGGTTAGATTTGGCAAAGAACGTATTTCAAGTGCACGGTGCCGATGCGCGCGGCCAAGCGGTGGTGCGTAAGCCGCTCAAGCGCAAAGACGTGCTGGCGTTTTTCGCGAAGCTGCCGCCGTGCCTGATCGGAATGGAAGCCTGCGGCGGCGCGCATCATTGGGCGCGCCGTTTTCAGGCGCAGGGGCACACGGTCAAGCTGATGGCGCCGCAGTACGTGAAGCCGTTTGTACAGCGGCACAAGACCGACGCGCGGGACGCGCAGGCGATCTGCGAAGCGGCGAACCGTGCCTCGATCCCTACGGTGGCGGTCAAGACCACGGAACAACAGGCGGTGCTGGCGCTGCACCGGGTGCGGCAAAGCCTGATGAAAGCGCGCGTCGCACAGATCAACCAGATACGCGGCTTGCTAACGGAGTTTGGCATCGTACTGCCGGTGGGCGTGCGTAAACTTAAGGCCGAATTGCCGGGCGTGCTGGAAGACGGCGAGAACGCTCTGCCCGACATGCTGCGCGCCTTATTGCAGAGCCTGCGTGAGCACCTGCACGTGTTGGAACAGCACATCGCCCAGATCGAACAACGCCTCACCCACTGGCATCGCAGCAACGACGCCAGTCGCCGGTTGGAAGCATTACCAGGCGTTGGCATGCTGACCGCCACAGCACTGGTGGCCGAAGTCGGCGACGCCAAACACTTCGCGCGCGGCCGCCAGTTCGCCGCCTGGGTGGGACTCACCCCACGCGAGCACAGCAGCGGCGGGCAATCGATACGGCTTGGCATCAGCAAACGCGGCAACCGCTATCTGCGCACCCTGCTGATTCACGGCGCACGCGCCGTACTCAAAGCGCGGATGAACAAGCCCGAACACGTGCAGGACTGGGCGGTACGCGTGAGCGATCGGCGCGGCCACAACGTGGCGGCGGTGGCGCAGGCCAACAAGACGGCGCGCCGGGCGTGGGCACTGTTGACCAAAGGGGAGGAGTTTAATCCGGAGTACGTGCGTGAACGCGCGGCGGCGTAATCCGAACAAGGTAAGCGCGCAACACTAGAGGAGCACGTCAACGATTGCGAAGGCGATTGTAAAGTGATGGCAACGACAGGTCAGACCGGGATCGGCACAGCTCGTTTAGCCCAATGCACCCACAGTGCGATAGGTTGCTTGAGCGCCGATCAGCGAAACTCATCATGGGCCCGCGGCAATACGATGCCGCACTAACAGGCCGGATGTATGGCTGCAATCGACTACTGTTCGACGCCAACACGAAACAGTCACCTTGCAAACGGGGGGGTGTCCATGTATGGGGTGAATGAAACGAACCCCAACACTAGAAGGAGGAACCTGACCAATGCGTTACCGGCGGGCCAATGTAGCGGGCGGGATGTATTTCTTCACCGTTAATCTTGCCCAGCGGGATCGTACGCTGTTGACGGATTATGCCGATGTGTTGCGCGCGACGCTACGCGGCGTAAAATGGCGGTATCCGTTTCATATCGAGGCGATGGCGATTCTGCCGGATCATCTGCATGCTGTCTGGACCCTTCCTGCGGGGGATGCGGATTATCCGCTGCGCTGGTCGCTCATCAAGGCGGGCTTCTTACGGCACATGGCAAAGACTGAACAGCGCCGTCCGAGCCGACTCAATAAGGGTGAACGCGGTAACTGGCAGCGACGTTATTGGGAGCATATGTTTCGCGATGAACAAGACTATAGAACACATGTGGATTACATCCATTACAATCCGGTAAAGCACGGATACGCGACTCGCGCTGCCGACTGGCCGTATTCGAGCATCCATCGTTATATCGCGGCCGGCACAATGACGCGGGACTGGGGCGCGGGTGAGCCGGGCCAAGATGGGCAGTTCGGTGAACGATGACGTGGGGATGTTGGGGTTCGTTTCACTCACCCCAACCTACGCGGAACTGCACCGAGTGGACGCGCTGGTCCTCCAGGCCCTCGATTGATCAAGGGATTTCATGACGAAGCCCTGTCGGGCGAGTGGAGTGGCCACCGGTCGTCCGGACTCGGACTGCAATTTCGGGTTATTTATCGCCTCGCGCCAAGAGAGTTGACCTTTCAGGTTGTATCGATCACTGCCCACGATTATCGGAGGCCGTAGCCATGAAACAGTTTCGTCCCGCAAAGAAGCGAATCGATGTCTCGGTCGGAGAATCCGTCCGCATCATTCGGGAACTTCAAGAACTGAGCCAGAATGAGCTCGCTGAACTCACGGGCATTCCTCAGACTACCATCTCGGCAATCGAGAACGATCGCGTGACACTTGGGGTCGAGCGGGCGAAGGTGCTTGCTCGGGCGTTGAAATGCCATCCTGCGGTTTTGGTCTTTCCCGGCTGGGATGTGGCGGGCAAATCTGCTGCATAACGGCTCGGTAGAGCGGACGCTGAACATTCCCTGTGCCCCGTTCCGACTAAAGCCTGAGGATGGGCTAAGGCTGGGCGGTTATTGTGAGATTTACCGGAGGACTTATGACGCTGCGCTGGAAAGTTTTATTAAAGCTGATTCCACTCGGTCTGTTGTTGGCAGCATGCACCACTGCGCCCGTTACCGGCCGCCACCAATTGATGTTGGTGTCTGAAAGTGAAGCGGAACAAATGGGGTTGCAGGCCTACCAAGAGACCTTGGCTAAAGCGAAGCTGAGCCATGATCCGAAATACGTCAATCAGGTGCGCACAGTGGGGGAGCGCGTTGCAAAAGTCTCCGGGCACCCGGAATATCAATGGGAGTTTAACGTCATCGATGACCCGAAAACCATCAATGCCTGGGCTTTGCCGGGCGGCAAAGTGGCGGTGTATACCGGATTGTTAAATCTCGGTTTGAGCGATGCGGAGCTGGCGGCGGTGATGTCGCATGAAGTCGGTCATGCCATTGCCCAGCACAGTCGCGAACGCATGTCCGAATCTTTAGGCATAAATTTAGGTTTGAGCGTGCTGGGGGCCTCCGGCAAGATGAGCGACGCCAGCTTGCAGGCGGTGAATTTAGCTTTAGGTATCGGCGTCGGTTTGCCGTTTAGCCGCAAACAGGAGTCCGAAGCCGACTATATCGGCTTGGATTTGATGGCTAAGGCCGGCTATGACCCGCATGCGGCATTGAGTTTGTGGCGCAAGATGAGTCAAACGGAAGGCAGCAGCGCAAAGACGCCCGAATTGTTATCCACCCACCCATCTAATGAGCGCCGTATGCAGGACATCGAAGCCGCGCTTCCCCGCTTTACGCCTATTTATGAGGCCAATAAACGCAGCAGTTGATTGGCCTTAATTAAAACCCGCCAGGCGCTTGAGATAATTCTTATCGGCTCAGTAAAAAATGATTCCAAAAATGATTCCACATGTTAAATTTATGGGTCCCAGGCAATAATAGCTTCCAGCAAAAGGAGGATATATGTTTAAGCATATACTTCTACCCACAGACGGCTCCGAGTCATCGGAAAAGATAATAAAGAGCGGTATTAAGTTTGCTCAAGAGATCGGCGCCAAAGTCACCGGATTTTTTGCGGCGCCGGATTTTCCTCCCATGCTTTATGCCGAATGGGGGGCCGAGTTACTGTCGCAGGGGGATTATGAGGAAATGACCAAGACCCAGACCCGGGAGTATCTCGCGGTGATTGAGAAAGAGGCAAAGGCCGCCGGTGTGCCATGCGAGTGCTTCTCCACGCCCGGCAATTCACCTTATACCGCTATCATTAAAGCGGCGGAAGATAAAAAATGCGATCTTATCTTTATGGCGTCGCACGGCAGGAGAGGCATCGCGGCGGTACTGCTGGGCAGTGAGACTGTCCGGGTTTTGACTCACTCCAAGATCCCGGTGTTGGTATATCGTTGATTGGTCGCCGGACGCCCGGTGACCCGGGAAGCTGTGGCGCGGTTATCAGTCAGTGCCGGAGGCGTCAACTAAATCTTTTCTCTTCCGGCTTAACGTGGAGGGCATTTTGAACAGTGCCTCCAGTTTGCGCGTGTCCCCATGCTTCATAACAAAGAAACGTCCGGCCGGAATACCGGCGGCGGCCAGCGCCGCCGCCAGGCGCCTAGGGGGTTCGTCCAATGTCTCATCAGTCATGCGGAAAGTGCCCCAGTGGACGGCAACGGAATATTTGGCGCGTAAATCGCGGTGGATCTTCACCGCTTCTTCCGGGTTAACATGCATAGTTTTCATGAACCAGCGCGGCTCGTAGGCGCCGATGGGAATGGCGGCAAGATCAATTGGGCCGAAGCGGCGCGCAATGTCCTGGAAGTCTCTGGAGTAGCCGCTGTCGCCGGTAAAGTAAAACTTGAAGTATGGATGCTCCAACAGCCAACTGCCCCATAAGGTTTGATTGCGGTCAAAGGGCGTGCGCGCACTCCAATGCTGCACCGGCAGCAGATGTATCTTAAGCCCGCGATGCTCGCGCTGTTCCCACCAGTCCAGCTCAAGCACATTAGTGATGCCATGTTCGGCAAACCAGGGTTTAAGCCCCAGTGGCACGAAGAACTGCGGCGGCCCACCTGACTGGGCATTTAATCCCTCCACCGTTTGTACATCCAGATGATCATAATGATTATGCGAGATCACGACGATGTCGATATGCGGTAGCGCATCGAGAGGTATCGCCGGCGGCACTCGCCGTTTCGGCCCGGCAAAACGCAAGGGCGAAGCGCGCTCCGTCAAATGCGGATCGGTGAGGACATTTACCCCGCCTATCTGCAACAGCAGCGTGGCGTGGCCGATCCAGGTAAGTGTAGGCTGAGCGCGATTAGCGGCGAGAAAGTTGAGATCGGGTTTAACCAGCTCAAATTGATAACCGCCCTCAGGCTCTTTCGGCACGCCGTTCCAGAACTGTTCCCACTTCCATTTCCAAACACTGGCGGGTGGTTCGTGCGGATAGTTATTTCGAAAGCCCTTCGTCGTATGATGCGGTTTGGCTGGATCGTAATACGGGTTGGAATGACAGCCGGCGAGCAGCAGGGCGGTCGGCAGTAGCCGCATTAAGGATGTGAATCTCATTTTTTAATAATGCGGCTTGACTTGGCGTCCGGTCAAGTTAAAGGGATAAATCCCAGCCGTTCCTGTTCGGTGATTTATCGGGAACCGTTTTAGCGCTAGCATAGGGGCCGCGAACATTTAAGGAGCTCTCAGCATGATAAAAATTTGGGGTCGCAAAAATTCTATTAATGTACAAAAAGTACTGTGGTGCTGCGATGAACTCGGCATTTTTTTTGAGCGGATTGATGCCGGCGGCCAGTTTGGGATCAATAATACACCCGAATATCTGGCGCTTAATCCCAATGGTTTGGTGCCGACTATCGAGGATGGCGATGTCGTGCTTTGGGAGTCGAATACCATTGTGCGTTATTTGGCGGCGAAGTATGGAATGGGCGCTTTATGCCCGCAAGACCTGGCCAAACGCGCCGAGACCGATCGCTGGATGGATTGGCAACTCGGCACTCTTTGGCTCGAGCTGCGACCGGTATTTATTGAGCTGATTAGGAAGCCGCCGGAACAGCGGCATCAGAATGTGATTGAAGCGGGATGTAAGAAAGCGAGCAAGAGCGTGGCTATACTCGACAGCCAGCTTAGTAAGCGGGCCTATATTACCGGCGCAGCCTTTACCATGGGGGATATCCCGCTCGGGGCGGCAATACATCGTTGGTTTACGCTTGATATTAAACGCCCATCCTTTAAGAACGTGGAAGCCTGGTATGCGCGCCTGCAGGGCCGCCCGGCCTATAAGCAACATGTGATGCAGCCGCTTTCATAAGCTTAGTTAGGAATTAAAGAAGTCCGCGGTAAAACGGTAACGCTAAAGAAGAACGGACAGTGTAGCGCAGCCGGCTCGTCGTGGAGCCTGAGCTCGGGCGTGCCACTCTTTCAGGAGATGCCACATGAAGCTCTATTTGAACAAGACCTCGCCTTATGCCCGGTTGGTGCTGGTCACCGCCCATGAAACGGAATTGGCAGACCAGCTCGAAACGGTGTGGATCGAGCCGTGGAACGACGCGCCGGAATTGCTGGCGGTGAATCCGCTTGCGAAGGTGCCGGCATTGGTGACCGATGACGGCATCGCGCTGATCGAAAGCAGCTGTATTTGCGATTATCTGATTACACGGTCGCGTCGCGACGATCTGTTGCCGTCACAACCGCAAGCGCGCGCCGATACGCTGCGGCGCCTCGGCTTGGGTCGCGCGGCGATTGATTGCGCCTTCAGCGTCGTGATTCAACGTCGTTTCAACGACGGCGCCGGCACCATATTGTCGGAGCGCTGGGTACGTGCGCTCCCGCGTGCCGCCGCCGCGCTCGATGGTATCAGCGGTGCCCGCTTCGGCAGGCAACAGCCGGATTTGGGCGATCTCGCCGTGGCGGTGGCGTTCGCCTATGTCGACTTCCGTCTGCCCGAGATAGCCTGGCGCAACGATGCACCGGTATTGGCGCGGTTGGTGGATGCGGTATGTACACGGCCGTCGATGAACGCCACCCGACCGCAATGACAAAACAGCTCACCTTGAGCTTAATACTTCAATCGACTTGGTACAAAAAGCGGATCTGGGTGATTTTCATAGCCGGGTACGGGAATGGACGGCGCCTATGGAGTCTTTTAAGTTCGTATTCCGTAGCCTTTATTCATGAGATGCAGGCTAAAGGTGAACAGGCCCAGGATAAAAGCAATGATGATGAAATAGGAGACATAAAGGCTGATGTCCGAGGTGCCTAGCAGGCCGTAACGAAACGCATTGATCATATACAGTATCGGGTTGAGCAAAGAGACGTGTTGCCAAAACGCGGGCAGCAGCTTAATAGAATAGAACACGCCGCCAAGATAGGTGAGCGGCGTCAAAACAAAGGTCTGGACGATGGAAATGTCGTCAAAGCTGCGCGCGAATATGGCGTTGATAAAGCCGGCGAGCGAAAACAGGGCAGCCGTAAGCAGAACCACACTGGCAGTAATGAAAAAATCGTATAGACGCACGTCACTGAACAGCAACGACACCAGGGTTACCGCAAGCCCTACTGTCACACCGCGCGCCACGCCGCCCGAGACGAAACCCAGCAAGATCAAATAATTCGGAGTAGGGGAGACCAGCATCTCCTCAATGTTGCGTTGAAACTTGGCGCCGTAAAAAGAAGCAACGACATTGGAGTAAGAGTTAGTAATAACCGACATCATGATAAGTCCCGGCACGATAAAGTCCATATATCTATGGCCTTCCATGTTGCCGATCTGGGAACCGATTAATTTGCCGAAAATAATGAAATAAAGCACGGTTGTGATCACCGATGGCAGGATAGTCTGTCCCCAAATACGCGTGAAGCGGATGATTTCTTTGAAGAGGATGGTGTTAAAAGCGATCATTTTTTCCCGCAAAGTCATTTTTGGGCGTCCGCATTTTTATTATTGGCGACGAGATGCATAAATAATTGCTCCAGGCGATTGGTCTTGTTGCGCATACTCAACACTTGAATATTGCACCCCGACAACTCCGCGAACAAGGCATTGATGCTTTGCTGTTTGGATACTTCCACTTCTAGCGTGTGTTCATCAATAGCACGCAGGGTGTAACCGGGCATTTCCGGCAAAGTCTCAAGCGGCCGGCTCAGGTCAAGCACAAAGGTTTCCGTATTCAACTGATTGAGCAACCGCTTCATGCTGGTGTTCTCGGCCAACTGGCCTTGATCGATGATGGCGATATTGCGGCACAGGCTCTCCGCTTCCTCCAGATAATGCGTGGTAAGAATAATGGTGGTTCCGCCGGCATTGATCTCTTTTAGGAAGGCCCACATGGAGCGCCGCACCTCGATATCCACGCCGGCGGTCGGTTCATCCAGGATCAGCAGCTTGGGTTCGTGCACCAGGGCGCGGACGATCATCAGCCGCCGTTTCATGCCGCCGGATAAGGTCCTGACCGCGTCCAGGCGTTTTTCCCAGAGGCCGAGTTTTTTCAAATAGCGTTCCGCGTGTTTATAGGCGCGTTTACGCTCAATGCCGTAATAGCCCGCCTGATTCACCACTACTTGCACTACCGGCTCAAAAATATTTAAGTTTATTTCCTGCGGCACTAAACCGAGATAGCTTTTGGCTTCATCGAATTGGGAGTCGATATCTTTGCCGAAGACAAATACCTTGCCGCTGGTTTTATTGATGAGCGAGCTGATAATGCCGATAGTGGTGGATTTGCCCGCGCCATTGGGGCCGAGCAGGGCGAAGAAGTCGCCTTGCGCGACATCGAAACTAATCCGCTTGAGGGCGGTGAGCCCATTCTGATAAGTCTTGGTTAGATTGCGGATGGAAAGCGCTGGAATCATTATTTTCGATTGTAGTGCTTACCGTCTTTTGAGTTATATCTTTGATAAGCTGGTCAACATCGTTTAGTGTACCAGAGTTTAATAAAATAGTGATTCCTTTCCTTCCGGCTGAGCCTTATATGAATTATAAAGTAGGTATTATGCGATATATAAAGTCTTTGGTATTGATATTAATTCCTCTTGCGGTAGCGGCATGCGCAAGCTTGAACCAAGCAGGAATAAGCGCCCGCGCGGAAGTTAAGCCAAAAATCGCTTTGGTTCTCGGCGGCGGCGCGGCCAGAGGTTTTGCCCATGTAGGCGTCATTCGCGCGCTTGAACAGGAGAAGATTCCCATCGATATGGTGGTGGGCACCAGCGTCGGCAGCTTAATTGGCGCGATGTACGCATATCAGGCTAATAGTTTTGAGTTGGAGTGGATGGCATTTTCCTTGGAGAAGGACCACTTGTTTGATTACGCCATTTTATCTCTCAGCATGGGTCCGGTTAAGGGCGACAAGCTGGAAGAGTTCGTGGCGAGTAAGATCCCGGTGCGTAACATTGAAGATCTCAAGTTACCGTTTGCCGCTGTCGCGACCGACCTCAATCGTGGTACGCGTGTCGTGCTGGATCGAGGACCGCTGGCCCGCGCCGTGCGCGCCAGTTGCGCCATACCCGGTGTGTTTCAGCCGGTAGTGCATCAAGGCAGGATGTTGGTGGATGGCGGTATTATCGACAACATACCCATCTCGGTCGCGAGAGAAAAAGGCGCGGACATCGTGATTGCCGTGGATATCAGCGAGAACGTGACTAATTACAACATCACCAATCTAGCGGACGTTACTCTGCAAGCGGTGGCGATTATGTTTAGGGAGAATGTGGGATATAAAAAGAAGGACGCCGATATTCTTATTACCCCCGCGGTAGGCAATGTCGGCATGTTGGATTTCACGCAGAAGAAGTTTTGTATGCAGGCGGGGATAGAAGCAACCCAGCGCGCCATCCCGGAGATCCGGAAGGCCATTGAGCTATGGACAACTAAGCATGCCGCCTCGGGCGCAAATAAATGATGATGAACCCACGCCTAGTATTGCGTCCTAATAAATAACTTCATCTATGTCAGGCACTGCACCATCCCTCTCGCCTTCGTGTTGTAGCCTGGATGAAGGCCAGACGCGCCGAAATCCGGGGACCTTCGCCGTGACCTGGATTGCGTTCCATCCGGCTACAAACTTACCGAAAGTTATCGGTGGCACACGCGACTGGCAAGGTGTTGAAAAGACCATGGAGGGATTTTTTCAACATCTTATTAGTCCAAATAGTCCGCATCCGCTAACATCACGCTCGCCTTGCGCAATCGCTGGCTGATAACTTGCGCACTTCGCCAGAGCAGCTTCGTGCCCAACCGCGGATGCTGCTCGACGATGCGCTGCAGATTATCCTGAGTGAGTACAACGAGGGTGATGGGCTCAATAGCAACGGCGGTGGCGGAACGCGGCAGCCCGTCGACGAGGGACATCTCGCCAATGCTGTTACCGGCGCCGACTTCGGTGATTTTTTTGGTTTTGCCGCGGCCGTTATCTTTGAATATCTCTAACTGGCCCGCGGCGATAATTGCCATGAAGCCGGCACGTGCGCCTTCGACGCAAACAGCGGTGCCTTTCTGCGCGGTATAGGCATCCATATATTTGGCCAGGGTTTCGATTTCCAAGTCAGAGAAATTTTCGAACATGCCGCTCTTTTTCAGCATCCGGCAGAGTTTAGCTTTATAGGCCGGCCCCTCTCCCATTAACTCCAGGGAACTCGGAATCACGTTATTTTTGTCGTTAGCCATACTTACTCCTCATTTACTTACTAAAGATTGCATGATGCCGGATCGTATTTAGGTTTGTATGAGGAAAGATTAGCAAAATATGACCCTTTTCGCTCTCGATTACTCGACTTTAATATTCGCTTCGTTGATCACCTTGGCCCATCTCGCAATCTCCGACTTGATGTAGGCGCCGAACTCCTCGGGCTTGTTCGCGATGGGGTCGAAGCCGAGCGTCGCGAGGCGCTCCTTGACGTCGGGCAGCGCGACGATCTTCACGATTTCGCGTTGCAGCCGGTCGATGATCTCCCGCGGCGTTCCCGCCGGAACGAGCACGCCTTGCATGGTTTCGGCTTCCTGACCGGGCGCGCCGACCTCCGCCATGGTCGGCACATCGGGTAGCCCGGCGGTGCGCTTGGCGCTCGTCACCGCGAGCGCGCGCAGCGCCCCGCTCTTGATGTGCGGCATCGCCGGCGGCACCGCCGTGACCGCGATCGGGGTGTGGCCGCCGATGGTCGACATGATCGCCGGGGCCGCGCCGCCGAACGGCACGCTCACGATATCGAGCTTGAACGTGAACCGGAACAGCTCGCCGGACAAGTGCGGCGTCGTACCGGTTCCCGGCTGCGCGTAGCTGTACTTGCCGGGATTGGCTTTCACCAACGCCACCAGCTCCTGCAAGTTCTTCGCGGGGACGGAAGGATGCACGACCAGCACATTCGGCGACGCGGCAGCCAGGGTGACGGGCGCGAAATCCTTGATGGGATCATAAGAATTCTTCGCGTACAGGCTGGGGTTGACGACGAAGCTGCTGCTGGCGACGAGTATGTGGTAGCCGTCCGCCGACGCCTTCGCGGCGAGGCCCATGCCGATGTTACCGCCCGCACCGGCATGGTTTTCGACCACGAATTGCTGTCCGAGGCTTTCGGACAGCTTCTGGGCGAGGATGCGCGCGATCAAGTCGGTCGGGCCGCCGGGCGCAAACGGCACGATCATGCGCACCGGGTGTGTGGGATAGCTTTGCGCGTAGCACACGTCTGCGATCAGAAGCCCGGCGCAACACGCGACGAGGCGGGCGATGGTCTTCATGACGGCCTCCTCTGAATTTTGGGCAATAGTATCAATTTTTGGGCAATAGTACCATCGGCGCGCCGACCGGCGCGAGCGTGCAAGAACTCGATTGCCGGCTCGACCATGAACCTCCGATGAGATAAAGTAGCGCCCGTAGTTTTTCCGACAACTCCAAAAATTGAAAAGGAAGCGTTATGCCGGGCCGCAAACTGACCAGACAGGATCTCCGCGATGCCGCCGAGAAATACAAAAACTGGGGTAAATGGGGCCCCAACGACGAGATCGGCACGCTGAATTACACGCGACCCGAGGACATCGTCGCCGCTGCGCGCCTGGTGAAGAAGGGCAAGGTGATATCGCTCGCGCTCAACTTCGACAACAACGGTCCGCAGGGAGCGAAGAGCAAGTACCCGGCGCTCGGCCGCATCAACCCGCTGCACACGATGTTGCGCACCGGCACCGATGCCTATTCCGGCGTGCTCGACCACCGCGGTATTCGCGCCGCCGACGACATGGTGGTCATGCCTCTGCAGTGCGGCACGCAGTGGGACGGCCTCGGCCACGTGTTCTACGAGAACTACATGTGGAACGGCTACGACTGCCGGGAAGTGACCAGCAACGGCGCGCAGAAATGCGGCATCGAAAAGACCAAGAACAAGATGGTCGGCCGGGGCGTGTTCCTCGACGTGCCGCGCGCCCTCGGCAAGGAGATTCTCGACGATGGCTATGCCATCACTTCCGCCGACCTCGATCGCGCCGCGCAGGCGCAAGGCGTGAAAGTGAAGCGCGGAGATTTCGTCGTCGTGCGCACCGGCCAGATGGAAGCCAAGCTCAAGGCCGGGAGCTGGGACGGTTACCCGGGCGGCGATGCCCCCGGATTTTCGTTCGAGACGCTCGAGTGGATCCAGCGCACCGAACTCGCGGCGCTCGCGAGCGACACCTGGGGCTGCGAAGTGCGGCCGAACGAGACCGAACCCGGCATCAATCAGCCCTGGCACTGGATCACCATTCCCGTGATGGGCATGACTATGGGCGAGATCTTCTACGTGAAGGAGCTTGCCGAGGATTGCGCCGCGGACAAGGTGTACGAGTTTCTGTTCGTCGCGCCGGCGATTCCCATCACCGGCGCGGTCGGCTCGCCGACCAATCCGCTCGCGATCAAATGACGGCTGCAAGCCGTCATCCCGAGCGAAGCGAGGGATCTCCAGCAGCGCGCCGTACAGGTGGAGGTCCTTCGCCGCTGCGCGGCTCAGAATGACAACAGTCGAGGTTCTCAGAATGGCAAAAATGACGGGAGCACAGTGCCTCGCTGACATGCTGCAAGGCTACGGCGTCACGCATGTATTCATGGTCCCCGCAGTGCTGCGCAGGACGTTCGCTGAAATGGAGCGCAGGACGAAAATCAAGCGCATCCACACTCACGGCGAAAAATCCGCCGCCTACATGGCCGATGGCTACGCCCGTGCCTGCGGCCGTCCCGGCATCTGCATGGCGCAGGTGATCGGCGCGTTGAATCTCGCGGCGGGCTTGCGAGATGCCTGGCTTGCGCACTCTCCGGTCATTGCGTTCACTGGTGGTCGAGATCCGAAGACCAAGTTCCGTAAGGTGTACCAGGAAGTGGACGACGTTCCAGCGTTCGAGCCGGTCACCAAATTCAACGCTACCGTCGATGCCGTCGAGCGCTTTCCGGACATGGTGCGGCAGGCGTTCCGCGTCGCCGTGTCCGGCGCGCCCGGGCCGGTGCATTTGCAGTTCCGCGGCAACGAAGGGCAGATTGACGCCGAAGAGGCGGAGATGGAACCGCTGTGCGAACATCAGTTCTCCCGCGTGCCGCCTTTTCGCCCCGAGCCGGACATGAAGAGCGTGCTCGCCGCGCTTAAGGTTCTGCAGGACGCCGAGCGGCCGGTGATGGTCGCAGGCGGCGGGGTGCGTGCCTCGGGGGCGGGCAGGGAGCTCGTCGCGCTCGCGGAAAAGCTGGCAATTCCGGTCGCGACTTCGCTCAACGGCAAGGATTCCATTCCCGGCGTCCACGCGTTGTCGGTTGGTGTCGTAGGAACCTATTCGCGCGAAAGCGCGAACCGCGTAGTAGGGCAGGCGGATCTCGTCTGCTTTGTCGGCAGCGAGACCGGTGGCATGACTACGAATTTCTGGGCTATCCCGAAGATCGGCGTTTCCGCGATTCAAATCGATATCGATCCGGAAGCTCTCGGGCGCAACTATCCGCTCAAGTCGGCGGTGCTCGGCGATGCAAAGACAGTGCTCGCGCGCATGCTCGAGCATGCCGACGGCAAGACCGCGGCGAAGCGGAAACCCTGGCTGGAAAAATCGCGCTCGATCTGCGAGCAGTGGCGCGCGAAATATCTTCCGATGCTCGGGTCCGACGCCGTACCCATGCGGCCGGAACGCATCTGCTCCGAGCTTACGCGGCACCTGCCCGACGACGCCATCGTGGTCGTCGACACCGGGCACGCCGGCATGTGGATGGGAGGCATGTACGACTTGCGCGCCCCGACGCAAAGCTACATCAGGAGCGCCGGGCATCTTGGCTGGGCGTTTCCGGCGGCGATCGGCGCGAAGTGCGCCTGCCCGGAGCGGCCGGTGGTGGCGTTCACGGGCGACGCCGGGCTCTGGTATCACATCGCCGAGATCGAGACCGCGGCGCGATGGAACATCAACCTCGTGACCGTCGTCAACAACAACGCCGGCGGAAATCAGTCGAAGCGGGGATTCGATCGCGCTTATGGCGGGCAACAGACCGATCAGGCGCGCGAGCTGTGGACTTTCAACAAGATCAATTTCGCCCGGATCGCGGAAGACATTGGCGCCATCGGGATACGGGTCGAGCGGCCGGGCGAACTCTCAACCGCGTTGCAGAGGGCGCTCACAGCGGACCGTCCCGTCGTAATCGACGTGGTGACGGATATCGAGGCGCTTGCTCCACCTGCGGTAAGTTAGAGCGCTGAAGGGCGCCGGTTCCCCTATGCGACCCGGAAATCGCGC
>Ga0209701_10001709_pt1 | contig 14242 bp, 16 predicted proteins | sample CZO8metaG_4_FD_188356 | JGI IMG/M metagenome (GOLD analysis project Ga0209701, IMG submission 188356) | Vadose zone soil microbial communities from the Eel River Critical Zone Observatory, Northern California, USA - CZOApr15con2H3.8 metaG... | ecosystem: Environmental > Terrestrial > Soil >...
AGGCTATTAAGTCTCTACCCAACTCGCGCCGCATTTACATCGACGGTCAACAGCCGGGCGTGCGCGTTCCGTTTCGCGAGATTGATCAAAACCCAACTCGCAACTTTGACAACACGCTGGAAGAGAATCCGCCACTGCGCGTCTATGACTCCAGCGGCCCCTGGGGCGACCCTTCCATGAATTGCGACGTACGTGATGGTTTGCCGGCGCTACGAAGCGATTGGATTGTTGGCCGAGGTGATGTCGAAGAATACGAAGGCCGCGACCTGCAACCAATCGACGATGGTTACCTGACGTTCGACGCCGCCAACCAGGCGCGGCAAAAGGAGAAAGGACGTTTAGAGGATTTTCCGGCATTGCGCCGCACGCCGCTGCGCGCGAAGAAGGGTTCGTGCGTGACCCAGATGCATTACGCTCGACGCGGCATTATCACGCCCGAGATGGAATTCATCGCGATCCGTGAGAATCTGGGGCGTTTTATGGAGTGCGCTGACTTGTCAGCGCTTTCAAAAGCGGCGACTAGTCGCCGCACTCCAAATTCAGAGGCTCCCCGCGATTCTTTGCTCCACCAGCACAAGGGCCAATCGTTTGGAGCTAATATTCCTGAATTCGTTACTCCAGAATTCGTCCGTGATGAAGTTGCGCGCGGCCGCGCGATCATTCCCGCGAACATCAATCATCCCGAATCCGAGCCGATGATCATCGGCCGCAACTTCCTGGTGAAGATCAACGCGAACATCGGCAACTCTGCGGTGTTGTCTTCGATCGATGACGAAGTTGAAAAGATGCGCTGGTCGATCAAGTGCGGCTCAGACACGGTGATGGATCTCTCAACGGGGAAGAACATTCACGCCACCCGCGAATGGATCATACGCAACTCTCCCGTGCCCATCGGCACCGTGCCGATTTATCAGGCGCTGGAGAAAGTCGGCGGCCGTGCTGAAGAGCTGACCTGGGAAATCTTTCGCGACACTCTCGTCGAACAGGCCGAGCAGGGCGTTGATTACTTCACCATTCACGCTGGCGTGCGTTTGCCTTACATTCCGATGACCGCAAAACGTACGACGGGGATCGTGAGCCGCGGCGGTTCAATCATGGCCAAGTGGTGTCTCGCGCATCATGAAGAAAGTTTTCTGTACACCCGCTTTCGCGACATTTGCGAAATCGTGGCCGCCTATGATGTGTCGTTCTCTCTCGGCGACGGTCTGCGTCCCGGTTCGATTGCCGACGCAAACGACGAAGCGCAGTTTGCCGAACTCGAAACGCTCGGTGAGCTGACGAAGATCGCCTGGGAGTACGACTGTCAGGTGATGATCGAAGGCCCGGGTCATGTGCCGATGCATTTGATCAAAGAGAACATGGACAAGCAGCTCGAGACCTGTCACGAAGCTCCCTTCTACACGCTCGGCCCGCTGACGACCGACATCGCGCCCGGCTATGACCATATAACCTCCGCTATCGGGGCCGCGATGATTGGCTGGTACGGCACTGCCATGCTCTGCTACGTCACGCCGAAAGAACACCTCGGCTTGCCCAACAAGAAAGACGTCAAAGACGGCGTCATCGCTTACAAGATCGCTGCGCATGCAGCTGATCTCGCCAAAGGCCATCCCGGCGCGCAGTATCGCGATAACGCTTTATCGAAATCGCGCTTTGAATTTCGTTGGGAAGATCAATTCAACCTCTCGCTCGATCCGGAAGTCGCGCGCGAATACCACGATGAGACCCTGCCGCAGGAAGGCGCCAAGCTCGCCCACTTCTGTTCCATGTGCGGCCCACACTTCTGCTCAATGAAGATTACCCAGGACGTGCGCGAATACGCGGCGCAGAAAGAGATTGATGAGCAGGCGGCGTTGGGTGTTGGGATGAAGGAGAAGGCAGAGGAGTTTGTGGCTGCGGGTGCGGAGATTTATCGCAAGGGCATGACTCCGTGATTTGAGTGAACAAAACGAGGTATTGGTGCTAGTATTTGCCTCAAGGAGACACCCATGCAATCCCAAAAGATTATTATTGAGAAGCACTCTGACGGATACGTCGCTTATCCTCTCGGCCTCAAAGGCGTCGTTGTGGGCGAAGGTGATAGCTATGAAGAAGCGCTCGCCGACGTGCAATCGGCGATTCGTTTTCATCTTGAGACTTTTGGAAACGATGTGTTCGAGGTTGATTCTCCGGTACTGGAAGTGTTGTGAGTGACGCTGAGCGAGCCTTGCTTGATGCTCGATTGGCCGACATCGAAGCGCATCCCGACGATCAGAGTCCCTGGCCGGAAGTTAAGGCCCGCCTCGAGCGGCTGAGTCGTTGAGTTACGAAGTTCAAGTACGTCGCGCCGCGGAGCCCAAAGCGCCGAAGGCGCGAAATGCAAAAGCCTGGGGCAGCGCCCCAGGCAAAAGTCCCCAAAACAAATTGAAGCTCTGAAGGAGCGACATGGTCTCGATGAATTGAATCGAGGTGGCGAATATTTCGCCGCGTTGCGGCTTAAAAGACAACTGGGACGAATCGTTACCTGGGCCGTTGGCCCAGGCTTCTGCATTGCGCGCCTTTGGCGCTTCGGTTGCACCAGCCACTCAAGTTAAAGTCATAACCTATCGCTCCCGGTACTGACTCCCATGCCTTGATCAACGCGTTTCGTGAAATCACCTTTGCCCGCTCAACTTCACAGCGTTATCCTTCTTTCTATGGCCAACTACGGCGAAGTGAAAAAACTCGCGCTCGCTTTGTCTGATCGTGAGCGGGCGACTTTGGCCGCGAAACTTGTCGACTCGCTTCCGGAAATCAATTCCGATGACGATGACGAGAGCGGAGCAGACAGATTCAAGAAAGTTAACTCAAGCATGCTTCGCAGAGTTCGTTACGATCCCAGGAATAGATTCCTCGACGTTGTCTTCAGGACCGGCGAGAAATATCGTTACAAAGACGTTCCACCGGATGAATATGACGGGCTGATGGACGCTGAATCTCACGGTAAGTACATGCAGAGGCGTATTATCGATCACTACGATGTTGTAAGGTTAGAAAACTAAGAAGACTCTGTCGCCCGCTGAAGCGGGCTTTTGATTCATCTCTTATCGCTTACCCAGCACTGAAAAGTGCTGGGCTATTATCATTCGTCCGCTACGCGGACTAACCTTAGACCCCCGCTAGAGCAGGTGGTACTTAAAAACAGCAGGCTCAGGAACTAAATGACTACTCAAGCAGAAAAGGCGATCGCTTTTCAAGCGCTCCATGAACCCGCGGGCGCGTTCATCATTCCCAATCCTTACGATGTGGGGACAGCGCGGCTATTGGCGCATCTGGGGTTCGAAGCCTTGGCGACGACGAGCGCGGGATGCGCGTTTGCATTGGGGCAGCGCGATTACACACTCACGCGCGAGCAGGTGCTGGCGCATGCACGAGAGATCGTGGCGGCGACTGATCTGCCGGTGAGCGCAGACCTCGAAGGCGGTTTCGGAGATGATCCGAAAACAGTCGCCGAGACGTTTCGACAGGCTGTGGCAACGGGACTCGCTGGTGGATCGATAGAAGATTCAACCGGCCGTCAGGACAATCCGATCTACGAACGTCAAGTTGCAGTTGAGCGAGTACGAGCGGCGGCCGAAGTCGTGAAGGCGCTGCCGTTTCCTTTCATGCTGACGGCGCGCTGCGAAAACTATCTCGTCGGCAAACCTGATCTCAAGGACACGATCGCGCGGCTTCAGGCTTATCAGGAAGCGGGCGCGAATGTGCTGTATGCGCCGGGGCTCAGGACGAAACAGGACATAACCGCTGTCGTTACTTCCGTCGATCGGCCGGTGAATGTCTTGATGGCGTTGCCAGGTGTGCATTTCACTCTTGCGGAACTCTCCGAACTTGGCGTGAAGCGCGTCAGCGTTGGCAGCGCGCTTTCCCGCGCGGCGCTGGGCGCGTTCCTGCGCGCTGCTCGCGAAATGAAGCAGGGTACGTTTACCTTCGCGGACGAGGCCGTGCCCTACGCTGAAATCAGCGCGATGTTTGAAGCTTGATTTGTGATAAGCTGCGCCTGTCCAAACGACAATTCGATCCAGGGAATCGTGATCACCGGTGAGCAAGGTTTTGGTTTCTTGCTGGGCCACAGAGTGACGCTGCGATTTTATCGCCGATCCCGGCCCAGTTTGTGCCAACCACAAGACTGAAAGGAGAATTCTATGTCACTAACTAAACGATGCTCGGCTGAATTTCTCGGTACGCTCTGGCTGGTTTTCGGAGGCTGCGGCAGCGCCGTAATTGCCGCCGCGTTCCCCAGCGTGGGCATTGGCCTGCTCGGGGTGTCGCTCGCTTTTGGTCTGACGGTGTTGACGATGGCTTACGCGATCGGCCACATCTCGGGATGTCATCTGAATCCCGCAGTCACGATAGGACTATGGACCGGAAAGCGGATCCCGGCTTCGGATATACTTCCATACATCGTCGCTCAGGTGCTGGGCGCGATTGCCGGCGCCGGCCTGCTCTACGTGATCGCGAGCGGCAAAGCCGGCTTTAGCGTTACCGCTGGATTCGCCGCCAACGGTTACGCAACTCACTCGCCGGGAGGCTATACGCTGCTGGCTTGTCTGGTCGCGGAAACGCTGCTGACGTTCATGTTTCTGATGATCATCCTGGGCTCAACCGACACGCGCGCGCCCAAGGGACTGGCGCCCCTAGCCATCGGGTTTGGACTGACCCTGATTCATCTGATCAGCATTCCAGTTACCAACACGTCGGTGAATCCGGCCCGCAGCACCGGGCCTGCTTTGTTCGTGGGCGGTTGGGCGATTCAGCAGTTGTGGCTCTTCTGGTTGGCGCCGATCGTGGGCGCAGCGTTGGCAGGACTCGCTTATTCGTTCTTTGCCGGCACAACGGAAACCCAACCGAAAACCGAACCAGCAATGGAAGCCAAAGCGCGAGCTGTGGCAGCCTGAATGTCTTAATCGACAATGGCTCGCAAGGTTGGATTGACGAGCGCGTGGAAGATTTCGTCCATGCGCTCGGGTGGGTAAGGCATTTTCTGATCGAGCCACCACTGCAAAAGAGTGAACAATTCGCCGGCTAAGTAGTTTGCCAGAATCGGAATTGGAACGGCGGTTGCTGGTTTGCCTCGCAGTCGAGCCGTAAGCGCGCCCTCGATCTTCCCGCTGAGATATGACACGCCGCTCTTAAAAATTGAATCAGCCATCCGCGAGCGCACGAGACCCTTGTAAAACGATTGGGCTTCACGCAGATGTCCAAACAGAAAGGTAACCGGGACAAATGAACCGTGGCCCGCCTTGTCCCATTCGATCTGCTGGGCCAGCAGGTCGAGGAATCTCTCCCAGTTCTTTTGAAACAAGTCTTCTTTGTCGCGAAAGTGAGAGTAGAAAGTCGAGCGTCCAACATCCGCGCGATCGATCACGTTTTGGACGGTGATGTCGTCGAAACGTTTTTCTTTGACCAGCTCAACCATGGCTGCACTCAAAGAGCGTCGCGTGCGATTTGTTCTGCGATCCGCTTTTTTGGATTTCACAGTCATGGCCGTTTGGCATTCTCGAACAATGTCAGCAGCTTTGTCCATTTTCGAACTTTCAGAGCAAATCAACTGGAGACAGAGCCCAAATATTTTCGTAGTATCTCTCGCCCGTTGGGACAAATTAACTTTTTCGGAGGAAGCATAATGCACTTACGATGTATTCTGAGTTTGGTTCTGTTGACACTTGCGACGACTGCGCCTTTGGCTTGCTCGACTGCGGATACGCTCCACCGCGAAGTCTTTCGACACTCCGCAAAGCAGGATTCTGATCCTATTTCAGGCGAGTGGGACGTCACCTTTCACGTCCAGAACACGAAGACGCCCGCCACCTTCAAACTCAAACTTGACGGCGATAAGGTATTTGGCACGGCTTACTCAGACCATACCGGCCCGGGCACGCTGCGCGACGGATCCTGGAAAAACAACCAGCTGAGTTTTACCCTCGACTTTGCCAGGCACGAATCAATCGCGGTCACCGGCGCGATGAAAGATGGGACGCTGAGCGGCGAATTTCGCACCGAAGGTTTTTCGGAGAAGTGGGAAGCGAAGCGGAAATAGAATCTCCAGGCAGCTAATGAAAGGAAGGCAGGATTACTAACATTTTGAATCTCATTCCCGAATGACTTCACTTTTCTTTCGATCTGCGTGATATTGACTCGGCTTTAACCAGTCACCGGCAGTAGACGCAAACGGAGGTCGAACAAAAGATGAAGCAAAAGAATCTATGGCGGGTTTACGTTCTCGTATTCGGAGGAAGTTTCTTTCTTGTCTCTTGCCTTCAACTGGTCCGGTTCTATGCTCAACGCGACGACATCTGGTGGACACCGACAGCCTCACCGCTCTCGCTCGAGCAGTCTCGTGAGCGGGTTGAGGTGTATGTCCGGGGAGTACCCCTGCAGAAGGCGTTAGAGTCAGGTCGTCTCCAGTTGGTGGGAGACTCTGGCCCCACATCCATCACTGCATCCGACATTGGAATTCGCCTGAACAATAATGATCGCGTAAAGGTGGAACGCCTGCCCTTAATGGTTATGAGCGCAGCGGGAGCTGGTTTTACGGGCCTTGTTGTGCTCCTGGGTCTTTTAGGGTTGGTCCCGTCTCGTCCAATGAGCGCCGGCGCGTCCGGCCGGTGAACATTTTGTGATTGTGCTGGAGACAGAGCGGCTGATCCTTCGCCAGCTCACGATCGACCACGCGGAGTTCGTGCTCGAATTGCTGAATGAGCCGTCGTTCCTGCAATACATCGGTGACCGGGGCGTGCGCAATCTTGAGGATGCGCGGGAATATATTTTGAATCGGCTGATCACCAGCTATGAACGAAATGGGTTCGGATTGTATCTGGTTGAATTAAGAAAAGGCAGAATCCCGATCGGGATCAGCGGTCTGGTGAAGAGAGCCACGCTGCCCGACGCCGATATCGGCTTTGCCTTCCTACCGGCATACTGGTCGAAAGGTTATGCGCTTGAGTCCGCCGCCGCGGTAATGAATTACGCGCGCGACGTGTTGGGGCTGAATCGCATTCTGGCGATCACGTCACCGGACAATGAAGCTTCGGCAAAACTGCTCGGCAAGATTGGTCTGAGATTCGAACGGATGATTAAGTTGTCTGAAGATACGGATGAGGTTAAGTTGTTTACGACGTTAGAGGGCCAAACGGATGAAAGACCTTCCAATAGCGTGTGAACTCACACCGGCGGAATTGGACGTCCGTCGTGAAGAATTGCTGGCGGGTCTATTGGCGCTGGCGCAGGAACGTATCAGTATCACGAATGGGCTTCGTTGGAGGTTTGCGCCAACTGCCGAGTTTCTGACTGCGGCGGCGAAGACGATCGACGCTGAGCGTCAGTGCTGTCGATTTCTAAAATTCGTGTTGACGGTTGAACCAGATGCCGGCGATATGTGGCTGGAGATCACCGGCCCTGAGGGCACGGCCGAGTTCCTGAACAGCCTGTTGCCAGATTAACTGTGATGAAGCAAGCCGCAAAACGAAAGCCCGTGGACGGCGCAAAACATATCGAGCGCGTCCGGCGGATCTGTCTCGCGCTGCCTGAAACGATGGAAAAACTTTCGCACGGCGAGCCGACTTTCTTTGTGAAGAAGAAAGTCTTCGCCATGGGTTCGATCAACCATCACAGCGACGGGCATATTGCGGTTGTGTGTCCCGCTCCGATCGGGGTCCAGCAGGAATTGATCGAGGCGTCGCCGAAGAAATACTACGGGCCGCCTTACGTCGGCGGGGCCGGCTGGGTCGGCGTCGAACTTCCGCGCGTCAGCGACAAAGAATTAACTTTGCACATCCGCGAAGCGTGGGCGTTGATCGCGCCACCTAAGTTGCAGGCCGCGATTGAGGAGTAACTATGGATAATATGCAGAAGAGAGTCCGCGTCCTGGAGGCATTTGCCCTTTTGTCATTGCTGGTTCTCGGCGTACTGGCATTCACAGCCTTTACGCAGACGAAGCAGAAATTTGACGAGATAACCGTCGAGCGGCTGAACGTCGTCGAGAAGAACGGTCAATTGGTCGCCGTGATCGCCAATACGGATCGAATGCCCGATCCAATCGTTGGCGGGAAGACCTTCAAGACTGAGCGTCCTCCGGGAATGATCTTCTACAACGGAATAGGCGACGAATGTGGAGGTTTGGTCTTTGGCGCTGCTACGGGCGAAAACGCGCGCGCGGGCGACAAGTACGGTGCTTATGGCGGGTTCAGCCTCGATCAGTATAAGCAATCGCAGGCCATCGGTCTTATCTACAACGACCACTCGGGCAGCCGTGAAGTCGGGCTGAAAGTGTGGGACCGGCCGGAGACCTCACAGTCTGAGTTTATTGAAAGGGGAGACGTCATCAGGAAAATGCCGGAAGGACCAGAAAAGGAAGCGGCCCGGAAAAGTCTGCGTGAGTCTGGTTTCTCGCCCACGCGCATCTTCGTCGGCAAGAACAAGGAGCGCGAGGCTAAAGTGACGTTATACGACGCGAAGGGGAACGCCCGCATCAACATGATCGTGGATGCGGCAGGTGTGCCACGCCTGGATTTCTTAGACGAAAGCGGCAAGGTCACCTACAGTATGCCCGGCAACTCCAAAACGAACGGCCCAAAGGATAAGTAAGTAGGTCGGGCCGGCGCGCGGGGAGCGCGTTTCTTAACTTAGCGGTCAGTCGAGTATGTTGTTTTCCTAAGAAGGAGTAACCACCATGAATCGCGAAGACCAATTCATTCCCCATTTGATCGTCAGCGACGGCGTCGCCGCGCTTGAGTTCTACAAGAACACATTCGGCGCTGAAGTGGGCGACAACATGATGGCGCAAGATGGCAAACGCCTTTTGCATGGGGAGATCGTTTTGGAGGGCCATAAGTTTTTCGTCTCTGACGAGTTCTCAGCGAGTGAAGGCGGCGTGTGCAAGATGCCCGAGACGCTGGGCGGGACCAGTGTGCGCATCACCCTGCAAACCGATAATGCAGATGCGGTGGTCGCACGCGCAGTCGCCGCCGGCGCGCGCGTGATCATGCCCTTGCAGGACATGTTCTGGGGCGCGCGTTACGGACAAATCATGGATCCTTTCGGCCACGCCTGGGGCATCAATCAACAGTTGCAGGAACAGAGCGCCGAAGAAACGCAGGCCAAAGCCGACAAGTTCTTTGCAAAGAACAAGCCCGATTAGCTGATCTGAGGTTTTTCTGTGGACGAAGCCGGTTAATCTTAAACTAAAAAGAGGCCCGAGTGTTTAATGAGCAGCAGCAAGCTTGAATTGATAGCCAGGCACTTGACCACCGCGGAACTCGAAGCTGGATTGGACGAGATCCGCCGCGCTCCCAGAGATGAAGGCACTCTCGAATTGATTGTGCGCCGGCCCGAGGTCGACGAACGAGAAGTTCTTGACGCAGGCGAGCTTAATTTGGAAGTAGGCCTGGTGGGCGACAGCTGGATCACCCGCGGCAGCTCGCGCACGCCGGACGGATCGGCACATCCGGACATGCAGCTCAACATCATGAATTCCCGCGTCACTGCGCTGGTGGCCCAGCACAAAGACCGCTGGCAACTGGCGGGAGATCAACTCTATCTCGATCTGGATTTGAGTGAAAAGAACCTGCCTGCGAGGACGAGATTCGCGATCGGCGCGACCGTGATTGAAGTCAGCCCACAGCCGCATCTCGGCTGCCGGAAATTCGTTTCGCGCTTCGGCCTCGAAGCTATGCAGTTTGTGAATTCACCGCTGGGCAGACAGCTCCGCCTGCGCGGCATCAATGCCCGCGTAGTTTCGGCCGGCGTGATTCGCGTTGGTGATGTGGTCAGGAAGATTGCCTGATTCAAACCTGACGCTCACCGCTGCAATCTTTCGGATTACTCTTGAGTGCCCTGCCAATTAGCAGTAATCTCTGCACTCGCTATGCTCGAACAACTCGTCGAATCATGGCAGATCAATCATCGCGTCACGCTGGGCCAACTTGATGAACAAAAGCTTAACCGCAGAGGACGCCGAGGAGGTCGCAGAGGACCGCAGAAATGGATTTTCTCTGCGACCTTTGCGAAGACCTCTGCGGCCCTCTGCGTTAAGACTTCGTCGCACATAGGTCGAACCAGGAGACACCACATGAAAACAACGATCTGGAAGAAGCTCTTACCTGTATTCCTACTCATCATTGGAATTGCGGCGGCACTTTCAGCGCAAACTGCGCCGCGTCCACTCAAGCTCGACGACCTCTCGCGCTTTCGCAACGTCAGCGATCCGCAGTGCGCGCCGGAGGGACAGTGGGTCGCTTATGTCGTCGCCACGATTGACGCGAAGGAAGACAAGGGCAGCTCGCATATCTGGATGATCGGCTTTGACGGAAAGAACGGTCGGCAGATCACATTTAGTAACGACAGCGAGGGTTCGCCGCGCTGGAGTCCCGACGGCAAGTATCTTTCGTTCACTTCGTCGCGGCCGGGCAAAGCGAAGGGCAGTCAGGTGTGGTTGCTGGATCGCAGCGGCGGCGAGGCTTATCAGCTCACTGAGTTGAAAGGCCGCCTGCAAGGTTACGAATGGTCGCCGGATGCGAAGCGTCTGGCGCTGATCATCGGCGATCCTGATCCTGATGCGCCCGATCCGAATGCCACTCCGGCGCCAGGCACGCCTCCGAAACCACCGAAGCCGATCGTTATCGATCGTTATCGCTACAAGCAGGATGTGCAGGGCTATCTTCTGTCGGGCCGGCACAGCTACATCTATCTTTACGACATCGCTACGAAGAAGCTCGACCGTTTGACTAAAAGCAAGTGGGACGAGTCTTCGATTTCATGGTCGCCGGACGGAACGCGGATCGCTTTCATGAGCAATCACTCTGACGATCCGGATCGCGATCCGGCGGCGCAATTGTTTGTTGCCGCGGCGCAACCCGGCGCAACCGAAAAGGTTTTGACGACCCCGGACAATCGCGCCAGTCGCGCGCGGCCGGAATGGAGTCCCGACGGAAAATGGATCGTGTTCCTTGAGGGCGACGAGAAAAAATACGGCGCGTACGGCATGGAGCATCTCACGATCGTTGCAGCCGATGGCTCCACGCCGCCGCAGCGCGTTGCGTCGAGCGAGGCTCTCGACCGCAGCGTTTCACAGCCCCGGTGGGGCGAGGATGGCAAGAATATTTACGCCATCGTGACCGATGATATGTCCGCCTACGGCGCACGCATTCCGGTCGGCGCGGGAAGCGCTGTTCCGATCACCGATAAGCCCATCGTTTTGGGACAGCGTCATAGCGCGGGACCGTGCGCGGTGGTGATCTCGGGCGACGATAACCATTACAACGAGATTTATTCCGCCAGTGTCATCGGCAGCAAAATGAAGTTCCAACCGCTTACCCATCAGAACGACGCGCTTATGGCTGAACTCCAGATTGCGCAAAGCAAAGAAGTTGCTTTCAAGAGCAAAGACGGCACGGATGTTCACGGCTTACTGACTTATCCGGTTGGTTATGTGAAAGGAACAAAGGTTCCTCTGCTGCTGCGCATCCACGGCGGACCCAACGGGCAGGATCAGCATTCATTCAGCGTCGAGCGCCAGGTGTTCGCGGCGAACGGCTACGCGGTGCTGGCGGTGAACTATCGCGGCAGCTCAGGCCGCGGCCAGAAATACTCGCGTTCGATTTTTGCCGACTGGGGTCATTACGAAGTCGAGGACCTGCAAGCCGGCGTCGATCATGTGATTGCAATGGGAGTCGCTGATCCTGATCGAATGGGTGTCGGTGGTTGGAGCTACGGCGGCATTCTGACTGACTACATGATCGCTACTGATACGCGTTTCAAAGGCGCCACCAGCGGCGCGGGCACTGCGTTTACAGTCGCGTTCTACGGCACCGATCAGTACATCATTCAATACGATTACGAGATTGGCCCGCCGTGGAATCCGAAAGCGTGGGAAACCTACGTCAGGATTTCATATCCGTTCCTGCACGCCGATCGCATCAAGACGCCGACGCTGTTTCTCGGCGGCGAGCGCGATTTCAACGTCCCGGTTCAGGGCGGGCAACAGATGTATCAGGCGCTGCGCAGCCTGGGCGTCGAAACCCAACTGATCATCTATCCGAATGAGTTTCACGGCATCACGCGCCCGAGCTATGTGCGCGATCGTTACGAAAGATACCTGGCCTGGTACGACAAGTACGTGAAGAAGAATCCGGTACCGGCGAAAAAGAATGTGGCGGAGGGTGGGACGCGGTAGGGCTTTGATGTTCGGAGGCAGTCACATGTTAGACGTTCTGAAATTCGGAGAAGGCGGCGGCAAAGGTAATAGCTCTGTGTTTGGTTATCTGGAAAAGTGGGTTTGGGCGAAGGACAGTGTTGATGTCCTCGCAGCGTACAGAAAGGAAACAGGTTTCTTCCATGTGGTTTGGCAGGTGAATACGCTGGGGCAAGTGGACCTCCGCGTAGAATCGCCGGGCCATAATGTGGATCGCAACCTCAACGATATCAAGTGCGAAGTGATTGCGTCGTTGCTGTCTTCTAAGCTCGCTTCCAAGATGATTGAGAAAGGCTACGACCACGAGATTGGCAGAGCGATCTCACCCGACGAGCAACGGGATAATAGAAGCACCAAAGTATTTCGCGTGATATTGGGTGACAGCCAACTCAAGCCCACTGCGAAGGAAAACATCCAAACAGTGCACGATGCCTTAGGCTCGACTGTGGATGAGGTGCTCGCCCCCTTCAACGAAAGACTGAACGAGCATTTTTGCCGGTTGCGAGGCGATCGTCGCGCTCTCGGCTGATAGAGTCGATCTACGTTTGTAAGTTCAACTTGATAACCTCAAGGTCAGGAAGGTGGGCTTGCCCCCGCTGTTTCTAAAAGAATCACTCCCGAAATGGCTCGCAAATGGTCAAACCTTAATCTCCCGGGCGCGCTGCACTTCGTAACTGGCAACTCGCTGGATCGTGCACCGATCTTTGCTGAACCTGCTTGCTGCCGTGCTTTCCTTGAAGAACTCCGCTGTCTGGATCAGAAATGGCCAAGCAAGCTTATCGCTTACGTACTAATGCCCGATCATTTTCACTTGATAAGCAATCCGCAGGATGGTCGAATCAAGGAGTTCGTAGGTGCGCTCAAGAGTCTTTCGGCGAAAAGTATTGTTCGAGTCCACAAACAATTTCGCTTTCACGCCGGCGCAGTTGGTAATCAGGTTTGGCAGGAGAGCTTCAAGGCACTACCCTTGTGGAGCGGTTGGATGATCTGGCAGAAGATCAACTACATTCATGCCAACCCGGTGAAAGCCGGAATCGCGAAGTCCGCCAAGGATTATTCTTGGTCCAGCTTCAGGTCCTTCTATTCGCAAAGCGACCAATCGCTTGCCGTGGATCATGATTGGTGGTGGTCAGATGATGCAGAGAAACTATCTTTGGCAGTTAAGCAGATGGGGTGGCATAGGTGAGGAATTGTTACATCAAAACAAGCGGGGGCAAGCCACCCTTCCTAACCTGTGAGGTTATTCGATTGCGAGTTTCCAAATCGCGCGCCGTTGCCATAATCATCACCTGTATCTATCTCGCGCTGGGCTTTGGCGTTGTGCAAGGCCAGCAGAGATCTTCGCTGCTCGGCGATTGGACCGGCGAGTCCATTTGCGTGGGAAATAATCCAAGCTGTCATGATGAAAAGGTGATTTATCACGTCTCGACGCCTGCCGGTGAAAATGATCGCGTGAAGATCGCCGCCGACAAGATCGTAAACGGCAAGCCCGAACCGATGGGCGTCATCGATCTCAAGTATGACGCGAGCAAACAAACGCTGACCGGCGAAACTCAGACTGCCAGATATCGTCTCTGGTGGGAGTTCACCGTCAAAGGCGACATCATGGAAGGCACTTTGAGTATTCTTCCCGACAAGACGATCGCCCGCCGCATAAAAGTCCAGAAGAACGAATCGACTCAAAAGGGAGCAGCGATGACCAATCACGCGACCGGAACATTTGAAGTAAAGCTAAACCCACAGGACGACAAGTCTGATGATAAGACGCTTGGTCGCATGACGATCGAGAAGCAGTGGCATGGCGATATCGAAGGCACGAGCAAAGGTCAGATGCTGACCGGCGGGGAGGTCAGCAAAGGTTCGGCAGGTTACGTCGCGATCGAGAAAGTCAGCGGTACCCTCAAGGGGCGCAAAGGAACTTTCATCCTTCAGCACAGCGCCACGATGACGCGCGGCGAAGCGCAACTCACCATCACAGTGGTTCCGGACTCCGGCACGGATCAACTGGAAGGGCTTACGGGGAAGTTGACGATCAAG
>Ga0209701_10001711_pt1 | contig 14235 bp, 18 predicted proteins | sample CZO8metaG_4_FD_188356 | JGI IMG/M metagenome (GOLD analysis project Ga0209701, IMG submission 188356) | Vadose zone soil microbial communities from the Eel River Critical Zone Observatory, Northern California, USA - CZOApr15con2H3.8 metaG... | ecosystem: Environmental > Terrestrial > Soil >...
CAGATCAGCGGGCTCAGCTCGATCCTCAACATCCTCTACGTCCTGCTCGCGCTGTCGGTGATCGTGAGCCTCTTCGGGATCGTCAACACGCTCGTCCTGACCGTCTTCGAACGGACACGTGAGATCGGAATGCTGCGCGCGATCGGGATGACACGCCGCCAGGTTCGCCGGATGATCCGCCACGAGAGCGTGATCACCGCCATGATCGGCGGCGTGCTCGGAATCGCCCTCGGAATCGTGCTCGGCGGGCTGCTGGTCTACCGCGTCGACTTCATCCAGTTCTCGCTGCCGATCACGTCGCTCGTCATCTTCGCCGTCGTCACGATCCTGCTCGGCATCGTCGCAGCGATCTTCCCGGCCCGGCGCGCGTCGCGCCTGAACGTGTTGGAGGCTCTGCAATACGAATGACCGAGGTCGCCGAGCTCCTGCGCGTCCACGTCTCTGCCGACGCGCGCGAGGAGTCAGACCGTTGCGCGATGCTGCGGCTCGCGCGGGAGCTCCACGAGGAGCTCGGCATCGACGTGCGGCGCGCCTATCCGTGGCTCACGCGCGTTTTTGCTTATCCGCACGCCACCGTGCGCCTCAACTTCTTTCGCGTCACCGAATGGGACGGCGAGCCGCATCCGAAGGAAGACCAGGCGATCGCGTGGCAAGCGTTGGCTGCGCCGCTGGCGGCGCCGATGCTGCCGGCGAACGCGCCGGTGCTGGCTTCCCTCGCGCTTCCGGTGGAATACGCGATCACCAATGCCGCGCAATTCGGTACGACGCAGATGCTGGCGCGGCTGGAGCGACGCCTGGAGCAGGGCTTGAAGCTGCTTCAGGTGCGCGAGCCCGGATTGGCAGGCGAGGAACGGCGCCTGTTCACGCAGCAGGCGCTCGGTCTGGCCCATCGTTACGGCTGCAGAGTGCTCGTCAAGTCGCTGTTTTCCGGGGCCGACGGCGTGCATTTCACCGCGGCCGAACTGATGCGCTTGCAGGAACGGCCGACGGAAGTCCTCGCCGCAGCTTCATGTCACAGCCGCGAAGAGCTGGAGCGAGCGATGCAGCACGAGCTCGATTTCGCGGTCCTCGGGCCGGTGAAGCGCACTGCCTCGCACGCGGCCGAGCCCGTTCTCGGATGGAAGGGTTTTGCGACGATTGCTCGCGGCGCGAGCCTGCCGGTTTACGCGATCGGCGGCCTGGCGCGTGCGGATCTCGAGGAAGCCTGGCGCGCCGGCGCGCACGGCCTGGCGATGATCAGCGGGAGCTGGAGCTAGAAGCGCTCGCCGCAGAACGGCCGCCACTTGTTCTTGGGGCCGAAGAGCGCCGGCGCGCCGCAGCGCGGGCAAGGCACCTTCTTCACAGATTGCAGAACGTGAGCTCGAAGCCGACGTCCCAGTCGGCGATGCGCGGCCGCGGATCGTCGCCGTTCTGCGCGAGGAAGCGGATATTGAGGACGTACTTGTTGGCGCTGATTTCCGGCACGCAGGGCGTTTCGGTATCGAGGCGCACGCGCAGCATCTGCGCCGTCTTGCCGCCGAGCATCTGCTGGTAGGTGCCGAGCGCCGCATTGTGCGCCTGCGGCTTGCCCGATTCCCGCAGGATGCGCAGGATGATCGCGGTGCCATCGCGCAGCGGGTGGAGCGGTCCGGTCCATGCGGCGAGCTGGCCGGTCCGCTCCTCCGCCTGCCGGTGCAGCCAGTAATGATAGGAAGGCAGGTCGAATTCGCAGGCGCCGCCCGGGATGCCGGTGCGCTGCTTGATCGACATCAGCCAGTCGTTCTCGCGCAGGTACTGTCCGATCTTGCCGGTCATGGAGAACAGCGCCGCCGACGCCTGCTCGATGTCGCGCAGTACGCTCGCTAACGCCTCTTCCGCGATCTCTGGGTTGTTCCTGAATGACAGCAGCACCTGCTTCTGGCGTTCGAGCTCCTGCAGCAGGTCGGACTTCAAGTCGGCGCGGCTCGAGACTTCCATGATCTCGAACAGCGTCAGCAGCGCCATGTGGTGGTCGTGCGGATCGGTGCGCGCGATGAAGTGCCGGGAACGCTCGAACAGGTCCTCCAGGCGCAGCAGCGTGCGGATACGCTCGTTCAGAGGATATTCATACGTGATCACGGAGGCAGCACCGCTCGGCAGGATCAAAAAGTTGGGCGGATTCTGAGCGATTTGCGCTCGCAGCACAACTTAGCCTTTGACATTGCGGGTCATTTTCTCGTATCGGGCATGCAGTGCGGTGACCTGTTTCCGCAGCGCGTCAAGCGTGCCGCCGTTGTCGATGACGTCATCGGCGGCCGCGAGGCGTTCGGCGCGGGACGCCTGCGAGCGCAGGATCGCCTGGATCTCGCTTTCCGACAGCTGGCTGCGCGCGTGCACGCGCGCGACCTGCGTTTCCTCCGGGGCGTCGATCACCAGCACGCGGTCCACGCGCTGCCGGTAATCCGGGGATTCAACGAGCAGCGGCACCACATGCACGACATAGGACCCGCTCGCTGCAGCGATGCGCCGCTGCGACTCTTCGCGGATCAGCGGATGCAGCAGCGCCTCGAGCGCCCTCTTGGCCACGGGGTCGGAAAAGACGCGCTCGCGCATCTTCTTCCGATCCATGGCGCCGGACGCGGCGATGAACTCCGCGCCGAAGAGCCTTTCAAGCTGCGGCAGCGCCGCGCCGCCGCGCTCGGTGAGCTCGTGTGCGATGGCGTCGGAGTCGACCACGCTGGCGCCGAGGCGGGCGAACTCCTCGGCCGCCGCGCTCTTGCCGCTGCCGATGCCTCCGGTCAGTCCGATCACAAAGCTCACAGCCTCTGCACGTACCACCGCACGATGGGATCGCCCCAGTAGAGCGCGACCACGCCCGCGATCGCGAGATACGGTCCGAAATGAAAGCGGAACGCGGCGTCCCAGCGGCCGCGCGCGGCGAACATCTGCAGCGCGCCGAAGGCGAGGCCGACCAGCGAAGAAAGCAGGATCACCAGCGGCAGCATCTTCCAGCCCAGAAACGCTCCCACCGCGGCGTTCATCTTGAAGTCGCCGTATCCCATGCCTTCCTTGCCGGTGAGGAGCTTGTAGCCCCAGTAGACCAGCCACAAGGACAGATAGCCGGCCGCGGCGCCGATCACTGCCTCGGGCAGCGGGACGAAGGCTCCCGCGACATTGAGGATAAGCCCGATCCAGACCAGCAATAGCGTCAGCGCATCGGGCAGGAAGCCGGTTTCCTGGTCGATGAACGCGAGTGCGATGGTGAACCAGACGAACAGCGCCGCGCCAAGCGCAGCAAGCGACGGCCCGAAGCGCCATGCAGAATAGGCCGCAGCGAGTCCGGCGAGCAGCTCGACCACGGGGTACTTGATGCCGATGCGCGCGCCGCACGCAGAGCATTTGCCGCGCAGCGCGAGGTAGCTTGCGAGCGGAATGTTCTCGAGCGCCGTGATGGCATGGCCGCAGCCAGGGCAGCGCGAGCGCGGCACGACGAGATTGTAGGGCTCCTCCTTGGGGGGTTCCTGCCCTGCGAGCGCGGCGCATTCAGCCCGCCACTCGCGCTCCATCATCTTCGGCAGGCGATGGATGACGACGTTCAGGAAAGAACCGATGCACAGCCCGAGCGCCAGCGCAACCCAGGGAAGCACGGCTGGCTGGAGGAGCCAGCCGAGGGTGCTCATTCCCTAAACGGCCTGGCCGATCTTGAAGATCGGCAGGTACATCGCTATGACCATGCCGCCGATCAGCGTGCCGAGGACCACCATGATCATCGGCTCCATGAGCGAGGACAGCGCCTCGACCGCATCGTCCACTTCGGCCTCGTAGAAGTCGGCGACCTTGCTGAGCATGCTGTCCAGCGCACCCGTTTCCTCGCCGATCGAGCACATCTGCAGCACCATCGAGGGGAATACGTTGGCGTTCTGCATCGCCACCGTGAGCGAGGTGCCGCTCGAAACCTCGGCCTGGATCTGCTTGGTTGCCATCATGTAGATGTAATTGCCGGACGCGCCGCCGACGGAGTCGAGCGCCTCGACCAGCGGCACGCCGGCCGCGAACATCGTGGCGAGCGTGCGCGTCCAGCGCGCAATGGTCGACTTGCGCACGAGGTCCCCGAACACTGGCATGCGCAGCGCCAGCCGGTCCATGAAGATCTGCACCCCGAGCGAACGCTTCCAGGCTTGAAGGAAGCCGTAGATACCGCCGATGACCACCGGGAAGATGATGTACCAGTTGCCGACGAACCAGTCGGAAATCGCCATCACGATCAGCGTGGCCGCCGGCAGGTCGGCGCCGAAGTTCCTGAACACCTCTTTGAACGCCGGGATCACGAAAATCATGATCACCGCGGTGATGATGAATGCCACCGCGATGATCGCGATCGGGTAGAACAGCGCCGACTTGATCTTCGACTTGATGGCCAGGATCTTCTCCTTGTAGCTCGCCAGGCGTTCGAGCAGGTTTTCCAGAATTCCCGCCTGCTCGCCCGCCTGCACGAGGTTGCAGTAAAGCGGATCGAAGTACAGCGGGTACTTGCGGAACGCCGCGGCGAGCGACGAGCCGGTCTCGACTTCGGTCTTGATCTCCAGCAGCAGCTTCTGCACGGCCGGGTTGGAGGCGCCCTTGCCGACGATGTCGAACGACTGCAGCAGCGGAACGCCGGCCTTCATCATCGTCGCGAGCTGCCGCGTGAACAGCGCGAGATCCTTTTCGGTGACCCTGCCGCCGCCGCGAATCTTCTGCCTCTTGACCTTCTGTACGAGGATGCCCTGCCGGCGCAGGGTGGCATTGACGGCCGTCTCGCTGACCGCGCGCAGTTCGCCGCGAATGATCTTGCCGCCCCTGTCCTTGCCTTCCCAGAGGAAGAGGAATTCCTTGGGTCCCTTTATTGCCGCTGCTGCTGTTGCCATATGAGCAAGCCCTTCCGCTTGTGGGCCGATAATGCCTCCCGGGAAGACGTTTGTAAAGGCTGAAATACCCGCTCTAAGCCTCTGAGGCCTCGGCGTTTTCGACCGGCTCGACCGGCCGGAAGATACGCACTGTTTTCACCGTCCGGCCCTGGGCGTGCACGATTTCCATCGGCACGCTGCCGATCTTGACGGAAACGTCGGCCTCGGGGATGTCCTGCAGGTACTCGACGATCAGCCCGTTGAGGGTCTTCGGTCCGTCGGTCGGCAGATTGAGACCCAGCGCCCGGTTGATGTCGCGCACCGGCATCGTGCCCTCGGCGGTGGCGGTGCCCTGCTCGTCCCAGGCGAGAATCGGCGCCGCCGAGGGCAGCGAGGTGGTGAACTTGCCGATGATCTCCTCGATGATGTCCTCGAGCGTGACTAGGCCCATCAGCTCGCCGTACTCGTCGACCACCAGCGCGACGCGCTCCTTGTTTTCCTGGAAGTACTGCAGCTGCGCCAGCACCGGCGTGGTCGAGGGCACGAAGTAGGGCTCGACGAGCAGCGCTTCCAGCGCCGGCTTGTCGAGCTCGCCGGTGCGCAGCAGGGCCAGCACCTTGCGCAGGTGAAGCACGCCGACCACCTCGCCGAGCGCGTCGCGGAACACGGGCAACCGCATGTGGTAGCTGGTGGCGAGCTGGTGGGAGATAGTCTCCATGTCGTCGTCGAGATTGATGGCCTCGATGCGCGCGCGCGGCACCATGATGTCCTGCACCGTTACCGCGCCGACATCGAACAGGTTGAGCAGGATCGACAGGTGCTTTTTCGGCATGAAGCTGGAGGACTCGAGCACCAGCGTGCGGATCTCCTCGGGAGACAGCTTGGGCGTATCCAGGTTCGGATCGGTCCGGATCCGCAACAGCCACAGCAGCGGCCTCACGAACAGGTTTACGAACCAGGCGGCGGGCACGAGAAGGCGCAGCGTCGCCTTGAGCGGGTATGAAAGGAGAAGCGCAGTGCGCTCCGGGTAGGTTGCGCCGATGACCTTCGGCGTGATCTCCGAGAAGATGATGATCAGGAACGAGATCACCAGCGTGCCGATGGCGTAGACGATCCTGTCCTCGCCGAACAGCCTGATCGCGATGAAGCTCGAAAGCGAGCTCGCCGCCACGATCACCAGCGTGTTGCCGATGAGAATGCCGCCGAGCAGGCGGTCGGTGCGCTTGAGCAGCTCGGCGACGCGCACGGCCGAGCGGTGGCCCTGCGTCACCAGATGCTTCAACCGGTATCGGTTGATCGCCATCATCGCGGTCTCGGCGATCGAGAAGAAGGCCGACAGCAGCAGAAGCGCGACGAGCGCCGCCACCTGCCAGCTCAGCGGCCATTGTTCGTGCATCTCAGCTCCGATGCAGAATCACTTCGAGAACGAAGCGACTGCCTGGATAGGCGAGCATGAGCATGATGAAACCGGTGAGCGTCCAGCGCAAAGCGGTGCGCCCCCGCCAGCCGTAAAGCCAGCGCCCCGCGAGCAGCAAGGCGAAAACCAGCCAAGACAGGACCACAAACAGCGTCTTGTGGTCGAAGCGCATGGCGCGGCCGAGAAAGGACTCCGAATAGGCAATGCCGACAACAAAGGTGACTGTCAGCACGGCAAACGCCGCGCCGATCAGACGAAACACGAGGCGTTCCAAGGAGAGCAATGGCGGCACATCGCGCAACGGCCCCTCGAGCCATGCGCCGCTCTGGGCTGTTCCGGGCGCGGCGTGCAGGCGCCGCTCGACCGAAGAAATGAGCAGCGCATGGAACGTCGCGACCATGAAAAGGCTGTAGGCAAGCATGCCGAAGAAAAGATGTAGCCGGAACTCGAACGAGACGGGGTCCGGGCTCGTTCGACCCGAGAAAAATGCCGGCAGCGGCGCACAAAGCGCAGCGGCGGCGAGCGCCATCGGATACACGAGCTCTATTCGAAAGAAGATGCCCTCGACCCAGCAGATCAGGACGGCCAGCCACATCATCACCGAGAGCGCCTGCGCGAAGCCGAAGCGCAGTTCTGCGGCGGCGAAGATCTGAGAGTAGAGCAGCGCGCCGTGAATTCCAAGCGGGACCAGGATGGCGCCGCGCTCCCACGGTCGCAGTCCTCTCGTCGGCGTATGGCGTCGCCAGCGCGTGTTCCAGAAATGCCACGCCAGCCCCAAATACACGGCCGAGGCAAGGACGTGAATTACAATGTCCGGCACCTCTTCAGTTTATCACCCCATGCTAGACAACCTGACCGCGCGGCTGGCGAAGATCGTCAAGCACATCCGCGGCGAAGCGCGGCTCACCGAAGCGAACATCCAGGATGCGCTGCGCGAAGTGCGCGTCGCGCTGCTCGAGGCCGATGTCGCGCTGCCGGTGGTGAAGCAGTTCATCGAATCGGTGCGCGCGAGCGCGCTCGGCGAGGAAGTCATCGGCAGCCTGACTCCGGGACAGGCCCTGGTCGGCGTGGTGCACCGCGAGCTCGCGCGCCTGATGGGCGAGGCGAGCGTCGGGCTCGATCTAGCGACGCAGCCGCCGGCCGTGATCCTGATGGCCGGGCTGCAGGGCTCGGGCAAGACGACCACCGCGGGAAAGCTGGCGAAGCTTCTCACCGCCGACAAGAAAAAAGTCGCGCTCGTCTCGTGCGACGTCTATCGCCCGGCTGCGATCGAGCAATTGAAAGCGGTTGCAGCCGAGGCCGGCGCCGATTTTGTTGAATCAAAATTGGGCGAAAACCCCGTCGACATCGCCCGCCGCGCCCTGGAGCACGCGAGAACGCGGTACTTCGACGTGCTGATTGTCGACACCGCGGGGCGCCTGGCGATCGACGAGGAGATGATGCGCGAGATCGCCGAGCTGCACGCCGCGCTCAAGCCGGTGGAAACGCTGTTCATCGTCGACGCCATGCAGGGCCAGGACGCGGTCAACGTCGCGCGCGCCTTCGACGAGCGGCTGCCGCTCACCGGCGTGATCCTCACCAAGTTGGACGGAGATGCCCGCGGTGGCGCGGCGCTCTCCGTACGACAGGTCACCGGCAAGCCGATCAAGTTCGCCGGCGTTGGCGAGAAGCTTGCCGGCATCGAGCCGTTCCACCCCGAGCGCATGGCGGCACGGATCCTCGGCATGGGCGACATCCTCGGCCTGGTCGAGGAAGCGCATGCCAGGATCGACCTCGACGAGGCGAAGCGCGTCGCCGAAAAGGTGAAGCGGGGCAAGGGCTTCGACCTGGAGGACTTCAAGGCGCAGATCGCGCAGATGAAGAAGATGGGCGGCGTCGCCGCGCTGCTGGACAAGCTGCCGGCGCAGCTCGCGGGACAGGTCGATCCCGCGCAGCTGCAGGATGACAAGCAGATCCGCCGCATCGAAGGCATCATCAACTCGATGACGCCCGCCGAGCGCGCCAACCCCTCGATCCTGAAGGCCTCGCGCAAGCGGCGCATCGCCGCCGGCGCCGGGGTTCCGGTTCAGGCCGTGAACCAGCTCCTGAACCAGTTCGAGCAGATGCAGAAGATGATGAAGATGATGAAAGGCGGAAACATGGCCCGCATGCTGCGCAACATGAAGGGCATGCTGCCCGGCCTGCGCTGAGCTAGCGCCCGGTGCGCCGCCCGGGGTTCTTGCGGCCGCGCGGGCCGCGCGCATGGGGCGGCGCGCCGCGCCATGACTTCCCGCCCTCGCGCTGCCTGCCAGGCATCTGGCCTTGGCCCGGTTGTGGATTGGGACGCTTTCCCAGCGCCTGGACGCGCCGGATTGCCTGGTTCAGAGCCTCGACGTTTTCGGGCAGCGGCTCGCTCGCGAGCGCCTCCTGCAGACGGCTCAGGGCGAAGTTGCGGGATTGCTCGAGGCCGCTGCGGCTTTCCATTTCCTGCCGCTGAATTTCGATGCTGGCGATGAGATCGATGACTTCGTCGGTCGCGTGGGGATGGTGCATTGTTATGATTACGGTAGCACAGATTCTTCCCAAAGGCCTGATTTCTCCCGTATAATCCGCGCCTTTTCGCAGTTCGCGGAGCATTCCCAATGGTGGTGATTCGACTGCAGCGAGGTGGCGCCAACAAGCGGCCGTTCTATCACTTGGTGGTGGCCGATTCGCGGCGTGCGGCGTCCGGAAAGTTCCTGGAGCGCGTGGGATTCTACGACCCCAAGGCCCCCGAGGGGCGCGAGGCGCTGCGCGTCAACATGGAGCGCGTGAAGCACTGGAGCGGCCAGGGCGCGCAGCTCTCCGGCACGGCGGCGCGGCTCGTGAAGCAGTTTGCAAAGAAGGCCGCCTGAGCAGCTGTTAGCGATGGGCCGCGTCGCCGGGTCCTACGGCGTGCGCGGGTGGGTGAAGCTGGCACCGGACCGCGGCGCGGGCGAGGCGCTCGCCGCCGCGAAAGAGTGGTGGATCGGGGCCGAGGCGTACCGCGTCAGCGAGGCGAAGCGGCACGGTGCGGCAGTGGTGGGTAAGCTCGCCGGAATCGAGACGCGCGAGCAGGCCCTCGCGCTGAAGGGATCGGCGGTATCGGTGCGGCGCGAGTCGCTGCCCGAGCCCGGCGAAGGACATTACTACCTCGCGGACCTGGTGGGTCTCGAGGTCGTGAACGAGCGCGGCGAAGCGCTTGGGGTCGTGAAGCGCCTGTTCACGAACGGCGCGCAGGACGTGATGGAACTGGCAGGCGAGCGGACGCGCTTGCTGCCGTGGGTCGCCGCGGTGGTGAAGAACGTCGATCTGCCGAATCGGCGGATCGAAGTCGCCTGGGAAGCGGACTGGTGATCCGCTTCGACGTGGTGACGCTGTTCCCCGAGACGTTCGCCGCGGTGACGGGGAGCGGCATCACCAGCCGCGCGCTGCAGGCCGGGCTGTGGCGCCTCGCGACGTGGAATCCGCGCGATTTCACGAGCGACAACTACCGGACGGTGGACGACCGTCCGTACGGCGGTGGGCCCGGCATGGTAATGCTGGCCGAGCCGTTGGACAGGGCCCTCGAGGCAGTCAAGCAGAACGGGGGAAGTGGAAAAACCATTTACCTGTCGCCGCAGGGCAGTAGGCTCGATCACCGCAAGGTGATCGAGCTGGCGAAGGAAAGCGCGCTGACGCTGCTTTGCGGCCGCTACGAAGGCGTCGATGAGCGGCTCCTGGCGCGGCGCGTCGACGAGGAGCTGTCGCTCGGCGACTTCGTGCTCTCGGGCGGCGAGCTCGCGGCGATGGCGCTGATCGACGCGGTGGTGCGCCAGCTGCCGGGGGCGCTGGGCGATGAACAATCGGCGCTCGAGGAGTCGTTCGCGGACGGCCTTCTCGACTGCCCGCAGTACACGCGGCCCGAGGTGGTCCAGGGCGCGCGAGTGCCCGAGGAGCTGCTCTCGGGGCACCACGAGAACATCCGGCGCTGGCGGCTGAAGCAGGCGCTGGGGCGGACCTGGCTCAGGCGGCCCGATCTGCTGGCGGCGAGGCCGCTGAGCGAAGAGGAAACGAAGCTGCTGGCGGAGTTCCAGAAAGAGTACAGGAGTTGACATGGATCTGATTCAGACACTCGAGCAAGAAGAGATCAAGCGGCTGAGCCGCAACGTGCCGGATTTCTCCCCGGGCGATACCGTGGTGGTGAACGTCAACGTCGTCGAGGGCGAAAGAAAGCGCGTGCAGGCGTTCGAAGGCATGGTGATCGCCAAGCGCAACCGCGGACTGAATTCCTCGTTCATCGTGCGCAAGATATCGTCGGGTGAAGGCGTCGAGCGCACGTTCCAGACCTACTCGCCGCTGATCGCCTCGATCGAGGTGAAGCGCAAAGGCGACGTGCGCCGCGCCAAGCTCTATTATCTGCGCGCGCGCTCCGGCAAGTCGGCGCGCATCCGCGAGAAGACCGGCGGCGCGGAAGGCGAAACGCAGGAGTAAAAGAAGCATAAAATTCGGGCTATGCGCAGAGAGGCCGCTGCCATCAGCCCGATCACGAGCATCGTCGCGGCGATTCGCGCCGGCGAGATCGTGATCCTGGTGGACGACGAGCACCGCGAGAACGAGGGCGACCTCGTTTTCGCCGCCGACTTCGTCACGCCCGAGAAGATCAATTTTCTTGCCAAGCACGGCCGCGGCCTGATCTGCATGCCGGTGACCGAGGCGCATGCGCAGCGCCTCGGCCTGCGGCCGATGGTCGAGCAGAACCGCTCGCGCCACGGCACCAACTTCACCACTTCGATCGAGGCCGCGGAGGGCATCTCCACCGGCATCTCGGCGCAGGACCGCGCGCTGACCATCAAGGTCGCCGCGGCGCCCGATGCCAAGCCCGAGGACATCGTCCAGCCCGGCCACGTGTTCCCGCTCATCGCGCAACCGGGCGGCGTGCTGGTGCGCGCCGGGCACACCGAAGCCTGCTGCGATCTCGCGCATCTCGCCGGACTTTCGCCCGCCGCGGTGCTGTGCGAGATCATGCGCGACGACGGCAGCATGGCGCGGCTGCCCGATCTCATCGACTTCGCCGCCGAGCACAAGCTCAAGATCGGCACCATCGCCGATCTGATCGAGTACCGCAGCCGCAATGAATCGCTGGTGCAGCGTGTCTTGGAGCGCGACATCGAGACGGCCTGGGGAAGTTTTCATCTGGTGTCCTATCGGGATCTCGCGCTCGGTTCGATTCACCTCGCGCTCGTGCAGGGCCGTCCTTCGCCGCAGACTGAGATTCTGGTGCGCGTGCACGAGCCGCTGTCGGTGGTCGACCTGCTCGATGCCGGTCCGGGCACCCATTCGTGGGGCGTCGGCGAAGCGCTCGCAACCATCAGGCAGGCGGGCACGGGAGTGATGGTGCTCCTCAACTGCACGCAAACGAGCCAAGCGCTGGAGGCGCGACTTGCCGAAACGCGCACGCCGCACGGCGGCCGGGGAATGGACCTGCGCCTCTACGGCATCGGCGCGCAGATCCTGCGCGATCTCGGTGTCGGGCGCATGCGGCTGATGGCCGCGCCGCGCAAGATGCCGAGCATGGCGGGTTTCGGGCTCGAAGTCACCGGCTACGCCGAGCTGCCGAAGCGGTAAGGCCGCGATGCGCCTCGGCATCGTCGCCAGCCAGTTCAACGCGGAGGTCTCTCATCGGCTGCTCGAGCGCGCCAGGGCGCAAGCGCAGTCCATGGGCGTTGAAATTGCCGTCACCACTGTTCCGGGGGCGCTCGAGATTCCGCTCGCTCTGCAGTGGATGGCGCAGAGCGGACGTTTCGACGCCCTGGTCGCGCTGGGCGCCGTGATCCGCGGCGAGACCTACCATTTCGAAGTGGTGGCGAACGAGTCCGCGCGCGGCCTGATGGACGTGGCGCTCGACTTCGGCCTGCCGATCGCCAACGGCATTCTGACCACCGAGGATGAGCCGCAGGCGATGGCGCGCCTCGACAAGGGCGCCGACGCGGTGCGCGTCGCCGTCGAGATGGCCAAGCTCAAGGCAAAGCTGCATGAAGAGCGCTAGGCGCCAGGCGCGCGAGATCGCCCTGCAGGCGCTTTACGCCTGGCAGTTGTCAGGCAGCGACCCGGTCGAGCAGGCCCGCAGCCTGGAAGGCTTCGACAAGACGGATTCATCCTTCGTAAATGCGCTCGCGAGCGGTGTACGGGATCGCGCTGCGGATCTGGAGCGGATCATCGCGCCGCACCTCGATCGCGCGTTCGCCCGGCTTTCGCCGATCGAGCGGGCGATTCTGTACATCGGCGCCTTCGAGCTCGCCGCGCACCCCGAGACACCGTTCAAGGTGGTGCTCAACGAAGCGATCGAGCTGGGAAAGAGCTTCGGCGCGACCGACGGCCACCGCTTCGTCAACGGCGTTCTGGAGAAGATTGCCGCGGCGCTGCGCCCGGACGAAGTGGCGCGCTCGAGAAAGATCGCCTGAACGAATTCGAGATCATCCGGCGGTACTTCGAGCGCCCGCCCAAGCATGCAGTGCTCGGAGTCGGCGATGATTGCGCGCTGCTCGCCGCCCGGGCCGGTTTCGAGATCGCGGTCACGACCGACATGCTGATCGAAGGGCGTCACTTCCGTTCGGGCGCGGACGCGCGCGCGCTCGGCCACAAGGCGCTCGCGGTGAATCTGTCGGACCTGGCGGCGACGGGTGCTTTGCCGCGCTGGGCGACGCTCGCCATTGCGCTGCCGGCGGCGGATGAATCCTGGCTCGAGGCGTTCGCGCAAGGTTTATTTGCGCTCGCAGAGCGCTACGGGGTCGACCTCGTCGGTGGCGATACCACGCGGGGACCGCTCCTTGTGATCAGTATCACCGCGCTCGGGGAAGTCCCCGCAGGCACCGCGCTGCGCCGCTCCGGCGCGCGGCCCGGCGACGATATCTGGGTTTCCGGCGAGCTGGGCGGCGCGGCGCTCGCCCTGGTTCACCCCGAGATCGAGGAAGCGGCAAAGCGGCTGCACGAGCCCGAGCCGCGCGTCGCGCTCGGCGAGCGGCTGCGAAAGCTGGCGCATGCGGCGATCGACGTCTCGGACGGGCTGACGGGCGACCTGGCGCACATTCTGGAGCGCTCCCAGGTCGGCGCGGTGGTCCATTACGAACAGGTGCCGCGAGCGCCGGCTTTCAAGCACGTCAAAAACGCTGCATTGGAAAAACGCTGTGTCCTGTCGGGAGGCGATGATTACGAGCTGCTCTTCACTGCTCCGCAAACGTGTCGCGCGCCCATAGAGAGTGCCGGAAAAGAGTTGAGGCTGCCGCTGTCGCGAATCGGCAGTATCCGCTCCGGCGCATCCTCGCTCGAAGTGCTCGATGCCGACGGCAGGCCGATGCCCTACCGCGGCGGCTTCGATCATTTCGCCGCGCCATGATCGTCTTTCGCCCGAAACCGTCCTTCGCCTTCTCGCATCCTGCGCACGTCATCGCGTTCGGCGCCGGCGCCGGCCTGGTGCCGTACGCGCCCGGCACAGCCGGGACGCTGGTCGCCTGGCCGATCGGCTGGATGCTGGGCGGCAACCTGCCGGCGCTCGCCGTGCTGGGGCTCATCGTGATGCTGTTCGCGCTCGGTATATGGGCCTGCGACGTTACCGGGCGCAAGCTCGGCATCCCGGACCACAGCTCGATGGTATGGGACGAGATCGTCGCTTTCCTGCTCGTGCTCGCGATCGTGCCGCGCGAACTGGCGTGGCAGGCGGCGGCCTTCGTCCTGTTCCGCGTGTTCGACATCGCCAAGCCGCCTCCGATCCGTTATTTCGAGCGCCGCTATCGTGGCGGCTTCGGCGTCATGTTCGACGACATCGTCGCCGCGGCCTTCACGCTGATCGTGCTGGCGGTGATGAAGCGGCTGTTCTTCTGATGGAACAGCTCGCGGCAAGAATCGGCAAGCGGCTTAAGGCGTCGCGCGCGATGCTGGTCACGGCGGAATCGTGCACCGGTGGCTGGGTGGCTCAAGCCGTTACCGCGGTCGCGGGCT
>Ga0209701_10001715_pt1 | contig 14207 bp, 12 predicted proteins | sample CZO8metaG_4_FD_188356 | JGI IMG/M metagenome (GOLD analysis project Ga0209701, IMG submission 188356) | Vadose zone soil microbial communities from the Eel River Critical Zone Observatory, Northern California, USA - CZOApr15con2H3.8 metaG... | ecosystem: Environmental > Terrestrial > Soil >...
CCAGTCCGGCGAAACTCTCCCCGAAGTGCGGCTGCACTACACAACGCTAGGCAAGCCCGCGCGCGACGCGAGCGGCAAAGTCACCAACGCCGTCCTGATCCTTCATGGCACCGGCGGCTCCGGCCGGCAATTTCTTCAGCAGCAATTCTCCGCCGTGCTCTTCGGCCCCGGGCAGCCTCTCGACATCACAAAATATTTCATCATTCTGGGCGACGGCGTGGGCCACGGCAAATCCAGCAAGCCCAGCGACGGCTTGCACATGCGTTTTCCGCATTACGAATATGCCGACATGGTTGCCTTGCAGCACGAACTGGTTGAAAAAGGTCTCGGCGTCAATCATCTCCGCCTCATCCTGGGAACCTCCATGGGCTGCATGCACTCCTGGATGTGGGGCGAAACCTATCCCGATTTCATGGACGCGCTCATGCCGCTGGCCTGCCAGCCCGTGCAGATTGCCGGGCGCAACCGCATTTGGCGCAAGATGACCATGGACGCTATCCGCAACGACCCGGAATGGAAAAACGGTGAGTACACCACCGAGCCGCGCTGCGCCCTGCAAGTGGCGCTTGACTTTCTCCTCATGGCCGGCAGCGCCCCGCTGCAAATGCAAAAGAATTATCCGACGCGCGATGCCGCCGACAAATATCTGGACGAATTCATGGCCACGCGCAGCAAAGGTCTTGACGCCAACGACTTTCTCAATGCGGTGGACGCTTCGCGGAACTATGATCCCTCGCCGCAGCTCGATAAAATCAAAGCGCCGGTGATGTTCGTCAATTCCGCCGACGACTTCATCAATCCACCCGAGTTGGGCATCGCCGAGCGCGAAATCAAAAAAGTGAAGAACGGCAAGTTTGTCCTGCTGCCCATCACCGACCTGACCCGCGGCCATGGCACGCACACTTGGGCCGTCAACTGGCAGCAGTATCTCGCGGAACTGCTCAAGGAGTCAGCACACTAAGGAGGACGCCAAAAGTCTGTGGCTCAGCCACTCTTACCGGTGCCGGCCGGCTCAGCGCAAGCCTACCAGCCCGCGGACCGACTCGATCAGCTTCGGCGAATCATAACCGATGCCATCTTTGAAAACGATTTCCACTTTTTCGATGTCCGCGATATTGGCCGAGGGGTCGCCGTGAATCACCACAATGTCCGCGGCCTTGCCGGCGGCGAGCGTGCCGACACGGTCCAGTTCGCCAAGGAACTGCGCGCCGTTGGCCGTAGCAATGTGGATGGCTTCGAGCGGCGTGAAGCCCGCTTCCACCAGCAGCTCGACTTCGCGCTGGTCGCCGAATCCGGGAACGACTCCGCCGTAGCCGGTCGGGTCGAGACCCGCGAGCAGCAGCCCCCCGGCTTTGACGAAGTCGCGCTCGAATTGCAGTTCCTTCTTGAACAGCGCGGGCCAGAAGCTGTTCGCCGCGTTATCGGAAATTGCCGAACGCGTGGAAAGATACGCAATGCGCGCTTCCGGAAGCATCGCGTCGAGCACGCGTTTTGTCAGCGGCGCGCGGTTCGGCACGAGCGTTTCGAACACCGGCAGCGTGGACGTGATCGCCACGTGATGCGCGACGAGGTCGCGAATCATGTCCTGTACGGGCGCGCTCTCGATGTCGAGCTTTTCCGCAATTTCTTTGTCCGCTTCCTGCGCGTTGGGGCAGACGCCGGGTTTCTTACCGGAGAAAAACTCGGTGTCCACCACCAGCCCGTGCTCGAGATCATCGATTCCGATCGCCGCGGCCTCTCGGAACCCGATCGAGCAGAGATGGCCGGTCACTTTGATGCCGCGCGCGTGCGCCGCCTTCACGGCCGCGGCCAGTTCGTCCGGGGTGATGTGCATGTAGGCCTTGAACGACGTCACGCCCTGGTCCATCCAGAACTCCGCGGTCTTGCGCGCGTCTTCGGCGTCGCGCAGTTCATGCATCTGCGGCGTGAACGATCCCGCGCCTTCGAGGTAAGGTCCGGTGATGTGCATCTTCGGGCCGGCCATGCGGCCCTCGTCAATGGCCTTCTTGATTGCGAGGTCCGCATAGGGCTCGACGCTTCCCGTGGTACGGATCGAGGTCACGCCCCCGGCGAGATAGAGCCGCGGAAAGCTGGTGGCGTGCTCCGGGTACATGGCCGGCGGGCCGCTCGGCGAAGGGTAGTACATGTGGTCGTGCATTCCGACAAAGCCGGGGATCACCGTATAGCCGGTGAGATCGAGCACTTTCGCTCCGCCACTGATGGGCGTGTTGGAAAAGTCGCCGACCGCCGTGATTTTCCCGTCGGTGAAAACCACGGTCTGGTTTTCGCGGGGCGCCGCGCCGGTGCCGTCAATCACCCGCACGTGAATGAGCGCCACCGACGCAGAATCAATCTTGATGAAGTCACGGACCCCCGGAGAAAACTGAGGCCTCGACTGAGCAGCGGCGGGCTCCGGGCCATAGGTGTCCGGCCAGAAAAAAAGACATGCGATTGCAAACGAGAAAGACGCAGCGAAGATAACCCGTCTCATCAGCAACCCTCCGAGCGCCGGGCACAACGTGCCCGGGCGTGCCGGGAAGAATATGACGCGAGGCGAGGCGAAGCAAGCGTCGAGCACCAGGAGGAGCCATGAAGAAATTGTCCCGCAGGCTGGCAGCGGCAATGGCGCTGGCCTGTTTGCTGTCCGTGTGTAACGCGCGGGGGCAAAGTTCGCCGGAGCAGAATGCCGCAGCCGAAGTCCGCGCGGTGGCCGAAAAAGCCTACTTGTATGCCTACCCTCTCGTGCTCATGGAGTTCACTCGCCGGAGTACTACACTGGGCGGAGAAGCTGACAAGATGAACCGCTTTTTTCATGCCCCCAGGTTCCCCGATGATCGCTTCCGCCAGGTGGTATTGCCCAACGCGGATACCCTCTATTCCACGGCATGGCTCGATCTTTCGAAAGAGCCCGTGCTTCTCCACGTGCCGGACACCCACGGACGCTACTACCTGATGCAGTTCGTGGACGCCTGGACCGAAACCATTGCGGCGCCTGGCAAGCGCACCACCGGCACCGCTGAGGGGTGGTTCGCAATCGCCGGCCCCGGCTGGAAAGGGACTCTGCCGCCGGGCGCGCAGAGGATTGATTGCCCTACAAACACGGCATGGCTGGTTGGACGGACACAAACCAATGGACCGAACGACTACGAGTACGTTCACGCCATTCAGCAAGGCTACAAACTTGTGCGGCTAAGCTCTTATCCGGATGCTCAGGCGCCGTTGCCGGATCTTTTTGCCGCTTGGAGTCAAGCTAGGACCGCCGTCCCGCCGCCGGTCCAGGTCCAGAATTTGAGTGCCATCGAGTTCTTCCGGCAGTTTGCGCAACTCCTCCAGAGCAATCCTCCTCATGCCGGCGACGCGGCGATGGTCCGGGAACTCGCAAAGATCGGCATCACGCCCGGAAAGTCTTTCGAGCCGGAAGGATTGGGGGCGGAGCGCGTGAAAGCCATGGAAGAAGGAGTCCGGGCGGCTTCCAACCTGCTGGCAAGTGCCGAGAAACGAGCGATGTCCGTGGGAAATAATGGCTGGAGCTTGCCGGGAAAATTTGGGCGCTATGGGACCGACTACCTGACGCGGGCTTTTACCTCGCGGATCGGGCTTGGGGCTCTTCCACCGGAAGACGCTATTTACATTAATTGCCGTCAGGATGCCGGCGGAGCGCCGCTCAACGGAGCAAAGCGCTACGTGATGCACTTCCAAAAAAGCGAAATACCCCCGGTCCGGGGTTTCTGGTCGCTGACTTTGTACGACGAGCCGGGCTATTTCGCGGCGAATTCCATCAACCGCTATGCCATCGGCGACCGCGATGCGCTACAGTTCAACGCCGATGGCTCGCTCGACCTTTATATCCAGCAGGATTCGCCGGGCGATAAAAAGCAGAGCAATTGGCTGCCTGCGCCTGCCGAAAACTTCAAACTTTTTCTGCGCATGTACTGGCCCGGCGACGAGGTTACCGGCGGCCGCTGGACGCCTCCGCCAGTTGTCGCTGCCGATGCACCCGCAGCGCAGGAGCATTAAGCCGCGATGCGCCGCCCCATAAACTGGTCTTCGCTGCTGCATCCTTCGGTGTTTTTTGCTTCCGCCGCAGTCTGCATGCTGGCTGCGGCCTTGCTCCTGCTTGGCCGGCCTTCCTTCTCCGTGGATTTGTATTTTCACGACACGTACGCCGTCCTGACTTCCTTCCACTTCTATTTTCTCTTCGCCGCATTCTTCGGGATCTTCGCGGGCGTGTACCGCCTCTTGTGGCCGCGAACCCCCGCGGACGCTCCTCTCCTCCTGGGTCTTTTGCATTTTTGGATGTCTCTCGCTTCAGCTTGCCTGTTTTTCTGGGTCCTCCATCGCCTGGGCGTGGCACGGGGAAGCGAAGCGGGCGATGTTCAGTTGCGGGAACTCGTGCTCGCCGAAAACCGGAAGCTTATTTTTGCGATTGGAATGTTCTTTCTCGCACAGGTCGCTTTCTTCGTGAATGTCGTCCTGCGCCTAGTGCGGCGTCAGTCCGCGTGACCGAGAACGGACGCAGCAGAGGAATATTTAGAGTGATTTTTCGCCGCTCAAAAAAAGTTCCGGGCAGCCTCGGCGCCTCTAGACCGTGCCGAAACCGCCCGGGTTCTTGTTTTGAAAGATCGGCGAACCGACTTACTTCGGGGGCGGAGTGGTAGTGCCGCCGCTTCCCTTCTTGCCCTTCTTCCCGCCCTTGTGGCCCTTCTTTCCCTTCTTTCCCTTATCTTTGTCTTTGTCCTTATCCTTGTCCTTGTCTTTGTCCGTATCCGCTTGCTTCGCTTCTCCAGCTTTCTTACCAGTGTCTGCCTTTCCGGTGGAGCCGCCACCGGCCTGTGCAAAGGCCGCACCGGAGACGGCGAGGAAAGCGACGAGCAACAAACTTGCGAAAAGCTTCTTCATGGATTCTCCTCAGTTGTGAGAGTGGGGCCGAGATCCGTGCCGCGGAAACCAGATGCCTGGCGTCCATGAAGAGTTCGCATGGACAGTTTCTCTTTCTCTGCGAGCAGCAGGGACACCCGCATCCCCAGCACGTGAACGGGAGACTACCACTGCAGAGATACAGGAGCAATAGCGAAAAAGGACAGGTCCAGAACAGGGCCCTCGAGTACCGAAGGATTGGCGCTAATCAGCGCGTTGTGGCTTGCGCTCGCCGGACTGAAAATTTGTCCACGGGCCGGCGTCCATGTCGCGGAGCAGCGGCGCCTGCCACGCGTATTCCGGATGCGCCGCGAGGAAGGTTTTGGCGTTGAAGTTTCCGCCGCAGGGATGGCCCATGCGCGCGACGAGACTCATGCGTTCCGCCATTCTGCTGTCTGTAGCTTTGCCCTGCACCGCTCCGCCGGGGTAGTACGCACCCCATTCCCACACTCCTATTCCGCGAGGAGAGGAGTCGCCATGGCCGCAGAGCACGCGCTCATCGTCGGCCTGTTTCTTTTCAAAGGTGTCGAAATGATCGCCGAGCATTTTCTGCGCGAGATTGACGTCAACCTTCCCGCGATTCTCCTTCATCAACTCTTCCCAACGGAGGCGGCGGGCGTTGGGCGAGGTCTCCGTGTTTTTCGGGTCGAACGCGGGTGTGTCGAGGCGCAAGACTTCAGGGTCGCGCGCCCAGTTGGAGCCGGCGAAATAGCCGTCCTTGGTCCGCCAAAGTTTGGTTTTCTTCAAGCCGAGCTCGAGCTGAGCAATCTCTCCGGTCTTGCGGTCGCCGAGCAGCCAGTCGTTGGCGTAGCCGCCGTTGTTGCCGTCGAGCATGATTTTCGCGTAGTCGTCAATCGAGCCGGCATACTGCAGCGCCTTGCGTGCGCGGACAAATTCCGCTTTGCCGTTGGGGTCCCAGCCCTCGAATTGCGTGATGGTCGTCTCCGTAACCATCAGCCCGCCGGAATTGATGCCGAAGTCGTCGTCGCTGGCGATTACGCCGGGAAAGCCGTCCATCAGGATGCGATAACCGTGTGCGGGAGCAATGTCGAACATGATGCGCCAGCGCTCGCCGTCCAGGTAGCTGGTCCAATTGTTGTGCGCGATGACGATCCGATGGTCCTTCGTCCAACTCCCCGTGGCCACGAACGCGCTGCAGTTGCCCGGGCTAACAAGCTTCGGCGACCCGGCCACTTGGTTGCGCTTGTTGTACCAGGGCACGTAATAACCGGGCAGCTCCTCGAAGGCGTTGAAGGCCACGATATCGTCCACATCGAGCGCGCTCCCGCGGGCACGCAGGCCGTCCACGATGCCCTGCAGCTCCTGCTGATATTCGGCATCAATTTTCGGCCAGAGCATGTCGTGCGCGGCTTTGCGGAAGAAATCCCAATCGCGCTGGGTGGAATGCGTCATGCCGAGCTTCACCGCCGCGAAGGCGTCTTCGATTTCCGGCTGGAGCAGATAACCGTGCGCGAAACCAATCTTCGCGGGCTCGCCTTCGAGATGGACGTAAATCCATCCGCCCTGCTCGAAGCGGTAGGCCCCCGCAAGGCGCGGGTCGGATGCGGCCGCCCGAGCGCGGGCCGCAGCGATCACCACGTCGCTGGATTCGGCCGCGGAGGCGCTGGAGTTTCCGGCTTGCCCCAGCCACAACAGCGCTCCTCCGCCTGCCACCAGAACTGCCAACGCAATCAGCCGCCGCAGCGTATTCGCACCTTCCGCCATGTTGCAACCTCCGCGCAGATCTCCCAGATTGATTCGACGCAAGTCTATTCCCTTTCTTCGAAGGCTTCAATGAGGCGGCGCAACGATTCCGCTCTCGTTCGAGAAAGCGCGGACATCTTTCTCCCGGCGAATCTGATAGAGTAGCGTCTTGCTGGAGAAACAGATGAGCGCAACGATTGCGGTCCCTGGACTTTCTCTCGAACCCTATCGCATCCAAAATGCGGCGCAGGTTTTGACACCGGCGCTGCTCCTTTATCCGGAATTCGTAGAAGCGAATATCCGCACGACGCTGCGACTGCTTGGCGGCGATGCCAACCGCTGGCGGCCGCATGTGAAGACCGCCAAGCTGGAATTCATCATGCGCATGCTCGCCACAAACGGCGTGACGAACTTCAAGTGCGCGACGACACTCGAATTGCTGACCGCCTGCCGCGCGGGCGCCCGCGACGTTCTGGTCGCGTATCCCCTGCAAGGCGCCAACGCCCTGCGCGTCCGCGAGATCGCGCGGCAGTTTCCCGCGGTGCGCGTTTCGGCGCTTGTGGAGGCCGCAAAGACGCCGGAAATCTGGAAGGGCAGCGCGATTGGTTTGTTCCTGGACGTGAATCCCGGGATGAACCGCACCGGCATCGAGCAGAACCGGGCCGAAGAGGTGGTCCGCGTTGCGCGTGCCGTGCTCGACGCAGGCCTGGAGTTCCGCGGATTGCACTACTACGACGGGCATCTGTCGAATTTCGATTTGCCCGAGCGCATCGTTGCAGCGCACCGCGGCTACGATCAACTTCTCGCCCTTGTCGGCGCGCTCGAAGCCGCCGGCATGCCTGTCGCGGAATTGATTACAGCGGGTACGCCCGCGCTGCCTGGCTCGCTTTCGTACGCCGGGTTTCGCGACGCGCGCTTCACGCACCGTGTTTCGGCGGGGACAGTCGTCTATGGCGATGCGACCAGCCGCGAGCAGTTGCCTGCGGACTACGGTTACCAGCCCGCGGTTGTGGTGCTCGCGCGAGTCGTCAGCCATCCGGCGCCGAATATTTTCACTTGCGACGCGGGGCACAAGAGCGTCTCGGCGGATAGCGGCGTCCCCAACTGCATAGTCCTGGGACGCGAAGACCTGCTCCCGCGCGCGCCCAGCGAAGAACACCTTCCCATTGAAGTCCCTGCGGGCGCGGCGAAGCCCGCCGTCGGGGATTTTGTGTACTTGCTTCCGCGGCACGTTTGCCCGACGGTGAACAACTTCGACGACGCGCTCCTGGTGCGCAGCGGCGTGGTCGAGCGAGTCGAACGCGTCACAGCGCGCGGCCACGAATCCCCCCTCGCATTAAGTGTCTCCGTGTCTGCTTGAAACCGCTGAAAAGGCCGCCTTTGGGCATGCTCGTGGCTTGCCTCGCGCCGCCGTTTGACCAGGATCCGATGCGCTTCAGTCCTTATTTTTGTCCGTTCGATGCTCGGATATTTTCTTTTGCGCCGGAATCTGGTAGGCTCTCTCTCGTGAAATACTGCGGCCAGACGCGAATGACCACGGCTACGCGGACTACCACTACGTGCGCTTCTGGCGCAGGGAGGCTTCCGAACTAGAAAGACTTTATAGCTCGATTCGGAAACGCAACCCACCGCCAGAGGCGAAACTGGCTGGTGGGTTTTTTGTTTTCCCGCCGGCAACGCCCTCGCGAAACTCAGGAGACGCGATCCATGGATTACGAGCAAGGACAAAGTCCAGCAGAAGACAACGCGGCGGTTTTGCCGCTGGCGGCGGACACTCCCGAAAGAAAACCGCTCCCGGGCGCTTCGATGGCGCAAGCGCCGAGCGAGCCGGGCATCCGAGTGTTGAAGTTCGGCGGGAGCTCGCTTGCGGGAGCCGAGCGAATCTTGCGCACGGCGCGCATCGTGCAGCGCGCGACTACGGAGCGGCGCATTGCCGTCGTCGTTTCGGCCATGCGCGGCGTGACCGACCAGCTTGTCTCCACGGCGCATCATCTGTTCCGGGGAGCGGGCGGAGTGGCGTTTGCCGAAGCAGGTCTATTGATCCACCTGCACCACGGAACCGCGCGCAGTCTGAATCTGAAACCCCGCGACGCCATTCGGCTGCACACCGAAATGGAGACTCTCGCCGGCGAATTGTTCCACACGCTTCGAGTCCACCGGCACGGAACTTCCTTCGGCGAAGTGCACGACCGGATTGTTTCGTTTGGCGAGCGCCTGAGTTGCCTTCTCTTTGCCGCCGCGCTCGGGAAGCTCGGAGTGGCCGCAGTGCCCGTGGATGCCCGGGAATTCGTGGTGACCTCGGCCGAATTTCAAAATGCGCGTCCGCTGCTCCGAGCAACCGCGGGCCGCGCCGAAGAAGTTTTTCCCGCGTTGCTTGGGAAGGCCGCCGTGCCCGTGGTTACCGGCTTCATCGGTGCGACGCATGACGGGAAAATCACCACGCTCGGGCGGAACAGCTCGGATTACTCGGGCGCGATCGTCGCGCACGTTTTAGGAGCAGCGGAGCTGGAGATCTGGACCGACGTGGACGGCATGTACACGGCAAACCCGCATCATTCTCCCGCGGCCCGCTTGCTTACCGCGCTCACCTACGAGCAGGCGCAAGCGCTTGCGGAAAACGGAGCGAAGGTGCTCCATCCCGGCGTGATCCCGCTTGCCGCGAAGACCAGAATGAAGATTTCAATCTGCAACACGCTGAACCCCCAAGCCCCCGGAACATGCATCGGCCCAGGCAACGACGGAGAGCCGTCATGAACCGCGCCGAAGGAGAACGTCCCGGAAGGAGGTGGCGCGCGGGAATTCTGGGGGCAACCGGGATCGTCGGCCAGCGGCTGGTGTGCTTGCTCGCGGACCATCCGTGGTTCGAGGTCACCGGCGTAGCCGCATCGGAACGGTCCGAGGGGAAACGCTACGCGGAGGCCGTGCCCTGGAGACTGGAAGCGCCGATTCCCGGGCGGGTGCGCGACCTGGAGGTGAGGGATCTTTCACCCAACCTGGATTGCGATTTCGTTTTCTCCGCGCTGGACTCCTCGGTCGCGGGACCCGCTGAAGAAGCGTTTGCGCGCGCCGGATATCCGGTGATCAGCAACTGCCGCAACCACCGCATGGACGAAGATGTTCCTCTGCTGATTCCTGAAGTCAACGCAGGACACCTGGCGATCCTCACGCACCAAAGAAAACAGCGCGGCTACTCGCGCGGATTTCTGGTGACCAACCCGAACTGCTCGACCGCGGGGCTGGCGCTGGCGCTCAAGCCGATTCACGACGCGTTTGGGATTGCGGAGGTTTTTGTCGTCACGCTCCAGGCCATTTCCGGTGCGGGCTATCCCGGCGTGGCGTCGCTGGACATTGCGGACAATGTGATTCCATTTATCGCCGGCGAAGAGGAAAAACTTCAGTCGGAGCCGCTGAAAATTCTCGGCACGGTCGAGGGAAACCGGTTTTCGCCGGCATCCGTGCGCATCAGCGCGCAATGCAACCGCGTGCCGGTGCTCGATGGCCACCTCGAATGCGTTTCGCTGCGTCTGCAGCGCAAGGCTTCTCCCGCCGAAGTGGCCGGGGCGCTGCGGAATTTTCGCGTCGCGCCGCAACTGGAAACGCTTCCTTCCGCGCTCCGCCATCCCATTGTGGTGCGCGAGGAATGCGCCCGCCCGCAGCCGCGCCTGGACCGGGACGCGGGGAACGGCATGGCCGTCGTGGCCGGGCACGTCCGCGCGTGTCCGTTATTCGACGTCAAGTTCACGCTGCTCTCCCACAACCTGATCCGCGGAGCCGCCGGCGCGGCTTTGCTCAATGCTGAGTTGCTCGCCTCCGGCGGATACTTCGACTGAAGAAAATCGCAAAAATCCCGGCGATGCCGGAGCGCTTCTCCGGTAGAATCCGCAGGACATCGCGAGAGTTCCACCACCCTTGCGAAACGCGCGCGCGTGACACCGTCCGGCGAAAATGCGCATTCCTTCGAACAGCCCTGGGCGCCCATCCCCGGCCCGGTCAACCGCACGAGTTTCTTTGAAGCGCAGCGGCGCAATCGCCGGGCGACATGGCGGCTCTCGCTGTTCTGCTTGCTGGCGATTCTCTTCACGGGAATTCCGCTCAGCCTGATTCTCGCGCCGCCGCTTTACGGTTTGCTCTTGCTGGGATTGGCCCTGGCCAAGCGGTACGCGGCCGTGCCTCCCGAAGTCTGGCAAACGCTGGTGCAGATCGGGTCGTCGGTCGGCGCGATCCTCAATCATTTCTCCGACAACAAACCGCTTCCTCCCCTGGACGTTCTTACGTATGCCGCCGCTGCGGTGCTTTTGCCGGGCATTGTGATTCAGTTTTTTATGTGGCTGGGAATTCGCGGGCTGTTCCTGCGCGCGGGAGCGGGAGGAGTGCTGCTGACTCTCGGCGCGCGCGCCCCCAACGAGCAGGACCTCAAGGAAAAAAAGCTCGTAGACGTGGCCGCCGAAATGGCCATCGCCAGCGGCCTGCCCGCGCCGAAGGTGATGCTGCTGGATGTGGATGCCGGGAACGCCGCGGTGGTGGGAGGTTCGCGCAAGGATGCGACACTGGTGGTTACCCGGCGGCTGCTCGACGGGATGGACCGCGAGGAATTGCAAGCCGTCGTCGCGCACTTGATCGGCTCCGCGGGCAACGGCGATTTGCACATCGCCATGACCATGGTCTCCGTTTACCAGGCGTTCGGGCTGCTGACGACCTTGATCAACGCTCCCTTCGGGCCGCGCGCGCGCCGCGCTCTCTGGGGGCTGATGCGCATCGGTTTTCGGAGAGGCGGCGCAGCCGAAGCAGACCAAGTTTCCGAGATGCTCACCCAGAGCTTGCAGGCTTCCAGCGACGATCTGGAAAGCCGGATGGACAAAGCCCAGGGCAAAGCCGGTTGTTTTTCCAACGCCTTCTCGCTGGTCATGCTTCCCTTCTTCTTTTTCAATTTCTCCCTGAAGGTTACGATGTGGGTGTTTTCGTTCTTGCTGTTCGAGCCGCCACTGGCCTGGATGTGGCGCACGCGCCGCTATCTGGCGGATGCCACCGCGGTTCAGCTCACGCGCAACCCCGACGGGCTGGCCCAGGCTCTGCAACGGCTCGCGGAAATGGGCGGGTTCATCCCCGGGGGGAAATGGGCTTCGCATCTTTTTGTTGTGGGCGAACATGGCGGCAGCATGCCGCCGGAGCTTGCCCGGCGCTTGCAGGCCTTCCGCGCCGAGCATCCGGGACAGCAGCCCACGCGGGAACAGATGATGGCCGCGGCACGGGAAGTGATGGCGCAACGAGGAGCTTCCCAGTTCGAGGTGCGGCCGGTCCGCGAGGAGACGCTCGAAAAAACCACCGGAGGCGCGGTTTCGTTTCACCCGCCGCTCGCGAAACGGCTGAAGCGTTTGCAGGCGCTGGGCGCGCATTATGCGGCAGGCGGGAGCCCGCACAAAACACCGCGTCAAAGGGCGGTGCTGGCCCTGCTTCTGTTGTTTTTCTCGCCGCTGATCTTGCTGGTCGTGGGGCTGCTTCTGACCGTGGTGGTGATGCTCATCGGGCTCAACTTCGTTTTTGTGGGCATAGCATTCGCGATTATTCTGGCCCTGGTGCGGCTGATTCCGTAACGGCCGCGGGCCGTCAAGGAGCGACGAAATGCAGAATTGGATTCCCATCGGCGTGGCGCTTGCGGTGGTTGTTTACATTATTGCGGCCTTCAACCGGCTCGTTTCGCTACGGTATCGCGTGCGGGACGCCTGGGCGCAGATTGACGTGCAGCTCAAGCGCCGGCACGACCTGATCCCGAACCTGGTAAATGCCGTGAAGGGCTACATGGACCACGAACGAGAGGTGCTCGAAGGCGTCACACGCGCGCGGCAGCAGGCCATGGCCGCGGCGAGCGACGTCAATTCGGTCGCCGCTGCGGAAACCGCGCTCACTCTGGCCACGCGCAAGTTCATGGCCGTCGTGGAAGCTTACCCGGCGTTGCGGGCCAGCGAAAACATGCTGGCGCTGCAAGAGGAGCTTAGTTCCACGGAGAATCGAATCGCGTTTGCCCGGCAGTTCTACAACGATTCGGTGATGGAGTACAACACCGCGCGCAGCACCTTCCCGCGGAACCTGGTGGCGGCTCCCTTTGGATTCCGTCCGGCGGACATGTTTGCGCTGGAAGACGCCGGCGCACGCGCCGTCCCGCAGGTAAAGATTTAGCAGAACCGCCGGCGCTGGGAGCGCGCGCTACTCTGCGATTTGGGATTCGAGGTGCGCCGCGGACGCATAGCGTGTGAGCAGATCCATCGCACGAGCGGTCCACCGCTCGATGTCCTGCCGGCCGCCGAAAGAAATAATCACCAGCAGAATCTCTTTTGCGGCGGCGGTGACCATGGTGCGTTCCGAATCGCTGGTGGGGCTGCCGAACGGCCCGAGTGCGTCGCAGAACACCGGAAGACCTTCGAGGTTGAGATCGTACTTGCCGATTCCTTTGTAGGTTTCGCCGGCCCGCCCGGCGCGGAACACAATCGGCTCGCGGACCCTTTCGAGGTCGTACAAACCCAGCGGCAGAAGACTTTCCACGGAGACCAGATTGATGATGTCCACCACGTTGTTGATCAGCGGCAAGCCCTTTCCCTGGACCACGCGGCGAAGCAGCGCTTCAGCGGAGCCGCGGTAGCGCGCCGGATCTTTGCCCAAAGCTTTGTAGGCTTCCCGGACAGCGTGAATCTGCAGCTCGGCCAACACGGAGGACGGGTTGGGAAGCTGCTGGATGGTCCGTTCGCGCGCGCGGAGCTCGCCGGCGAGTTCCCCGGAGGAAGGGCATGTGACAACGCTTGCCGTCACGCAGGCGAGCGCGGTGCGCGGGCACTTCTGCTTCAGGTCCGGATCAATGGTCACAAGCATCATTTTGTGGTGGAGGGTGCGCGGTAATCCGCAGATGGCTTCCGCCGGCCTTCGATGGCCGCGTCAGCGCGGGCGAAACGAGGGGCGGTAGGCGCTCAGCGGGCGCGGGTGCAAACGCAGACGCGGGCCGAGCGGCGGAGGGACATTGTGCAGCGGAGCGCCGCAATTGCTGCAGCGGTCCGAACGGCCGACGTCGATGCGCAGCCAATGTCCGCGAGCCTGGCATTCCGGATTGATGCACTGCACGGTCCATCCGGGCAAATATTGCATCGTTTCCCCCAGTCGGCAATCCGGCCAGGTTTTCCCCTGTGGCCGGAAGAGTTGGCGGGATTGTGCTCCAGGGTGACTTGTGTGTCAAGGAGAAATACCACAATTAGTGGGGGTAGCGTTGACAAGCCACGGCGATTGCCGTGGGCGCGACGCCGCGCGCGTGTAGAATCTCCGGGAACGAGATTTTTCCCACCCATCGCTATGGAGGCGAACATGACCATTTCCGGCAAAGACAGTGGAGACTCCCCGGTTTTCCGGATGTCACGAGTCCAGAACTTGATTCCCCGCAGGTTGGGCGGCATTGTGACTGCCGTCGTGTTGTTGATTCTGGCGTGGATTTCGGTGACTTCCGTGCCCACGGGCAACGTTGGTGTGCTGACGCTGTTCGGCAGAGTGACCGGCGAAATTCTTCCCGAAGGCATTCACCTCATCAACCCGCTGAAGTCGGTGAACAA
>Ga0209701_10001721_pt1 | contig 14185 bp, 9 predicted proteins | sample CZO8metaG_4_FD_188356 | JGI IMG/M metagenome (GOLD analysis project Ga0209701, IMG submission 188356) | Vadose zone soil microbial communities from the Eel River Critical Zone Observatory, Northern California, USA - CZOApr15con2H3.8 metaG... | ecosystem: Environmental > Terrestrial > Soil >...
GTTGACCAGCCGGCCCTCGCCGAGAAGGTAGAGCTTGCGACCGTCGCGCATGACGTATTCGTCCACCAGCGGGCGCGCCGGGCGCTTCGCGCTGGACATTTTCTCAAGCACCGGGATGTCAATTTCGACGTTGAAGTGACCCGAGTTGCACAGTACGGCGCCATCCTTCATCTTCTCGAAGTGCTCGGCGGTGAGCACGCTCTTGTTGCCGGTTACGGTGACGAAGATGTCGCCGACCTTGGCCGCTTCGGACATGGCCATCACGCGGAAGCCGTCCATCACCGCCTCGAGCGCCCGCACCGGGCTGACCTCGGTGACGATCACGTCGGCGCCCAGACCCTTGGCGCGCATAGCCACGCCACGGCCGCACCAGCCGTAGCCGGCGATCACAAATTTCAACCCAGCGAGCAGTAGATTGGTGGCGCGCAGGATGCCGTCAATGGTGGACTGGCCGGTGCCATAACGGTTGTCGAACATGTGCTTGGTCATCGCGTCGTTGACGGCGATGATGGGGTACTTGAGGGTGCCATCCTTGGCCATAGCCCGCAGTCGGATGACGCCTGTGGTGGTCTCCTCGGTGCCGGCAATGACGTCCGGAACCAGTTCGGTCCGCTTGGTGAGCAGCATGGTCACCAGGTCCGCGCCGTCGTCCATCGTGATCTGGGGCTTATGGTCGAGCGCGGCGCTCAAGTGTGCGTAGTAAGTTGCATTGTCCTCGCCCTTGATGGCGAAGGTGGGGATGTTGTAGTCCTTCACCAGGCAGGCGGCCACTTCGTCCTGGGTCGAGAGCGGGTTCGAGGCGCACAAGACAACGTCGGCGCCGCCGTCGCGCAGGGTGATGGCGAGGTTGGCGGTCTCGCTGGTCACGTGCAGGCAGGCGGCGATGCGCACGTCCTTGAGCGGCTGCTCCTTAATGAACTGCTTGCGGATCAACTGCAGGACCGGCATCTGCTGGTTGGCCCACTCGATCTTGCGCTTGCCGCGTTCGGCCAGGGCAAGATCCTTCACGTCGCCAGTCAATCTGTGCGCTATAGCCACGCGAGAGCTCCCGGAAAGATTCTACCGTACTTTTCAGCGGCGAGCAGCCACCTCGGCGCCCGCCGAGGCGGGCAGGCCCGCCTCCTTACGGATGATCTCGGCTTTGTCGGTGCGCTCCCAGGTGAAACCGGGCTCGGAGCGGCCGAAGTGGCCATAGGTGGCCGTTTGCCGGTAGATGGGCCGGCGGAGGTTGAGGGCTTCCATGATCCCTCGCGGCGTGAGCGGGAAGACACTGCGGACTAGGTCCGTGATCTGGTCGTCGGGAATGGCGCCGGTGCCGAAGGTTTCGGCCATGACCGAAACCGGCTCGGCCACGCCGATGGCATAGGCGATCTGCACTTCAACTTTGCTGGCCACGCCGGCCGCCACCAGGTTCTTAGCCACGTAACGGGCCATGTAGCAGGCCGAGCGATCCACCTTGGTCGGGTCTTTACCGGAAAGCGCGCCGCCGCCATGCCGGCTGTAACCGCCGTAGGTGTCCACGATGATCTTGCGGCCGGTGAGCCCGGCGTCGCCCATCGGCCCGCCGACGACGAAGCGGCCGGTTGGGTTAATGTGGAACTTGCTGCGCTGGTCGATCATTTCCGCGGGGATGACGTGCTTGATTACTTCGTGGAGCACGGCGTCGTGCAGGTCGCGATTGGAGACAGATTCGCTGTGCTGCGTGGAAACGACGATGCAATCCACGCGCGCCGGACGGCCTTCCACATATTCCACGGTGACCTGCGATTTGCCGTCGGGCCGCAGGAAGTCCACCACGCCCGCCTTGCGCACCTCCGCCAGCCGGCGGGTGAGCGCATGAGCGAGTTGGATGGGCAGAGGCATCAACTCTTCGGTCTCGTCGCAGGCGAAACCGAACATCAGGCCCTGGTCGCCGGCGCCGCCGGTATCGACGCCCAGGGCGATATCGGGTGATTGGCGCTTCAGAGCGGAGATGACACCGCAGGTTTCGGCGTCGAAGCCATACTTGGCGCGGATGTAGCCGACATCGCGGATCACGCCGCGCGCCAGGTCGGAATAATCAATGTGCGCTTTGGTGGTAATCTCGCCGGCCACAACAGTGAGGCCGGTGGTGACCAGCGTTTCGCAGGCCACACGTCCGTTGGGGTCGTCCTTCAGGACGGCATCCAGTACGGCATCGGAAATCTGGTCAGCGATTTTGTCGGGGTGCCCCTCAGTCACAGACTCCGAGGTGAATAAGAAGCTCCGTTTTTGGCGAGTCAAGACAATCCCCTCCGCAGAAGCGGGAAGCAATTTATGGGCCCAACCTTCAGCGCGTGCCAGAAGTGCAAAACAGTGACGCTAACATAGGCCCTCTCCTCTGTCAACGCATTGAATTGGAACGCGTTAGACGATGGCTGAACGGGGATTTGGAGCTTTGAGACGCATCCAGGCTCCTCGCCATCGGCCCCATCTGGATAAAAGCTTTCGCATCTAGTCCTCAGGATTTGCCCTCGTCTAACCTCACTTGGCTGCGAGCCAGAACTGAGGAGAGTGCGGAAGATTCTCCCGCCGGATCAGACCTGTTGTTGGAGCGCGCACCCCGATGGGCCGGCATTCTAGTCCAAGGCTCGTCGAGTGAAAAGCCAGAATCCTAGAAGGCTCTCGAGGCAGGCTCAGTCATCCCGAGCGATTCTTGAGATCCGCCACGGAACCTTGCGGGGTGGTGGAGTGGACCCTATCGCTACGCGCCCGAAGGCACTGAGCCAGTGCGCCGCGAGAGCAGGAAGGCGCGGATGAAAGGGTCGAGATCGCCATCGAGCACGCGGTTGACGTCACCGACCTCGAACTTGGTGCGGTGGTCTTTCACCAACTGGTACGGCTGGACGGTGTAGGTGCGGATCTGGCTGCCGAAGCTGATGTCGCGCTTGGTTTCATCGAGCTTGCGGGTCTCCTCCTGCCGCTTTTCCAGTTCTTGCTCATAGAGGCGCGAGCGCAGCACCTTCATGGCCAGTTCGCGGTTCTTGTGCTGGCTGCGCTCGTTCTGGCACTGCACGACGAGGCCGCTGGGCAGATGAGTGATGCGCACCGCCGATTCGATCTTGTTGACATTTTGCCCGCCGTGGCCGCCGGCGCGAAACGTGTCGATGCGGAGGTCTTCGGGCTTGATGACGATCTCGATGCGGTCGTCGATCTCCGGGATCACGAAGACCGACGCAAACGAGGTGTGACGGCGGGCCTGCTGGTCGAACGGCGAGATGCGGATCAGCCGATGTACGCCGCTCTCGGTGGCCAGCAGCCCGTAAGCGTTTTCGCCTTCGACCAGCAGCGTCGCGGACTTCAGCCCGGCCTCTTCCCCCGGCACCGAATCGATCACCGAGGCGCGAAAGCCTTTGCGCTCGGCCCACCGCAGGTACATCCGCACCAGCATTTCGGCCCAGTCCTGCGATTCGATTCCGCCGGCGCCGGGCTTGACGGTCACGATGGCGTTGAGTCGGTCGTTCTCCCCGGCCAGCAACGTGGCGGTCTCCAGCTCGGCGACAAAAGTGTCGGCGGTGTCGAGCTCGCGGCCGATCTCCTCAAGCACCCCCTGGCGCTGGGCGACGTCGGTCTCCTCGTGGGCAAGGTGGAAATAGGTCTCCAGGTCGCTCGTCCACCGGGAGAGTTTTTCATCGGCGGCAACGCGTCCTTCGGCCTCTTTTCGCTGCTGAAGAATCCTCTGCGCCTGTTCGGCGTCTTGCCAAAAACCGGGTTGGGCGGATTTTTGTTCCAGCGCGGCGAGGCGTTCGCGGTTTTGCCGGACGTCAAAGATAACTCCGCACAAGTTCGATGCGCTTGTGGAGCTCGTCGTACCGTTGTTCGAGGTCTTCAAGAATCATGGCGATCGAATCCTTTAGAACGAAACTCTCCTTGATTGGCTCCCAAGTTTACAGTCCCCAGTTTAGTGTCGAAAGTTCTTAGTTTCCAGCTTTCGACTTTTCACTTTTGACTTTGAACTGTCGAGTTTCGACCGGTTACTGCGCCTCCGATCAGCATCCCTGCCGTCCCCGCGACGCAAAGCCACGCCAGCCAATCGCCCCAGCGCGTATAGAGCGTCAGGTCGTTGCGAAAGCCGTAGTCGGCGCTGAGCACCCCACGCTTGTCCGGCTCCATCCGCGCCGTGTACCGGCCGTACGGGTCCACGACAACCGTATAACCATTGTTGGTGGCGCGCAGCAGCCACCGGCGGTTCTCGACCGCCCGCACCCGCGCCATCATCAGGTGCTGCTCCGGTGCCGCGGACCGGCCGAACCAGCCGTCATTTGAAATGTTGACGAGCACATTCGCGCCATTGGCGGCGAACTGCCGGACCTCGTTCGGAAAAACCGCCTCAAAACAGATAAAAACACCGAAGCGCTCGTTCGTGCCCGGCAGTTGTCCAACTTTAGGTTCGGAGCCCGTCTGAAATTCTCCGACCTCGACTGTCAGCTTCGCCGCAAATGTCAGCCAGCGGCGCAGGGGCACGTACTCGCCGAAGGGTACTAGATGAATTTTATCATAGAGGAAAACGCGTCGGCCGGCAGGGTCGAGCAGCGCCGCGCTGTTATATGGCGCATGGCCGCCGTGAGCGCCGGGTTTCCAATCCACCACACCCACCAGAAACCCGTTGCGGGAAGCTCGGGCGATGCGCTCGGCGCGCGCCGCGAACCGCGCATCCTGCAGGGAAAATGGCGCCGGCACTTCGGGCCAGACGATCAGCCCGGGTTTCTGTGCTGTGGCCCCGATGCTCAGCGCGTCGAGCTCGTCCAGGTCCGTGGCGTGGCGCTCCATCCAATCCACTGGATAGCTCGGCGACTGCGGAAAATTGGTCTGCACCAGATGCACCGAGTGCTGCCCCTGCTCGTGCGGGACGAATCCGTCGCCGATGCGCGCTGTGGCAGGGAGCAGGGGGGTAACGATCAAGAGCAGAAATGCGGGCGCAAGAGCGGGTTTTCCGCCGATACGTTGTTGCCTTGAGCGATTCATTGACCAGGCCACAAAGGCGCAATACGCGGTGATCAAGAACGACAAGCCATAGATTCCCGTCATCGATGTGAGCTGTAGAAGGGTCAGACTTCCCCCCGTCGCATACCCGAGCAGGGCCCAGGGGAATGCAATGGCAGGCAGATGGGTCCGGAGGAATTCGAGAGCCACCCATAGAAGCGGCGCGGCGAGGCACGCCCTCGCGACACTTGGGCGGGCGATCCAGGCGACGCCCAGCCTGAAGGCTGCGAAGAAAAGCGAGCCCGCCGCGACAATCAAGGCCAGCACGCCTGCCGCGGACACAGCGGGTAACCCGCCGTGCACACGCATCACCGTGTAAATCCATCGAAGCGTAATCGCATAGAAGACGGCGCCGCTGAGAATCCCGCCGAGCGCCGCCACTCGCGGCCGCGCACCGAGAGAGGACACGATCAAGAGGACCAAACCCAGCCAACACAAACCAGCGCCAAAGTCGCCATACCCAGTCCAGAATCCGGCGGAGAGAAGGAAGCCCGAAAGGGCATTGCTCACGAGGTGACGCAGAACAGAGAGCTGAGCCATCAGCGCTTGACGATGGCCTTGAATCCCTCGTTCTCGAGCCCGCGTTTGACCAGATTGGCCGACTGCACGTCCGCGTAGGGGCCCACCTGCACCCGGTAGTAATGGTCGGCGCCGGGGGTCAGGACAAAAGCAGGAAACTTCTTCTGCTGCAGGGCTTCGGCCAGTGCGAGCGCGTCGCCCTCTTTGGTGAGCGCGGCCACTTGGAGGAGGATGGCGCCCCGCGGGATCAGAGGCGCATTGAGCGGCCTGCCGCCTTTTGCGGCAGCGGGTTTGGTGGCAGGCGGAGTCGCAGCAGTGGACTTAGCTGAACCGCTGGCGCTCTTCCCCGCTCTCTGTCCCTCCGCGGACTTTTTCGTCTCCGCCGGGCGAGAGAAGTCCCAGTCCGATGGCGGCGGAGCGCCCGGGGCCGCGGGTTGTGTCTTGGCTATGACCGCGTCCGGTTTCGCCGGAGCGGCCGCCGGGACGACGGGCGCCGGCGAATCCTTGTTGCTGGCGTGAGACGTCCCCACCTTCGCATCGTACTGGCTCCGGCCCATCACGTAGCCGAGCGTGAACACGATGCCGGAGATCACAACCATCAGCAGGAATACGCCAACCACGTGGCGGCTCTCCAATACCACGTCACTCCCGCCCTTTTTACCCATGATCCCCATCGGTCACTTCCCTGTTCCCAACGCCTTCACCCAGGCGTTGATAATGTCCACCGGCAATGGAAAGACAATCGTGGTGTTTTTCTCCACCCCGATTTCCGTCAGGGTTTGCAAATACCGGAGCTGAATGGCGGCAGGCTGGGTGGCGAGCACGCCAGCCGCTTCGGCCAGCTTCGCCGAGGCCTGGGCCTCGCCGTCCGCGTGGATGATCTTCGCGCGGCGCTCGCGCTCGGCTTCGGCCTGGCGAGCGATCGCGCGTTGCATCGTCTCCGGAATATCGACCTGTTTGACTTCCACTTTCGTTACCTTGATACCCCAGGGCTCCGTATCCTGGTCAATGATTAATTGCAACTTCGCGTTTACCTTTTCGCGCGCCGAGAGGATCTCGTCGAGCTCGAACTGGCCAACGACGCTGCGCAGCGTGGTCTGAGCGAGCTGCGAGGTGGCGTAGAGGTAGTTCTGCACCTGGGAGAGCGCCAGGTTGGCGTCCACGACGCGGAAGTAGCAGACCGCGTTGACCTTCACCGAGACGTTGTCGCGGGTGATGGTGTCCTGTGGTGGCACGTCGAGCGTCTCGATGCGGAGCGGAATGCGGTAGAGCGTTTCAATAGGCCAAAATACCAGACGCAGCCCGGCGCCTTTGGCGTCCGGCTTCATCCGGCCCAAGCGAAGCACCACACCTCGTTCCCATTCTTTGATCACGTAAAGCGAATTCCAGAACCAGATCAAGACCACCAGCAACCCCACCAGCCAACCCGTAAAACCGAACTGCGCAAATTCCATCGCTGCCTCCTTCAGGGCGAGCGCGGGCAAACCCTGATCTGAGATGACCCCCCAAGAAACGTCTAGGCCGCCGACCCGGGCCTGCGCTCCGCCGGCTCCACGTGCAACGTCAGGCCGTCCACCCGGACCACGCGCACTCGAACGCCTTTGCCGATGCTTTCGCGGGCGATGGCGCGCCAGAGCTCACCGTGAACCAACACCATCCCCCGGCCGGCGCCGTCGGGGCCAGCCCCCTCGAACGCCTCGGTGACTTCGCCCTGCGCGCCCACCAATTGCTCGACGCCGGTGGCCTGCCTCCAGCCTCGCGAGCGCAGTACCAGCCGCATCAGCACGATGGTGAGGACCGCAAACGGCAGTGTTACGCCCAGCGCCACGCCCAGGCTGACGCCCGCTGCAGTCAGAGGCGAGCGGATCAGCATCAGCGCGCCCAATAGCATCGCCACGACCCCCCCGATCCCCAGCACGCCGTGGCTGGTGAACTTGGCCTCCAGGATGAACAGCGCGAGTGCCAGCACGATCAACAGCAGGCCGGCGAAGTTGACCGGAAGGATGTGCATGGCATAGAGCGCCAGCAGCAGCGAAATCCCGCCGATCACCCCGGGCGCCACCATGCCCGGGTGGGTGAATTCGGCGTATAGCCCCAGCACACCCACGATCAGGAGGATGAAGAACACATCCGGCTGGACAATCCGCGAAAGAAACTTCTGCCTCGCCGACATCTCCAGAGCTGTGCGCTGTGCGTTGCGCAGTTCGAGCCTGACGGCGCCGCCGTCAAATCGATTGATGCTGCGGCCGTCGAGTTGCGCGAGCAATTCCTCCGGCGACTTGGCAATCAGGTCCACCAACTTGCCGTCGAGCGCCTCTTTTTCGGTGAACGCCTTGCCCTCAGTAACAGCGGATTCAGCGAGCGAGACGTTGCGGCCACGCTTGCCGGCGAAACTCCGCAGGTAGGCCGTGGCGTCGTTGAGGATTTTCCGCCGCAACGATTCATCCACATTCAGCGGCACGCCGCCGATGGCCAGCAGCGGTGACGCGGCGCCAGTATGCGTGCCCGGAGCCATGGCGGCGACATCGGCGGCCAGCAAAATGAAAAACCCCGCCGAGGCGCCCCGCGATCCCGCTGGCGCCACGTACACCGCCACCGGCACGGGCGAGTCGATGATGTGCTGGATAATCTCGCGCATCGAGGTCCCCAACCCGCCTGGCGTGTCCATCGTGATCAGGAGGAGGCTGGCCTTCGACCGGGCGGCCTCGTCAATGCCGCCGTTGATGTACTCGGCCATGATTGGCTCGATTTCGTCGCCAATGCGCAGCTCAATGACGCGCGCCGCCGCACCGCCCGTGCTTGCGGTCTGGCCCGGCGTCTGGCCGGGAAGAGCAATTGCCGGGAGCGCAGCCAACAAGGCCGCCGCAATCCCCAGCCGGTGTGTGGAGCGCATCCGGAGGTTCATCGCGGCTCTCCAGCACCCGTGCGCGCTTCAAGGCGCTCGAGCAACTGGCGCGCTTCGACATAGCCCGGGTTGAGCTTAAGCGCGAGACGTAGTTCCTCGCGAGCCTCTGCAATGCGATTCTGCCCGAGGAGCAGGCGCGCGAGCGCGGTGCGCGTCGTGGAATCGTCGCGGCTGCCCAGGGCGGCGCGCAGCTCGCGGATGGCATCGTCAGGGCGATTCTGACGGCGGAAAACTTCCGCCAGCCCCAGATGCGCCGCGGGGGTATTGAGCGGCGCCAGCACAATGGCTTCATTGAACTCGCGCTGCGCATCATCGAGCTGGCCCGCCGCGAGAAACTCCTGGCCGCGGGTCATGTGAAATTGGCGATGCTTGAGGCGATGGGCGAGCGTGTCGCCCGGTTTCGGCGCGGCCTCCGCCGCAGATTCCGGCAACGGGTGCAGCGATGCGGGGTCCAAGCGCAGTCTGACGCGATCCATGCGCGCCAGCGCTTCGGGAGATAGCGAGGGCAAGGTGCCGGCGCGCGCGCCCGTGCTGGTGGACTCCCGGCGTTCAGCCTCAGCCTCAGGGGACCGGCCGCTTTTCTCCAGGGCTGCGATCAGCAGGGCGCGTGCTTCGGCATCGTGGGGCTGCCGGCGCAGCACTTCCTGGAATGGCCGTACCGCCGCGGCAGCGTCATTTACACGCAATCTGAGAAGGCCGAGGTTGAACCAGTATTCCGCTTCTTCGGGGTCGAGCTGCGTGGCACGCTCGAGCGCTGCGGCCGCTTCGCGCCTTTTCCCCAGGCGCTCCCGGGCAACGCCCAGGTTGTTGAGCGCTTCCGGCAATTCCCTCGGGCGTGCCGCGGCTTCGGCGCGGGCGCTCGCTGCCGGCGGCGCAGCAGGTCGGACGCTCTCAAGCAGGCCGGCGAAGGCAGCCTCGGCGCGCGCCGGATCGTTGCGCAGGAGGTGGCACACGCCCGCCTCGAAATTCGCTTCTGCGCCGCGCTCATGAGCCGGCGGGACTCGCGTCAGCCACGGCAGTGCGGCTTCGCAGTCGTGCCGAGCGTAGTAGGCCTGGCCCAGCGCGAACGCCGGGGCGTCCCACGCCGGCTCCAAGCGCGCCGCTTCGCGGAAGTCACGCAGCCGCTCCTCGTCATCGAGGCTCAGCAGGCCGCGGACGTAATACTCGAAGGCATCAAGCCGCAGCTTCGGAAACTTCGCAGCGAAATCGCGCTGGTTGAGGGGATAGGCGGGGTTAATGAAACGCAGCACGCGCCAAGCGAGCCGCCCGTGCATTTCCATCAGGTCGTTGAGCGCACCGGGCTCGACCATCGGCGGCGAGAGGCTTGCCGGGCTGATCCGCAAGAGTCGCGCCGCCACCGTGAGCGTTCGGCCGTTGAGCTCGTACTGGCCAAAAACAACGTAGTCGGCGTCAATCTCTTCGGCCACTTTCAGCATCGTGGCCCGGGTGTAACGCGTCGAGGCTGGCAAACCCAGGCGGTCTAGTGCCGCCAGGCGTTCCTCGCGGGGGAAGACGAACTGGCCTTCGCCGCCCAATCGCTCAATGGTCAGGTCGGCCAGACCTTCGCCCAGCCAGTCAAGCTTCGCCACACGGCTGGAATTCTCAAATGGAAATACCAAGAGGGTTGCGACACGTGCCGGGGATTCGACTCGCTCGGTCTGCGGCGAGTTTTGAGCCGCAGCCATAACAGGATGAGCCGCGCACGCGAGCGCAGAAGCGCACCAGAGGACCCCGATGAGGACATATCGGGTGGCCATCCTGCTGCATATTGTAACAGAGTGCGCGCCGGGTGCGTTCGGCGGCGCGTTGTGGAGGTCGCCCCCGAGACTACTTTTGGGTCCAGTGCCATTGCAGAACCGCTGGTCTCGGTAGGACACAGGAAAGAGCCGTAGGGACTACGGGCCGGGCGGGGCGGGCGGGGTCTGGTTGGCAGAGGGCGAGGCGGGCTGCAAGATTTCCTGGACACCAGGATCTTTGAGAACGCTGGCGAAGGCAGGATCGGTCTGGACGGCAGCCAGCCCGGTGTAACCCTCATCGCGCGCCATCCTCAGATAGTGCGCGCAGCGCTCGGCGTTGCCCATGCTGGCGTAGGATTTCGCCAGGAAGAAGAAGAACGTCCCCTTGTCGTCCACGCCGATATGTTGCAGCACGGTGCCGAAGCTGCCGCGGTGCTCGAACACTTGCGGATCGAGTTCAAGCGCGCGGTGGTAGGCGGCAAACGCCTCGTCGTATTTCTTCTGGGCGAGGTACGCGCTGCCCAGGTTGCGATATGCGGTGGCCATTTCCGGCGCAATCTCCAGGGCTTTCCTGTACTGCTTCACGGCCTGGCGGAACCTGCGGCGGTCGTACTCGAGCGCACCGAGGTTATTGAGCGCGTTGGCGTAGTGCTTGTCCGCCCTGACAGCGCGCTCGTAATAGCGCTTGGCCTGATCGAGCATCGTCTGCTGGTGGTAGGCGATGCCGAGTTTATTGAGCAGCACGGCGTTGCGGGGCTCTTGCTCGATGAGCTTCTGGTAAGCCGGCACCGCTTCGGCATACAGCTTGCGCGCCATCAGGATATCGGCGCGCATCTCTTCTTCCTCACGAGGCGTGCGCGTGGACGGCGCCCGGGAAGCCTGGGGAGGGATGGCCTGCGAACCAGAGCCCGGTTGTCGCGCGCTCGTTTGGGCTACTTGCCCTGAGCTTGCCGCAGTTGTTGCTAGTCTAACTGAAGGGGTTTGAGCCAGCAGCACCTGCGGGGTAAACCAGATCGCTAAGGCAACCGCCGCCAGGCTTGGCTGACTCATCGTGCCCCTCCGCCGGTTTCAGGGCGATTGCCTCTCACCGGGCTTCGGTTTCTGCGGGGGTTTCTCCTCGTCTTTCTTTCCGCCTCCAAAGATACCAAAAACGCGCTTGAGCAGGCCCTTTTTCTTTTCTCCGTCGGCGGGAGGCTGCGCACCCCCCGCTGAAGGCGGCTGAGCGGCGCCCTCCGGGCCAGCGGCGCTCGCATCTTCGGGTTTGTCCCCACTGCCAGTTTTGCCGCCGCCGAACAGCCGCGAAAGCCAGCCGGCCGAGGGCGTCTGCGTCATCATCCTGCCGCCGTGCCGGACGCAGAACTCGGTGGGTTCGGTGCCGCGGACGAAGACCTCTTCGCGGGTAACCGGGCACGACGGCGTGGCCAGTTGCAGAGTTTCGGGGTCAATCATCACCGACACGACGCCATCGGGCGGCGAAAATCCGCGTGCGTCCTTGTAGGCTGGCAGGGCCACGGCGCGCTTCATGAACTCGGCCCAAATGGGAGCGGCCGAGGCGGAGCCGGCCAAGTGCAGCTCGCGATTGTCGTCAAAGCCCACCCAGATGACGCAGAGCAGATTGGAGGTGAAGCCGGCAAACCAGCCGTCGTGCGAGGTGCCGGTCTTGCCCGCGGCAGGCGCCTTGAAGCCCTGGGCGCGGACGCCAGCAGCGGTGCCGCGGTTCACCACGTCCTGCAGAATGCTGTTGACCAGATAGGCGGCTCGCGGGTCGAGCGCATGTCGCGTCCGCGGTCCGTCTCGCTCAATTGCCGTGCCATCGGCCGCCACAACGCTGCGGAGGAAGATGGGCTCGGCGCGCGTGCCCCCGTTTGCGAAGACGGTGTAGCCGCCCGCCACCTCGATGGGCGTCATCTCGTAGGCGCCCAGCGCCACCGCGGGAGTTGCACGGATGCGCGGGTCGAGCCCGATCTGACGCCCCACTTGCACAACGCGCCCGTAACCGACCAGCTCAGCCACCTTGACCGTGGCCACGTTGAGCGAGCGGGTCAGCGCTTCGCGCACCGTTACCGTGCCGTGGAACTGCTCGCCGTAGTTGTTTGGCGTGTACTCTTGGCCTTCAAAGACAAACGTGGTGGGCTCGTCCACCACGGTCGTTGCCGGCGTCACGATGGGGCCGACGCCGTCCACGGCATCGGTGAATGCGGCGGCATAGACGAAGGGCTTGAAGACCGACCCGGGCTGGCGCCGGGCCAGGGCGCGATTGAGCTGGCTCTGGCCGTAGTCGCGCCCGCCGATCAGCGCCTTGATTTCGCCTGTCCGCGGGTCGAGCGCCACGAGCGCCACCTGGGCCTGTACGGGCGGCTCGCCCGCCTTGCGCCAGCGCGCATAGCGGCGAGCGAGCAGCGTATCCACGTGTCTCATTCCAATCTCGACGGCCGCTGTCGCGGCGCGCTGCAGGGCGGGATCGAGCGTGGTGTAGATGCGGAAGTTTTGCGCGAGCAGCTCGGCCTCCGAGACGCGGTCGAGCAGATGATCCTTGACCATGTCCACGAAGTAGGGCGCCGCGCTGGCCTCCAGCGCGCCGCCGGTCACGCGCAGCGGCGACTTCTCCGCGGCGTGCGCCGCCTCCGAAGAAATCGCATGGTTGTCTACCATCTGCTTAAGGACGCGGTCGCGCGCCTCGACGGCGCGTTCCGGCTTGCGCTCGGCGGAGGAGTAGCGATTGGGGGCGCGAATGATGCCGGCAAGAAACGCCGACTCGCCCAGGCTCAACTGGTGGATGTCCTTGCCGAAGTAGGCCTGCGAAGCCTCCCCGAAACCGTGGATGGCGAAGCTGCCGCGGTTGCCGAGATAAATCTCATTGGCGTATAGCTCGAAGATCTCTTGCTTCGAGAAGCGCCGCTCGAGTTGAAGCGCCACCAGGGTTTCGGCGAGCTTGCGGCGCCACGTGCGCTCGGTGGAGAAGAAAAAGCTGCGCGCCACCTGCATGGTGATCGTGCTGGCGCCCTGAGCGAGCTTTTCGTGGCGTAGGTCGGCCCAGGCCGCGCCGAGGATGCGGAAGGGATCAAACCCCGGATGCTCGAAGAAGCGCTTGTCCTCGGCCGAGAGCACCGCATCTACAAGCACTTTGGGAATGTCGTCAAAGCGGACGGGCCGGCGCTTTTCGCGGGAACTATCGAACAGGTTGGTGAGCAGCTCCGGCTCGACATCGGCGCTCGCCAGGAGCGCGCCGTTATCGAGGGAGCGGATCTGCTTGATTTCGTGGCCGGCGAACTCGACCCGCAGGGCGTTGGTTTTGCCGAAATTGGATTGATCGGACGGGCGGAGCTCGACCACAGAGCCGTGCACAGAGAATAGCCCTGCGGCACCCTCCACCGGCTTCTCGGTGTAGCCGGCGCGCTGCATATAGTTGGCGAGCTCGTTCGGAGCGAGCGCCTGGCCGGTGAAAATCCGCGCCGGAGCCGTGTAAATGCCCGAAGTCTTCTGGCTCGGCCCGCCCGCCAGGCGCCGCTCGATCATGCGGGCGTAGCTGACATAAAAGTAGGTGAAGAAGCCGGCGCCGGCCACCAGCAGGAGCAGCGCGACCCCGAGTAATGTCAGGCCCGGGCGGGAAGACCAGAACCCGCGGCCAATTCGAATCCGCAACGCTATCCTCCCTCAGAGGCCCTCGCGCCCTTCAGCCCGCCCTGGCGGGCTCAGGTCAAGCCTGGGCGGGTATGCGCAGGCTGAGTCGCGATGGCGCCGGGACAACACCTGCGATTTCTCCCCACCGGGCCGGCTCCTGCTACAGAGCATTACTTTCGACGCTGGGTGTGAAATGCATGTTGAGCTGGTAGACTCGCAGGTCCACCGTCACCGTGTAGTCCACCCTGATCTGCACGCCTCGCTGACTACTTTCTACATGGATGTCTTCGCGACGGGCAGGGATGTCTCGGTCCTGGATTTCGCGGTAGATGACGTCCCGGACCTCTTCATTGGTGCGGTGGTTCACCATGGCGAAGCGCGCTTCGGTCTGCATCTTGTCCTG
>Ga0209701_10001722_pt1 | contig 14183 bp, 12 predicted proteins | sample CZO8metaG_4_FD_188356 | JGI IMG/M metagenome (GOLD analysis project Ga0209701, IMG submission 188356) | Vadose zone soil microbial communities from the Eel River Critical Zone Observatory, Northern California, USA - CZOApr15con2H3.8 metaG... | ecosystem: Environmental > Terrestrial > Soil >...
GCCCAGTGGGTGGCCAGGTACGCCTTCGCCGCAGTGGCCTGGTCAGGGGTGAGGCGGAGAGGCGTGCCGTTCGCAGGCGGGAGCGCCGCAGCCGCGGCCGCATCGATCGTCCCAGACTTCTGCATGGCCGCCATGCGGACGGGTCGTGCGAGACCCTTGAGCCAGAGGTTCTGGCCCGCGTCGGAGTAGAGGAACTCCTCCCACAAGCGCGCCGCGGCCGGATGAGGCGCCGTCTTGCTGATCGCCTGTGCGTAAAAGTCGAGGAGGATGGCGTTCGACGGGACAAACACCTTCCAGGTCGGGACGTCGGTGCCGTGTGTCGCCGACAGGTAGTCCCAGTCGAAGACCACCGGCGTGGTCCCGTTCTTGACGGTGGCCGTCGTCGCCTGGACGGGGACGAAGTTGCCCTTCAACTTGAGGTTGTGGAAGAACTCGACACCCTTGCTGATGTCGTCCACCGAGCCGCCGTTGGCGAGCGACGCCATCATCACGCCGTTCAGCGCGGCATTGGCCTTGGTCGGGTCACCGTTGAGCGCCACCTTGCCTTTGAAGCTCGATCCAAGCAGGTCCGCCACCGAGGTGACCGTAGGCACCTTGCTCGAGTCGTATCCGATCGACATGTAGCCGCCGTAGTCCTGGAACCAGATCCCGGTCGGCTCCTTCTGGGCGTCGAGGATGTCGCCCCATGTCGCGACCTTGTACGGGGTGAACAGGGTGAGGTTGGCGAGCGCCACCGACATGCCGATGTCGAGCACGTCCGGGGCCCGGCTGCTCGTGCCGAGCTGCTGCACCGCGTTGACCTCGTCCTGGCTGCTGCCGGTCGGGTTGTCCGACGTGATCTTGATGCTGGGGTACTTCGCCGCAAATGCGTCGAGGACGGCGCCGTAGTTGGCCCAGTCCCGCGGCAGCGCGATGACGTTGAGCTTGCCTTCGGCGTTCGCGGCCGCTATCAGGGCTGCCATGCCTCCACAATCGGCGGCCGACGTCGCCGTCTTGGCGCTGGTGCATGAGGCGGTCCCGCCTCCACCCGTCGATCCACATGCCGCCACCAGCAACAGGGCTGCGACAGCCACACCGAGACCACGGATTCGATATCGCCAGTTCATTCCTCTCTCCCCAAAATGACGGTTGACCCGCGCGCTACGCGGAGCCGACGGCGGACTTTTGCGCCGTCAATGATGCTCCTGCCCAGGCCACATTGCAAAGAGGGAGCCGAACGCAGACGGGTGGTTTTGCGTTAAGTGACGGTTAAGCCGCGGGGCCTTATTTGGAAGGGCGACCGCGAAAGCCAAGGCGCCGCGACACGTCCGCCGCCGCCTCCCGGGTAAGGCCCACGAAGTCCGGGCCGCCGCCCGCCTGCAGCCTGTGTGCGGGCCCGGAAACATCCATCGCGGCGATGACCTCGCCGTCCGCCGAGTACACCGGCGCGGCGATCGCGTCCAGGCCGACCTCGAGCTCCTCGAAGGTGCGGGCATAGCCGCCCTCGCGAGCCGCCGCCAGCTGCCTGTCGAGCTCCGAAACGTCGACGATCGATCTCGGAGTCCGTGCCTCGAGGGGGCGAGCCAGCAGCCGCTGCCGGACCGGTTCCGGGGCGAACGCGAGGATGACCTTGCCGCTCGCCGTGCAGTGCGCCGGCGTCCGCCGGCCGAGCCAGTTGACGCTGACGAAGGAGGTCGACCCGGTGGACTGTTCGATGGGAACGATCTCGTCACCGTCGAGGACGTCCAGCGTCACTGTCTCACCGGTCGACGCGGCCAGGTTCTCGCAGACAGGACGCGCCACGTGGCGGAGGTCGAGCTCGCCAGTGACCACGCGCGCCAGCTGGGGCAGGCGGCGTCCAAGGCGGTACTTCGCGGTCCTGGGGTCTCGTTCGACGAGGGCGTGCCGCTCCAGCGTGCCCAGGAGGCGGAGGGCGGTGGAACGATGGACGCCCAGCTCGCGCGCCACCTCGGCGCCGGACATCCCCACGAACTCCACGATCTCGCGGGAGCCCCGGTCATCCCGCCGGCCGCTCTGGGCGAGAAGGTCGAGGATCGCGATCGCTCGATCCACCGAGCGGATCACGGCCGCCTCGCGGGAGTCGTTGCTCACTGCGCAACACTACACGATAGGGGTATTCTTGTTGGACTCTGAGCATCTGTTGGGCGATGCGCAACAGGGAGAAGGCAAGATGAGCCGAGAAGAAGAGATCCGCGCCGGCCTGTTCGACCACACGCTAAACGGCCATGCGCCGGAGGTGAAGGCTCTCACCGAAGAGGGGCTGAAGCTGGGGATGGACCCGATGGACATCCTCTTCAAGGCCCTCATACCGTCCCTCGAGGAGGTCGGGAGGCGCTTCGAGAAAGGGGACTTCTTCGTCCCCGAGATGCTCATCGCCGCCCGCGCGATGCAGGGCGCGCTGGTGATACTGCGACCGCTGATCGCCGAGACCGGCGCCCAGCCGGTGGGCCGCTATGTCATCGGCACGGTCAAGGGCGACATCCACGACATCGGCAAGAACCTCTGCGTGATCATGCTCGAGGGCGCGGGCTTCGAGGTGTTCGACCTGGGCGTCAACACGCCGCCCGAGAAGTTCGTCGCCGCGGTCGAAGAGCACAAGCCCGATGTCGTCGGCTTCTCCGCGTTTCTCACAACCACGATGCCGATGTTCAAGGTCAACATCGAAGCCATCACCAAGGCGGGGCTTCGAGACAAGGTGCACATCGCAGTCGGCGGCGCGCCGGTGACCGAGGAGTACGCCAAGCATGTCGGCGCCGACAGCTACGCGCCCGATGCGTCGATGGCGACCCGGATGGCCAAGGAGATCGTCGGCGATCGGAGCCAGAGCTCGCAGGGCGCGAAGGCCCTCGAGCAGGCCGTCAAGCTGATCGACGAGACGCTGAAAAAGGGTTAGGCGCCGTTGGAGACAATCCTCCGCTCGCGAACCCGCGAGGTCGTCATCTCGATCGACCGGCCCTTTGTTGTCATCGGCGAGCGCATCAACCCCACCGGCCGCAAGGTCCTCGCCGCCGAGATGAAGGAGGGGCGCATGGACCGGGTGAAGGCCGACGCGATCGCGCAGGCGGCCGCCGGCGCCCACATGCTGGACGTCAACGCCGGCATCCCCGCCATCGACGAGCCTGCGCTGCTGGTGGCCGCGATCAAGGCGGTGAGCGAGGTCAGCGAGCTTCCTATATGCATCGACTCATCCGTCATGGAGGCGCTGGAAGCGGCCCTGGCCGCCTACGAAGGCAAGGCGCTGGTCAATTCCGTGACCGCCGAGGACGAGCGGATGGATCGCATCCTGCCCCTGGTCAAGAAGCACGGCGCGGCCGTGATCGGCATGGCCAACGACGAAACCGGCATCTCGATGGTGCCCGAGGAACGGCTGGCGATCGCGCGCCGCATCGTCGAGCGCGCCGCCGAGTACGGCATCCCGCGGGAGGACGTGATCATCGACCCCATCGCGATGACCGTCGCCGCCGACCCGACGTGCGGCCTGATCACGCTCGAGACGATGCGTCTGATCCGCAACGAGCTCGGCAACAACATGACATGCGGCGCCTCCAACGTGTCCTTCGGGCTGCCCGACCGCGCCACGGTCAACGCTGCCTTCCTGCCGCTGGCGATGCATGCAGGCCTGACCTGCGCGATAACGAACCCGCTCGTGCCCGAGGTGCGCCGGGCTGTGCTCGCCGGCGACCTCCTGCTCGGCCATGACGAGTACGCGATGCGCTGGATCGCGAGCTACAGGGCCGAGCTCGCGCAGGCGTCGTCCACATGATCCAGCGCAAGCTCGAGGTGACGTACCAGCCCTTCGACCGGACCACGCGCGTGCCGCCCGGCACCACGCTGTTCAGCGCCGCGCACTGGATCGGACTCCCCATCGACTCGACGTGCGGCGGGCGTGGGACCTGTGGCAAGTGCAAGGTCCGGGTGGTCGAAGGCTCCAGCGAGGTGACCACCGCCGATCACCGGCTGCTTCGCAAGGACGAGGTCGACAACGGCTGGCGGCTGTCGTGCCAGGCGCGCATCTACGAGGACATCGCGTGCGAGGTGCCGCAGCTGCTGCGCGTGCCGAAGGCGGCGACGATGGGGCTCAGCCGGCTGGTCATCATCGACCCCAACGTCCGCAAGGTCTACCTGGAGCTCACCGAGCCGGACCTCCACGACCAGCGGAGCGACGTCTCCAGATTGCGAGACGCGCTGACTGCGGAAGGGCACGACATGTCCGCCGGTGTCCCCGTTCTGCGAACGCTGCCCAAAGCTCTCCGGGAGGCCGGCTTCAAGGTCACGGCGGTGCTGGCGGGCGAGCAGCTGGTCGCCGTCGAGCCAGGCGACACCACCGAAGAGTGCTTCGGGGTCGCGTTCGACGTCGGCACGACGACGCTGGTCGGGACATTGATGAACCTGCGCACCGGTATGGCCGCCGCCGTGCGTTCCACCCTCAACGGCCAGGCGCCCTTCGGAGCCGACGTCATCTCCCGGATCAGCCATGCGATGAACGGCCAGGAAAGTCTCGACGAGCTCAAGACCGCAGTCGTGACGACCATGAACGGGATCCTCGACGAGCTCTATCGCGAGGCGGGCGTCACGCCGGAGCGCACCTACGAGGCGGTGGTGGTCGGCAACGTGACCATGCTCCACCTCCTGTTCGGCATCGACCCGACCCCGATCTCGATGATGCCGTTCACGCCCGCGTTCATGGACGCGCTCAGCGTCCCCGCGAGCGAGGTCGGGCTGCGGATTCACCCGGCGGGCTACATCCAGACGCTGCCCGCGCTGGGCGCTTACGTCGGCGCCGACATCGTTTCGGGCGTGCTCGCGACCGGCATCGCGCGCGAGGACAAGCTGCGCGTGTTCGTGGACGTGGGCACGAACGGCGAGATCGTGATCGGCAGCAGCCAGCGAACATTGGCGACCGCGGCGCCGGCCGGGCCGGCTTTCGAAGGCAGCCAGATCAAGTGCGGGATGCGCGCCACCGACGGCGCCATCGAGGGCGTGCACCTCGGCGAGGGAGTCGACCTTCAGGTCATCGGCGGCGACGTGCCCGCGCTGGGTCTCTGCGGCTCAGGGCTGGTCGACGCCGTGGCGCAGCTCCTGAACGTGGGCCTGCTCGACCACTCGGGCCGGATGCTGTCCGCATCGGAGGCCCCTCCCAACCACCCCCTGGCCGATCGCCTCATCGAAGTCGAGGGCGTCAAGGCGTTCCTGCTCGCCGAGGGTGTTTATCTGTCTCAGCGCGACGTGCGCGAGCTCCAGTTCGCCAAAGGCTCGATCGCGACCGGGATCAAGGTCCTGATGGACATCCTCGGCGTCAGCACGTCGGACCTTGATGAGATCTTCCTCGGCGGATCGTTCGGGTCGTACCTCAATCCCGAGAGCGCCAAGATCATCGGGCTGGTGCCGCCGGTCGAGGTCGACAAGATCATCGCGGTCGGCAACTCCGCCGGCGAAGGTGCCAAGATCGCGCTGCTCTCCTACCGCGAGCGCCAGGTGGCGTTCGAGCTCCCGTCGCGCATCGAATACGTCGAGCTCTCCGGCCGCACGGACTTCAACGACGCGTTCGTCTCGGTCCTGCGCTTCCCGGACCTGGAGCTGGTGGGATGACTACCGCTTTCGTGATCTGCGGGGCGCTCGGCAAGGAGGTCAAGGAGATCGTCGACCGCCGTGGCTGGGATGTCGACATCTATGGCGTGTCGGCGCTGCTGCACCTCTACCCGAGCCGCATCGTCGACGAGCTGCGCACAAAATTGCACGAGCTTCGCCCGCGCTACGAGCACCTCGTCGTCGTCTACGGCGAGTGCGGCATGACTGGAAAGCTCGAGCCGATCCTCGAAGAGGTCGGCGCATCGCGCGTGCCGGGCCCGCACTGCTACGAGATGCTCGCCGGCGCGGGTCATTTCGAGCGGCTCACCGATGAGCGCCCCGGGACGTTCTTCCTCACCGACTGGCTGGTCCGGAACTTCGAGCGCGCCGTGGTTCGCGGCCTCGGCCTCGACCGGCATCCCGAGCTCCTGCCGATGCTGTTCGGCAACTACGAGGCGGTTCTCTATCTGCGCCAGGTGCCGAATCCGCGATTGGCGGCAAGAGCGGCGGAGATTGCCGCCTACCTCGGTCTCCCGCTGGAGATCGACGACGTCGGCCTCGGAGAGCTGGAATCAAGACTCGCCGACCTCATGACGGCTTGAGAGCGTTGGCTTCCTATCAAGTCATGTACTGGAAGCACATTCCGTCCCAGGTCAAGGCCTGGGAGGGCGACACGCAGGTCAAGCGGATGATGCCTGACCGTTTCCAGGTCGCCATCGACGCCTTCGCGATGAAAGACGGCTCGACCGATATGGACGCTTATCTCGACGGCTGGGTGTGGGGCCCGATCCAGGAGCGGCCGGGCGCGCCGGACGAGGTGCTGGCCGCGGTGGTGGCCGAGCTGGACAGCGCCAATCCGCGCGCGCGCCTCATGAACCCGGAGCCATCCGCGTGAGCGACACGCTGCTCGAGGAGCTCAAGGCCAGCCAGCAGCTGGTCGTCGCCATGACGCAGCTCGTCGCCGACGACGATCCTGCTCGCGTCGGCGCGTGGAACCTGCGCGACATCGCCGCACACCTGGCGGCGACGGAGACCGAGTGTTTCGACCCACGCATCCGCGCGATGGCGGCCGGTGAGCGCCCCGAGTTCGACTATTACTCCAACGACCAGAGGGACTTCGACGGAGTCACGCTCCAGGGCGCGCTCAGGGAATGGGCTGAAACGCGCAACCAGCTGATCGAGTTCGTGCGCGGGCTGAGCGATGAGGAGCGGTCTCGCGTCGGCGTCCACTCCAAATTCGGCGAGCTCACCGTGGACGGCTACCTGAAGGTCGCGCTCGACCACGACCGCGACCACCTGCGGAGCCTCGAGCGCCTGGCGACCGAAGCCGCGCGCTAGCCTCGCTCGCGAGCCGGCGCGCTTCGTCCAACCGGACGTCGGACGTCCCGCCCAGGTTGACCGCAACCAGGTACGCCGCCGCTTCCGCTCCCGCCGATGCGAGCATGGCCGCCACGACCGCATCCGGCCGCAGCTTCGGGTTGCCTGAGGACGCCGACTGCTCGGCCAGAGCGGCGACCTCGGCCGCCGCTCTAACGATCTCGAGCGGGACCTGCACGGTCCGGGCCTCGGCGCCGGCCACCCCCTCGCCAGATCGAACCGCCTCCATAAAGTCGAGGTATGCCGTCGCGTCCTGCTCGATGAGCTCCTCGCTTTGGAGGCGCAGCCGCTCGGCTCGCTCGTGCATCTCGGCCGCCTCGGGCCACACCTTGCCCGAAACCTTTGCCACCTTCTGCACCAGCGCGGCCGCAGCTGCCACTACGGCCGCCACGGCGGAGCCGCTCGCCGGGGCGGGCGCCGGGGATGCGATCTTCGAAAGCAGATAGCCGAGTCGAGTCCGAGCCTGCTGCTCAGCCGTCGCCGAGCTCCTTCTTGCGCCGGGCGATGAACTCGAGCAGCTGCTCGTCGACGCCGGGGTCAATGCCGGGGTCGGGATACTCCGCAAGCACCTGCTTCCAGCGCTCAGCCGCGACGACGTCCGCCGTCCTCGCGCCAAAGCGGTTCCAGCGGTCGAAGTTCTCCGTCGACGAGATCCACGGGCGATAGAAACCGGTCCGGTAGTTGCGCAGGGTGTGCTCGGCGCCCAGGAAGTGCCCGCCGGGGCCGACCTCGCGGAGCGCGTCCATGGCCATGCCTTCCGCGTCGACCGGGATGCCATGACCCAGGATCCATTCGAACATCCGCAGGGCCTCGACGTCGATGATGAATTTCTCGTACGAGGCGAGCAGCGCGCTCTCCAGCCAGCCGGCCGCATGCAGCACGAAGTTGACTCGGCCGAGGATGGTCGGCCACATGCACATCATCGACTCGTATGCGGCCTGGGCGTCTGGGGCCTTGGACGAGGTGAGCGCGCCCCCGCCTCGAAACGGAAGGTTGTAGTGGCGCGCCATCTGCGCGCTGGCGAGGATCCCCATCGCCGACTCGGGTGTGCCGAATGCGGGGCTGCCCGACTGCATGTCGGTGTTGGTGAGGAAAGACCCATACACGCTGGGCGTCCCCGGCCGGATGAGCTGCACGAGCGCAATCCCCGCCAGCGCCTCCGCGGTCTGCTGCGCGACGGTCCCGGCGAGCCCCATCGGCGACATGGCGCCCGCCATCAAGAACGGAGTGACGATCACCGGCTGGCCGACCTCTGAGTACTCGAGCAGCGCGCCCAGCATGCGGTCGTCGTAACGCAGCGGGCTGTTGACGTTGATGAGGCTGATCACGGCGGGCGTCTTCTCGATGTTTTCGCGACCGCCGAAAACGATCGATGCCATCTCGATCGTGTCGCGCGCGTTCTCGGACGAGATGACGCTCCCCATGAACGGCTTGTCCGTCCACCGCAGGTGTGAGTACACCATGTCGAGGTGCCGCGACCCTAGCGGCAGGTCCTCGGGCTCGACGGTCGTGCCCCCGGCGCAGTGAATCTGCTCGATGGCCTGGGCCATCTTGTCGAAGTTGTTGAAGTCCTCGATGGTGGCCCCGCGGCGCCCGCGCTCGAGGTCGGTGATGAAGGGCGGCCCGTAGACCGGCGCTGTGACCACGTTGTCGCCTCCGAGCACCACCGAACGGGACGCGTTGCGGGCCTGGAGCTCGAAGGTCTGCGGCGTTTTGGCGACCGTTTCCAGGATGAAGTCGCGGTCGAAGCGGACGCGCTGGTCCTCGACCTTCATCCCCGCCCTGGCGAAGATCTCCCGGGCGCGCTCGTGGAGGAAGTCGATCCCGATCTCCTCCAGGATGGTCATCGCCTGCCCGTGGATCGCCGCGACGTCGTCCTCGCTGAGGAGGTCGTAGGGCTTCAGGCGGTTCTTCCACATGCCGCGGTCAATAGTGCAACAGGCTTGCCTTGTGCTACCGTAGGGACTGCCCATTGGGGTGCTAGGTCCCGCCTGGGGACCCCCTTTTGAACTCACTTGATCCCCATTTCATGCTCAACCCGCGTATCGACCCTCAGGTCTGCCTGACGTGAGCACGCCCAACCCCGGCGACGTCCTCCCGCTCTGGAACCCGGACATCCCAGGGGAGGAGATACAGTCCGGCCGGCTTGGAATCCGCGTCCGCCCCGGCACGCCCGCGGCCGCCAAGGTGGCCGCCCTGGAAGCCGCCGGCGGCGCGGAGCTCCTCCGGCAGGTGCTCGAGGAGCAGCGGTCCATCGACGGCACCTACACCATCGTCAAGCCCGACAAGCCCCTGGAGTTTGTCGGCCAGGTCAGGCAGTCGCTGCTGACCGGAAGGCTGGGGCGGACGCCCATGGGGCTCGCTCTCGAGATCACCGACTGGCAGGACCTCGACGGCGAGTTCGAGATGGAGAAGAACCGCCTGCGCCTCGGCTACCAGGAGCTGCAGCTGGTCAAGGAGTGGGACGGCGACCTGGAGGGCTTCACCGCGATCGTCCTGCGCGAGAAGGCGAAGACGCTGCCGATCCTCGATTCGACCCTCCGCTTCATCGAGCATCTGCGCGACTATCGCGAAAAGCTCGCCGAGGCCGCGGTTCGGCGCTACGAGGCGACCGAGCAGTGGATCGAATGCCCCAAGTGCGAAACCGAGGTGCCGACCTCGAACGGAATCCACTGCCCTGAGTGCGGCGAGGACATGCGCGGCGGCGAGTACGTCCGCGCGATCCTCCACCTGGTCGACGACGCCGACGGCCGCATCTATCGCGGAATCGACTCGCTGACGGTCCGTTCGGCCGGGTTTCCCGAGTACCGAGGCATGTCGCTGGACCGGGTCCAGGGCTCCAACCTCTGGGTCAGCTTTCGCCGCTACGACCCGCTGCCGGATGAGGGCATCGTGCTGCCGACAGCGAGCGTGGAGATGTTCGAGGCGCAGCGCTCCGTTATCAGGCAACTGCAGATCGGCAGCCCGCGCACAGGGGCGCTCGCGGCCGAGCTGGCCGACACCGGCTGGCTGGGCAGCCCGCCGCGGGTACCACTCGACGGCAAGCGCGCGCACCACCTGCCCGACCCCAACGAGGAGCAGGCCGAGGCCGTTGCGCGAGTGATGGGGATGCGCCCCGGCCAGCTTTACATGATCCAGGGACCGCCCGGGACCGGCAAGACCACGGCCATCGTCGAATCGATCCGCCGCATCCTCGGCCGTAACCCGGGCTCGTCGATCCTACTCTCGTCCCACTCCAACGACGCGGTCGACACCGGCCAGGAACGGCTGCTCGGTTTCTCACACGTGCGGCAGGCACGCATCGCCGAGCCGGGGAAGGTGCCACGCCGCCTGCGGCCGACGCTGGTCGAGGGCGACGACCTCGAGCCGTACAACCTCGTCGCCGGCACCTGCAACCGGCTGGCGATCGACTCGCGCCTCCGGTTCAAGGTGTTCGATTGGCTGATCCTCGACGAGGCCAACAAGGTGCGGGCCAACGAGGCGCTGGCGCTCTTTCCCCTGGCCAAGCGATGGGTGATGATCGGCGACCTCAAGCAGCTCCCGCCGGTGATGGAGGAGGCCGCGTCCACGTTCAAGATCGAGCAGCCGCTCGACGAGGTCGTGCGCGACGACAGCTTCTACGGCTGGATGTGGGACAAGGTCCCGGCCAGCTCCAAGATCATGCTGCCGCGCCAGTACCGGATGCGTGAGCCGATCGGCCGGGTCGTCTCCGACCTCTTCTACGAGAGCAAGCTCGTCCACGAGGCGCCGCACCCCCGCATGCCGCTGCCATGGCCCTTCGACCGCGAGCTCGTTTGGGTGGACACCGGCGCCCAGGATGAGTACCGCGACGCCCAGCGATCGGTAGCCAACGAGTTCGAGGTGGCGCTCTGCAAGGACATCACGTCGATCATCCGCAGGCGCGTTCGCAAGGCCAAGCTGGCCGTGATCGCCATGTACAACTCGCAGGTGAACCGCTTGCAGGGCTCGCTCAAGGGCATCGTCCCGCCCGACGACATCGAGTCGGTCGACGCCTTCGAAGGACGCGAGTCCGACGCCGTCATCCTGTCGCTCGTGCGCTCGAACGATCGAGCCGCCATCGGCTTCCTCAACGACCCGAACCGCGTCAACGTCGCCATCTCGCGGGCGAAGAAGTTGCTCGTCATCGTCGGCGACTCCAAGACGGTGATACCTGGGGCGCCCGACCTTTTCGGACCCCTCTTCGAGCACGTCAGGGAGGATGGGCTCGTGGCGGGCGTGGGCGCGGTCGTGACCGCGTGCCAGCGCGTCGGCATCCGCTCCCAGGTGCAGCGCCTGTCGCGGCCGCATCGCGGCGAACGCCGCGCGCGCAGGCGGCGCCGCGGCCAGCGCCTTCCGATCGATGCGGCCGGCAATGGCGAGGGCGCCAACGGCAGCGAAGCGTCAGAGCAGGCTGAGGCCCAGGTCAGCGCCAACGGCTCCGAGGGCGCAGTCACGCCTGAACCCGTCATGTCCCCCGAGCCCGCCGCCCAGGAACCACTTTCACAAGCCGAGTAACGCTCCCTTAAGCTTCATATCGGCTGTGGACGACTGCATCTTCTGCGCGATCGTGAAAGGCGATGCGCCTGCGAGCTTCACCCACGAGGACGACAGCGTGGTGGCCTTCATGGACATCCAGCCGATCACGCACGGCCACATGCTCGTCGTGCCACGCGAGCACGCGGTGCTGATGCACGACGTCAACGAAACCGTCGCCATGCGCGCGTTCCGGGTCGCGCGGCGGATGGCCTCGCTGGCGCGGCACACGCTTGGAGCAGGGGGCGTGAACCTCCTGGTGATGGATGGCGAGGTCGCCTTCCAGGACGTGCCTCATTTCCACATCCACGTGATCCCACGCTACCCGGGAGACGGCTTCAGCCTCACCTTCCCCCATACCTACGAGCATCCGCCGAGCCGGGCAGAGCTCGAAGCCGTCGCGGCCGCAATCCGAGCCGCGGGCTCTTAGTGGTGCCCTAAGAAATCGTCACCTTGACGGAGTACAGCATCGCGTACATCGGGCACGCCTGACCGGGGGAGCAGGCAGCCCCCGCGGTGGCGGTTATGAACGTCTCGCCGCGCGCCGACGCCTGAAACGCAGCTAGCGTGACGCCGCGGGCCGCGGTGGCGGCAGGGTTCACGATCGGCGTCAGGATGGACGTATCGCTCGAGCGCACGTTGCCCCAGTTGGTCATGCCGGATCGGGCGTGGAGCACGACCTCCAGCTTCTGACCGAGCTGGATGGTGATCGCCGTGTCGTTCTCGGTCACGACGGCGTCGAAGCCGAGCCCGGGGGATGGGCTGGTCTGGACAGGAAGGGTACCGTTCCCTTCGCAGGCGCAGGGATTGTAACCGCAAGCCCCAAAGACGACAGCGGCCACTGCGCCGACCAGCGCCGTTTTGACCATGAATACGCAACGCGCATGGTAAGGGCCGGGTAACACCAGAGCGATTGCGCCCGTTAACATCGGCGACTCACGTGCGATTCCCCATCTTTTCGCGCCTGGGGGTGGCTCTGGCGCTCCTCCTGGCGACAGCATGCGGCGGAGGAAGCACGCCGCCCCCGATCGTGCGGTTTCCGTCGCCCGTGCAGGGCGCGCTCGCCGGCGGGCTCATCGCCTACATCGACGACAAGGGCTTGAGCGTGATCGACCCCGCCACGGGCAAGTCCGCGCTGGTGGCCCCGCTCCCGGGAGGGGGCGCGTTCAGGGCCTCCGGGCCGGTGTGGGCCCCAGCGGCCGGCGTCTCCTACCCGGTCCTGTACTTCACGATCCACGACGACAGGCCGGCCGAGCGCCGGACCACGCCAGGCGTGGTCCCGTACGACTGGCTGTTCCGGGCCGACCCCTTCACCGGGAGCATCGAGCCGGTCGCGGCGTCCGCCGACCTCCTGAGCGAGGGACCGTTCGGGCTTGTCGCCAACTCCCACTACCTCGCCCTGACGTCCGGCTGCTGCGCCAACTACGAGGTCGACGCGTTCGACCTGACAGGTCCGCCGGCCCCGGCGAGGGTGCTGGCGAAACCTCCGGCGCAGGCGGCGCTTTTCACCGAAGGGGCTGCTCCAGGGCCCGACGGGTTGATCGCTGTCAGGGCCGTCGGCACGGGCGCCTGGTACTGGCTGAACCCCACCGCCGCCGTCCTCAACCCGTTCCCCCTTTCGCTGGGACCGGAGGACGGGCCGATCGCGATCAGCGCCGACGGCACGCTGGCGGCGATCTCGCTGCCCGACCAGGGACCGGTGATCGAGCCCATCAACGTCGCGGCGCCCGTCGCCTCGCCAACGCCATCAGCCGTCGCGTCGGCCTCGGCGCCCGCGCCAACGCCCACCAAGGCGAGCCCGGTTCCATCCACGGCGCCGCGCCACGTGAACTCCAGGCTGCCCCACGCGGACGGCCTTGCCTGGAGCCCGGACGCCAAGCAGCTCGTCCTGGCGGTCGGAGGCGAGATCCAGGTCTACACCGCGTCCGGCGCCGACGGCACGCAGCCCACCAGCCGGTACTTCATCGGCGGCAGCGTCACCGGCGTCGACTGGTCGGGACCGTTGACGCGCCAGAGCCTGGCGCTGGTCAAACCGAGCGGTGGGCCGCAGGCGCTCGTCGACGCGCTGCTCGAGGCGACCAAGCTGCCTGCCGCGGCGGACACTCCGGCGGCCCGCCCGCTGACCAGGGTCTATCTCTGGCAGTTCGATTCCTCGAGGTCGTCGCCGATCGCGGCGATCACCAATCCGACGCCGGCGCAGCTGCAGCAGTACCCGCCGCTGCCGGCCGGGGTCGTCTTCCATCACTGGGCTCCGCTGGGCACGTGGGCGCTCCTGGGCGGGTGCAACCGGTACCGCATCGTGATCACGGGCAGCGTCCCGCCCACGCCGTCGACCTTTGGTTTGGCGTCCAACACGCCATGCAACGCGCCCGCGGTGACCCCCAGGCCGAGCGCCACGGCGACAGCGACCCCGACCAAATAGCCCGGCCTACGATTGATCCATGGCCGACGTCGACTTCCTCTCCCTCCACGCCCAGGCCATGCCGAACAAGCCCGTCCTGATCCTCGGCGACGAAGTCGTCGACTTCGCGACGTTGAACAGGCGCGCCAACAAGGCCTCCCACGTGTTCCGGGACCTCGGATGCGAGCCACAGGACCGCGTCGCAACCATGTCGTTCAACTCGATCGCGGGCGCCGAGATCACCAACGGCCTGCGCCGGGCGGACCTGATCTCCGTCCCCGTCAACTACCGGCTGCGCGGATCC